>Ga0075428_100001791_pt1 | contig 22957 bp, 32 predicted proteins | sample RhiMetdeltSRZDD2_FD_75291 | JGI IMG/M metagenome (GOLD analysis project Ga0075428, IMG submission 75291) | Populus rhizosphere microbial communities from Tennessee, USA - Rhizosphere MetaG P. deltoides SRZDD2 | ecosystem: Host-associated > Plants > Roots > Rhizosphere > Soil | place: USA... | reverse complement strand
ATCTCTACGGTCATGGTGTCCTCCCACCCAGGGGAAGGCAGGGGGGCTTCAGGGTCAGCATGACGGCGCTGCATCGCCTCGTCCTGACTCATGTGCCAGTCCGTCTGGCCTTCGCCACGCTGGCGCTTGGCCTTAAGCTGTTCCGCCGTATAATGCACGATATGCTCTGATTTCCCAGTCATCGGCGCGATACGCGGCAATAATCCGCGTCCTCCCATTCCGTTTTGTCCAGACCACCAGATAGAGTTTGCCATCGTCCATCTCACCGACAGTCCCCCAGCGGTCTTCATCATTACGGGGCGAGTGGTAGGTAAACGTCGGGCGGCCATCAAACAGTTGCGCCGCGTCCACAAAGTCCACTTTGCGGTCACGAATAGTGGAGCGCCACGCGAATTGCCTGATGATACGAGTCGCCCCGTTGTAAAAGGCGCAACAAGACATTCGTATCCACAAGATACGGCATCAGGCTTCGGCTCCATAGATGCTCTCACGACTATAGGCTGCCGGTGGAAGCACTGGTATCTGTTCTGAGCCTTCAGCTAGAGCGTCCATGCCGGCTTCAAACTCTTCCAAAGAGCCCACTTCAGAACTTTCCAGGGCAGCAATCTGTTCAATGACCGTTTGTAAATAAGTAGCGAGCGATACCCCTTGCGCACAAGCCCGCGCCCAAAGACGCGCTTCCACCTCTGGCGCGAGTTCGACTGTTATACTCATGGCTTCCTCTCCTCAATCAACCACAGCAATCGCCTTAAGGTATATCACACGCGCTAGTGGCTTGGAAGGCCGTACGGGATGACCTTAAAGCCGTTATAAGAGTTGCTATCGCGTGCCACCCCCTCTAAAATGGCACACAGGGACGCTGCCATGATGGTCCCTCTAGGGCTGGAATGGATATGAGCATTATAGACTTCTGACAGAGGAAGCACGGCATGAAATTCGGTCTGTTCTATGAGATACAGGTTCCCCGGCCTGCCCCTCCGGAGGCGGAACATCAGCGCATACGGGAGATAGTCGATCAAGTAAGGCTCGCCGAGGAGATGGGGTTTGAGCGTGTCTGGTTTGTCGAGCATCACTTCTTGACGGAATGGGCTCACTGCAGCGCCTCTGAGGTGATGCTCGCCGCCATCAGTCAGCACACCACCACGATGCGCCTGGGCTTCGGGGTGATCCTGTTACCCGTACACCATCCCTTGCACGTCGCCTCCAAGACCGCCACCCTGGACGTCCTCAGCGGCGGCCGCGTGGATGTGGGCGTCGGCCGCTCCGGCAACCCCTACCAGATCACCCCCTTCGGGATTCAGCTCGAAGACACCAGAGGCATCTGGGAAGAATCACTGTCCATGCTCCCCAACATCTGGACGCAGCAGGTCTACTCACATCAGGGCAAGTATTTTAACGTGCCGGAACGGGAGGTCATCCCCAAACCCTTCCAAAAGCCGCATCCGCCACTGTGGTCCGCGTGCAGCCAGGATGACACCTTCCAGCGCGCCGGGGAGCTGGGGATCGGCTGCTTGTGCAACGTACTCGGCCAGTATGATGCTGTGGAGGGTCGCATCAACACCTACAAAGAAGCGCTCAAAAACGCCCAGCCGGTTGGCAAGTTCGTCAACGACAAGGTCGTGGTCTCGAGCATCGGCTTTTGTGACGAAAACAAGCAGCGGACCAGGGAGCGGGGCGCCGAGATTGCTGCCTGGAATATCAACATCCGCCTACGTAACTACGAGCGCGGCTGGACCGGTGTAGACACCAAGAACGTGCCCGACAGCTATCGCTACCACGTACGTCGCATGGAGTGGGACCCCCAGATGCGCAAGGGCGTCAGCCCCGAGGAGGTGCTGTCTACCGGGCGTTTCTGTGTTGGTACCCCGGACGAGTGCATCGAGGTGGTGGAAAACTACGAGCGCATTGGGGCCGACGAGATTATGCCCATCTTTCAGGCTGGGCCGGCTACGGATGCGGAGGTAAAAAACTCGCTGCGACTCTTCGGCAAGTACGTGATTCCTCACTTCAAGGCGAAAGAAAGTCGCACCCAGGCCCCTGTAGTATCGGCGGCGACGCACGTCTCCTAGCCAAACGCAGAGATCAGGGTCCCTACTGCCTATGCACCTCACCCCGCTCAACTGGCGAAGTGAGGTGCACTACAGGTGTCCGAGTGGCCAACCTCAGCGTCGCGGCTCCAGCCCCCGTAGACCGGATGCTACGAGCAGAACCTCGAAATGACCCATCATGTAGGACACGCCGGCAGCGCCAGTGATATGCACGCACTGGCCCTCAGGATACGCCAGCTGTAGCGCGCACCAGAAGCAAAAACCCTTTTCACAAAATCGCTGCTGCGGGGTTATAAAGCATAAGAGGCAGAGCGACGGGAGAGCACATTCGCTGGCGAGGGGCGCGAGAGGCGCAGAGGAGACACACCATGCATCGCAGCCGGCTTTGCTCCATCTTGCTCGATTGTAGTGCAGAGACCATGGCAGCAGGCGTGCACTTTTGGCAGCAGGCCCTGGGAGTCACGGCACGCAGTGCTGATGAGCCTACGAGCCCCTATGTGACGCTGAGTGGCGGGGCCGGGGGGCTGCAGCTCTATCTTCAACAGGTGCACGACACCAGCCGCATCCATTTGGACATCGAGACCGACAATGTCGAGGCCGAAGTGCAGCGCTTAGAGAAACTCGGAGCGCATCGGAAAGCGCCCATACAGACCTGGTGGGTCATGGAGGATCCCTGCGGTCACCTCTTCTGTGTAGTGCCCTCGCATAGCGACGCTTTCGCGACGCAGGCGCAGATATGGGAAGACTAAGCAACTGCCGCCAGGCCAATCCATACATCCAAGGGGGATACAGACATGTTTTCTGAAATGGATACCGATACTTTCTTAGCGTTGGCCAAGGCACATCAACGCGCTCTCCTCCAACAGGCCGAGATGGATGCACTGTGGCGCAGGGAAGTCCGGCGCAAGCAGGACCAGACACACGTACCCCGACGGCGCCTGGCGCTGTTGCCTAGCCTCAGACATGGCCTACGGGCTGTGAGCCTGGGATTCTATACACTCTGGCAAAGGCGGGTATTGGTCTCAAAGACCTGGGCCAGCGAGGGCTTCTCGCAAGCGTCCAGAACAATCAGAGGTTGAGGGCATGCAGAGCAGTGCAGTGAACGAGTGTTTCGCGCAGTTTGTGACGCAGCACCATCGGGAGATTTATCTCTACATCTGGCGGCTGACGCGCGGGTCGTCGGAAGCCGAGGACCTCTTCCAAGACACCTTTCTCAGGGCCTATAGAGGCTATGGGAAACTACCGGAAGACGCCAATATGCGGGCCTGGCTATTCAAAATCGCCACGAACCTCTGTCAGAACCACTTCCGACGTCTACGACGACATCCGGATGTGGGACTGCACGAGGTGCTGCCCGCGGTCGAGCAGACCTTGCACCGGACCAATGGAGTCGGGCATGATGACCCGGAACAGCTCTTGCTCTCGCAGGACACGGAACGGCATGTGCTCGCCATCATTGACGGACTGCCGGTGAAGCAAAAAGCTGCGCTGATCCAACGCAAGCTCCACGGGCTGCCCTACGACAGCATTGCCGCGAGTTTGCAATGCTCGTCGGACGCGGCCAGAGCGCACGTGTTTCAGGCGCTAAAGAAGATTCGGATGGCGTTGGAACCCACGCCCCGAGGCAGCAGCAACCCCCATCGCCCAGGCGATACCAGTATCGTGAGAGACACCGTATGAAGCATCGACGCACCTCACTTCCATGCGGCTTCCAGGAAGACGCCTTGATTGCCGTCGCTCTTGATGAGGCAGACGCCGCCCTGCGACAGGCCGTGCACACCCATATCCGCTTGTGCCAGGCCTGCTGTGGTGTCTATGCGCGCTATTGCAGCGTGCAGCAGGTCTTGACCGCGATCCAGGACCCGAGAGACGTTGAGGAACCGCTGCAACGCGCCCAGGCGAAGCTCACGCATCGCCTAGCGCGTCCACCCGTGGTGCATTGCGCGTATGCCTGGTGCTCTACCGTGCTGGGGAAATTATGCATTGCGCATTCCGAGCACGGCGTCTCCCTGGTCACCTGGGAAACACACGCAGCGCGGTTGCTCACCAGGCTTGAGAGGCAGGCCGGGGTTGCCGTCCACGAAGATCAGGAAGCGTTGCAAGCACTCCTGAGTGAGTTACAGGCGTATCTGACGGGGACCTGCGACCGCCTGCCATGGTCCATTGATGAGCGCTGCATGCGTAGCGCTTTTCAACGCGATGTGCTCCATCTGACCGCCACCATCCCCTATGGCACGGTGATGAGTTATCAGTGCGTTGCCGCGGCCCTGGGACAGCCCAAGGCTGTGCGTGCGGTGGCCCAGGCCCTGCGGTACAACCCGCTGGCCATCATCGTCCCCTGTCATCGGGTCATTGGCCAGACAGGGCATTTGACTGGCTATGCCGGAGGCCTGGAGCGTAAGTGTGCCCTCCTCACGTGCGAGGGGATTCCACTACTCAACCGCCCCACAGGCGTATTTGTCAATCGGGAGCACATGTATGTGGGCTGGCGGAAAGAACGGGCCTATTGTAAACCACACTGCCCTGGTCTCGTGCACCTGACCCCGGACGACATGCTACTCATGTCGTCTCGCGCTATCGCAGCACAGCATGATTTTGCTCCCTGTGACATGTGTCACCCTGAACTAGGGTTGGCATAAGGCATGATACGAGAAAGGAGCCACTCCGTGATCCACACGCTCTGTGAGCCATATAACACTCTCAGTACACAGCAGGCCCTCGTCTCTGAGCCGAGGCAGCCCTTACGGGTGGGCGACATTATGGCCATATCCCCCGTGACCATTGCTCCGAGCACATCGGTGCAGGCGGCCCAGGCTCTCATGCAACAGCGGCAGATCCGGCATCTTCCCGTCCTGCAAGACGGACGTCTCGTCGGCATGATCAGCGACCGGGATATCCGCCTGGCCCTTCCCTCTCCGGCTACGAGCCTCACCGTGTGGGAGATCCGGTATCTGCTCGACCAGCTGACAGTCGGCGAGGTGATGACCTATTTCGTGATGACGACAGCCCCAGATTGCCCTGTGACAGAGGCGGTGGGGCGTATGCTGAGGCACAAGGTCGGGGCACTGCCTGTGGTTGAGGGGCGCGAGGTGGTCGGGATACTCACCCGCACCGACGTTTTACGCGCCTTTCGCCGGCTCCACTCTGAGCTGTTAACCGTGGCTTGAGACCTGCGCAGTGCGGGTGATACCAGTATGGCGTGCACCCGCACCACCCTCCCAGGAAGAGAGCATTGGCGCAGAACATGTGCCATGCACACCTAGTTTTATGTTGGCCTCGTGCGCAAATCCCTATACAATTCTCTCACCATAACTCGTCTTCTCAGATGGCACTTTTGGTCCTATAAATCGGGAGGATAAGGGCATGCAGCCGCGACAGAAGGCGAAACGCCTCAGAGTCAGCCTGCCACTGGTTGCCCTGTGCGTACTGCTGCTGGTGCCTATGCTGCCTGTGCATGAAGCACTCTGGGCCCAATCAAAGGGTTTCAATGTGCAGGGCAAAGGGAGCGTCGCGGGAGAGCGTCGTGTGGCGCTGGTGATCGGCAATGCCGCCTATGACAGTGCCCCGCTGCGCAACCCGGTCAACGATGCGCGGGCCATGGCCGCTACACTACGGACGCTAGGCTTTGAAATCACTGCTCTGGAGAATGCGGCCTTGACGGATATGAAACGGGCCATCGACGACTTCGGGGATAGTCTACGCAGCGGTGGCGGTGTAGGGCTGTTCTACTTCTCCGGCCACGGCATACAGATCAATGGGCGCAACTTCATCATCCCGGTAGGGGTACGGGTGAAAGGTGAGCGGGACGTTGAATACGAGTCTGTGGATGTGGGCCGTGTGCTGGGCAAGATGGAGGACGCCGGCAACCGTATGAACCTAGTGATCCTGGACGCCTGTCGCGACAACCCCTTCGCCCGCAGCTTTCGCTCCGCCGCCTCAGGCCTGGCCACCATGGACGCGGCCAGCGGCACCTTCGTCGCCTATGCGACAGCCCCGGGCCGGACTGCCGATGATGGCACAGGTGCCAATGGTCTGTATACCGAGCAGTTGATACGCTACATGAGGACGCCCGGGCTGAAGGTGGAGGATGTGTTCAAGCAGGTGCGTGTCGACGTGGAAAAATCCAGCGGCGGCAAGCAGGTACCCTGGGAATCCTCCTCACTCAAGGGGGACTTCTATTTCTCAGGCTCTCCTATCGAGGCCGCCCTACCACCTCCCCCATCTGCGCCAGCCAAACCAGCCGGGCCGGCCCGCACCATCGATGAAGATGAAGCGCTCTGGAAGGTGATCGAGAGTTCGACCAATCCCGTGGATTTCGAGGAGTATCTCTCGGCCTTTCCCCAGGGGCGGTTCGCTGTTGCTGCGCGTGCCAAGCTACGCCAGCTACGTCGTGAGGAATCTCCTCGCAGTGCAGCGGTCGTGGTGCGGACGGGCAACTACCGTGTGCAGGGTACGAACCCCGACGGCAGCCCATACCGGGGCACCCTCACTCTCGAACGCTCGGGACCACTTTACCTGGTACGATGGAAAATCGGCAAAGACACATACGAAGGGCAGGGAACCCTGAATGGCAACACGCTCACCGTAGACTGGGGCCAACCTGATCCTGTCATCTACCAGGTGATGAACGATGGTACCCTGGAAGGAACCTGGGCCAGAGGCAAGGCGAAAGAAAGCCTCATTCCAGAATAGTGAAGACAGCATTACAAACCACGAACGTATCAGAGAGTACTTTTGGAGGTGTCTGATGCACAATGTCTCTACATCGACGGTGCTGACCGCGTCGGCATCTGCCTTATCGTACGATCATATCGCGGCCTTCCAGCACAGCTTCCGCACGCATCCGGCGTACCGCATGGCGCAGAATGCGATCACCCAGACGAGCGTTGATGATATCGCCCTGAATCGCGACATCGTGACAGCCGTTGATCACTCGTTTTCGACAACACTCGATACCTGGAGCGTGACGCATCAAAAAAGGTCCGGTCGCTGCTGGATGTTTGCCGGGCTCAATTTGTTCCGCCCCGGTGCTATGGCCAAAATGAATCTGAAGAACTTTGAATTCAGTCAGAACTATTTGCTCTTCTGGGACAAGCTCGAAAAGGCCAATTACTTCCTGGAGGCGATTCTCGAAACCGCTGACCGCCCGGCCGATGAGCGCACGGTCCACTGGCTGCTCGGCAATCTGCTCAGTGATGGGGGCCAGTGGAACATGTTCGTCAACCTCATCCACAAGTATGGCGTGGTCCCGAAGAGCACCATGCCGGAAACTGAGAGTTCCTCCAACACGGCGCGCATGAACGCCATCCTGAAGGAGAAGCTGCGCGAGGGAGCGCGGACCCTGCGTGACGCGATTGCCCACGGCGCCACAGTGGACGATGCGCGCGAGACCAAACAGGCATTCCTGCAGGTGATCTACCGCATTCTCGCGATTCATCTCGGCACCCCGCCTGCGACGGTTGATTGGCAGTGGCTGGACAAAGACCGCGCCTTCCATCGCGACGGCATCCTAACCCCGCAGGAGTTCGCCGCCAAATATATCACGCTGCCGCTCGACGAATACGTCTGCCTGGTACACGATCCACGGGCCGCCAGCCCGTTTGGCAGGACGTTTACCGTGGAGTACCTCGGCAACGTCTGGGAAGGGGGGCTGACGCGCTATCTCAACGTCGAAATCGACGTCCTCAAGGACATTGCCAAGCGCACCTTACTCGACGGTGAACCGGTCTGGTTCGGCTGCGACGTGGGCAAGATGATGCGTCGCGACACGGGCATCTGGGATGCTCAATTGTTTGATTATGCCAGTGTTTATGACACGGCTTTCACATTGAACAAGGCAGATCGCCTCGTATATCGCCAGACCCAGATGACGCACGCCATGCTTTTTACCGGCGTTGACCTCGTCGATGGGACATCACGGCGCTGGCGCGTCGAGAACTCCTGGGGTGAGGAGAACGGCCAGAAAGGCTTCTACCTCATGAACGACTCGTGGTTCGACGAGTATCTGTTCGAGATCGCGGCGCGCAAGAGCTATCTGCCAGCGGCCCTCCGTGCCGCCCTGGAGGAGGAGCCCATCGTGTTGCCGGCCTGGGATCCCATGGGTTCACTCGCCCAGGATACATGCGATACGCGCAGGCAATGACAACTGACTACGACGAAGGGGCATCAGGCGTAGTGACGAGGCGTACAAACTGGGCGAAGTGGTCTTTGAGGGCGCGTAGCTCGCCGATTCTGCGGTCAACCGTGTGCTTGAGCTTGAGCGCCGTGGCGATACGGGCAAACAGCTCCTCCTCGTGCACGGGTTTGGTGAGGAAATCGTCGGCGCCAGCCTTGATGCCTTGAATCCGATCGGCCACCGCATCCAGGGCCGTCATGATAATGATGGGGATCAGCCGTGTCTCTTCATGGTCTTTGAGGATACGGCAGACCGTGAAGCCATCCATCACTGGCATCATCACGTCCAGCAAGATCAGATCAGGCGCTTCGGCCGCTACTTTTTCCAGCGCATCCTGACCATTGGCAGCACTGATTGTCTCGTAGCCTCGCTCCTCCAACTCCTGCTCTAGATAGTCTACATTGAAAGGCTCATCATCGACGATCAGGATTTTAGAGCGGCCAGTTGCGACCGGGGTGACGTCGTGGGTGGCGGGACTGAGCGGCAGGGAGGGTTCGCGAGACAGCACGGTGGCTGGGGCCACGAAGCAGTAGCCACGGCCATAGAGCGTCTTGATGACAGGCGGGCCGGCCGGCTCCGGCTGGACGGTCTTGCGGACCTTTGCCAGACACCGGGTGAGCGCTGCGTCACTCACAAACGTCCCCGACCAGCATTGCTCAAGGAGTTCCTCCTTGGTCACCACACGGTCGCGATGCTGGAGGAGGTAGACGAGCACTTCAAATACCTTAGGCTCAATTGCGACCAGTTGGCCCGCACAGCGCAACTCACAGCGTTGCGCGTCGAGTTCGTAGTTGCCAAAGCGGTAAAGCATATGCGGTATCCTTGAGTTCTAACCCCGCTTTTCCCTCGTGAGGACACTTTTTACATCAAGCCTAGCAAGCCGTCAAGCCGCTTCTCATACACTACCCCCGCCGGTCCAACTCTGACCGGCATGGTCAGAATTCGTCCCGATATGGTCAGTATGTGGTCAAGACTTGCGGTCTCCAATACTGTACATTGGCAGGAAGAGCCGTCAACAATCCGGAGCCACATGGGCTCTGGCCTGTGGCTGGAAACTTCACGATCCTGCTAGGGTGCGTCGGCTGCTACGTATAGCAGGCCGTCGAGCACAAAGGTGCCCCGATGATGCGTGGACTTAGAGCCTATCCCATTAGACTCATGAAGCGGCGACAAATTTTACGACGTGACCAAGTCGGAGGGCATGACTCCGCCTCCGGCCTCGCGGATCTATGGCGTCACGGTTGTCGCCCTATACGAGGCGGTCGTGCCGGGCGCACTGCACAACCACTCCCTGGTGGGCCAGCTCAAAGAGCTGCTTGTAGTGCCGCAGCCCACGAAGAACAAGAAGTACCACTGGCCCACTGTAGCGAACGCCGTGCTGGCACGCACGATCCGCGGCATCTTCCCATCGCTGCAGCCCCAGAACCTGGATGCCATCAACACCCTAGACATGGCTTTTGCGTATGGGACTACGGACAATGTTTGCCGATAGTGCTCCAGGCGTACATGGCGCCTGGATCTTGGGAGCGCAGCGTAGACACGCTCCGCAAGCCAGGAGGTGGTCCATGGAGGGTCACCAAGGTCTGCATGACATATCTCTCACAGGAGGAAGTTCTATGACTCGCATGCGTCAGACCCTGCTCATCGCAGCTGTGCTCGGAGCGACCGTGCTTACAGGCGCGCTGGCACAGGCACAACTCTCCGATAATGTGGAGGTGTTTGCTACTGGGCTGGATAACCCACGCGGCCTGAAGTTTGGGCCGGACGGCAATCTGTATGTCGCCGAGGGCGGGCAGGGCGGCCCCAACTCAACGGTCGGCGGATGTTCCCAAGTGCCGATGGTTGGCCCTTACACCGGTGGCAAGACCGCCCAGATCTCGCGTCTCGCCTCAGACAGCACGCGCACGACGGTGGTCGACGGTCTACCATCCAGCCAGATCATCCCTCAGGCTGGCGGCTTTGTGAGCGGCGTGGCCGATGTCGCCTTCATCGGCAATACTCTTTACGGCTTGCTGGCTGGCGCTGGCTGTTCACATGGAGTCCCGGATGTGCCGAATGGGATCATTCGGGTGCACGACGACGGGACCTGGACGCTTGTCGCCGACCTCAGTGCGTTCCAGCAGACCTTTCCAGTGCAAAACCCCGAGCCAGACGATTTCGAGCCGGACGGCACGTGGTACAGTATGGTGACGGTCGACGGGAGCCTCTACGCCCTCGAGCCGAACCATGGCGAACTCGACAAGATCACGCTTGGTGACGCGGCGCTCAGCATCAGCCGGGTCAGCGATATTTCCGCGAGCCAGGGGCACGTCGTCCCGACGGCAGTGACCTTCCACCATGGGAATTTCTATGTCGGTGACCTGACCACGTTCCCTCTGGGGCAGGGCGCGGCTCACATCTACCAAATTAGTCGATCTGGCCGGAGTCGCATTGCCGTCTCAGGGTTGACGAACATCTTGGGGGTCGCGTTCAGTCCGCATGGTCATCTCTACGTGCTGGAGAACACAACCGGCAATCCATTTCCCACTCCCAATACCGGCGTCGTCGTGCGCGTTACGCACGGGGGCGGTCTGAAGACGGTCGCCACCGGGCTGAATCTGCCGACGGCCATGACCTTTGGCCCCGACGGGCACCTGTACGTCTCGAACTGCGGCTATGGCTGTCCGCCGGGTGCAGGCGAGGTGGTGCGGGTCAACGTGGCGAGTTCGGAGAATAACTCCAACGTGTTCGACGACGGTGACGAATGATCGATCACACTTGGACTAGATCGTTAGCCCGGATCGTCATACCTGTGTGGCTTCATGGGAGGCGGCGATGCTGGCGGGCGTTCGTGCTCCCCGCCAGCTTGCGCTCTTTCGTCTGGCCGGGAGCACCTACGCGTAGGGTGTCTTGATTGAGAGTTCCGGGCTTGATGTGCGACCGTGCGCTATGCGGAGATGCGAAAACAATGATTGGTCCACAATGGTCTCCATATGCAGTCGCAGATGCCTTCATGAGCTGTTGGCAGACGAAATATACCTACAACGTGCTCCGACCGGTCACCTATATTCAGGCCGTTATCGAGACCGATCGGTTGCCCCTGCTGGTCACCCCGCCCTTCCCCGAGTATCCCTCCGGCCACGCCACTCAGTCGGGTGCAGTCGCCACGGTCCTCACCGACCTGTTCGGCGTGAAAGCCTTTACGGATACTACTCATAGCGACCATGGCCTGACGCTACCCCAGACGCCACGCACCTTTCGCTCCTTCGACGAGGCCACGACAGAAGCGGCGCGCTCCCGCCTCTATGGAGGCATCCACTACGCATCTAGGAACACCAACGGGTTGGCCCAGGGCTGGTGCATTGGCCAGGTCATTCTCGACCGCATTACGTTCAAGCATTAGAGAAAGGCCCATTGGTATGCAACGGGTTAGAAAACAGCCCTGGACAGAGGCCGCGCTGGCGGAGGCGGAGGAGCGATGCATGGAATTTGCTGAGATCTTGGTGCAGGCCATCGATCTGCTCGCATGTGAAAAACGCCTCTCCTATCGCGCCCTCAAGCTGCGTTTCAGCCTGGCTGACGAGTATCTCGCAGGCTTCAAAGAGGAAATGATTTACGCGAAACGCCTGGCTAGGCTGCGACTGAGTAGAGATTCAACCATAGCTACAAGAGAGAAGCGACCATGAAAAAGTTTATCATTGGGGGTATCGTCCTGGTACTCGTCATCTTCGGGTGGGGCCCCATGAGTGTGGGGGAACAGACGCCAGCACTGCGGGGGGAACTGCGCGTCGTGGATAAGTCACCCCTCAATTTTATCTGGATTGCGCTGAATATCTTCGAGCACCTCGTCGAGCTTGACAAGGATGGCACACTGGTGCCGCGCTTGGCAACGGGTTGGCGGTGGCCCGATGACCGCACTCTCGAATTCGCACTCCGCCAGGGGGTGAAATTCCATAACGGGGAGGTCTTCGACGCAGAAAGTGTCAAGCTCAACTGGGAGGAGAATACCCGGTTGCGACAGCCGCATGTCCTTGGGGAGTTTATGAATTTCAAACCTGGCTCACGCCTGGAGATCATCGACTCGCAGACGGTTCGCTTTGTGTTTCCTGAACCGGACGGCGCGGCCTTGCTCAAGCTCAGCGCCATGCATATCGCTAGCCGCCAGTTCCATCGTGACGTCGGCTGGGGGGAGAAGAGTTGGTGACTCATGGACACCGCTGGCCCGTGGGGCACAGGACCATATAAGCTGGTGGAAGGGTTCTCCCTCCCCGATAAGCGTTCGGACCGGGTCGTCTTGGAAGCCAATACAGAATACTGGGACCGCGCCCGCTTGCCGCGGCTCCAACGCATTGTCTTTGACAATACGCTGAGCCAGAAAGAGGCAGTGGAACTCGTCAAAACCGAAGAAGGTCGCGTCGATCTGGTAAGCGAGTTGAGTCCACTTGAGACGCTGCGGGTCGCCCAGAGTGCCTTTGCCAAGGTGGTGAAAAACCGCGGCAGCCTCCGGACGGTGTTTGGCTTCTTCAACATGCGGAAGGCGGAAAGCCCATGGCAGGATATCCGGCTGCGCCAGGCGGTCAATTTTGCCATCAACCGTGCAGACCTCATCCAGTATGCGACCAAAGGGAATGGCGTGATCATCCCGGCGCTGGCCCCGCGCCAGGATTTCGGGCATGACCCCACCCTGGCCCCATACCTTTTCGATTCCGTCAAAGCGCGTGACCTCCTGCGCGAGGCGGGGTATCCCGAGGGATTATCGCTGACCCTGATCGCCCCGGAGGAGCTGGAGATCCAGGCAACGGTGGTCAGTAAGATGCTGGAACAGGTCGGCCTCAGGGTCGCTCTCCAGGTGTTTGACCCCATGACCTATAATCGGAAAACTCTCTTAAGCCACCTGGATCAGCCACCCGAGCACCAACCCTGGGACATTGCCCTGTTCGCGCAGAGTGACACGATGTACTTCCCGGTTTTTGAGTTCTATCACTTCTTCGCGCTTGATGGCCAATTTGCCTGGCTCAGCGAGCAACCGGAACTCCGCCGCCTGAATGAGCAGGTCTTGCACACGGTGAATCGAGAGCAGCAGCAGGAGTTCATACGCCAGATGGAGCGACATACGCGCGACCAGGCGGATTTCCTCTTCCTGTACAATCCCATCGGCCTCTATGCAGTAAACAAAGCCGTGGAGTTTGTGCCGTATGCGACAATGCTCAACCTCGCCGAGACCTCGGTGACGGAGCAGCACTGGTCGGTACGCAAGCAGAAGGCCAGTACACCGGAGTGATCGGGGAGCCAGCCAGTACGGAGAGCCACAACGCGACGCGGAGAGCTGGGCCGTGTTGGCCCTTATCAAAAGCCTCTGGTCTGCCGCCATCCGGGCATAGCAGGAGCAGCAGAAGGTCGGAAAGCAGTGAGAGAGTGTGTGGAAGAGATGGGGAGGAGGAGCCATGCTCTACGCGAAGATGGGGATAAGCTATCTCCAAGTTCCCCATCATATATGATGTTCTTCAGACTGCTGTCTGGGATCAACTACGGGTGGGTGGCGATCCACAGTCACATCTGCGGCCCGAATGTTCACAACTTGCTCCCGATTCAGATCGAGGGCCGTGATCGTAGCTCGGCCAATAGCAGTGAGACCCACAATCCGTAAGCCATCGGCTGACCAGATGAAGTGATCGCCCCAGCTATGCTGTCTGGGATGAAACAACGCGACCAACTCGTCGCTCTCAGGGTCTACTGCCTGCAGCCGATCCGCCTTCCGACGATTGCAGTGAAAACAGGCCAGCGCCAGATTGTCGGGAGATCCAGTGCCGCCCTGCGCTAATGGCACGATGTGATCCACGGTAAAAGTCACGTACTGCCACTGCTCTGCCGTATGACAGTACTCACACAGCGCCTGTGTACGACGACGCACCTCCGCTTGCTGAGCACGTGGGATTGAGCGACGACGGGGCACCTGGCCAGACTCTAGGGCTGATGGCTCTGTAAGAGATTCCGCACGATGCAGTTGAGGAAACTCAGATAGTCATCGATCTCCTCATAGCGGTCGAGCTCGTCAGTTTCTTCCGGTGAGAGCGCCGTCTTTTGCTGTTTGCGCAGTAGAGCCGTGATCCGCCGTTGCACTACGGTCGAGGCGCGCAGCACTGGGAGACCGTTTTGCAGTTCCAGACGCACCGCTCCGTCAAGGGGCAATGCAGCCGGCAGATGGTGGAGCTTGGGGAGGGGATAAATGGAGTGCGAGGGCATCACCAGCTACCTCCAGTATGATGTTCAGTCAATCATATCTTGGCGCTATTGTAACACAAGTTGACACCGACTCGTCCAATTGCTCCCCATTCCAACTCTGACCAACATGGTCAGCATTCGTCCCGATATGGTCCGTATATAGTCAAGATTTGCGGTCTCCAATACTGTACATTGGTAGGAAGAGTTGGCGACAATCTGGAGCCACATGGGCTCTGGCCTGTGGCTGGAAACTTCACGATCCCGCTAGGGTGCGTCGGCGACTACGTATAGCAGGCCGTCGAGCACAAAGGTGATCCGACGATGCGTCGACGTAGGAGAGCATATATGCGCCTCATAGTGATAGGGCTTGTGATCCTCTTGCATGGCCAGACCGTTATCGCGGCCCCGCTAGCCTCTCTCGTACAGGCCGCAGGCCTCCGTGCTGTGGATGAGCCCCAGCCGGCCACCGATTTCCAACTGTCTGACCTTGACGAGCAACTGTTGCGCCTGCAAGACCAGCGTGGCAAGGTGGTGCTGCTCAATTTCTGGGCCACCTGGTGTCATCCCTGTCTGCAAGAGATGCCACTGATGGAGCAGCTCTACCAGGCGCTGCGGCAGCGACCGTTTGTGATGTGGGCCGTGGCCATGAAGGAAGACCGTGAGAAGGTCGCGCCTTTCATGGACAAACATCACTTCCAGTTCACGGCCCTGCTGGACCGCGATGGTGCTGTCAGTGCCCGTTATAAACTCCGCGGCCTGCCGACAACGTACCTGATTGATTGTCATGGCAACACGGTGGGGTGGAGTGTTGGCCCTCAGGAGTGGACCAGTGAAGCGATCCATACACTTCTGGCGGCACTGCTCAGCGATCCTAGCTGCGGCTGAGCAGAGGTTCAATTATAGCCACCAGGGAGAGGCAACAATGAAAAAATTTGTAGTTGGATGCATCGTCCTGGTGCTCGTCACCTTTAGGCAGGGCACCGTGAGTATTGGAGAACAAATGCCAGCCTTACCGAAACCAGCGTGACGGATCAGCCCTGGTCGGTACGCACGCAGAAAGCCAGTACGCCGGAGTGATCGGGGAGCCAGCCAGCACGGAGAGACACAACGCTATGCTGAACACGTCATTCTGCTCTGGGCACCATTGGATCTGTAGCCTGCTCATTGTCCTGGGTAGTATGACCCTAGGGCTTGTCGGGGGCGGGGTCGTCCAGGCGCAAACAACCACCGCACCCCAGGCCGATCCAGACAACGCTGAGCAGATCGCCCTGGGACAACAGGTGTATACGAGCTTTTGCGCCGGCTGTCACGGGAGCAATCTCGAAGGCCAGCCCAACTGGCAGAAGAAGTTGCCGCTGGGCAACTTTCCAGCCCCACCGCACGATGAGACCGGCCACACCTGGCACCATGCCGACCAGTGGCTGTTCGAAATCGTCAAGTACGGGGGCAAATACCATGCCCCCCCGCGCTATCGCAGTGCCATGCCAGCCTACCAAGAGATGCTCTCCGACGCGGAGATCTGGGCTGTGCTGGCCTTCATCAAAAGCCGCTGGCCCACCGCCATCCGGGCGCAGCAGGAGCAGCAGAATACGCGCAATCGCTAAAGGAGTCTGTGGAGGAACAGCTATGCAGAAACTCATTGTGAGCAGCATGATGTGCCTGTACGTGACCTTGGGATGGGGCACCATGAGCAGTGGGGAGCAGGTTCCGGCGCCACGAGGGGAGCTCCGCATCGTGGATACGCACCCCGGGAACTGGGCCTCCGTGACCCTACACGTATTTGAGCACCTCCTGGAACTCGACAAGGACGGCAAGCTGGTGCCGCGCCTGGCGACCAGCTGGCAGTGGCGTAATGACCGCACCCTGGACGTCACCCTGCGCCAGGGCGTTACCTTCCAGAACGGTGAGGTCTTCGATGCCGAGATCGTCAAACTCAATTGGGAGGAGAATACCCGCTTAGGTCAGCCGCATATCAGTGGCGCCTTTATGAACTTCACACCCGGCTCACGCCTGGAGATCCTGGATGCGCAGACCGTGCGCTTCGTCTTCCCCGAGCCGGACGGAGCGGCCTTAGCCAAGCTCAGCGCCATGCATCTCGGCAACCGCGAGTTTTATCGCGACATGGGCTGGGGTGAGAAGCACTGGTGAATCATCGACGGCGCCGGCCCGTGGGGCACGGGTCCGTATAAGCTGGTTGAAGGCTGCTCCCTGCCGGACAAACGGTCCGACCGGGTTATCCTGGAGGCAAATCTGGCGTATTGGGATTCCGCACGGTTTCCTCAACTCCGCCAGCTCTATGCGCAGGTGTTAGGCAGCGTAGATCGGGAGCAGCAGGCGCTGATCCGTCAGATGGAACGGCACAGCCGTGACGAGGCGTATTCCCTCTTCCTGTATAATCCCATAGGGCTCTATGCGGTGAACAAGGCCGTCCAGTTTGTGCCCTATGTCAGCCCGCTTCTCAATCTCATCGAGACCTCGGTGACAGAGGAACATTGGTCGATACCCAAACAGAAGGCCGCGGTGCCCGAGTAAAACAACATGCCGCGTCGTTTCAGACAGCGTCAGCCCGTGGTTGACATTGCAGGGCATGGCAATTAGGCTCGTGGTGAAGAGACAAATGCGACGGGTACGACAAGGCAGTGGGCGGGATAGAGGAGGGAGTGTGAAACAGGAAATAGATCGGTGCACAGTACAAGCCGTCATGGACAAGCTCAAGCACCTTGAGCCGCAACAGATTGCTCTCGACGAGACCCGGGTGACGGTGCAGCCCTGGTCAGTGCGCGGGGGACAGAAGGAGGCCTTAGAGGGACAGGTCTCTGGGCACAAGTGACGAGACTCAATGTATCTATCCGTGGGACCAGGCAGTATGTCAAGGCACTGTTTCGGAAACATGCCGGTGAGCGCACGCTCGTGGTCATGCGCGACAGACGGAGCGGCCGCATCAGAGGTGTGCGAACGGACGATGGACGTGTTATATACCGGCCCAAGCATGGGCTGGAAGGCGTCATAGCAAACGTCGAGGTCGTCATTGATCACCATGTGCGGGTAAACGTCCATGTCCGGCCGTGAGGTGAACCATGATCAAAGTTGTTTCTCAAGACGTGTGGCAACATTACAAGACCTTCCTGCCCACGTCGCATACCCTGTATATCCCGGCGCTGCCGGAAACCCTGCCGTATGCAGGAACCATCGCAGGTCCGTTTGATTATGTGCTGCCAGAACCCCTTTTAGCAAAGCTACGACAGTGGCTCCGCAGCAAGGGTGTGGCATCAGTCTTCTATTTTCTGACGGAGAGAGTCGCGCAGGACCATCCAACAGACTATGAGATCAGCCTCTCAGAGCTAACGGAGGCAAATCTTGCGGCACTGAATAACGGTTTCGAGAATGTGGTGGCCAGTACGGATTTCTCGTGGGCACTGTTCATGGATCATGAGGGACAGCTCCATGTGGCAGGCCCCAGTGAGTTGTTTTCCTGCTTACAAGCGTGGGATAAGGTTACAGAGAGGCATGGGAAAGGCCAAGCATGATCGGCAAGATCAGCAGCCAAACCAAGATGCTGCTCATCATTGTGCCGCTCATGATCGTACCCATGCTGACTCTGGTCATCGTGGGCTTCCTCGCCGCCAGATCCTCTCTCTCCTGATATGCCTTGCGGTATGCCACACACGATGGTCTCATGCTGACCACGTCGGTCAGAATTCGTCCCAAAATGGTCAGGATGTGGTCAAGATCTTTCGCCGCCAGAGGGGTATAGTACAAGGGAACGAGTAGCGGCTTGCCATGACTTGTATCCGCATCCGCCCAGCAAGAGACTGGGCCTGCGGCATCCAACCACTATGCGTAAGGGAGGGGCAGTCATGAAAAACCTCGTGCTTTGTAGTCTTATCCTTATGCTCGTGACCCTCGGGTGGGGCAACCGGAGCCTGGGGCAACAGGTCCCAGTGCCACGAGGGGAACTGCGGATTGTCGATAAAAATCCCGCTAACTTTGTGTGGATGACCGCTAACGTCCTCGAACACCTCATAGAAGCGGATAAGGATGGCCAGCTAGTGCCAGGCCTGGCGGTCCGTTGGCAGTGGCTCGACGACCGCACCCTGGAAGTCACCCTCCGCCAAGGGGTGAAATTCCATAATGGGGAGGTCTTTGATGCGGCGATCGTCCAACTCAACTGGGAAGACAATACGCGGTTACGACAGCCGCACATGCCCGGGACATATCTGAACTTTCAAGCGGGCTCACGACTGGAGATTGTGGATCCCCAAACCGTCCGGTTTATATTTCCCGAACCGGATGGAGGGGCGCTGAGCAAGATTGCCGCAATGCATATTGGCAACCAACAGTTCTATCGCGAGTTGGGCTGGGGGGAGGAGAGTTGGTGAATTATCCGCAGCGCAGGCCCGTGGGGCACGGGTCCTTATAAGCTGGTGGAAGGATTCTCTGTACCTGAGCAGCGTTCGGAGCGCATCGTGTTGGAAGCCAATATGGACTACTGGGATAAAAACCGGTTGCCTCGGGTCAAACGCATTATCTTTGATAACACGGTGGGGCACAAAGAAGCGGTGGAGTTGGTGAAAACCGAGGAGGGGCGTGTAGATCTGGTCACGGAGTTGCGGCCGCTGGACACCTTGCGGGTGGCCCAGAGTCCGTTTGGCAAAGTGGTGAAAAACCGGGGGGAGCCTCCTGACGGTGTTCGGTCACTTCAATATACGGAAAGCGGCGAGCCCGTGGAGCGATGTACGGTTGCGACAAGCGGTGAATTTGGCTATCAATCGCGACGATCTGATTCAGTATGCCACCAAAGGGAATGGCGTGGTCATCCCCGCAGTGGTGCCGGCACAGGCTTTCGGCTATGATCCTGCCCTGGCTCCCTACCCCTTCGATCCGGTGAAAGCGCGTCGCTTATTGCGCGACGCCGGGTATCCTAACGGACTTCCTGTTCGCCTGATCACCTCCGAGGATCTGGACGTGCAGGCCACCGTGATGAGCAAGATGCTAGAGCAGGTTGGTCTCCAGGTAGAACTCCAGGTGCCCGACAGTGAGGCCTATAATCGGAAGACGTTCTTACCCCGTCTAGATCAGCCGCCCGAGCAACAGACCTGGGACATTGCCCTGAGCTCGCAGTATGATTATGCGATTTTCCCGCTCTATTCGTTCTACAGTGAGCATGTCTTCGACGGTATGCACGATTGGGTCAGTGAGCAGCCGGAACTCCGACAGCTCTATGAGCAGGTCTTACGCACAGTGGATAGGGAGAAACAGCAAGAGTTGATCCGGCAGATGGAACGACACACCTCCGAACACGCTTATTTTCTTTTTTTGTACAATCCCATTAAGCTCTATGCGGTGAACAAGTCCGTGGAGTTTGTGCCGCATGTGACCACGATTCTCAACCTCACTGAGACGTCTGTGACTGATCAGCACTGGTCGGTGCGGAAGCAGGGGACCGCTGTGCCCAAGTAAAAAAGGATGCATAACCAGGTGTCACCCATGGAGAAACAGCGGCCACGGTTCTTCGGCAACGTCAGCATTCACACCAGGATGCTGCTCATCATTGTGCCGCTCATTGTCGTACCCATGCTGATTCTGGCCATCGTGGGCTTCCTCGCCGCCAGTGGCGAGGCGGCCAAAACGAGCACCAGGTATCTCAAGCAGCGTGAGAACGACCTGCGGACCATAGCCGAGAATCTGCCGATTCGCGACTATTACTTCAACCAATTCTATGGCCTCACGGACGAAGCCGAGGTCTATCGGCGTGGGCTGGAGCGCTCCCTCAAACGGTTTGCGGACCGGAGTAACAGCATCGAACCGATCTATACGCAGATGCGGTATGTTGACCAGCGTGGGGTCGAAGCGGTGAAGATCCTCTACCCCCACAAGGGAACTGCCGATGCTGGTGGCACTGGCCACAGTAGCAGCGACCGCCAGCAGGTCATACAGGCGCCGTTTTTCACTGCGGTGCGCGCCCTGGAGGCGCAGCAGGTCTATCTGTCACCGCTTGGCCCGACAATGACTGCTGCCATACCACTGTATCAACCAGGTGAGGGGAATCAGGCGTCCACCTTCCTGGGAGCAATTGTGCTCGACTTCGTCTATCCGCTGCAAGAGTTCCAACGTACCAGGGAGGTGATTACACTGTGGTTTGCGATCCTCACAGCGCTTAGCCTGGGCATTGCACTGATGCTTACCGTCAACCGCGTGCGGAGTCTGACCAACCCCATCCGGCGTCTGGCTGAAGCGGCAAACCGCATTGCGGCTGGCCAGCGCTCTGTCACCGTGGAGCATGAGGCCAACGACGAGATAGGTGTCCTGGCCCAGTCCTTCAACGACATGGCACGGAGTCTAGAGACGCATGAGGCGGCGGTACAACGGAAAGTCGAGGAAACAACCACACTGTACGAGATCGGCCAGGAAATCATTGCCCAGGTGGCCTTCGCACCGACGCTGGAATTGATTGTGGCACGGGCGCATGCGCTCTTACAGGCCGATGCCAGCCTGCTGGCACTGCGTCAGGAGGATAGCGATACGTTCGTCATCCAGGCCCATAGCGGCACCGTCTCCGACGCTGTTACCAGCGTGAGCTTCCGCCCTGGTGAGGGTCTGGGCGGACGCATTGTAGCAATGGGTCTGCCGATTATGGTGGGGGACTACCCGGCAGAATATGCCGACAGTCCCTTTCGCGACGTGGTTCAGGAAGCGGGCTTGCGCTCCTGGCTCGGCGTGCCACTGCAAGCGCGCGATACGGTGATGGGGGTGTTGTATGTCATCAGTCACACGCCGCAGCAGTTCCGCGACGACGCTCAACGGCTCCTGAGTGCCCTGGGCGACCAGGCCGCCATTGCCATAGCAAATGCCCGGCTCTACGAGCAGGTGCGGCAGCACACCGAGGAACTGGAAACCCTGGTGATCGAGCGTACTCGCGAGCTGCAAGAGGCCAATCGCCAGCTCGAAGCGGCCTCGCGGCATAAATCAGAGTTTCTGGCCAATATGTCGCATGAACTGCGCACCCCGATGAATGCCATTATTGGCTTTGCCCGCCTGGTGATGCGGCGCTCCAGGGATGTCCTGGCGCCGCGCCAGTACGAAAACCTGGAAAAGATTTTGGTCAGCGCCGAGCACTTGCTGTCCCTCATCAACGATGTGCTCGATCTGGCCAAAGTCGAAGCCGGCAGGACCGAGGTCTATCCAGTGGAATTTGTCCTGGACCCCATGCTTGCCGAGTGTCTGCACACGGTCGAACCACTGCTCAAGAGCGAGCGGGTGCGGCTTGTGCAGAAGGCTGAAGCCGACCTGCCCACGCTGTATACGGATCGCGATAAAGTGAAGCAGATCCTCATGAACCTCTTGAGTAATGCGGTCAAATTTACCCACACCGGGACGATTGCCCTCACGGCCCGCTCCCACAAGGGCACGATCATCATGGCCGTGGCTGACACCGGTATTGGCATTCCTGAGGAGGCTCTGGCACGTATCTTTGAGGAGTTTCGTCAGGTGGACAGCAGTACCACGCGCGAATATGGCGGTACCGGTCTGGGATTGGCAATCAGCCTGCAGTTCGCTCGCCTCATGGGTGGAGATATTACGGTGCAGAGCACCGTGGGGGTCGGCTCAACTTTTACCATGACACTGCCGCAGCGTTATACCCCTGTGTCAGAGGAAATATGAGGGCATGAAAACCATCCTGATCGTCGAGGACGTTGAGTTCAACCTGGATCTGCTCGTGCAACTGCTCGAGGACGACTATACCATCCTCACCGCCTCTGACGGTGCGGCCGGTATTGCACTGGCGGAACGCACGCGCCCTGACCTGATTCTCATGGACCTGTCGCTGCCAATCATCGACGGCTGGGAAGCAACGCGCCGGATTAAGGCCAATGCGTTGCTGCGCTCCATCCCGATCATCGCCCTCACGGCCCATGTCATGAGTGGTGACGAAGAGAAAGCCAAGGCCGCCGGGTGCGACGACTACCTGAGCAAACCGATCGATGAAGACCTGCTGTATGCCAAACTGCGAACCTTTCTCGGTGATGGCGGGAGAGCATAGACAACCGTACCTACCACAGGTGACGAGGATCATGCCATGAACGAACGCGCGAAAATTTTGATTGTCGATGACGAACCGTTCAACGTCGATTACCTCGAACAAGAGCTGGAAGATTTCGGTTATGACACGATCAGCGCTACGAACGGGCAGGAGGCGTTGGCGCAGGTCGCTGCGGAAAACCCTGACCTGATTCTCCTCGACGTGATGATGCCGCTTATGGATGGCTTTACGGTCTGTCGCATCCTGAAAGAACACGAAGATACCCGCCTCATTCCCATCGTGATGATGACGGCTTTGGGGGATATCGAAGACCGCATCAAAGGGATCGAAGCCGGTGCCGATGATTTTCTCACCAAACCGGTCGACGATCGGGAACTCCGTGCCCGTCTCCAAACGACGTTGCGGCTCAAAGCCACGGTGGACCGCAAACTCGGAGAGCTGCGTCGCATCAAAGATCACTTCGCCAAGTTCGTGCCAGAGGCCGTCAAACGC
>Ga0075428_100001790_pt1 | contig 22959 bp, 21 predicted proteins | sample RhiMetdeltSRZDD2_FD_75291 | JGI IMG/M metagenome (GOLD analysis project Ga0075428, IMG submission 75291) | Populus rhizosphere microbial communities from Tennessee, USA - Rhizosphere MetaG P. deltoides SRZDD2 | ecosystem: Host-associated > Plants > Roots > Rhizosphere > Soil | place: USA... | reverse complement strand
GCCACGAGGTTGACCGGGAAGTTCTCCTCCAGGCTGGTGTGCGTCAGCATGAAGCGCATGAACTCGTCGGGATCCTGGCGCGAGGAGCGCGGCTCCAGCACGAGGCGCAGCTTGTTGTCCTTGTCCGACTCGTCGTTGACCTTCTCGAGCTGGTTCAGCACGACCTGCTTCAGGTTGGTCTGGGTCGCGGAGACCTTGCCGCCCTTTTCCCGGGCGCGGGGGTTTGTGATGGCCTCGATCTCCGCCATCACGCGCTTTACCGAGGTCGTGGGCGGCAGCTCGTGAACGACGATCTGCCACTGGCCGCGCGCCAGGTTCTCGACCTTCCAGCGCGCCCGCGCGCGCAGCGATCCGCGCCCGATCTTGTACGCTTCCCCGATTTCTTCGCGCGTGCTGATGATCTGCCCGCCGCCCGGGAAATCCGGACCCTTGATGATGTGCAGCAGGGACTTGGGCGTCGCGTTCGGGTGCTTGATCATGAACACCGCCGCCTCCGCGACTTCCTTCATGTTGTGCGGGGGCAGCTCGCACGCCATGCCGACGCCGACGCCGGAGGCGCCGTTCAGGAGCAGCATCGGCAGGCGCGCCGGGAGGAGCTTCGGCTCCTGCAGGCGGCCGTCGTAGTTAGGTATGAAATCGACCGTGTCCTGGTCGATCTCGGAGAGCAGCAGCTGGGCGAGCGGCGTCAGCCGCGCCTCGGTGTAGCGGTAGGCGGCGGCGGGATCGCCGTCCTGCGTGCCGAAGTTGCCCTGGCCGTCGATCAACGGATAGCGCAGCGTGAAATCCTGCGCCATGCGCACCAGCGCCTCGTAGGTGGAGGCGTCGCCGTGCGGGTGGAACTTGCCGAGCACCTCGCCGACGATGCGCGCGGACTTGGAATGCTGGACGCCCGACGCGAGGCCCAGCTCGTTCATCGCGTAGAGAATGCGCCGCTGCACCGGCTTCTGGCCGTCCTCCACGTTCGGGATCGCGCGGCCGCGCACGACGCTCATGGCGTAGGTGAGATAGCTACGCTCGGCAAACAACGCCATGTCGATGAAGTCGTCGTCCGCGTCGACCGGGTCGCCGCCACCGCCGCCGCTACCGCCGCGGCCCGCGCCTGCCACCGGGCCGCTGCCGGCGCCCTCGCTCGCCTTGCCGCGCTTTTTCGCCTGCGCGGGCCCTTTCGCGCCGCCTTTCGAGGCTGCCTGCGTTTCCGCCGATTCGAAGAGATCCAGCGTTCCGTCGTCCTTGTCGCGCCGCGAGCGCCGTGTATCGATATCGCTCATACGTCGGCCTCGACCGTGTTGCCTTTCTCTTCCATCCACTCGCAGCGCTTTTCGGATTCCTTCTTCGACATGAGCATGTTGAAGAGCCTGAAGGTCTGGTTGCGGTCCTCGATGCGCACTTTGAGCAGCCGCCGGGTGTCGGGGTTCAACGCCGTCTCCCACAACTGCTCGGGATTCATCTCGCCCAGCCCCTTGAAGCGCTGGATCGAGACCGATTCGCGCTTCACCCCGTCGTCGCGGGCGCGATCGAGTATGGACTTCAGCTCGTCGTCGTCGAGCGCGTAGACCTTCTTCGCCGCGCGCTTGCCGTGGCCGGGCACGTCCACCTTGTAGAGCGGCGGGCAGGCAATGTAGATGTGTCCCTTCTCGATCAGCTTCGGGAAGTGGCGGTAGAAGAGCGTCAGGAGCAGCACCGCGATGTGCGCCCCGTCCACGTCCGCGTCGGTCATCGAGGCGACCTTGCCGTAGCGCAGGCCGGAGAGGTCGGGGTCGTCCTTCTCGTCGTGCGGGTCGACGCCCAGCGCGACCGAGATGTCGTGAATCTCGGCATTGGAGAAGAGCAGCTCGCGCTTCACTTCCCAGGAGTTGAGCGCCTTCCCGCGCATGCGGTAGACGGCCTGGTAGCGCTTGTTGCGCGCCTGCTTGGCCGAGCCGCCCGCCGAGTCGCCCTCGACCAGGAACAGCTCGTTCTCGCCCATGTCGCCCGACTCGCAATCGACCAGCTTGTCGGGCAGGATCACCACGCTCGAGGACTTCCGGCGCTCGACCTTCTGCACCGTGCGCGAGCGCTCGATCGCCTGCCGGATCACCAGGTCCGTGATCTTGCGGCCCTGCTCGACGTTGGCGTTCATCCAGCGCGCGAAGGGGTCGCGCACCATTTCCGTGACCAGTTTCACCGCATCGCGGTTCTGGAGCTTCTCCTTGGTCTGGCCGTGGAATTGCGGCTCCAGCACCTTGGCCGACAGGAAGTAGACGGTGCGCGACCACGCGTCGTCGGCAAGGAGCTTGATGCCCTTCGGAGTCAGGTTGTGGTACTCGGCAAAGGCCTTGATCGCCTCGAAGATTCCCTCGCGCAGTCCCGCCTCGTGCGTGCCGCCGGCGGGCGTGGGTATCAGGTTGGCGTACGACTCGCCGTAGCCCTTGTCGTCGTCGAGAAAGGCGAACGCCCACGCCGCGCCCTCTCCCGCGGCGAATCCGTTGGCTTCGGCTTCGGCCACGTACTTCTCGCCGTCGTACACCGGGGCGACCGCGGTCGCTGCTCCGATCAGCTCGGCGAGGTAGCTCTTCATCCCTTCGGGGTAGCTCCAGGTCTGCTTCTTCGTTTCCTTCGCGGTCTCGATGTTGAGCGTTACCTTCACGCCCGGCAGCAGGACGGCCTTCGAGCGGACGATGCGCTCCAGGGCGTCGAGCGCGACCTTCGGGGAGTCGAAATACTTCCGGTTCGGCCAGATGCGGATCGAGGTGCCGGTGTTCTTCTCGCCGACGCTGCCCGTCTTCTTCAGCTTCTTCGCGACCCTGCCGTCCTCGAACGCGATCTGGTGGACGCCGCCGTCGCGCTTGATCTCGACCTCGAGCTTCTCGGACAGCGCGTTGGTCACCGATATGCCCACGCCGTGCAGGCCGCCGGAGAACTTGTAGGCGGCCTCGACGTCGGTGCGCGAGAATTTGGCGCCGGCGTGAAGCTCCGTCAGCACCAGCTCGACGGTGGGAATCTTCTCCTCGGGATGGATGCCGATCGGGATGCCGCGGCCGTTGTCCGTGACGGTGACCGAGCCGTCGCCGTGAACGGTGACCTCGATGCGGTCCGCGTGACCGCCGAGAGCCTCGTCGGCCGCGTTGTCTATCGCTTCCTGGATGATGTGCGTGGGGTCCGATGTCCGGGTATACATCCCCGGCAGCCGCTGCACCGGCTCAATGCCCCGTAGCTTCTTGACTGAACTCTCGTCGTACTTCTTCGCCATGGGCCCCCTTTGTAACCAGCAACGAACGAGGAGATGCTTCCCTCGAACTCCCCTACATCAGGGCCCGCATCGTTCAACCTCGATGCGGGCTGACTGGGAACGCAGCCGATAGGACACGCGCCACGCGCATTTTATCCTGCGGCGCAGCAGAGTACCAGCCTGAAAACAAAGGCGGAAGGCGGAAGGAGGGCGGCGGGCAAAAAAACCCGTGCGCGGGCGGGGAGAGAGGAGGAGGATTGCCCGCGCACGGGCCAGGGAAATCAATGCGCCTGTCGGCTTTCCGGCGACCTCACGAGTGTTGTCCCGCGCGCTGCCCACTGCCGTGCGAGCCACAGGAGAGGCACGATGACGAATGAGCCGGGCGCCAGCAGTATCAAGGCGCACGCGCACCATTTCGCCCATTCGCCCGCGGGAGCTGACTTGATCGCGTGAAACACTTTGGCCTCCGGTCCTTGTCCGAGCCACGGCCGTGGTGACCGCAGCGTTCAGGCCGGATTGTTTCGCACTCGCCGGCCGGCGAACATAAGCCAGAGGTGGTACTCCGGGTCTGCCGTGCGTCCTAGGACAGGGACAGGGCGGCGGGTTGCCTGCCCGCAAAAGCGGGCGGTTGTCACACTTTGCCTCTACTACCCTTAATCCACCCGGCGCTCGAGCAGGGCGTTCGCCGTTCCGCGGGCGCGCAGCCGCTCGCACTGCGCGGCCGACAGGCGCGTATTCGCGGGCGAGGTTTCCGGAAGCATGAGGTTGCCGGGCTCGCTGCTGTGCTCGCCGCTGTCGGACAGCAGGTGCACCAACTCGTGAGCGAGCGCCAGCGGCAGCTCGCGCGCGCCGTGGGCGACCCAGATGGTGTCGGCCAGCTCGGGGCGCATCGCCGAGTTTGCCCTGCCGACGGCTTCGGCGTCGAAGGCCGGCTCGTTACTCGTGTCCTCTACGAAAAAGACGGCGGGCCTCGGGACTTTCATCGCGCGCACCAATCTGGCCGATACCGGCGTCGAGTAGAAGTGGAATTCGCGTGGCGCCCGGATCAGATTGAGCTCTGCGCCCGCCAGCGCGACCCCGCATTGAGCGAGCAGGGGCATCGCTTCCCACAGCGCCGCGACGATGTCACCTGGCTGCCAGCGCGTGCCAGCGAACGCATAGAGGTGCAGGCGCAACCGGTGCGTCGGCGCAGCCGTCCCGTGCCAGGGTTCCGGGGACACGCCGTGGGTTTCGACCAGGGTTATCCCATCGGCCGCCGGCGCAGCCGACGGAATGAGAACGACGAACACAAGCGACGAAACGAGGCGCCGCATGACGGGTGCTACGGGAGCGGAAGTGGGGCGGGGTCAGCGCGCTCGTGAGGGACTCGGACGCTAGCTAGCCCCGCGCTCGAGACGAAGCTATGGCGAGCACCGCCCAGATGCCCAGGAAGGCAACTGCGCCAACGATCGCGATCGGGTCGGTGACAACCTTGCGAATATCCGCAAGGATCATGGCCGCCGCCTGATCGACGTTGTATTGCCGGACCGCGATTTCCTGCGGAGCCTGGCCCATCGGGGTCTCGGCCGCCTTGGAAACCGTCGCCTCCGGTTCCAGCACGTCGTAGCCGTTGATGTAGACCGCGCGCCGGTTCCCCCTCAACGTTACGCTCAAGTCGACAACGCCAAGGGAAAAGTACGCCGTCTCGCTACCTTCAAAAAGCGCGTCCCGGGTCGCCTTGAGCGCGCTGTTGACGACGTCCTTGAATACGTCCGCGGTGCCGCTATCGAAGTTCCTGGCGGACCCCGGCCGGCCGGCCCAGAGGATTTGGTCGCTCCCTTGGTCCCGCAGCTCGCTATACAGCAGATTTCCCTGGCTGAGAACGTCCTCGTCGATCCCGAGCAGGCTTGGCGAAATCCCCGGCCCGGTTCGCCGCACCTCTTGTGTCGCTTCCGAGACCGGCGTCGGCCGTTTATCGAAGTCGTTCGCCGCGGTACTTTCGAGACGCGGCGCATCGCGCAAGGAAGACGCCCGTTCCGGGCTTATCGGGGAGGCCCAGGACCCGAACGCCATCGCGCCGGCAGCCAGCAGCAGCCCGGTATTGGCGCATCGCACTCCCCACCCCTTATCCATGCCGCGCATCGTCAGGAACAATACTATGCCAAGTGGCAAATGGGTATGGTCGCGCACGCAAGGACCGTACCCGTCCGGTTAACTACCTGAATTTATATGCCTACGGCAGGTATGCGCCTGCCTCTGGCGGTGGAATGTAAAAAAAACCGACAACCAGAGTCCGCATTCCGACCCGCGCGGCGTCAGGCGGGTGTCGGGGCTGCCCCCCCCGACCTGCTTTCCAGGCAGGCTTACCTGCCGTTGGGACGGAAGACGGCGAACACCTTGTCGGAGTTCGTGATCCACGACTCGAGGAACACGGATTCATCGGGTTTCTTGCGCCCCAGCTCGTGCATCGCCCCGGCGAGGCAGAACCAGTTGAGAAGCTCGTGGTGTCCGCGGTCCTCGGCTTCCTCGATCGTCGTGTTGCGCCACAGATCCCAGTCGCCGTTCCTGAGCGCCTCGTAGTAGCGCTTGTCAGCCTCCACGTCCGGAAACATCAGGGAATGCTTACGCACCAGGAACGAATGGCTCCAGCTCGACGAGGCGATGATCGCCACGCGCCACGGGCTCGCCTCAAGCGCCCGGCCGATGGCGCCGCCGACCTGGAAGCAGCGCCATGGCTGAGGCGCCGGCGGATCGAGGTCGTTGTCGTCGGCAGGTAGTTGCGCTGCCGCTGAAGGCAGCATGGGCGCGCCGTGGGCGGCGACCACCCAGCGCCCGTAGGAATTGACGGCAAAAGGCACGACGGGGTACGGAAATCCCTTGCGGTCGTAGTCGAGGTACATCACCGAGTTGAAAAAAGCATGGCCGAGCGGGCGGTGCAGGGGCTTGTAGGAGTAGGCGACGTCTATGCCATCCTTCAGCAGCGCCCTCGCGAGAAACTTGCCGCCCTCGCGGTGGCCTTTCACCGTGAACGTCTGCTCTTCGGGCTCGTCCCAGGCGTTGGGCCCGCGATGGTGACCTTTCCACGGCTGTATGTCCACTGAGTCGTACGCGAGGATGGAAAACGCCGGCACGCAGTCCTCGCGGAAATTCTCATACTGATCGTCGCCCCAGATGAGCACGAAATCCGGGTTGAAGGCGTCGAGTTCGGCGCGGATCTTCCGGAACTGGGTGATCAGGTCCTGGCGGTGCCGGTCCGAATGCGCCTGCCCCTGGTCGCTGCCCCATTGCTCGCGCATGGTGGGGTGCCAGTCGTCCACCGAGCGGTAGCGTTCCGCGAGCGCCGGGTCGTCCAGGCACATCTGGATGCGCCTCGCCATGTTTCCCTTGAACGACAGGCCGGGATAGTGAGTGATGCCGAGACCGAGTATCTGACCCATGGCTGGTTCCTCCTGTGCTATGAGACTATGCTAGCCTCATTCGAGGGGGCCGCCAATGAGAATTCGCTCCCGGATTTCGCGGCTTGAACGGCGGTTTCGGGAAATTGATCAGGAGCGAGCTGGTCCGCTGGTCGCGCGTGGTCGCAGCGGCGAAGATCAAGCTGGACTGAGGGTGCCCTTTAGAGCCGCTTGCGCTGCGCGGGGCGGGTGCTGACCTTCGGGAGCCTGGCCGCCGGGGGGGCGCCGGCACTCACCGGGGGCGCCAGCCCGGATGCGTCCATGGTATTGACCAGTTCCAGCACGTCCTCGCGCAGGACGTCCGGGAGGTCCAGCTGGCCGACGCGCTTCAGGCGCGCTTCCCGGTTCGGCAGGTCCAGCATGCCCGTCAGGTACAGCAGCAGATCCTCGGTCGAATAGCTCTTCTCGTACAGCGCGCGCCAGAAATCGCCCGGCAGCTCGGGAAAGTCGTTCTGCCGCCCGGGAAACAGCACACGCAGCACGAATCCGAGACAGCTCATGCAGTTGCTGCGCGGGCCGTCGTTCTCGCAATAGGGCGTGCCTGCGGCGACCCAGCGGCCGACGCGGCTGGCGAGCTCGCCGCGCAGCTTGCTCATAACGGCGTCGTCCGGGAACGGGCGTACCCCGTAGAGGTGAGAGACGCTGTATTGCTTGCCGCCCGCCGGCACGACACCCTGTTCGACGAACGGCGATACGACTACGCCAAGATCGGGAAACGACCAGGCGATTTTCCGTCCGGGCATTTCGATGCCCACCAGGGTTTCCAACGACTCATCCGGCAGCGTGAGGAGAAAGTAATGAACGTAGCCGGGCTGTCCCGGCCCGGTCGCCGTTGCAGTGTGCACCGGCTTGCTGCCGCGGCCGCCGGTGGAATTGGCAAGCGCGTCCGCCGCCTGCACGAAACAGGCGACGCTGAACAGGAGAGAAACGAAACCGTAGTAGCGCGACCGCTTCAAGTCCATGGCATCCGTTCCGGCGCGTGCCGCCCAGCCGTCAACGGTGCGAATTGTACTACTCAGGGATAGCGCTGCCTCAGCGATGCAAAAACGGTGCGCAGGCGCCGCCCTTCCGTATCGGTCAGCGCCCGGGAAGAGTCGGTCCCCATGTAGGTACCCTGGATCTGGCCGCCGGCCGCTACCTGTCCCGAGACCGCCAACTGGCGCTGGCCGCCGGAGATGGTCACGACGTCGCTCACCGTCCCGGGCTGATCGTCGGCATCGAACAGCGCCGTCACCACCCTCTTTCCTGTCGTGCCGCCGTCGAGCACCACGCGGACTTCCACCCAGTCCTCGTGGTCCCGATCATGGAGAACGCGGCGCCGGCACTCTCCGTCGTTGACTGGAACGGGCGTCATCAGGTCCAGCGTGTCCTGTTTGTCGCTCATGGTCAGGAAAGGGGGGATTTGAGAAACGACGGCGCGTACAGTCGCGAAGCGCGATTACAAACCATGTGCCGGGCCTTTGCCAGTAAAAATGTCACAAAAGCCCGACAGAAATGCTGATCAGCAAGGGTGATAACCAATTGGTGATCGGGGATGGAAGAGGGTGACGGAAAAAGGCGACCAAATGGTGACGTATTACCGGTTACCGCCGGTAGCGCATCTGCACCAGGCCTCCCGAGAACTTCCTCGTGTCCGTGAGCTTCAGGTCTTCCTTCGGTCCCTGCACGGCGAAGAGCGGCGTGCCTCCGCCGAGCACGACGGGCAGAACGGTGACGAAGTACTCCGTGATGAGCTGCGCAGCGCGGAAAGAGCCTGCGAGCTGCCCGCCGCCGACCAGCCAGGCGCGCCGCACTTCGCGCTCTGTCAGCACCGAGGCAACGTGCTGGGGGCTCTCGGCGGTAACGGTCACATCCTTGCTTGCTGCCTTGAGCTGACGATGGGAAAACACCCAGCACGGCTTGCCGGGGTAGGGCCATTCGGGGAACGTCAGGCACTGCTCGTAGGTGCGGCGGCCGACGAGCACGGCATCGACGGATGCGTAGAACTCGGCGTAGCCGTAGTCCTCGCTGGTGGACTCATGCGACGCCAGCCAGTCGAGGCTCCCGTCAGGGGGTGCGATATATCCGTCCAGGCTAGCCGCGACGTAGTAGACGATCTGGGCCACCAATGCTCCTGCAGCGGCAAGTCACCCCCCGGATCCTGGCCGCGCAAAGTGGGTGGATAATTGTCCCTCAACTCCCGGGATGGAGGGAAGGAGGAGCATGAACCACGCCGACGAAAACCGGACGGGCCAGCTGGCGCGCAACGTGGCGATCGCCCTGCGCTTCAAGAAATCCCAGGGCACCCCGGAAATGCCTCAGGTGGAGAAGGAAATCCTCGCGCCGGGCTACAACCGGGCGCGCGGCGGAAGCTTTCATCTGGCCGCCAACGCCCGCGACCAGGACTTTTCTCACCCTGGCATGTATTTGCGTGCCGCGATTCCCGATCGCGTGGACATCATCGAGGAGGTCATTGCGGAGGGCGACAGGGTCGGGCTGCTGTTCCGCGTTACCGGCACCCACACCGGCAGTTTCTTCGGCGTACCTCCGACCGGGAGGAGGATCGACGTCTACGAGCTGGCGCTGCTGCGCATCGTCAACGGCCAGATCGTCGAAGGCTGGTTCATGATGGACGAGACGGGGCTCCTGAAGCAGCTCGGCGCGCGATTGCCGCCGCGCGGGGACGGAAGCAGCGTCGCGCCGCCCTTGCCGAAATCGGGAGAGGACGCCGATGCCTACGCGCAACGCCTCGCGTCCCAGCCGGAGGCCTCGGAGCAGGACCGCAGAAAATTCATCGTGGCCCGGTCCCGGGGCGCGACGCGGTCGAAGGCGGACCGGGCCGCCGACCACCGGTTCACGCGTTCCGGCTTCATGCACATGCGCGAGTACTGCGCGCTCCACGGCATGGGCGACCTGGACCTGGACCTGCAAACGGGGATTCCGGACCGGCGCGACCGGATAGACGTCATGATCGAAGAGGGCGATCACGTCTGGATGCGCTACAGCACGAGCGGCACGCATAAGGCCGCCTTCTGTGGCGTGCCGCCGACCGGCAAGCGCGTCGGCGTGCCCGTCGTGTCGATCATGAAGTTCATCGGTGGCGAATGGAAGGAAACCTGGAGCCTTGCCGACGAGCTGGGAATGATGCTGCAGCTGGGAGCGCCCAACCTGCTGCTGGAATAGGGGTGATGTTAGATGGTGATGGAAAGTGGTGATGGGAAAGGGTGATGTACATCACCATCATTCATCACCAGTACTCATCACCAGTTTTCATCACTTCTGTCTGATCCTGCGGCTAACGGCCCTCGACCCTCCACCCCAGTTGGGCGCGTAGGCTGCCTTAACGCCCACCCCGCCGGCGACGACGATCATGATGTCGTCCGCACTCTGCGCGATGCGCAACGGACCGGCGCCGCCCGCCCCGCGACCGGTGAGATGCTCCCGCACCGCCGGAGACAATCGGTCGAGCGGCATGACGGCGCGCGCGAAGATGGCCGCCTTGAGGGCCTGCTTGGAGCAGCCGTCGCGCTCGCATGCCGCGGCGAGCTCGGGCGGCACGATGATGAGCGGCTCTCCGCCGCCGATCATTCCGGCGCCGCCGACCGTTCCCGCGATCAGCATCGACTGGGCAAACGTCTGGGCGAGCTCCTCGTGCTTGCGGCTCGCCGAATCGACGACTTCGACCGTGCCGCTGATGCCGACCACCGTCACGACGCTATCGCCGGCTGCGTAGCCGCGCTCGACGGAGAGCGGCGCCCAGGGACTCTGCGCCTCGTTCTCGGCGAAGCAGCAGGTGTACTTCGCGGACTGGCCGAGCGTTGCCATGTCGATTTCTCCAGGCGTGGCGCCGCCGATATTGCGCAGGCAAAGGCTTACCGCGCGGCCCGTCGTCGCGTTCGCGCGGTTGCCGGGTCCAAGCGCGTTCGCCGCGCAATTCATGCCGATGCGAGCGGCGACCGGTCCGCTCACGATGACGAGCGGCGCCGCCGAGCCGGTGGTCGTGCTGATACCCGTCAGGTTGAACTCCTCGGCCGCCATGGCTTCGAGCGCTGCGCCCACCACCGGCAGGCAGTCCGGCAGGCAGCCCGCCATGACCGCGTTGATCGCGATGTCCCGCCAGCAGGCCGGCTGGAGCATGGGCGCGAGATTGCACACCACGTCGTCCGCATCGTAGCCGTGCGCCCGCAGCATGGCCGCCACGCGCGCCGGCGTCGGGGGCACCACCGGGAGTCCATCGGCGAGCCCGAGTGCCGCAAGCTCCTCCTGCGCCTGCTCCCAGCCGCTGTCCGGGATTCCCCGCCATACCTCCATCGGCATTTCCTGCTCCAGCGATGCGAAATGGTGATGATAAATGGTGATGGGAAGTGGTGATGGGAAGTGGTGATGAAAAAGGGCTGATGGGAGAAAGTGATGTACCATCACCAGTAATCATCACCATTATCGCATCACCAGTACTCATCACCCCTTTTCGCGGAGCGAGGCATGAAGATCAAGCGCATAGAGCACGTCGGCGTCGTGGTGCGGGACACCGAAGCGAGCAGGAGGCTATGGGAGGACTGTTTCGGCATTCCCCTGGGGAGCGTGGAGGAGAACACCGTGCGCAAGCTGGCGCTATACCCGGTCGGCGAGTCGATGGTCGAGCTGATTTCCGGAGTGAGTCCCGATGGCAGGCACCAGCGCATGGTGGCCGAGGGAAAGGGTGGATTGAATCACGTCTGCTTCGAGGTCGAGAACATCGATGAAGCCCTGGCAGAGCTGAAGCAGAAGGGCGTTCCGCTGCTGGACGAGATTCCCCGGATCGGCCACGAGGGTTGCCGCATCGCCTTCCTCGACCCGAAGGGAACCGAGAACTGCCTGATCGAGCTTGCGGAGCGGCCGGCGGGACACTAGCCCGCCTGACCCCTGACGGGTTGCGCTACTCCTCGCCGCGGGGCGGGCGCGCGTTCCAGGCGGCGCGTGTAGCCCAGTGCCGGCGCAGGAGCCAGAGCGGCAGCACGAACAGAGAACCCGGTGCAGCCAGCACGAGGCCGTAGGCGCACCACTTTGCCACCTGGCGTGCCGACGGTGCCTTGAGTGCCTTCAACATTTCGTCCGCCCCCTGAAGCTTGTTATTCCCGGACTGGGCAGCAAGATCGGTACCAGGCGGCGAGCCGCGCCGCAGGAGCCCGACAGCCGGTCGATCCCCTCCGATAGAAGCGTGACGAATTCCCGCAGATGACGGATGGGTGGTTCGGATTCACGACGCGTTCTCGGCAGTCGTCGACGGAGTGCGCGTCGAGGGGCGGAACAGGGGCCCCGGTTTCCGGGGATGCGCCCCGGCCTCGGTCTCCGGAACGGTGGTGCGGGACGGGGCGTGGAGCCGCTGCGTCGCATACGTTTCCACTTGCCGGGGCCGCTCGCTGCTCCCGCACCCTGCTGCGCACACCGAGTCGTAGCGGCACCCCCGGTGACGCGCGGAGCGGCCGACACCGATATCGGCTGCGACATTGCGATAGTGGTGCGGAGGCCGCTGCCCGGCGCCGCCCTGCCTCCCGGTCACGCTTCATGGAAAAGTTCCAGATGGTGAATCCCTGGCGTGCGCGGTTGTCGAGGCGGAGCGCTTGCAAGGGCCATAGAGGGGCATATACTGGACCGCGCAATTTGTTTCGACGCTCAGCGAATCTGCGGTAGCCGCTGCAAAAGCCGGCGCTGCATGACTTACGGATCCGGAACGGGTTTCCAGGGGGAGACATGAAGAACGATGCGTTCGATCGCCGCAGCTTCCTGAAGAGCGCCGTGGTGGGCAGCGCCGCCGCAGCCACCGCGACCTTGCCGCAGTCCGCAGAGGCCCAGCAGCGCGCAGCCGCTTCGGCCAGCGCTGCCCCGGCCTATTCGTTCCTGAACCTGGAGGAGCAGGCTTTCATCGAGGCGCTGGTCGACCACATGGTGCCGGCCGACGAACACTCGCCCAAGGGCACCGACGTCGGCATCAACATTTACATCGACCGCGCGCTCGCCGGGAGCTGGGGCAAGGGTGCGCGCCTTTACATGCAGGGACCCTGGAAGCAGGGCCACCCGAACCAGGGCTACCAGCTGCCGCTGACACCTGCCGAGCTGTACCGCGCCGGCATTCCGGCGGCCAATGCGTACTGCGCCAAGACCTACGGCAAGCCGTTCGACAAGATTGACGAAGCGCAGCGCGAGGAATTTCTGCTCGCCTGGCAGGCAGGCAAAGTCGCGTTCGAGGGCGGTCCGCCAGCGCGCGTGTTTTTCGGCATGCTCTACCAGAACGTCGTGCAGGGCATGTTCGCCGACCCGATTCATGGCGGCAACCGGGGGAAGGCGGGCTGGAAGATGATCGGCTTCCCGGGGATCATCGCGGTGCACTATCAGAACGTCGAGAAGTACCGCGACAAGCGCTATACGGCCGAAATCGTCAGCATCCAGGACATGAGCTAAAGGGGGCGACATGGCGATCAAACTCAAGGAAGTCGACGCCGTCGTCGTGGGCCTGGGCTGGACGGGCGGCATACTGTCGAAGGAGCTCGCCGAAGCCGGGCTCAAGGTCGTCGCGCTCGAGCGCGGCGGCATGCGCAGCACGGCGAACGACTACTCGCTGCCGGGCGTGCGCGACGAGCTGCGCTACGTTCACCGCCACGACCTCATGCAGGACACGCAGCGGGACACGCTGACTATCCGCAACAACGTCAAGATGGAGGCGCTGCCCATGCGCCAGCTCGGGTCGTTCCTGCCGGGCGAAGTCGTGGGCGGATCGAGCGTGCACTGGAGCGGTCACACGTGGCGCTGGACCGACATGGAGTTCAAAGTCCGCAGCTTGTACGAAGAGCGCTACGGCAAGAGCTTCATTCCCCCCGACATGACCATACAGGACTGGGGCATTACCTACGCGGAGCTGGAGCCGTACTACGACAAGTTCGAGTACGTCGCCGGCGTCTCGGGCAAGGCGGGCAACCTGCAGGGCAAGATACAACCCGGGGGCAATCCGTTCGAGGCGCCCCGCGCTCGCGAGTACCCGCTGCCGCCGCTCACGACCATACTGGCGAGCCAGATGTTCGCCGATGCCGCGAAGAACATGGGTTACCACCCGTTCCCGCGCCCCAGCGCGAACGCGTCGCGCGCCTACACCAATCCCGACGGCGCGAGGTTCGGCGCGTGCCAGTACTGCGGCTTCTGCCAGCGCTTCGGCTGCGAGGCCAACGCGAAGGGCAGCGCGCACATGACGGTGATCCCGATCGCCATGCGGAACCCGAACTTCGAGCTGCGCACGCATTCGTGGGTGACGAAGGTGCTGAAGGATGGCAATCGCGTGACCGGTGTCACCTACACCAACGTGCTGACCGGCGAGGAGTACGAGCAGCCCGCGGGCATCGTGCTGCTCAACGCCTACGCCATCAACAACGTGCACCTCATGCTGTTGTCGGGCATAGGCACGCCGTACGACCCGGCGGCGCAGAAAGGCGTCGTCGGGAAAAACTACTGCTACCAGACCGGCGTAAGCGCGAACCTGTTCTTCGAGGGCAGGAACTTCAACCCGTTCATGGCGGCGGGCGGCTCGAACTGGACCGCCGACGATTTCAACATCAACCTCGACTTCGATCGCGCCCCGCACGGCTTCATCGGCGGCTACAGCATGGGATCCGGCTTCAATACCGCGCTGCCGATCGGCTATCGGCCCGTGCCGCGGGGCACCCCGTCCTGGGGCAAGGCCTGGAAAGCCGCGACCGCCAAGTGGTACCAGACCGCGATGAACATCGGCGCGAGCGGCAGCGTGATGGCCAACCGGTACAACTACTACGATCTCGATCCGACCTACCGCAACGCGTTCGGCCAGCCGCTGATGCGGATGACCTTCGACTACAAGGAGAACGAGCTGAAGATGGGCCGTCACGCGGCGCAGAAGGTCAACGACCTGGCGAAATCCATGAATCCCACCTCGTTCAACGCGGCGTCGGTGCGCGACTCGTGGTCGGTCGTGCCCTACCAGAGCACGCACAACACCGGCGGCACGATCATGGGCACCAATCCCTCCAACAGCGTGGTCAACAAGTATCTGCAGAGCTGGGATGCCCACAACCTGTTCACGGTCGGCGCCAACGTCTTCGCCCACAACGCGTCGTACAATCCCACCGGCCCGGTGGGCGCGCTTGCCTACTGGACGGCGGATGCGATCAAGACGAAGTACCTCAAGAATCCGGGACCGCTGGTTTCTGCCTGAACTGTGTGACCCGTGACCAGTGACCGGTGACCAGTGACTCGTGAAAGGTATCGTGTGCAGCAGACGACATCAGTAATCCTCGGTATTGCACTGGCGGTCGCGGCGGGCGCGGCTCATGCGCAGGCGGACGCAAAGCGCGGCGAGAAGGTGTTCGAGGAATGCCGCGCGTGTCACGCGCCGGACGGCGCGGCCAACGAGGTGGGGCCCGGTTTGCGTGGCGTCTTCGGGCGCAAGGCAGGTGAGCGCGAGGATTTCCGCTATTCCCCGGCGTTGAAGCGCAGCAACATCACGTGGACGCCGCAGACCATCGACACCTTCATCGCCGATCCGCAAAAGGTCGTCCCGGCAAACCGCATGCCGTATGCGGGCCTGCCGGACGCGCGCGCGCGCGCCGACCTCATCCAGTACATGCAGCAGGCGTTCAAGTAAGCGGAGCCCAGGGAGGCGCATTGATGGCTTCGCGCGTCAATCACGTCGCGATCACGTCCGACCAATATGCGTTGAACGGCCGATTCTACGAATCCCTTTTCGGCATGAAGCCGTCAAGCAGGCCTCGGCCCGCGCGCTCCGTTGTGCTGGGCGACGGCTATATAGGCATGAACGTAATTCCGCGCCGCGACGGGCGCACCAGCGGGCTCGATCATTTCGGCATCGAAGTCGAAGATGTCGAGGACACCATTGCACGTATTGCGAAATTCGATTCGTCTTTGAGCGCAGTAAAGCGCCCGCCCATCCGCCCCTTCGCCGCCTACAGCGCTCATGATCCCGACACCAACATCTTCGATCTGTCGCAGAAGAGTTTGGGCGGGCAGAAGGACGTCTATGCCGAGAACGATTGGGTTCAGCCGCGCACGATCTCGCATATCGCGCTGCGTACCCGCCACGCCGAGCGTTGCTCCCAGTTCTACGTGGACGTGTTCGGATTGACGCCGCTCGACCGGCCCAAGGACGGCAATTTCTATCTCTCCGACGGGCGCGTGACGCTGATGATCATTCCCTGGAAGATCGCGGACTACTACGGACAAGACCCCGCGCGCACAGGGCTTGATCATATCGGCTTCAAGGTGGAGTCGGTCGACCGGGTGAAGAAGGACATGGAATTTCTGATCGGTGAGAATCCGCACATGCGCACGCGTGCGCTCGGTTACGGCTCAGAAGGTGAAGCACGCCTCAAGCTGTTCCAAAAATGCCCGCTCGGCCACTTCCATCTAACCGACATTGAAGGCGTCCACATCGACGTGGCGGAAGAATGAACGTTGTCATTTGACTGACATCGCCGCCAAGATTGAAACGCGCTGCGGTGCATCTCTCTCAGCCGGTTCTTCTTATCACTCGTCGGTGATGTCGATCCAGTTCCCGTCGGGATCGGACATCTGCCATTTGCCGCTCGCCTGGCCGGCGAGAAAGCGTTTGCGCACATCGGATTCCGGGCTGCCGCCCAGCGGCACGCCGGCGAGATAAGGATTCATCCCGGCCACTTCCGCGACCCGCGCCTTGAACGCGTCCAGGTTCCCGACATGAAAGCCGATATGGTCCGGACCCGGGCGCTTGACCGACATGCCCTCGAACGCCGGAATCGACCAGGGCAGCACGGCGAGCGTCATCCGCCCGTCGGTTAGACAGTACCCAGCCTTGCCGGATTCGCGGCTCACCAGTTCGAGCTCGAACACGTCGCGGTAGAATTCCGCGCATTGCTCCGCGTTGGGCGTGCGGATGGCGAACTTGTTGACGTAGCGTTCCTGGACCCAGCCGCCGCCTGCGATCTCGGCATAGACTTCCTTGCGCGTGTCCTGTTTCTTCTGCGCGAGATCGAAGACGTTGCCGTCGGGATCGTTGCCGCTGTATGCGGCGAAGGGCCGCGCCGAGGGCCGCTTCGCGATCGTCGCGTTCCTGTGCTTGCGCTTCATGCGTTCCAGCACGGGTTCGACGTCATCGACCACCACGCCGAAATGATCGATGCCCCCGACATAGCCGTCGCGTCGCGGAATGAGGTTCAGACCCACATACCCGTCGCTGATAGTGATCGACGAGGCCGGACGGCCCCTGGCGGAAGGCTTCAGCCCGAACACAGCCTCGTAGAACTTGCCGAGCGTGTTGTATTGGTGGCTGATGATGGCCACGTGATTGATCTGGGCGAACATCTGCGCTTCCTCTACTTGCCTTGCTGCGGCGGTCGGGATAGATTGCCCGGTAATCTACCACCAACCCGCTCCCATCGCGCTTGACCGGAATGAAGTCGTGAACCGGCTTTGCATTCGTGTTCTCGCGGCGATCGCCTTCGCTTCGCTGGCCACCGGCGCCGCGCTCAATACGGACCTGAGGGCGCAGGACTACCCCGCAAGGCCGATTCGGCTCATCGTCTCGTTTCCCGCGGGCACTAGCGATGTTCTGGGCCGGGCCTTCGCGCAGCACGCGACGCTCGGCCAACCGATAGTGGTCGAGAACATAGCCGGCGCGAACGGAGCAATCGGAATGACGCGCCTGGCCAAGTCCGCTCCTGATGGCCATACCATCGGGCTCGGAGCCACCACCAACCTTGCCGTCGGTCCCAACCTTAACTCCAGGCTTCTCTACGATCCGCTCAAGGATTTCGCGCCGATAGCGCTGCTCGCGCGCGTGCCCATCGTGCTGGTGGTGAACTCGGCCGTGCCGGCGAGATCGGTCGCCGAGCTCGTCGCCCTTGCGCGTGCGCAACCCGGCAAGCTCAACTACGGCTCGATCGGCACCGGATCGACCGGTCACCTGCTCGGCGAGCTGCTGCGGCGGCGGGCCGGCATCGACATCGTTCATGTGCCCTACAAGGGGGCCGCGCCGGGCGTGACAGCTTTGCTCACTGGAGAGGTGCAGTTCTTTTTCTTCCCGGTGTTCGTCGACGCGAGGGCGCACGTCCGCTCGGGCGCGCTGCGGCCGCTCGCGCTGGTCGATTCGCGCCGCTCCCCGGTCGCGCCGGACCTGCCTACGCTGACGGAGCTCGGCTATACCCTGGAAGCGGCGGCCTGGTGGGCTCTGATCGCGCCGGCCGGCACGCCGGAGGCGATCGTGCAGCGGCTCGCCCGAGAGGTGCGGCGCGTCCTTTCGCTCGAACCAATGAGGCGCTTCCTCGACGAGCAGGGAATCGAGGCGGGCGACCTGGGGCCGGAGGCGGTCAAGGCCTACATTGCCTCGGAGCACGCCCGCTACGGCCGCATAGTGCGCGAAACGGGCGTGCAGGTCGAGTGATCGGATTGCTTTACCATTAGACTGGCTCCGATATGGACGACATCGGCCTCAGCAGTACCGGCAGCGGCAATCACGCCATGCGCGACCGCATGGCGATGGGCACGGGCAATGCGCTGAAGATCGGCCTGTTCGGGTCGAACTGCTCCTCCGGCCGCGCGGTCACCAAGGTGCCGGAGCGCTGGACCGGCAACTGGGAGGACAATCTCGCGCTCGCCCGCCTCGCTGACGAGGCCGGCATCGAGTTCATGCTGCCGGTCGGCCGCTGGAAGGGCTACGGCGGCGACACGGACTACATGGGCACGACGCTCGAGACCATTACGTGGGCGACCGGGCTCCTCGCCAAGACCGAGCGGCTCGTCGCCTTCGGCACCGTGCACGCGCCCCTGTTCCATCCGCTCATCGCGGCGAAGCAGATGGTCACCGCCGACCGGATCAGCGGCGGACGATTCGGGCTCAATATCGTGGTCGGCTGGAACGAGGACGAGTTCCAGATGTTCGGCGTGACGCAGCGCGAGCACGATGCGCGTTACGACTACGCCCAGGAATGGATCGACGCGGTCAAGACCGCCTGGACTGCGCCCGACGACGTCGACTTCGACGGGCAGTTCATCAAGTTGAAGGCGATCCGCGCCAAGCCCAAGCCTCACGGCGGCACGCGGCCGCTGATCATGAACGCCGGCGCCTCGCCGGTCGGCCGCGCCTTCGCGATCCGCAACTGCGATGCCTTCTTTACCCAGGCGTCGCGCACCTCGATGGAGGACAACGCCCGGAAGGTGAAGGACGCCAAGGCGGAGGCAAGGAAGCACGGCCGCGAGCTCGACGTCTACACGGTCGGCGTGGTCACCTGCCGGCGCACCCGGAAGGAGGCCGAGGAATACTACCGCTACGCCATGATGGAGGGCGGCGACTGGTCGGCGGTTGACGGCATCCTCAGGAGGAAGAATATCTCGCCAGCAACCGTGGGCCAGGCCGAGTTCGAGCGCGAGCGTCAGGGCTACGTGAACGGCATGGGCGGCCTCATGATGATAGGCGATCCGGATGAGGTCGCGCAGACGCTCGCCGACTTGAGCCGGGCCGGCGTGCGCGGTATCGGGTTCTCGTTCGTCAACTATCTCAAGGAGCTGCCGTTTTTCTGCGACGAGGTGCTGCCGCGGCTCGAGCGCATGGGCATCCGCGAGAAGCGGCGCTGAAATCCGCTTCGCTGAACGTGGAACGTGGAACGTGGAAGGATGAAGGATGACCCGCTGATGCACTCGCTGAAAAAAACTAGGTCATCCTTCCACGTTCATCCTTCATCCTTTGCGGCGTAGCCGCTGGCCGGGTCCTGTCGGCATATCCGGCCTCCTGGATCCGTGGCGAAGCTCGACTTTGGCAGGTAAAACCGGAACGTTAAGGAAAACCAAGGAGAGGCGAGTGCCGATCGACAACTTGTACCACGATGGGATGCGGCGACTTCAGGACCTGCGCGAGACGCGTCCCCTGGCCGATCGCCTCAACCAGGTCACGGTGCGCGCGGCGTTCACCGACGAAGATCGCGCCTTCATCCAGAGCTGCCCGATGTTCTTCATAGCAACAGCGGATGCTCACGGTCATCCAGACTGCTCTTACAAAGGGGGCCTGCCTGGATTTGTGAGGATCCTCGACGACCGTACCCTTGCGATTCCGGATTACGATGGCAACGGGATGTACAGGACGTGGGGCAATGTGCTCGTGAATCCACACATAGGGCTGCTCTTTCTGGACTTCCAGCAGCCGAAGCGCATCCGGGTCAATGGCACGGCGCAGCTTAGCGAAGACGATCCCTTGCTTGCTGACTGCCCTGGCGCGGTGTTCATGGTGCGCGTCACCGCGACGCAGATCTTTCCGAATTGCCCACGCTACATACACAAGATGCAGCTGGTCGAGCACTCGGTGTATGCGCCGCGGCGCTCCTACACGCCTCCGGTTCCTGCGTGGAAGACGTTCGACAGCTTTCGCGATTCCCTTCCTGCGCGCGATCGTCCAGAGGGGAACGAGAAGTGAGTGACGCCGTGTCCTTCATGATACGTCCGCTTTCGGAGGCGCTCGGCGCCGAGGTAGTAGGTCTCGACGCGTCCCGCCCAATCGACGAAGCCGCCTTTGCCCGCATTCACAGGGCGCATCTGGACCATCATGTCCTCGTCTTCCGGGACCAGCACCTGACGCCGCAGCAGCAGATCGACTTTTCGCGGCGGTTTGGCCCGCTCGATGAACATCCGTCCCAGGGTGACGCGCATCTCGCCGGGTATCCCGATATTCTGGTGATCTCGACGAAGAAGGAAAACGGCAAGGACGTGGGCATCCGCAATGCGGGGCCCATGTGGCATTCCGACCTGGCCTATCGGGAGCGGCCGTCGCTCGGATCGATGCTCTACGCGATCGAGTTGCCTGACAGCGGCGGCAACACGGGGTTCGCCAACATGGCCAACGCGTACGAGCGATTACCCGCGCGGCTGAAGGAAGCGGTGGGGAGCCGGCGGGCGCTGTTCGGCTCGACGCGCAAGCTGTCTTTGCATGCGCATCATCCCGTTTTCCGCACGCATCCCGAGACGGGACGCAAGTCGATTTTCGTCAACCCGCAGCTCACCAAGGGGATCGACGGGATGGCACCGGCCGAATCGGAAGCATTGCTGGCCGAGATCTACGAACACTGCCGGCGGCCCGAGTTCATCTACTGGCACGAGTGGCGGCCCGGAGACCTCGTCTTCTGGGACAACCGCTGCGTCCTGCACATTGCCGACCACACCCGGCTCGACGACCCGACTTATATCCGCCACATGCATCGGACCACGATCGCCGGCGACGTACCGTTTTAGCCGCTGGCGTTGGAGGCGTTCGAGGCCGCGATTTCCCGCAGGTCCTGTCGAAACGGCGCTTGGAGCAGCTGACCGGGTCCTGTCGGAACGACCGGCCGCCTTCCCGATTCATGACTGATCTTTATAAAGGGGACACGATGAATTTCAAAGGAAAGACAGCTGTGATTGCAGGCGACGCCTGGGGTCTTGGTCACGCAACGGCGCTGATGTTCGCGCGCGAAGGCGCCGAAGTGATTTGCATCGACGACAACACGGAAATGAAGGATGCGCGCCTTCTGCGCATGGATGAGTTCGAGCTGCCGTATTTTCATGCCGATGTAACCGATGCGGCTCAGGTGCGGGCCGTAGCGAGCGCCCTGGAAAAAACACTCGCCAAGGTGGACATCCTCTTCAACGTGGCGGGGCGTGATCCGATCCGGCAGACTTTCGAGAAAACGACGTACGAGGCCTGGGTAACCATGATCGGGCGCAATCTGTCCTCGGCCTTTCTGTGCGCGCATGCATTTTTACCGTTGATGAAACGAGCCGGTTCCGGCTCCATCATCAATCACGGATCGATCGACGGTGTTCTGGGCAATCCGTCCATCGCAGCCTATTCTGCCGGCAAGGGCGGCTTGCTGCCGCTCACGCACGTGATGGCGCACGATCTGGGTAAATACAATATTCGCGTCAATTGCATTTCCTCCAGCGGCCCGCGCAAGAGCCCGATCGCCGTGACGCCGGTGGACAAAGCCAGAGTGGCTGTCACCCCCTTGGGCCGCCAGGGCACGCCGCAGGATGTGGCGCCGGTCGTGCTGTTCCTGGCGTCGGATGCGGCGGCGTACGTGAGCGGCGCAAACATCGTGGTGGATGGCGGACGCACGGCCACCACGCACGGTTGTTACGAAACTGAACTGCCGAGCAGCTGACCGGGTCCTGCTGGAACGTGGAACCAGGAACGCGGAAGGATGAAGGATGACCTGTTCTTGCTTTGCTGAAAGAAACCGGGTCATCCTTCCACGTTCATCCTTCATCCTTTCAGGCGGCGGATGCCGCCGCTGGCTGCCAGCCGAGGGCGGGCGCCACGACCTGGGCCATCAGCTCGATCGAGCGCAGGATGTACTCATGCGGCGGATCGATCGAATGCACCTGCACGCTCCAGTCGGTCGCGCGCGCCAAGGCCGTGTCGGCCTGAAGCGAAGCGATGACCTCCTCCGGAGTGCCGGTATGGATGTCGAGCGCGTGAATGGCTTCCTCGACCGAGGCGCCCTGCGGCATGCGCCGCAAGCCGGCGCGCCTCGCGCCGTAGGCGGCAAAGCCCTTTTCGCAGAACTTGAGCGCATCCCTGCGATCGTCGGCCACGAACACCGTGCGCGAAGCGAGGATGCGCGGCTCCCGGCCTGGCGGCAGCGCTTCGATGTACCCATCTATCAGCGGGTTCTGGATCTGGTCCAGCGTCAGTCGTCCCGGGCCCTGCGCGCGGGGCTGGTTCCGCGACAGCATCAGGCCGTCGCCATCGCGTCCGGCGCGCTGCGCACCGTCTAGATTGAAGGTCGCCTGCCAGATGCGGTCGGCCAGCCCAGGGTTCGCCGGGTAGAGGGTATCCCCGCCGGGCAGGGCGCGGCCGGTCCAGGCATCGCGCATGAGGCCGAGATGATGGGCCATCACGGCGTGACGTTCGTCGCTGTTCACACCGAAGGCGGTGTACATGGTCAGGTTGCCGCCGGGCGCCACGCCGATCTCCAGGCGCCCCCCCGACATGATGTCGAGCTGCGACGCATCCTCAGCCACGCGGATCGGCAGCTCCAGCGGCAGGGTAATGATGGCGGTTCCCAACCGGATGCGCGAGGTTCGCGCGGCGGCATGCGTCAGGAAGATGAGGGGCGACGGCAGGCCACCCTCGAGCTCATGGAAATGGTGCTGGGCGACCCAGGCTGCATCGAAGCCCAGGCGCTCGGCATGAGCGATCTGCTCGGTGGCGAGGCGATAGCGCTCGGCCGGGGGCACTGCATCGAGTACGCGCGTGAAGAATCCCAGGCGCTGCTTTGATTTTGTTGGTGGCATTGGCATATCTTCGCACAGACGGCGAGC
>Ga0075428_100001786_pt1 | contig 22983 bp, 22 predicted proteins | sample RhiMetdeltSRZDD2_FD_75291 | JGI IMG/M metagenome (GOLD analysis project Ga0075428, IMG submission 75291) | Populus rhizosphere microbial communities from Tennessee, USA - Rhizosphere MetaG P. deltoides SRZDD2 | ecosystem: Host-associated > Plants > Roots > Rhizosphere > Soil | place: USA... | reverse complement strand
GCCGCGCGGATCCTGGAGCGTGCGCTCGAATCCGGCGTCGACTTCGACGCCGAGGCCCGCGACGCCTGGGAAGTGCGCACGCTGCGCGAGGACGACTTGGACGGAATCGCCCGCATCGACAAGCGCGTCACGGGCCGCGCGCGCCGCGCCTATCTCTGCCGCGCCCTCCGCGAGACGCTCGCGGATTCCGCGGTGCGAGTGTCGCTCGCGGCCTTCGGCGACGGCGCGGTCGCGGGCTTCGTCATGGCGCGGGTGGACTACGGCGACTTCGGGCGCCCCGAGCCGGTCGCGGTGATCGACTCGATCGGGGTCGACCCGCTGCAGATGCGCCAGGGCGTCGGCCGGACGCTGCTCTCGCAGCTGTTCTTCAACCTCGCGGCACTGGGCGTGGAGCGCGTCGAGACCGTGGTCGCCTGGGGCGACTGGACGCTCGCCGCCTTCTTCGACGCCGCGGGCTTCCGGCCTTCGCAACGGCTCGCCTTCCTCAAGCTCTTCGATTGAGCTAGATCAAGCCCGCCGCCGCGGAGCGGAACATCATTCACGATCAGGAGGAGAGGTCCATGAGACGAAGCTTCAGTGTCGGGCTCGCCGCAGTACTGTCCGTCGCGGCGCTGGCAGCCGCAACCGTGCGCGAAGCCCGCGCGCAGCAGCCGATCAAGATCGCGTTCCTGAGCTCGCTCTCGGGGCCGTTCACGCCGTGGGGCATCAACGTGCGCGACGGCATGAAGCTCGCGATCGCCGAGGTCAACGCCGCGGGCGGCGTGAACGGGCGGCCGCTCGTGCTGGTCGAGCGCGACGACCGCAACAACGCCAACGAAGGCGTCACCGCATTCAAGTACCTGGTCGAGCGCGAGGGCATCGTCGCCGCCGGCGGCGTGATCTCGAGCGACGTCGGGCTGGCGGTTTCGCGCGAGGCCGAGGCGCAGAAGGTGCCGCTGTTCCTCACCATGTCGGGGGCGCACGAGATCCTGACGAAGGACAGCCGCTACACCTTCCGCACCTGCCTGCCGGCCGCGCCGATGAGCATGGCCTACATCGCCGGGCTCATCAAGGAGAGGAAGTACACCCGCGTCGGCGTGATCACCGCCGACTACGCCTGGGGCCATGCGCTGCGCCAGTCGGTGGAGAAGTACATCAAGCCGCTGCCGAACGTGAAGGTGCAGCTCGAGGTGGCGCCGGTGCCGGAACGCGACTTCACGCCTTACCTGCGCAAGCTCCAGGCGATGGATCCGGAGATCCTGATCGCCACCGGCCACCCGCCGGGCCAGGCGACCATCGTGCGCCAGGCGATCGAGCTCGGCCTGAAGGGCCCGATCATCGGCCCGTGGTATCCGACCGAGTTCACGGTCGAGCGCGTCGGCGAGCTGATGTTCGGCCGCTTCGTCGACTATTCCTGCGCCGACTTCGACAGCACCTCCTACCAGAACCTCGCGGCGAAATTCCACGCGCAGTCGAAGCGCCTGCTCGACAACAACGCGCTCTCCGGCTACGCGATCGTGAAGATCGTCGCCGCCGCCATGGCGGGCGGGAAGAGCGCCGATCCCAAGGCACTGGCGACCGCGATCCACGCCGGCCGCTTCCAAATCGACGGTTATGCCTGGCCGCTTTCCTACACCGAGTGGGGCGAGATGAAGGAAGCCGCGCCGATCCTGTACTCGTACGAGAAAGGCGTGCCCGGGAAGATGAACCCCGGCGCCACCTGGCGCCCGAAGGTGGTGTTCCGCTCGCAGACGGCGCAGCCGTATGTCCCGGGGGAATGAGGCGCTCCTCGAAGCGCAATCGCTCAGCAAGCACTTCGGAGGCACCGCGGCGCTGAGGCAGGTGAGCTTCAGCGCCCGCGCCGGCGAGATCGTCGGCCTGATCGGCCCGAACGGCGCAGGCAAGACCACGCTGCTCAACCTGCTCTCGGGCGTGCTGCGTCCCTCGGGCGGCAGGGTGCTCTTCGGCGGCCGCGACCTCACCGGGATGAAGACTCACGCCGTCGCGCGCATGGGCATCGCGCGCACGCTGCAGACTCCGCGCTCGTTCCAGAGCATGACGGTGCTCGAGAACGTCGAGATCGGCTCTCTCTTCGGAACCCCGCCCGGGAAGAAGACCGAATCGATTGCGATGCTCGATCTCGTCGGCCTCGGCGCGCGGCGCGACTCGCCGATGGCGAGCCTGAACCTGCAGGAGCGCAAGAACGTCGAGCTCGCCCGCGCCCTGGCCATGGCGCCGCGCGTGGTGCTGATCGACGAGGCGATGAGCGGGCTGAACCCGACCGAGGTCGAGGACTCGATGCGGCTCATCCGCCGCGTGCGCGACGAGACCGGCGTCACCATCCTCTGGGTCGAGCACCTGGTGAAGGCCATCATGCAGGTGGTCGAGCGCATCGTGGTGCTCAACTTCGGCGAGGTCATCGCGAGCGGCCCGCCGGCCGAGATCGCGCGCAACGAGGCAGTGATCGAGGCCTACCTCGGAACTGGCGCCTGATGCTTCTCTCCGTCGAGCGCCTGTACGCCGGCTACGGCCTCACCACGGTGCTGCGCGACATCAGCCTCGACGCGCGGGCCGGAGAAGCCGTCGCGGTCATCGGCCCGAACGGCGCGGGCAAGACCACGCTGCTGAAATCGATCGTAGGGATGCTGCGTCCGACCCGGGGCCGCGTGGCTTTCGAGAACCTGCAGCTCGATGGCCGGCGTGCCTTCGAGGTGGCGCGTCTGGGACTCGCGTACGTGCCCGCGGAACGCGAGCTCTTCCCCACCATGACGGTGCTCGAGAACCTCGAGCTCGGCGCCTATGCGCAAAAGTCCCGCATGAATGGGGCCGCCAGCGCGCACCTCGACGAGGTGCTCGAGCTCTTTCCGCGCCTGGCGGAGCGCCGCGGCCAGCTCGCCGGCACGATGTCCGGCGGCGAGCAGCAGATGCTGGCAATCGGCCGCGCCTTGATGTCCGGGCCCAAGCTGCTGCTGCTCGACGAGCCCTCCACCGGCCTCGCGCCGAAGGCGGTCGCGGAGCTCTACCGCAACCTCTTCCGCCTGAAATCCGCCGGCCTCACCATCGTGGTGACCGAGCAGCAGGTCGCGCTCGCGCTAGCGCTCACCGACCGCGCCTACGTGCTCGAGCAGGGTTCGATCCGGCTCTCCGGGCGCTCGTGCGAGCTCGCCGGCGACGCCTCCGTCCGGAAAGCCTACCTCGGGGTCGCCGCGTGAGCGCCATCGTCTTCGACGGCATCGTGCAGGGCCTGCAGCTCTCGCTCCTCGCCGTGGGCATCACGCTCATCTACGGGCTCGGCGGCGTGCTCAACCTCGCGCACGGGCAGTTCGCGGTCTTCGGCGGTGTGGCGACGACGCTTTTGCTGTCCTTGGGTCTGCCTCCAATCATCGCCATTCCTGGCGGCGTGGGCAGCGCGGGTCTGCTCGGGATCGTGGTCGACCGCACGCTTTTGCTCCCGGCCTACCGCTTCCGCGGCGAAGAGCGGCTGCTGCTCGGGCTGATCCTCACGCTCGGCCTCTCGTTCGTCATCGACGGCTACCTGAACTACCAGTTTCCCGAGTTCTCGCTCAACCTCCGCCTCCCCGTGCCGATGGTCGAGGTGGCCGGCATCCCGATGCGCACCGCGAGCCTCGCCGCCTCGGCCATCGCGCTCGCGATCTTCGCCGGCCTGTTCGCCTTTTTGAAGCTGACGCTGCTCGGCAAGTGCATCCGCTCGATCATCGAGAACGAGGTCGGCGCCGAGCTCTGCGGCATCGACCCGGCTCGTACTCGCACCCTGATCGTGTGCCTCGCCGCGATGATGGCCGGCGTGGCGGGCGTGACCCAGGGGCTCTTCTCGACGCTCGGCACCGAGATGGGCCCGGAGTTCACCATCCTCGGGCTTCTCGTCGCGGTGGTGGGCGGCGTGCGCAGCATCAACGGCACGCTCGCGGCAGGCATCCTCCTCGGCATCGTGAACGCGTTCGCGAGCCACTTTGTGGGCGCGTACGTCGCCTACATCATCCTGCTCTCGTTCGCCATGGCGACGATCCTGGTGCGCCCGGCGGGCCTTCTCGCCCGATTTACATGAAGAAGTACAACGACCTCTTCATTCTCGCGCTGATCCTCGCCGCCGTGCCGCTCCTTGCCGGCAGCAGCGCCTATTACATGCGGCTCGCCACCCTGGCGCTCGTGTACATGGCCTGGACCGTGGCCTTCAACCTGATCTTCGGCCACACCAAGCAGCTCTTCCTGTGCGTGGGCGCGCTCGCCGGCTCGGCCGCCTACGTGACGGTGGTGCTCACCAAGCAGCTCGCGCTCTCGCCCTGGCTGTCCGTGCCGCTCGGCATCGCCACGGCCGCCGGCCTCGGCGCCCTCTTCAGCTACGTCTCCGTGCTGCGCGGCCTCGGCGTGATTTTTCTGGGCATCGTGACGCTGGCCTTCTCGCTCATCTTCCATAACCTCGTGCTCGGCCTGCGCCAGTTCACGAACGGCGAGACCGGCCTCGTCACGCGCGGATTGGGCTTTCCCGCGCTCGAGCAGCCGCTTCCAAGCTACTACATCTTCCTCGCGGTCCTCCTGGCTGCCTTGGCGATCTATGGCGCCCTCATGCGCTCGCGCATGGGAATGGCCGTACGCGCGTTGTCGGACGACGAGCTCACCGCCGAGCTCTCCGGCATCGACGTCACCCGATACAAGGTCCTCGCAGCCGCGGTAGCCTCCGCCATTCTCGGCCTCGCGGGCTCGCTGTACGCGTTCTACAACGGCATCGTCAGCCCGAGCGTCTTCTCTTTCGTCAGCGTCGATATTCCCGTCCTCATCGGCCTGCTGCTCGGGGGCATGCGCACCCGCCTCGGCCCGATCATCGGCGCCGCCGCCTTCGCGATCATCGAAGAGCTGGTGCGCCCCTTCGGCCAGCTCAACGTGCTCGTCTACGGCATCCTGCTGATCGTCCTCTTCGTCGCTTTCCGCGAGGGCATCGTAGTCCTGCTCAGAAGGCGCCTCGGTCTCTCCCTCCCCTAGTAGCGAATCGTCCCAGCCGGCAGTTTTCCACACCCTGAAGCCGGCATGACGAATCTTGACCGGCGAGGTCTACCCTGTTCGCGAACGCGGCCGCAGTATGTGCGGGGAGGACGAAAAGGGGTCGCCATCAACAGCGTACAAGCGAAGGCTTTCCAGCCCAACCGCACACGCAGGCTTCGGCTGACGCACTTTTTCTCCACGGTGAGCTTCGTGGGGATACTGATCGTCACCGCATGTCTGTTCTTCGCCTACCGCGAATTCACCGTACGCCAGCTGATCGACCACGAGTCGCGCGCGAACGCCCACCTCACGCGCGCCTTCGCCAACGTGGTCTGGGACAACTACCGCGGCTTCATGCTCGGCTCGCGCGGCCGCTCACGCGAAGAGCTACTCGCCGACCCGGCGCTCGCCCGGCTGCGTGCCGACGTGTTGACATACACAAGGGGCCTGAAGGTCGCCAAGATCAAGATTTACAACACCGACGGCCTGACCGTGTTCTCGACCGATCCGCGCCAGATCGGCGAAGATAAGAGCGCCAACGGCGGCTTCCGCGGCGCGAAGGCAGGCCGCGTGATGAGCGACATTACCTACCGCGACACCTTCGACTCCTTCGAGGGCGTCCTCTCGAAGCGCAACCTCATCTTCTCGTACATCCCGGCGCGCGGCTGGCCCGAGGACGCGCAGGCAGGCGTGCTCGCCGAGCCGGAGGGCGTGTTCGAAGTGTACTCGGACGTGACCGACCTCCTGGAAGAGAAGAACCGTGCGCAGTGGCAGCTCGCCGGGATCGTGCTGACCGCCCTCGAGACCCTCTATCTCTTCCTCTTCTTCGTCGTTCGCAGCGCCGATCGCACCATGCAGCGCCAAGAGCGCGAGCGTGCCGAGGAGGAGCGGATTCGTCGCAACAACCACGTCGCGGCCAACGAGCTCGACGGCGCGGATGGCTCGGCACGCCTGCCGGCGCTGAAAGGGCCGGCGACCGGGTGTCCGAGGTGATGGTGACCGACAACGTCGGCGGCAAAGCGTCCGACGACGTGAAGATACCGGTGACGCGTTAGCGACCTCGTCACGCCCGGCCTCGGCTTCCCCCACTTCCTCGCCATAGTCGTCTACTACGTCCACTGATCGGCGGATACCGCGTATGTCGCGGTTGACCGCGCGCAATGTGATCGGAGCGGTTGGGCAGTGTCTTTATCCGCCCGTCCAAGTTGCGCCGGCGCACGGAAGGTCTAGGATGCGGCACCGGGAGCAGTAAGCACTCAAGAAGAGCCGACCTCGATCGGCTAGGGGAAGAACAATGAAGAAATTGCGCTCGTTCCGAGTCGCGCTCGCCGCGACGTGCCTGTTCATCAGCTGCCTCAGCGCCCATGCGGCGGGGCCGGCGGCGCCCGCGCCCAAGGCGGGGACCCCGCAGGTCCGCCAGTTCGGCGATCCGTCGAGCGGGTTCCTGGTGAAGTTCAAGCCGGGACTCAGCGAGGAGCAGATGACGGCGCACCTTGCCACGCACGGTCTCGCCAAGGGAAAGCGGTTCCATGCGCCGCGCAAGGCGCCGGAAGCGGCGATTGGGCGGTGGTGGCACGTGAGCCTAGCGAACCCGAAGGATGCGCAGGCGCTGCGGCGCCTCATGCGCGATGGCTTGATCGAGCGCGTCGAGGCGAATCAGAGAGTGCAGGCGAGCGCAGTGCCCGACGATCCCCAGTTTCCGGCGCAGTGGGGACTGCAGAACATCGGGCAGGCGGGCGGCGTGCCTGGCGCGGACGTCAAGGCGCCGGCGGCGTGGGACGTGCAGACCGGGAGCCCCGAAATCATCGTGGCAGTGCTCGACACGGGAGTCGATTACACGCATCCGGACCTCGCCGCGAACATCTGGACCAATCCCGGGGAGATTCCGGGCAACGGCGCCGATGACGACGGCAACGGCCACGCGGACGACGTCTACGGTTTCGATTTCTACAACTTCAGGCCCGACCCGAAGGACGACAACGGGCACGGCACGCACGTCGCCGGGGTCATCGGCGCGGTCGGTAATAACGGGATAGGCGTCGCGGGCGTGAACTGGCAGGTACGCATCATGAGCGTGAAAGTGCTCGACTTCTCGGGCGGCGGTTTCCTGTCGGACACGATCAGCGGCCTGCACTACGCTGTGGACATGGGCGCGCGCGTGGTGAACATGAGCCTCGCCACGGACGAGTATTCGCAGTCGCTCGCCGATGCAGTCGCCGCCGCCGAACAAGCGGGGGTGCTCGTCGTTGCCGCCGCCGGCAATACCGCGACGAACAACGATGCGTCGCCGCGCTATCCGGCGGGCTTGACGAACTCCAACGTGATTGCCGTCGCGGCCACGACGCCCGCCGACGAGCTGGCGTCGTTCTCGAACTCCGGCCCGACCTCGGTGCTTCTCGGCGCGCCGGGCGCGGGAATCGTGTCCACCGTGCCGGCGACCGGCCAGGTGTGCTGCCGCGATCCGTCGGGCTACAAGGCGCTCGACGGCACCTCGGAGGCGGCCGCGTTCGTCTCCGGCGCCGCGGCGCTGCTCCTCGCCCAGGACGCCGCGCGCACGCCGGCGCAGCTCAAGCGGCTGCTGTGGACGTCGAGCGACCCGGTTCCGGGCCTCGCGGGCCGCATCGCGAGCGGCGGCCGGCTCAACGTCGCCAACGCTCTGAGCTGCGTGCCCGGTCAGGCAAGGCTGCGGATCATCTCCCCGGGCAGCGCTTTCAAGGCCTACAGCCCGAAGACCACGCGCATCAGCGCTGAGCTCGCTTCATGCGACTCAGGAGTCGCCGGCGCCAACGTCACCGCGAGCTTCTCTTCCGGCGACGTGCCGGTCACGCTCTACGACGATGGCGCCCACGGCGACGGCGCGGCGGGCGACGGCATCTACGCGAACGACTGGACCCCCGTAGCTGCCGGGCCGGTGAGCGTGATCGTCACGGCCGCGCTGCCCGGGTTCGAGTCCACGGCGGCGATCTCGGGCAATGTGCGCATGCTGACGAGCTACCGCACCGAGCCCGCCACCTACAACTGGATCGACACCAGCGCGGGCACGCAGTACGTATTCGACGCGCTCACCGTCGTCACGCTGCCGCTCGGCTTCAACTTCAACTTCTACAACGAAGACCGCGCGAGCCTGACGATCAGCCTGAATGGCTACGTCACATTCGATCCGCAGCCTCTCTATGCGATCTTCTGGCCGCACAAACCGCTCCCCGACTCGTTCCCGCCGAACGACCTCATCTCGGTTTACGGCGACCTGATGGAGCCGGGCCTCAACACGCGCATCCAGACCTTGTTCGAAGGCGCGGCCCCCGAGCGGCGGCTGACGATCACCTGGGACAGGGTGCTGCTCTGGGACACCTCGACCGAAGGCACGTTCCAGATGACGCTCTACGAGGGCTCGAACGACATCGTGTTCCGCTACAAGGACACGACCTTCGGCGGCCAGTTCGTGGACGCCGGGGCCACCGCCGCCGTCGGCACCGAGGACAAGGACGCCTTCGAGGCGACCAACTGGCTCGGCACCGTCCCCGATGGCAGCGCGCTGCGCCTCTACCAGACTTCGTACAACTTCAGACCGGTGGCGAATCCCGGCGGACCGTACGTGGGTTTAGTGAATCACCCAGTGACCTTCGACGGCTCTCGCTCATCGGACCAGAACGGCGACGCCCTCACCTATCGCTGGCGGTTCGACCCATTCATCATCGCCAACGGCACCGGCGTCAGCCCGACTTTCACCTACACGCAGAAGGGGCGCCATGTCGTGTCGCTCATCGTGAACGACGGCACGCTTGATTCCGAGGTCGCCACCACGATCGTCGACATCCCGAACCACGCCCCGGTGGCGAACGTCGGCGGTCCGTACTCAGGCCTCGGCATGACGTTGATTACGTTCAATGGTGCGGGCAGCGATATCGACGGCGACACGCTGAGCTTCTCTTACACGGTGCGCGACTCGTCGGGCCAGACATTCGTGCCCTCGCAGGGCAACGGCGGCTTTTTCTTCCCTGGGACCTATACCGTAACGCTGGTGGTGAGTGACAGCATTACCCAGTCGGCCCCTAGCACGACCACGCTGACGGTGGCGAACAGCCTGCCAACCGTCAACGCGGGAGCCGACATCACCGCGGCACGCGGCCAGACGGTGCAGCTCGCAGCGAACGGGCAGGACCGCGACGGGCAGATCGTCGCCTACGCGTGGCGGCAGGTATCCGGACAGGCGGTGTCACTCACCAACGCGACTTCGGCGCAACTCACGTTCACGGTGCCGAAGAGCTTCAAGACCGGCGACCTCGTGTTCGAGGTCAAGGTGACGGATAACCTCGGCGGGCAAGCCACCGATCAGGTGAAGGTGTCGGTGACGCGCTAGCTAGCGGCGCTTTTCGAGAAACGCGCGGACGCGGGACTGGGTTTCTTCCTGAGCGAGCAGCCGCGCCGTGGCAAGGAGCTCGAGCTCGTAGCCGTCCCCGCCCGGGGTGACCGCTGCGGAGATGCAGCGCTTCGCCGTGGCAAGCGCACAGGCGGGAAGGGACGCGATGTCGTTCGCGAGCGCGCGGGCGCGGGAGGAAAGCGAGTCGGGCGACACGACCCACTGCACGATGCCGAGCGGGCAGGCCTGGAGGCCGGTCACGACTTCGGCGCCGAGGATCAGGCGCCGCGCGGTCGCTTCGCCGGCGATGCGGGTGAGGCGCTGGGTGCCGCCGGCGCCGGGAAGGAGGCCCAGGCGAGCCTCGGGAAGGCCGAGGCTCGCGTTGTTGGAGGCGATCCTGAGGTCGCAGGCGAGCGCGAGCTCGAGCCCGCCGCCGAGGGCGGGGCCGGCGATCTCGGCGATCGTGACCTGCGAGAGGGTCTCCAGGCGCGCGTAGACGCGCTGGATCTCGCGCACGAAGTCCACCATCCGGCTGCGTCCGTCCGCGCTGTCGAAGCGGCTGCGCATCAGGGCGAGGTCGGCGCCGGCGCTGAACGCGCGCTCGGACGAACGGATCAGCAGGACCGCGACCGCCGGAGCGGACTGGACCGCCGAGAGGACCTCGTCGAAGCGCTCGAGCCAGTGCTCGTCGATCGCGTTCACCGGCGCGCGGGACAGGGTGGTGACTGCGAGCGGGCCGTCCACGTCGAGCGCGATCATCGAGCGAGCATGGCAGCGCGGCGAGGAACGCCGTTGATTCAGATCAAGGTCGCGGCGCGCGATGCTTTCACAATCGGTGCATGGTCGTCACCGCTTCCCGGACCCTCGCCGCACACCACCGCCACTGCGAGGCGCTGTTCAAGTCGGCGCAGCACGCCGCCGCAGCCGGCAACTGGGCAGTGCTGCCGGCCGCCGTGGGTGCGCTGCGCGAGGCGGTTCTCGAGCACTTCCGCTACGAGGAGGAGCGGCTCTTCCCGCTTTACGAAGAGACGAGCGGCGAGGAGGGCGCGACCGAGCCGTTCTGCGCCGAGCACGACGACATGCGCGCCTCGTTCTGGGTGCTCGCCACGATCACGCCGGCGGACGAGCCGGAGCGCTATCGCGCAGAGCTCGACGCGATTCGGGCCGCGTTCGACGCGCACGCCGCCGAGGAAGAGCGGCGCATGTATCCCCTGTTCGAACGCATGCTGGAAAGGTAGCCATGGCTCTCTCGATCAACGGCGAATGCACCGCGTGCGACGCGTGCAGGCCGGTGTGCCCCAACGAGGCGATCTCGGCGGGCGCGCTCTACGTCATCGATCCGTTCAAGTGCACCGAGTGCGTCGGGGCCGAGGACGAGCCGCAGTGCCAGCTCGTGTGCCCGGTCACCGACTGCATCGTCCCCAGTCCGGACTTCCGCGAATCGCGCGAAGAGCTGCTCGCGAAGTACCAGTCGCTCCACGCCTGAAAAACGTGGTCCGTCCCTGATTTGGCGCTTCAGGCGGCGCGCGCGGCGTCGTCCATCTGGGGCCGCAGCTCTTTTGCCAGGCTGCGCAGGACGAATTTCTGGATCTTGCCGGTGGCGGTGCGCGGCATCTCGGCCAGCACCTCGAGGCGCTCCGGCCAGAAGTGCTTGGTAAAGCCTTCCGCGGCGAGCCCGCGCGCGACCGTGGCGAGGTCGAGCGAGTGTCCCGGCTTCAGCGTGACGAAGGCGCAGGCGCGCTCCTGCAGCCGCGGATCGGGCATCGCCACCAGCGCCGCCTCGGCCACTTGCGGCATCCGGTAGAGCGCCGCCTCGACTTCCACCACCGGGATGTTCTCGCCGCCCCGGATGATGACGTCCTTGCTGCGGCCGCAGATGCGGATATAGCCCTCCTCGTCCATGCGCGCGAGGTCGCCGGTGTCGAACCAGCCCTCGGGGTCGAGGCGGTAGAGCTGCGGCCGCTTGAGATAGCCCACGAAAAGCGACGAGCCGCGCACCTGCAGCGCGCCGGTCGCGCCGCGCGGCAGCTCGCGGCCGTCGTCGCCCACGATGCGCACCTCGCCATTGGGGAGCGCGCAGCCGTCCGAGCTGTCGGCGCGGCTGCCGTCGGGCGCCGTCGCGGTGACGCTGATGCACTCGGTCATGCCCCAGCTCGCGGCCACCGCGATGCCGAGCCTCGAGCGCGCCGCCTCGACGATCGCGGGCGGAATGGTGGTGCCGGCGGTCGCGAACAGTCTCAGGCGTCCCAGACGCTTGCCGCGCTCGATCAGGTCGGCGAGAAACGGCGTCGCCGCGAAGCAGAAGGTCGCGCCGTTCTCAAGGATCAGCTGCGCGGCGCGCGCGGCGCGCCAGATGTCGGTGAGCACGAGCGGCACGCCCAGGCCGAGCGCGAGCAGCATGCCGTAGCAGAAGCCGAGCTGATGGGCGAGCGGCGAGGGCATGAAGATCACGTCGTCCGGGGCGAAGCGCATGTACGCCGCCCACGCGCGCACCGCGCCGAGGAGCGTGTTGGAGGTGTGCAGCGCGCCCTTCGACTCGCCGGTCGTCCCGGAGGTGTAGAGAAGCTGGGTGACGTCGTTCGGGCGCAACCGGGCGCCCTTTTCGAATTCGCCTTGCAAGGGGTGATTGCAGATCCCCAGCCCGAGGAGCTTCATGCCGGGAATCTCGGCCGCAAGCTGCCGGGCGAGCGCGCCGTGGTCGAAGCCGCGGAAGCGCTCGGGCGCGACGAATACCCGCGCTTCGGCCTGCCGCAGCATGAACGAGAGCTCGCGGTGCCGGAAGATCGGCATCAGCGGGTTCGCCACCGCGCCCAGGCGCACCGTCGCGAGGTAGAGCGCGACGAACTCCCACCAGTTCGGCAGCTGGAACGACACCACGTCGCCCTGGCGCACGCCGGCGGCTTCGAGCGCGGCGGCGGTTCCCGCGACACGGCTCGCGAGCCCGCGCCACGTCAGCGTGGTCGCCGCTTCCTCCTCCAGGCGCCAGCCGACGATCGCGGTCGCGTCGGGCTTCTCCTCGACCCAGCGGTCGAGATAGTCCGTGGCGACGCGCTCGGGCCAGATGCCGCGGGCGCGCTCCGCGGCTATGCGGCGAGCGTCGAGGGCGAGGCCTTCCATGTCCGCTCCCTTCGGTCCAGCCTGCACAGCCGGGTCAGATTGCCGGCGTAGATGGCGCGCCGCTCCGCGGGCGAAAGCTCGAGCCGCTCGATGATCTCGATCGTGTCCCGGATGTAGGCGCGCCCGCCCTCCGGATCGAACGGCGCGTCGGAGGCGAACAGCGTGCGCTCGACGCCGAAGAAGCGCAGGCCGCACTTCGTCGCCTCGTGCGCGCCGAAGAGCGCCGTGTCGGCGTAGAACAGCTTGAAGTAGTCGATGGGCCGCTTGCCTTTGCTCTTCATGCTTTCAAGGAGAGGAGCGTAGTCTTCGTCCGAGGTGCGCTTGCCGAGCTGGTCCCAGCCGGGGCCGACGCGGCCCTCGAAATAGGGAATCATCCCGCCCATGTGGTGGGTGATGAGCTTGAAGTCCGGGTGGCGGTCGAACAGGCCGCCGAACACCATGTGCGCCATCGCCACGCTGGTCTCGTAGGGCCAGCCGAGCGTCCACCAGACCTCGTAGTGGCTCTTTTCTTCCCCAACGTAGTCGGCGAAGTCGGCACCGCGCGCCGGGTGCATCCACATCGGCAGGTCGTAGCGCGCCACGAGATCGAAGAGCGGCAGCGTGTCCGGGCGGTAGAGCGGCCGGCCGCTGATGTTGGTGAAGACCTGCACGCCGATCGCGCCGAGCTGGTCGATCGCGCGCCCGGTCTCCGCGCAAGCCGCGTCGATGTCGTTCATCGGCAGCGACGCGGCGAAGCCGACGAAGCGGTCCGGGTAGCGTGCGACCAGCTCCGCCATGCCGTCGTTGGCGATCTTGGCCAGTTCCCTGGTTACTTTGGTTTCACCAAAGATCTCGATCGGCGGGGAGCCGAGCGTGAGTACCTGCCGATAGTCGTCGCCGAACTGGTCCATGATGCGGAACCGCGCCTCGAGCTCGACGATGCTCGGGATGGCCCGCACGCGCTTGTGCATGTCGCGCCCGTCGGGCAGCACGCGCAGCATGCGCTCCCAGTAGGCCTTCGGAAAAATGTGCGTAAACGCGTCGATCTTCATGCGACCTTCTCCTCCCTGAGCAGACTTTCGGCAATCACGAGCTTCTGGATTTCGCTGGTGCCTTCGTAGATGCGCAGCGCGCGGATCTCGCGGTAGAGCCGCTCCACCGCCGTGCCGCTGACCACGCCGGTGCCGCCGAAGAGCTGGAGAGCGCCGTCGATGACCTGCTGCGCCGATTCGGTGGCGAAGAGCTTGGCCATCGCCGCCTCGCGCGTGACTCGGCCGCTCGCGGTGTCTTTCGCCCACGCCGCGCGATAGACGAGCAACGCGGCCGCGTCCACGGCAAGAGCCATGTCGGCGAGGCGCGCCTGCGTGAGCTGGAACGCCGCGAGCGCCTTTCCGAACACCTGGCGGCTCCTGGCGCGCGCGAGCGCCTCGTCGAGCGCGCGGCGCGCGAGGCCGAGCGCCGCGGCGCCGACGGTGGTGCGAAAGACCTCGAGCGTCGAAAGCGCGATCCTGAGTCCCTGGCCGGGCTGCCCGATCAGCGCTTCGTCTTTCACCCTGCAGTTCTGGAACCGGAGGGTCGCAAGCGGATGCGGCGCCATCGTGTTGATCTGCTCCTTCACCTTCAGACCGGCATTGCCGGCCTCGACGATGAAAGCACCCAGCGCGCCTTGGTCTTCCCCGGTGCGGGCAAAAACGACGTAGTGATCGGCGATGCCGCCGTTCGAAATCCAGGTCTTGGTGCCCTCCAGGATCCACTGCGATCCTTCGCGGCGCGCCCGCGTGGCGATTGCCTTCAAGTCGCTCCCCGCCTGCGGCTCCGAAAGCGCGAACGCTGCGATCCTTTGGCCCTGAATGACCGGCGGCAGGTATCGGCGGCGTTGTTCTTCGCTTCCATACAGCGAGATCGGTCCGGTGCCCAATCCCTGCATGGCGAAAGCGAAATCCGCCAACGGCTCGCGGCGCGCGAGCAGGTCGCGCGAGAGCGCCAGGCTCCTGACGTCGAGCCGCTCGCCGCTTTCCAGGGCGCAGCAGTGCCTGAGAAGCCCAGCCTGGCCCAACCGCCGTACGAGCTCGCGGCACGCTTCTTCGGTGGAGGACGCTTCCTCCGGGATCTCGAAAGCGTCGAGCCCGCGCGCGAGGCGCCGGTGCCGTTCCTCGAAGAACGGCCAGCCGAGGAAGGACGCGTCCGTCGCCCCTCCCCTAGTCGCCCTGGAAGCGGGGCTTCTGCTTCGCCACGAACGCCTCGTAGGCGCGCGCGAAGTCTTTGGTTTGCATGCAGATCGCCTGCGCTTCAGCCTCGGTCTCGATGGCCTGCTCGATCGAAAGGTTCCACTCCTGGTGCAGGCATTTCTTGGTCATCGCGTGGGCGAACGCCGGGCCGTCGGCCAGCGTCTGGGCCATTTCCTGCGCGTGGGCCAGAACTTTTTCTGAAGGGAGGACTTGGTTGAAATACCCCCAGGCGAGCCCTTCCTCGGCGCTCATCGAGCGGCCGGTATAGAGGAGCTCCGAGGCCCTGCCCTGGCCGATGATGCGCGGCAGGATGGCGCAGGCCCCCATGTCGCAGCCGGCCAGGCCGACGCGCACGAAGAGGAACGCGGTCTTCGCCTCGGGCGTGGCGTAGCGCAGGTCGCTCGCCATGGAAAGGATCGCCCCGGCGCCGGCGCAGACGCCGTCGATCGCGGCGATGATCGGCTGCGGGCAGCTCCGCATCTCGCGCACCAGGGCGCCGGTCATGCGCGTGAAGGCCATGAGCCCGGGCATCTCCATCCTGACCAGCGGACCGATGATCTCGTGCACGTCGCCGCCCGAGCAGAAGTTGCCGCCCGACCCCGTGAGCACCACTGCGCGCACATCCTCGGCATGGTGCAGCCGCTGGAACGTGTCGCGAAGCTCGGCGTAGCTTTCGAAGGTGAGAGGGTTCTTGCGCTCGGGACGGTTCAGCGTCACCGTCGCCACACGGTTCGCCACCTGCCACTTGAAGTGCTTCGGCTGCCAGTCTGCCGCCTTGAGGGTGTACATGAGCTCCTATCCCGCCATGGTCAGGCCGCCGCTTACGGAGAGCACCTGGCCGGTGACGAAGTCCGAATGGCCGCTCGCGAAGAACAGGATCGCGTCGGCGATTTCCGAGGGTTGCGCGAGGCGATGCATCGGCGTCGCGCGGCTGAAGGCGTCCTTGATCTTGTCCGGCACCGCCGCCATGAGCGGCGTGTCGGTCGGCCCCGGGCAGACGCAGTTGACCGTGATGTTGGAGCGCGCCATCTCGCGCGCGAGGCCCTTGCAGAAGGCGATGACGCCGCCCTTGGCGCCCGAGTAGACCGTCTCGCCGAGGCTGCCGACGCGGCCGGCGTCGCTCGCCACGCACACGATCTTGCCCGAGCGGCGCTCGATCATCGGGTCGAGGAACGCGCGCGTCACCAGGATCGTGCCGACGAGATTGAGGTCGATCAGCTTCTTCCAGAACTCCGGCGTGTTCTGCACGAAGGGCTCGGTCCGGCCCCAGCCGGCGACGTTGGCGACGATGTCGACGCGGCCGAACTTTTCGAGCGCCTCCTTGCGGAACGCGTCGACCGAAGCCGGGTCGGTGACGTCGAGCCGGATGTATTCGGCGACGCCGCCGCGGACGCAGATCGAGCCCGCGACGGCGTCCCCGCCCTCCTCGTTGATATCGCCGAGCGCGACACGCGCTCCGGCCAGTGCGAAGGTCTCGGCGGTAGCGCGGCCGATTCCGGAAGCGCCACCGGTGACGACGGCGATCTTGCCATCCAGTCTCATGGAATTCCTCCCTGCGTCTCTTTCTGAGTCAGCCGTGCGAGCAGGCGCCGCGCGAGCACCATCGCGCCCTGGCGGCGGTAGTCGGCCGCGGTCAGCGTGGTCCGCATGGGCCCGGCCTGCTTCTGCACCAGCTTGGCGAGCGCTGTCCCGGCTGCTTCCCCCGCCTCGCTTCCGACAAGCGTTTCGGTGCCTTCGATCAGCACCGGCCGCGAGTTGGTGCCGGTGAGGGCCACGCGCAACTCGCGGATGATGTTGTTGTTCAAGGAAATCATCATGGCCACGCCGGCGAGCGGAAAATCGATCGCGCCGCGCGAGCGGAGCTTGGCGTAGCCCGAGCGGCCCCTCGTCGGCGGCAGATGGACCGCAGCGACGATCTCGCCCGGCTGCAACGCCAGGTGCTTTGCCCCGTCGTCCTGGTAGAGCCTTTGCAATGGCCGCAACGCGCCGGCGACTTCGATGTTTGCATCCAAAACCAGCAAGGCCGGCGCCACGTCGCCGCTATAGGCGGCGCGGCACTTCTTCCCCTGGGGCGCCACATGGCAGGTGTCGCCGCCGAATTTGAGGCAATACCCGTTGGCGCGGCGCCATTGTTCGCTTTGGTTGTAATAGACGCAGCGCGTATCGAGGCAGAGATTCCCGCCGAGCGTCGCCGCCGAGCGGTGCGCAGGTGCGGCTACCGACCGCGCTGCCTCCCTCAGCGCGGCCGGCAACCTCTTATTGTCAGAGAGAGCCTGGAGAGAAACCGCGGCGCCGATCCGGGAGCCGCGTTCCGAGATCTCGATGCGGCGCAGCTCTTCCAGCGCCTCGAGCGACACCAGCGTGCGCGGCGCGCCGAGGCCGAGGCGCAGATTCGGGATCAGGCCGGTGCCGCCGGCGATGAGGCGCGCGTGCGGCTCGGCGCCGAGCCGCGCCGCCTCGGCGAGAGAGGTGGGACGAAGCAGCGTGAACTGCGGCAGCGCGATCATGCGGCGGACTTGAGCTTCTCGCTGCGGCGGCGCTCGCGCAGCAGCTCGAACAGTCGATCCTGCGTGAGCGGCAGCTCGCCCGGCCGCACGCCGACCGCGTCTGCGAGCGCGTTGGTGTACGCGGCGAGGAAACCGGCGAGCGCGCCTTCGCTCGCCTCCTTGGCACCGAAGGGGCCGTTGGGATCGCGCGCCTCCACGATCTGGACCTCGATCGGCGGCGAATCGGCGATGGTCGGGAAGCGGTAGTCGATGAAGTTCGCGGCCATCGGCAGGCCGTGCGGCGCGTCGTAGCGCGTCGCCTCGCCCATCGCCTGCCCCATGCCCATCCAGACCGCGCCCTGGATCTGGCCTTCGACCGCGAGCGGATTGATCGCGAAGCCGCAATCCTGCGCCACCCAGACTTTCTCCACCTTCACTTCGCCGGTCTCTTCGTCCACCGCGACTTCGACCACCTGCGCCGCGTAGGAGAAGGCGGGGCTCGGGCCGACGGCAGCGCCGCGGAACTTGCCGCCCTGGAGCTCGGGCGCGACGGTGTAGGTGCCCCGTGTCGTGATCGGGCCGTTCAGAGCAAGCGCAGCCCGGACCTGATCCTCGAAAGGCTTCTCCGCTCCGGTGGAATCCAAAATTCTTTTCAATTCCTTCGCCGCGGCCAGTGCGGCGTTGCCGGCCATGAATGAAACCCGGGACGAATAGGAGCCGTTGTCCTTGGGCGTGAGCGCGCTGTCGGCGGCGACGACGCGGATGCGCTCGAGGCCGATGCCGAGCACCTCGGCCGCGACCATGGCGAGGAGGGTCGAGGAGCCCTGGCCGATGTCGGCCGCGCCGGTGAGCAGCGTCACCGAGCCGTCGAAGTCGAGTCGCAGGTTGACGGTGGCGTGCGGCTCGCCGGTCCAGTGCACCGGCTTCGCCGCGCCCGAGACGTAGTGCGAGCACGCCATGCCGAGCCCTCGCCCGCGCGGCAGGCGCCCCTTGCGCGCCTTCCACTGCGACGCCGCCTCGACGCGGTCGAGGCATTCGCCCAGGCCGCAGGAGTTCACCTGCAGGTCGTTGGCGGTGCGGTAGGGCGGCGCGATGAGGTTGGCGCGCCTGACCGCGAACGGGTCGAGGCCGAGCTCCGCGGCCATCGCGTCGAGCAGCGATTCGAACGCGTGGCGCATCTTGACCGAGCCATGGCCGCGCATCGGGCCGCACGGCGGGGTGTTGCTGTAGACCCGCAGCCCGCGATACTTCGCCGCAGGCAGCCGGTAGAGCGCGTGCAGCAGCGCCCCGGCGTAAAGGATGGTGACGACTCCATAGCCGGCATAGGCGCCGCCGCGCTGGATGCACTCGGCGTCCACCGCGGTGATCTCGCCGCTCCTCCTCAGGCCGATCTTCAGCCTGATGTCGCTTTCCGGCCGGCCGTGGTGCATGACGAAGGTCTGCTCGCGCGACAGCTCGATCCGGACCGTTCCCCTGGCGGCACGTGCCAGGAGGGCGGCGATGATCTCGAAATTGAGGCACTCGGTGCGATGGCCGAAGCCGCCGCCGACGAAGGGCTTGATGACGCGGATCTGCGAGGGGCTCATCCCGAGGCATTCGGCCAGCGTAAGGTGCACGTAGTAAGGCACCTGGCTCACCGACTGGATGGTCAGCCGGTCGCGCTCGGCGTCGTACTCGACCAGCGCCGCGTCCGGCTCGAGCTGCGCATGCGTGACCTCGGCGTAGTGAAAGCGTGCTTCGCGCACGAGATCCGCGGCCGCGAAACCGCCCTGCACGTCGCCGAACGTGTGATCGACTTCGCGCTCGATGTTTCCGGCCTTGCCGGCATGGAGGTGCGCGGCGCCCGGCGCGAGCGCCTCCTTCGTGCTGAAGTACGCCGGGAGCGGGCGGTACTCGACCTCGATCAGCTCGAGCGCGGCGCGCGCGGTGCTTTCGTCCTCCGCCGCCACGGCGGCGACCGGCTCGCCCCAGTAGCGAACGCGTTCGCGCGCCAGTGGATATTCGTTGTGCGCGATCGGCAGGATGCCGTAGGGAACGCTGCAATCGGCGCCCGTCAGGACGGCGCGCACCCCGGGCAGCGCCCGGGCGCGGCTCGTGTCGATGCGAACGATCTCGGCGTGGGCGTGAGGGCTGCGCAGGATCTCCCCCGACAGCCAGGCCGACCCGAGGTCGGCGGTGAAGCGCGCGCGCCCGGTGACTTTCTCGACGCCGTCGGCAAGCGGCGTCGGACGTCCGACGACGCGGCCGGTCATGTCGCCGCCGCCCTGACCGCCTCGACGATCTTCGCGTATCCGGTGCAGCGGCACAGGTTGCCGCCGAGCGCCTCGCGGATCTGGTCCTCGCTCGGCTGCGGGCGGCGGCGCAGCAGCGCCTCGGCCGCCATGATCATCCCGGGCGTGCAGAAGCCGCACTGCGCGCCGAGCTTCTCGTGGAACGCGCGCTGGAGCGCGCCCAGCCGGCCATCGGCCCCCTGGGCCTCGATGGTCTCGATCGCGCGGCCTTCGCAGCTCGCGGCGAGCGTGAGGCAGGCGAGCCGCGGCGCGCCGTCCACCAGCACGGTGCAGGCGCCGCATTCGCCGCCGTCGCAGCCGCGCTTGGTGCCGGTGAGCCCGCGCCGCCCGCGCAGGTAGTCGATCAGGAGCAGCTCGTCCTCGAGCGCCTCTTCCCGGGGCCGGCCGTTGACCGTGAGCGCGACGCGAAGCGTCACGTCGCGGCTTCCGGCTTGCGATTCTTGCGCGCCTCAAGGGCGTGCGCAAAGAGCTCGGCGTTCGGACACCGCGGATCGCGGGCGCCGAGCCAGCCCCAGCGCAGCGAATGGCGGCAGACGCGCTGCTCGCTGCAGTTGAAGCAGCGATCGAGCGCACGCACCAGGCCGGCGTAGCCTTCCGTCTGCACGGCCTCTCCGAGCGTGAGGCGATGGCGCTCGAGCATGTGCACGAACAGCACCCTCTGCCTGCCGCGCAGCAGCTGCCAGACTTCGGCGACCAGGCCCCAGGCGAGCATCAACAGGATGGCGAGCCAGGCGAGGCCGATCCAGAGCAGCGGATCGCCCCCATCGGCAAGCACGATCGGAATCTCATCCATTGGCCTTCCTCCAGCGGCCACGTTAGCCGTTCGGCACTCACGCGGATTGATCCAGAGCAAGCTCCGGCGTGGTAGAGCGCCGTTTTGAAATACACTTGCCGTACCAAAGAGGAGGAGGCCATGAAACGTTCGTTGGGGATCGCGGCCGGACTGTTGCTCGCTGCTTGCTCGTCAATGCCCGCGTGGATGCCAGGCAGCGGCTGGACTACGCTGATCGACGGCGAGAAGGGAATGGACAACTTCAGCCCGGTAGGCGACGCGAACTGGCGGGCGGAGGACGGCGCGATCGTCGCCGACAAGGGCAAGGGCGGCTTCCTGCTGTCCAAGGACTCGTACAGGGACTTTCAGTTACGCATCGAGTTCTGGGCCGCGCACAACGCGAACAGCGGCATCTACATGCGGTGCTCGGAGCCGAAGAACCTCACCGACAAGACCTGCTACGAGGCGAACATCTTCGACCAGCGGCCGGACCAGACCTACGCCACCGGCGGCATCGTCCACCGGGGCAAGGTGCTGCAGCCCGTCAAGGCCGGCGGCCAGTGGAACGTCTACGAGCTCACCGCGCGGGGCTCGAAGATGACGGTCGTGCTGAACGGCACCAAGACCGCCGAGATCGACAACGTCGAGTTCCCGAGCGGGCCGTTCGCGCTGCAGTACGGCACGCTGCCGCCCAAGGGGGAGCCGGGCGGCGCCATCCGCTTCCGCAAGGTGCAGATCAGGCCACTCTAGGAGGACGCTGCCATGGCCGAAACGGTGAAGTACGTGCTCGATGAATCGAGGCTGCCCACACGGTGGTACAACCTCGTGGCGGATCTGCCGACGCCGCCGCCGCCGGTGCTGCATCCGGGCACGAAGCAGCCCGTCGGACCGGGGGACCTGGCGCCGCTCTTCCCCATGGCGCTGATCGCGCAGGAGGTTGCGACCGAACGCGAGATCGAGATCCCCGAGCCAGTGCGCGAGATCTACCGCCAGTGGCGCCCCTCACCGCTGTACCGGGCGCGGCGCCTCGAGCAGGCGCTGCGGACGCCAGCCAGGATCTACTACAAGTACGAGGGCGTCTCGCCCGCGGGCAGCCATAAACCCAATACCGCAGTCGCTCAGGCCTTCTACAACAGGGAGGCCGGCGTCAAGAAGATCGTCACCGAGACCGGCGCCGGGCAGTGGGGCTCGTCGCTCGCCTTTGCCGGCGCGGTCTTCGGCATCGACGTCAAGGTCTTCATGGTGCGCGTCTCCTACAACCAGAAGCCCTACCGCCGCGCCATGATGGAGGCTTACGGCGCGCGCTGCGTGCCCTCGCCCTCGCCCGAGACGCGCTCCGGCCGGGCGGTGCTGGAGAAGAATCCCGAGCACCCGGGAAGCCTCGGCATCGCGATCTCAGAGGCGGTCGAGGTGGCGGCGGCAAGCGAAGACACCAAATACGCGCTCGGCTCGGTGCTCAACCACGTGCTGCTGCACCAGACGGTGGTCGGTCAGGAAGCGATGGCCCAGCTCGAGATGGCCGGCGACTACCCGGACATCGTCGTCGGCTGCACGGGCGGCGGCTCGAACTTCGCCGGCATCGCCTTCCCGTTCATCGGGGCGCAGCTACGCGGCGGCAAGAAGCTCCGCGTGGTCGCGGTCGAGCCTGCGGCGTGCCCGTCGCTCACGCGCGGGCGCTACGCCTACGATTTCGGCGATACCGGGCACCTGACGCCGCTCGTGAAGATGCACACCCTGGGCTCGACCTTCACCCCGCCGCCGTTTCACGCCGGGGGACTGCGCTATCACGGCATGGCGCCGCTCGTATCGCATTGCCTGCACCTCGGCCTGATCGAAGCGAAGGCGTACCGGCAGACGGAGGTGTTCTCCGCCGGTGTGCAGTTCGCGCGCGCCGAGGGCATCATCCCCGCGCCCGAGGCGAACCACGCGGTGAAAGGCGCGATCGACGAGGCGCTGCGCTGCAGGGACGAGGGCACGCCCAGGACGATCCTGTTCAATCTCTGCGGCCACGGCCACTTCGACATGCAGGCCTACACGGATTATTTCGCGGGCAAGCTCGTCGACCAGCAGTACGAAGAACAGGAGCTCGCCATGGCGCTCGCGGGCCTGCCCTCCGTCCCGGAGCCCGCCTGAGCGCACCCTAGAGGGTGCCGACGTTCAGCCGTGCAGCGCGGCGTACTTCTCGGCGAGCTGCTCGGGCGTCTCGACGAAGTCCGGGTGCTGCACGATGCAGTCGGACGGGCACACGAGCTTGCACTGCGGCTCGTCCTTCGCGCCGACGCATTCGGTGCAGCGCAGCGCGTCGATCACGTAGACCGGGTCGCCGGCCTTGATGGCTTCGTTCGGGCACACCGGCACGCAGGCGTCGCACAGCGTGCAGGCTTCGTTGATCAGCAGGGCCATGGGCGGTGTTCTTTCATGCGGCGATCCTTTCCTGGAGCTCCTGCAGCTTCCTGTGACGGAAAGCACCCCACAGCGCGGCGCCGATCGCCCCCGCATAGATCGAGTCGGGATGGCTCATTGCCGTGAGGCCGGCGATCTTCTCGTTCACCAGCTCCTCCTGCAGGGCGGCGAGCAGCCCCTCGTCGAGCGCGAGCCCGCCGGTGAGGAGCACCGTTCCTTTCGTGATGCCGGTGACTTTCAGGAGCTTGACCAGGCGCGAGGCCATCGAGATGTGGATGCCCTTCAGGATGTCGGGCGTGGCGATGCCGCGCGACACCATGTTGATGACGTCGGTCTCGGCGAGCACCGCGCAGATCGAGCTCACCTTCTC
>Ga0075428_100001777_pt1 | contig 23016 bp, 18 predicted proteins | sample RhiMetdeltSRZDD2_FD_75291 | JGI IMG/M metagenome (GOLD analysis project Ga0075428, IMG submission 75291) | Populus rhizosphere microbial communities from Tennessee, USA - Rhizosphere MetaG P. deltoides SRZDD2 | ecosystem: Host-associated > Plants > Roots > Rhizosphere > Soil | place: USA... | reverse complement strand
TGTCCGAGCTCACGCCGAGCGAGTTCATCTCGCAGAACGAGATCGATGCGGCGAAGACGGTGCACATGGACTACCTGAACACGCAGGGACAGCCGAAGTTCGTGTGGCCGCCGTCCTTCGCGCTCGCTCGCGCGTACGTCGACCAGCTCGAGCGCAACAAGTGCCTCTCGTCCGCGCGCATCTCGGCTGTGCGCTCTGCGCTGTCGTCGGCGGAGAAGGCGGCGGGCTCGGCGCGGAAGGACGCGCTGACGACGCTCTCGACGCAGCTCAACGGTGACGTGAGCGGCTCGTGCGACGGCGCCCGCGTGCAGAAGCTCTCGAACGCGGTGAAGGATCTGGCGAACGTCGCGTCGTAAATCGGGAACCGGAACGGGGAACTGAGTCCCTCTATCGGGACGACTGCGATTCCTCGCTACGCTCGGAATGACAAGGCCTGTCATCCCGAGCCGTCAGGCGAGGGATCGCGATCCTCCCGATAGAAGGCTTCTGTTCCCGGTTCCCCGTTCCCTTGCCGTTACTCCCCGAACCGAACTCGCCGCGTCTCCATCTCCTGACCGGTCGGCCGCGTTAGGCTTCCGTAGAGCTCCGGGCGGCGCGCACGCAGCCATCGTCGGCCGGACGATGTCGGCAGGAGCGATGCGTCCAGGTCCGCAACGACCATCGCGTCAGCAGGCTCGCACGTTTCGCCGATCACTTCGCCGTACGGGTCGAGCACCATCGCGTTGCCGGTACGGATCTCGTCGTCGTCCGGACCGACGCCGTTGCTGAACACGAGGAACATCCCGTTGTCGTGCGCGCGGCTCGGAAGCCAGCGCATGAGCCACGCCCGGCCCTTGATCCCGCACAGCTCCGCGCGAATGGCCTGCGGGTCTTCGTGCCGGCGCGCCCAGATCTCCGGATCCACCGGCTTCATCGCGCGCGGGCTCACGGAATTGCATCCGCCCGTCTGGTGGGGCGCGAGCAGGACCTCGGCGCCGAGGAGCGCGGTCGCGCGGGCGTTCTCGATGATATTGTTGTCGTAGCAGATCAGGACGCCGACTCGACATCCGTGCGGCGTGTCGAACACGGTGTAGCGATCGCCGGGTGTGAGGAACGGGCTGACGAAGACGTGCAGCTTGCGATGGACGGCCCACGTACCGTCCGGCATCGCCACCACGTACGAGTTGTGGAACCGCCCGTGATCCGCGCGCTCGATGAGTCCGGCCCCGATCGTGATCGCGTGCTGGCGGGCCAGATTCCGCAGCTGCTCGGTGGACGGGCCGTCCGGCACAGGCTCGGCGAGCGCCGCAAACGCGTCGCGCGACAGCTTGCGTACGTGCCAGTAGCCCGTGAGACACATCTCGGGGAACGCGATGATCTCTACGTTCTGCCGGGCGGCCTCGACGACGAAATCGTAGACGCGCTCGATGTTGTACGCCTTGTCGCCAGGCGCGTGCTGGAACTGTACGGTCGCCACACGAATATTGCGCATACTCGTATAATTTAACGGGTCACGGAGGTCACGGAGGTCACGGATGCGTGCCTAACGCGGTGGAAGCCATCCGTGTCCTCCGTGTCCTCTGTGGTTAAGAAATGGTTGCGTCAGGGATTTCGGGAAGCCTTGCTTCATGGACACACTCGCCCTCGACACGGAATCAGCGGACTGGCTGCGCGACCTGCGAGATAGCGGTGGGGCGCGCGACAACGCCATCGAGCGGCTGCACGGGCTCCTCGTTAGGGTAGCGCGCGGCGAGGCAGTGCGGCGCCGCGCCACCATGTCGGCGCGGGCAGCGGACGAGGTGGACGACCTGTGCGTGCAAGCGGCGAGCGACGCGCTCATGGCGATTCTCGCGAAGCTCGACACGTATCGAGGCAGCGCGCGGTTCACGACATGGGCTTGCAAGTTCGTGATCCTCGAGGCGTCGGCGCGCCTGAGACGCCACGCATGGCGCGAGCGTAAGGTAGAGCTCGACGACACGATCTGGGATCGACTTCCTGACCGGGCTCCGCTGATCCTCGAGCGGCTCGAGGACGACCAGTTGATCGGAGCATTGCACCACGCGGTCGACACGCACCTCACGGAGCGCCAGCGGCTCGTCTTTCAGAGCGTGACAATGGCCGAGGTTCCCACCGACGTTCTCGCGGAACGACTCGGCACGACGCGCGGGGCGGTGTACAAGATTCTTCACGATGCGCGCGCGAAGCTCCGCCGTGCATTGACCGACGCAGGCTACGCGGAGCAGCGCAATGACTGACCATCGACTCGACGCGATCCTCGGCACCACGGGACGGGATCCCGGATGCGACGCGGGATTGGACTTCATCGACGAGTACTGCGAGATCGTCGCCCGCGGCGAGGCAGTGCCCGACCGATTCGCCGATTTTCTCACGCACCTCGGCAACTGTCGAGCGTGCCGTGAGGATACCGAGGGCCTGCTCGCTGTCGTTCGAGCGCAGGAGAATCGAGAGTCGAGGTAAGCGAGGTAAGATTTCGCTCGTTGGCGCCGCTAACTCGAGAAGCAGGTTTCTCGGGCCGGCCGCGCGGGACTCCGGCCCCTAATTTGAGCGACGCATGACGGCGGCTCGTGCGTCGCGAAGTTCAGGAGCTTCAGATGTCCAACGAGTCTACGTCCGTGACCTACGGGACCATCCCGGTCGACGGACTGAACATCGCCTATCGAGAGGCCGGCGATCCGGCGAACCCCAAGCTGGTGCTGCTGCACGGCTTTCCATCGTCGTCCCATCAGTATCGGGACCTCGTTCGCGCGCTGGCCGACCGCTTCCACGTGATCGCGCCGGACTATCCGGGCTTCGGGTTGAGCGACACGCCTGATCCCGCGAGTTTCGCGTACACATTCGATCGGATCGCCGACATCGTCGGTCGGTTTCTCGCGATCAAGGGATTCACGGAGTACGGCCTCTTCGTGCAGGACTACGGCGGGCCGGTGGGCTTCCGGCTGGTTGATCGCCAGCCCGAGAGACTCGAGTGGCTGGTCATCCAGAACTCGAACGCCTACGAGGTCGGTTTCACGGCCGCATGGGACGGGCTGCGCAACAGGTTGTGGAAGGAACGTTCACCGGCGACGGAACAGCCACTGCTTGGATTCCTCACGCGCGACACCGTCAAGACGATCTATCTGCATGGCGCGAGGCGGCCGGAGCTCGTGAGCCCGGACGCGTGGGAATCCGACATCGCGTCGCTTGAGAGGCCTAACGCGGCTCGGCTCCATCTCGATCTGTTCTACGACTACCGCAAGAACGTTCCGCTGTATCCCAAGTGGCAGCGGTTCCTTCGCGAGCGGCAGCCGAAGACGATCATCTTCTGGGGCCAGGACGACATCTTCTTTACTCGCGAGGGTGGTGAAGCGTATCTCGCGGATCTTCCGGGCGCGGAGATGCATCGGCTCCAGGCTGGCCATTTCGCGGTGGAGGAGCACCTGGACTACATCGCGGCGAACATGCGTCGGTTCTACGACACGACTGTCGCTGGTGGGGTGTACCCGGCGGCTACGGCTGGAGTGAGGGCGCAACTCGCGGCCAGCTGAGTTGGGAATGGGCAGGTCCGGGGGTCAGGTCCGGGGGTCAGATCCCGGAGTCAGACCCTGGATCTGACCCGTACCTCTTCCATACCGGCACGGTGGACCCGCGCCGCACAAGCCGTGCGTTCACGCTCGGCTCGTCCCTCGCCCCGCCTTGACGACCTCGCCTCTTGCGTGCTGCTTAGGGCCGTCGGACCCGCTACGACCGTCCTCCTATCACACCAAGGAGCATACGATGTCGTTACGTCGTGGACTGATCATCGCGATGCTCGCTCTGGCGAGCTCCCCGCCCGCAGCGCCTCTCTCCGCACAAGGAAGTACCGGCACCTTGCGAGGCCAGGTCACTCGAACCTCGCCGGACGGCCCCGTCACCGGCGCACAGGTTTTCGTCGTCGGTACTCGTGTCGGCGGCGTTACCGACGCCCAGGGACGCTACACGTTCACGGGCGTGCCCGCCGGAACGCAAACCGTGCGCGTTATCGCGTTAGGCTTCCACCCGCTGACCAAAACGGTCGTCGTCGCAGCGGGGCAGACCGCCACGCTGGACTTCGTGGTGGCGACGGCGCCGGTTTCGCTCGACGAAGTCGTGGTAACCGGAACGGCGGGCTCGGCGCGCAAGCGCGAGGTCGGGAACTCCATCGGTCAGGTCAAGACCTCGGAGGCGCCGGAGGTCACGAGCAACGTCTCGAACATGCTGGCAGGGCGTGTTGCGGGCGTGACGGTTGCCGGCAACACGGGTAACTCCGGCAGCGGCGCGGCGATCCGGCTGCGAGGTACGACGAGCGTTGCGCTGACCAATCAGCCGCTCGTCTACGTGGACGGCGTTCGCACGCGAAGCGACGAGTACCCACGCAACGGCATCTTTACCGGCACCACGCAGCGCGGCGCCAATGCGTACGGCAGTCCAATCAACGACATCAACCCCGAAGACATCGACCGGGTGGAGATCGTGAAGGGCGCCGCTGCAGCTACGTTGTACGGCACGGATGCGGCGGCGGGCGTCATCCAGATCTTCACCAAGCGAGGCTCCCAGGGCGCCGCGAGGTGGCAGGCGCAATTCAACACGGGAATCAACAAGCTGCAGAAGTTCGGCACCGACTCCGTGCCGCTGCTCTACATGGACCCGTTCGTACGGAACGGCGTGCGGTACGGCGGTAACCTGCAGGTGGCCGGAGGGGCCGGGGACGCCACGCGGTATCTCGTGTCAGGCGGCGGCGACTACACGGAAGGCGTGCTGCCTAACGACAACGAGAAGAAATACCAGCTGCGGACGAACGTGGACTTCGTCCCGATCCAAAAGCTCGCGATGAGCTTTAGCAGCGCCTACACGAACAATCTCGTGTCGCAGACGCCGGCCGGTAACAACGCGCAGGGCATCACACTCAACGCGTTCCGCCAGAACCGCAACTACTTCGGGACTGCCGACCCCGACACGATTCGTCAGGTCCTGATGCAGGACCTCAAGAGCAACATCGACCGGATCATTCTCGGCACCACGATCACCGCCACACCCGTCACGAATTTCTCCAGTCGCTTCACGGCCGGCTGGGATCGGGCGGCGATAGATAATCGCAACGTTCGTCCATACGGTTTTCCGAACGCTCCGCTCGGCGTGATCCAGGATCAGCGCTGGGCCAACAACACGCTGAGCACCGACTGGGTGAACAGCTACGACTTCAACGCCACGCGCGCGCTCAAGATCACGGCGTCCGCCGGCATCCAGTACGTCAACTCGTCGGTGAGCGACGCGGTGGCGTACAGCGAAAACTTCCCGTCGCCGAGCGACCCGACCGTGGCGAGTGGCGCGCTCAAGAACGCGGACGAGAATCGCCAGCGCGTCATCACGGGCGGTGCGTTCGGGCAGGCCCTCTTCGGGCTCCACGATCGGTACTTCCTCACCGTCGGGGCGCGCATCGACGGCAATACGGCGTTCGGTACCGACTTCGGGTTCGAAGTCTACCCCAAGGTCAGCGGCTCGTGGGTGGTCAGCGAGGAGTCGTTCTGGCCGCAGTCGTTAGGTAGCCTCAAGCTTCGCGCGGCCTACGGCGCCGCCGGCCGAGCGCCGACCGCGTTCGCTGCCGTGCAGACGTGGAGCCCGGTGGGGTGGGGTGGCCAGCCCGCCGTGCGCCCGAACAATTACGGCAACAAAGACCTCGGACCCGAGCGCACGAGCGAGTTGGAGCTCGGTTTCGATGAGATCGCGTTGTCCGGCCGCCTGAACGTCGAATTCACGTACTTCGACGCGACCACGACCGACGCGATCTTCAACGTGCGGACGGTACCGTCGAATGGGTTCCTCAACAACATCCTCAAGAACGTCGGCGAGATGAAGAAGTCGGGCATCGAGGTCGCCGTCACGGGGACGATCGTCGACCGGCCGACGTTCGGCGTCAACGCCGGCCTCAACCTGAGCACGAACCACAGCGAGGTCGTGAGCCTGGGCGGCGCGCCCGCGTTCTCGGTCGGCAACTTTGGCTGGGTAATCGAGGGGCAGCCGGCGCCGGTCATCCGGGGCAAGGTCATTCGCAACCCTGACGCCGTGGGCGTCGCGCCGGACACGGCGTCCAACTACGCCTTCGGACCGAGTCAGCCGACGAAGATCATCGGTGGTTCCTTGAGCATCCGCACGTGGCGGAATATCTCGATCGCGGCGCGCGGTGAATATCAGGCCGGCGCGTACATCAACGAGGACGCGTCGTATCAGGCGATCTCGCGGTCGGTCCTGTGGCCGACGTGCTTCGGCGCATACGCCAAGCAGGCGGCGCAGCAGCCCCTCACCGTGAAGGAGACGCTGATGTGCATCCCGGCCAACGCGCGGCAGGAGATGTTCATCTTCAAGGCGGACTTCTTCAAGATACGCGACATCACGCTCACGATCCCGTTAGGCCGAGCGATTCCGCGTTCCACCAACAGCTCGCTGGTATTCTCGGCACAGAACATTTTCCGGCATAACTACGGGATGCCGATGTTCGACCCGGAGATGTCCGGGAACGACGGCTTCAATCCCACGGTCCGCTACATCTCCGAACACATTCCAGCGCCCGCGACGTTCCTGACGTCTCTCCGCGTCTCGTTCTGAGGAATACGTCCATGACCACGACGATTTCTTCCGGCACGAGCCTCCGCATCGCGTCGTGCCTAACGTCCTTCGGACTTGTCCTGCTGGTGACGGGCTGCCAGCTCGATGTGACGAACCCAGGTCCGATCCAGGCGGAAGCGCTCGAGGACACCAAGGCGCTTGGCGCCGTCGTCAACGGCGCAGGCCGAGACCTGGCGGAAGCGCTCAACTGGGTAGCGTACACGGGTGGGGCCGTCTCGCGCGAGATCTTCCCCGCGGGGTCGACCGGCTCGTTCGGCATCACACCACGCCAGCAGAACGGCATCCTCGCCGACGATGACGGGAACGACTGGTGGAATCAGGCGCAGCGCGCCCGCTGGACGGCCGAGGACGCTGTCGACCGCGTGAAGCGCGTCCTTCCGACGGCGAACACCAGCGTGAATCTCGCCCAGGCGCTGATCTGGGCCGGCTACGCGAACCGCCTGCTTGGCGAGAACTTCTGCGACGGCGTCATCAATAGCGGGCCGAAAGAGCCGTACACGGTCTACCTCGAGCGCGCCGAAGCGAACTTCACCGAGGCCATCACCGTTGCGACGGCCGCGAACAACGCGAACCTCGTGACCGCCGCGACGGCCGGACGCGCATCTGTCCGCCTCGATCGCAACAACCTGACGGCCGCTGCGACCGATGCAGCCACCGTGGCCAACGCGTACTTGTACCGCATGCCGTACTTCACCACCGACCTCGATCAGTACAACCGTATCTACTGGGCGTCGGCGAATCAGCCGTATCGCGCGCACACGGTGTGGAACACGTTCTACGACAACTACCGCAAGACGACCAGCGATCCGCGCGTGCCGTTCGACAGCAGCGCGACGGTGTTGGTGGGCGACGCCGCCGTGGGCAACCTCGGTCGCGTGCGCTGGTACTTCCAGACCAAGTACAGCGGACAGACCTCGGCCATCAACCTCGTGACGGGATGGGAGATGCGGCTGATCGAGGCGGAAGCGAAGCTTGTCGCCGGCGACATTGCCGGCGCGATGACGCTCGTCAACGCACACCGCGCTGCTCTTAGCCTCGCTCCGTGGCCGGCGGCCAACGCGACGGAAGCCTGGACCGCGCTCAAGCGTGAGCGCGGCATCGAGCTGTGGCTGGAGGGGCGCCGGTTAGGCGACTTCCGCCGCTGGGCGGCGCTCAGTCGGCCAGGCACCTCCGACGACATGACGGGGCGCGACCTCTGCTTCGCCACGCCGCTATCGGAGAAGGAGACGAACCCGAATTTCTAGACGCCCGATCCGTCACGGGGTCGGAATCAGACGAGTCTCCGACGGGTCGACCGGCTTTCCGCTCGAGCCACCCGACTCGCCACCGTGACTCAGAACGTACGCGACGGCGCCCGCGGCGATTGCACCGACGGCCACGCCGATCCACGTCGTGCGAGCGCGATCGAGCTTCCGTGACGACACACGCTGCACGTCCGAACGGAGGATCGGCAGGTCGTGATTCTGCGTGCGGAGACGTACGTTCGCCTCCATGTAGCTCGTTGGCACGGACAGGAGGACGCTGTCCCCACGGAGCTGTGACACCGTGCCACTCACGGTGAATCCGTCGACGAGCTTCGCGAGCGAGTCGGGCCCGCGCCGGATTCGATCCACCGCGACTGCGGAGAGCTCGAGTCGCACTGTCATGTCCGGTGTCAGCTCGGTGACGGGCACCGGTGCATAGTGATAGCAGCCGGCGAGAACGGCGGCTGCACAGCAAGCCCCACCGCGAACAGCACGGCGTCGAGCGGAAGGTCGGGCGTCAGCGAAGGCTGCCATGGGCGTAGTCGGGTACGGTCCGATTGCGCGTGCTAGGCGGTAAGTCTCACACACGGTACAGCGCACCGGAAGAACCGTTGGCGAACCCACGTCAGTGCACGCGAACGCCCTTCGTCAGCCCAAGGTCATTATGCTTCGGCCAGTCGGGCGTGTCGCGAACCTGGCAGAACACGAGGAGCACGTCACCGCGCTGATTTCGAGGCGAAGTAGATCCGGTATCGGAGACTGTCGGTACTCGGCTGCCGACCAGACGAGCTCCATCGCGTTCGGCTGTGTCACCCCTCGCGCAGTGCGACGTTAGGCTGCACGCTCGCCGCCCGGCGGGCCGGGATCCAGCACGCGAGCGCCGTGATCACGAAGAACACGACCACCATCGTCACGAACGTCAGCGGGTCCGTCGGGGTTACGCCGACGAGGAGCTTCGTCATCGCGCGGGTGAGCAGGAACGCGGCGACGAGCCCGATGCCGACGCCGATCGCGCTCAGCGTCAGTCCCTGGCCCACGATCATGCGGAAGATGCCCGACGGCTGGGCCCCGAACGCCATCCGGACGCCGATCTCCGTCCCGCGCTGCCTGACGAGACTGGAGAGCACGCCATACAGCCCGATCGCGGCCAGCGTCGCCGCCAGGGCGGCAAAGAGCGCGATGAGCGCGAGCGCGAATCGCGTCGGTGCCATCGCCCGATCGAGATAGGCCGTCAGCGGCTTCATGTCCGTGATCAGCAGCTGCGGATCGAGCTGCATGAGCGCCGAGCGGACCGGGCCCTCCAGCTTGGCGGGGTCGCCGTCGGTCCGGACGATCCACGCGCCGGCACCGTTGCCGCGCTGGGCACCATTGCTGAAATAGATGGACTCCTTCTCGTCGCCCACGAGCGTCGTGTGACGCTGATGGGCGATGACGCCGATGACCTCGAATGTCTCCGGTTCGGGCGTCGAGATGCGGGCGAGCAAGTGCTTCCCGATCGGCGACTCGTTCGGGAACGCCATGGCCGCGACGCGGTCGTCGATGACGATCGTCTTGGCGTTAGGCACGTCGTCCTGCGGGCCGAACGTTCGGCCCGCGACGAGCCGCCCTCGCATCGCCTCGAAGTACCCGGGCATCACGATGTGGAACTGTCCCTGGCGGAACTTCGTCGGGTCGCCGAGGGCGGCGCTCGTCCCCCACCGGCCGTTGGATGGCAGGTTCTCGAGCGGCAGCACCGCCGCCGCCGTGACCGCCTTCACGCCCGGCACCGCGCCAAGTCGCTCGCGGACCAGCGCGGTCTTCGCCATGAACTCGGTGTCCGAGCGAACACGGAAGTTTCCGAGCCGCATGGTCAGAAGCCCGCTCGGCTCGAAGCCCGGGTTCACCCGCTGGAGCGCGATCGCGCTCCTGATCATGAGGCCGCACCCGATCAGCAGCACGAACGACAGCGCCACCTCGGCCATCACGACCGACTTGCGGAGGAGCGTGCTGTGGCTGCCGGTCGAGCCACGCCCGCCGGCGCGCAGGGAATCAATGAGATTGGGCCGCGAGGCCCGGATGGCTGGCACGAGCCCGAACACGACCGCCGACAGCATGCAGGCGCCGATGGCGAACGCGAGGACCATCGGGTCGATCGAGACGTTCGTCATCCGCGGGAGGTCGGCTGGCGCGAGCGTCGGTAGAAGGCGAATGCCGGCGTACGCGAGCGCCAGGCCGAGGAGGCCGCCGGCCCCGGCCAGCACGAGGCTTTCGGCGAGAAGCTGCCGGACCAGCGCCCACTGCGAACCACCTAACGCCGCGCGCACGGCGAGCTCGCGATCGCGCGCGGAGACGCGGACCAGGAGCAGGTTCGCAACGTTCGCGCAGGCGATGAGCAGGACGAAGAACACGGCGCCCATGAGCGCGCGGATCGTCGGCTTCACGTTGGCGACGACATTCTCCTTCATCGCTTCGGTGCGGAAGTGCAGGTCAACCGACTGCTTCATCGGATACCGCGAGCGGAGATCCGCCGCGATGCGCTCGACCTGCTGGAAGGCAGCGGTGAGTGTCGTGGTCGGCTTCATGCGGCCGATCACGAAACAGCACACGTTATTGCGCTGGACGTCGGCCGCGAAGTTGATCCGCGCCGCCAGCCAGACGTCGGGCAGGCGCTCGACGCTGGACTTCGGAGGAAAGAGGAGCTCGACGCCGGGCGCGAGAACGCCAACCACGTGCACGGGCCCGAAGCCGACCTGGATGTCCTTGCCAACGATCGACGGGTCGGCGCCGTACTGGCGGCGCCAGAATCCGTCGCTCAGAACCGCGATCTGTGGCAATCGCTGTGGCGGCGGCCCTGCCGGAGCAGCGCCATCGGGGGAGGGCGGAGGCGGCGGCTGCACGCGGCCATCCTCGGGCGTGAACGCTCGGCCGCGAGTGACCTTCACGCCAAGGACGTCGAAGATGTTGGGTGTGACGAACGCGGTCTTGACCTGCTGCGGCGGCGCTCCATCCACGATGAGCGGCGCGGTTCCCGTGCGAACGGCGGCGATGCCGTCGAACAGCGTCGCCTGGTCCATGAGGTCCTTGAGGTCGCCCGGTGCGAAGAGCCAGTCGTACACCTGGCGTTGCCGGAGCTCGCCCCAGATGATCGTCAGGCGCTCGGGGTGGTCGTACGGGAGCGGCCGCAGCAGCACGGCGTTGACGACGCTGAAGATGGCGGTCGTCGCGCCGATACCCAACGCGAGCGTGATGATGGCCGTGAGCGAGAACGCTGCGTTCTTGCGCAGGGTGCGGGCGGCAAAAGCTAGGTCTCTCAGCATATGACTCCTAGTCTGGGGACTGGGGACTAGGGACTGGGGACTCGGCAGGGAGCCTTCTACCGCCAAGCAAGCCTGCTCGCCGACAGTAGCATCCCGGCCGAGTCCCCAGTCCCCAGTCCCGATGTCCCCGTTACGGCACGGGAGGAATGGTCGGATAAGTGATGCCTAACTGCTCCAAATACGTCCCGTACTTCGACGGATCATAGTAGTACTTCCGCATCTCGTCGCGGTACCGCGCCATCTTCTCCGCATTCAACCATGTGGCGGGTTGATCGCTTGGCGCCATGAGCGGCTTGTACTTGACCGTCTTTGTTTGCACTTCGCTGAAGTAGCGCTTCGCGTCGGCCACGAGGCGAGGCTGCATCATGAGGTCGAGCAGCGTCATCGCCTGAACCTTCGCGCCGGCGACCACGCCCTTGTGGGCGATCGGCGTCGCCATGGCGATCGCGTCGGCCCAGTTGTGGCCCGGCGTCCCCGGGATGTTCGACGGGTAGTAGAGCGTGACCGACGGCAGTGTCCAGGTGACGTCGCCGATGTCGTCGCTGCCGGTGCCGGCACTTGCCTTCGCCGCTTCCTCCGGCGTTCGGAGCGGCGGCACCTTCGTGGCCAGGCCGCTGTCGGGTTGGCCCATCACGCGCTGCACTGCCTTCGCCATCGCGACATCCTTGTCGTCCCATTTCGGCACACCCACACGGACCGCGTTCGCGTGCATGGCTTCGGCAATGGGCTTGTTGAAGTGCGGACGCCAGGCCGAGCCGATGACTTGGACAGTGTCGAGCGTGGTGAACGTTGCCTGCGCGGCGGCGCGAGCCACCTGCTTCGCGTCCTCGAACATCTTGGTGACGCGGTCGTAGTCACGCTCGCGGAAGAAGAACCAGATGGCCGCCGTGCTGGGCACCACGTTAGGTTGGTCGCCGCCGTCGGTGATGACGTAATGCGACCGCTGGGCGAGCTCCATGTGCTCGCGGTGGTATTCCCAGGCGTTCGCCATGTTCATGACGGCGTCGAGCGCGCTCTTGCCGCGCCACGGCGCGCCGGCGGCGTGCGCGCTCTGGCCCGAGAACTTGAAGATCGCGGAGATGAGCGAGAGCGCCGACTCGTCGCCGTACGAGATCCCGAACTCGTCGCTCACGTGGGCGAAGAGGTTCGCATCCACGCCGTTGAACATCCCCGCGCGCACGTAGAACGCCTTGCTGGCCAGCTGCTCCTCGGCCACGCCCGGCCAAAGCATGATCGTGCCCGGGATCTTCTCGCGCGTCATGATGTCCTTCACGGCGAGGGCGGCGATGATGTTGAGCGGCACGCCGCTGTTGTGTCCTTCGCCGTGGGCGGGGGCGCCGGTGATCATCCGTGTGCGGCCCGCCACGCCTGGCTTCTGGCTCGCCTGCGGGATCCCGTCGATGTCCGAGCCTAACGCGATGACGGGCGAGCCGCTGCCCCATTTGGCGACCCACGCCGTTGGGATGCCGGCGACGCCGCGTTCGACCTTGAAGCCGTTCTGCTCGAGCATGCCGGTCAGGTACTTCGACGTCTCGACCTCCTGCATCCCGAGCTCGCCGAAGGAGAAGACCTGGTCGACCATCTGCTGGGCGAGCTTCGCCTTCGCGTCGATGGCGGTGGCGAGCTCCGTCTTGAGGCGGTCGATGGGGGAATCCGTTTTCCGCTGGGCGGCGAGCGTGGAAGGCAGCAGCAGCGACCAGGCGATCAGGCGTCGGAGAGCGATCGGCATCACGGCCTCGAGTACGAGTAATCGGCAACGCGCCAGCGGGGAATCACCCGCTACGTGACCCCGACGGTAACGTCATTCACGGTCACGACGCCAGGAGAGATCGAGGAGCATCCACGCTGTGTCGGGGGATGCGTACCTCGCCTCCAGTTACCTGCGCCAGAACGCGCCCCTGGTGGTCGTCGGCCGTAGCCTCCCGGAGCAGTTCAGCACCGGCGAACAGCTCGTCTACGAGGGACTCGGGAACATCGCGAGTCGCGTGACGGTGGACACAGTCCGCCTCAACAACGTCTCTGCCGAGCGGTCGCGGCGCGTCGGGACCTCGTCGTATCAACCGCAAGTCGGTCGGCTCGTGCGGGAGGCGAGCCCGTAGGGGAACACCACATACCGCCATGACGCGTCGGGCAACGTGGAGTTCTCGATGCGCGAACCGAGCGCGAGCCTACCGTCACCCCTCGAGGACCGGTTCACGTATTACGGGGCGGACGAGCGGCCGCGCGCGGCCGACTACCAGGTGCACCGCCGGGCCTCGACCCACTACGATCGAGAATCCTCATGGCGGAGCAGGTAATCAGGAACCGGGTGCGTGCTTCACTAAAGCCCGCTCTCGGTCAAACGCGGCACGTTCCTCGCGCCGATTGCCTTTAGCGGGCAAACAAGATGCGACGCGTGAGCTCCTGCTGTGTCGGTCGGACGTCGGCGAAGTCTTTGGCGGGACTCTGCCCCGTGATCATCGCAACGGTCGCGGTGCGCAGCAGGGAGTGTCGCTGGCGCCATGGCCGACCCTCGTGAACGTACGAGAGCTCGACCCAGTCCGCGTCATCGTCGTCTCCTTCGGCGACCACCGTTTGGTCCGGCGCCGCCAGGCCCTCGAGGCTCGGGCGGTTTCGCGCCGTCTGGACGAAGATTGAGCGGTCCGGTTCCCGGACGAGGTAGAACGCGGGAGACAAGTCGCCGGTGACGATGGCCGTCCAGCCGCGCGGGAGTGGTACGGAGTACATCGTCGTCTCGAGCCACCACTCGTCGCGATCCGGGCCGTCGACGATGTCCGCGACCGGGTCCGGCACCCCAGCGGGATCGACCGGTGCATCCACCGGAATGCGGCGCGACCCGGGCGAGTCGCCCCACGTCGCGGTCGCGATCAGCGCACCGTTGTCCAGGCGAGTGAGCTCGAATGGCGTGGCGGCGGGCACGACTCGTTTCCGGTAACCCGAGGCGACGACGTATACGTGACCGCCCGCCGCCGGCCCTCCAGCGGCGGACATCATGATTGTCCGATGGCGGGGTGTGCCGGCGAAACGTTAGGCATGCACCCGCGCACCACGCTCACCCGTCGCAGCATTCGCTGGGATGAAGGATGCCGGCCGGGTCCACCCCGGGCGGCGACAATGTTGCAGCGCGACACCAGGCCGCGCAATTCGATTTTTACTTCGCCGTCAGCGTGCCGAGCAGACCATGCGTCTCGTCATTCGGACCGGCGGTGAAGAAGAGCGTAGTAGCCGGCGCCGAGCCGACCCCGAATTCCAGGTCCCACAGTCCGTCGATCGCGAGCGAGATGTTCTTCGAGTCGTGCAGGAACCCTCGGAACGCACCGGTCGTGGGGTCGTACGCGCCAATCAACCCATCGCCGAAATTGCCGATCAGGATGTCGCCGCCCGCACTGCCAAAGCCCGACGGCGCAGCAGCGACGGCCCACGGTGAGTTGAGCCTGCCGTTCGAGACGAAGCGCTTCACGCGCGTGCCGTCCGGTTTGAAGATGTCCACGAAGCCGTTGCCGACGCCCGCCTGGTCATCCTCGTTGTCCGGCGCCCTCTGCTTCGCGAACGTGACGTACAACTGTCCGTTGATGGTGTGGATCCCGAACGGGCCGTAGCCCGCGGGAATCGACGTGTCGGTGAACGACGAGACGTACTTGAAGTTCTTGTCGAAGATGTCCACCGCGTTCTTCTTGAAGTTCGTCGCGTAGAGGAAGTTCGCGCCGTTGTTCGTTGCCAACGCGAGGCCCTTGTACACCGCGTCGTTGGCCGAGCGATCCGCCACGATCTGCGCATTGCTGCCGGAGCTCCACGCCGAGATGGTGCCGTCCTCACCGGCGAAGATGAACGCGGCCTTCGGGCCGCCGTTGATCAGGAAATCGGTCGTCGGATTGAACACCTGCCCGGTCGGCGATCCCCCTGGCGAGCCGCCTGCCCTTGGGATCCCCACGACCAGCGAGAGCTTCCCGCCGGTCGCGTTGTACAGCGTCGCGAGGGAAGTCGCGTTGGCACTGATCCACAGCGTTCCGCTCGAGCTGAACGCGAGCCCCCACGGGTTGACCAGGTTCGGGTCTACGGTCGTCGCGCCGAGCGACGAGGCGTCGGCAACGAGCTTCGTTTCCTCGTACGCCGTCGGCAGCGTCGGGGTGGTTGGATTGTCCGAGCACGCTGCGACCACGACGATGAATCCCGAGGCCGCGGCGAAGCGACGAACGGCTGACACGGAGCGATACATGGGCGCCTCCATAAAATGCCTGCGTCCGGTGGCGTAGTTTCGCCTGATCGTAGGCGAACGCGCCCCGGCGCCGCTCCGAGCATAGGGGCCCCCATCCTTACGGGCGGGTGACAAACCGCTGAAGGAAGTTCCGCTGCCGAGCTCGGCGCGCCGGCCTACCGGGCGCCGAGGTCCCTGGTGCGGATGCGCACCGAGCAATCCGACAAGGCGCCGTCAAGTGCCGGCACGCTCTCGTGCACCGAGACGTGCCCATCGCGAACGAGCTTCGACGGCTCCCGCCGCGCGTTAGGCGCCGGCGCCCGCACGCGCCGAGGCCACGTCCCTGAGTTGTCGATCGTGAGGCGAGGCACCGTCTCCACCGCTCGCCACCCGGCCGTATGCGACTCGTGGATTTCGGCACGCTCCGGCTCCGTCGGCGGCTCGAGCAGCGTCCGCCCGGCGTCGTTGATCGCGATGCCCTTGGCCACCGCCTCGCCGAGCATCCAGCGAAGGGCGATGCGCTCGGTTTTCGCATCCCCGTTGCCGCCGCCTACATCGGAGTGACATCCGCGGAACCACACTTCCTCGATGTCCTGGGCGTCGATCGCCGTGCGCTCCGCGTCCGACAATCTCGACCACGCTGCGCCCCGCTCACGATCCAGGTCGAGTCGCCCCCACGTCGTCACGTCGAACCAACCCCGCTGCTCGTCGAGCGCGACCGCGTGCCGAACGGCGCGGACGATCGGGTTGTGCCGCAAGTGCGGGAGCATGACGGGTCGCACTCCGCCATACGACTTCACCGTGTCCCAGACGCCGAGGAAGTGAACGGCGCAGTCGCGTTGGCCCTCGGCCGACCTGAAGTGCGCGATCTCGTCCCGTGCGGGCTGCATGGGTTGGTACAACGCCCAGGCGCGGTCGAAGAGCTGCCGGTCGTCGTGGCCGTCGCGCGCGGCGAGACCGCAGCGATACAGCAATCCGGCCAGCGAGCGAACGGTGAACGCGCCGCGGCTGAAGCCGAAGAGGAAGACGCGATCGCCCGACTCGTACAGCTCGGCGAGCGCTTCATACATTTGGCGCACGTTCGCGGCGAGGCCGTAGCCGAACGCGAGGCCGAGCGCGAGCGAGGTCCACTCCGCCGGGCGGAAGGTGGACTCGTTAGGGGCGCGGAGTACCCGGAGTGCGGCCGGGTCGCGGACCGCGGCGGCGTATTGCTCGATCTCCCGCCACCGCCGGTCGTCGGTGCCGATGCCCTGGTCGTAGACGACGACTTGCACGTCGTGGTCGTCGAGCGCGAGGTGCTGCACGAGCCGCGCGACGTTCGACTCGTGTCGCTGGAAGGAGTTTCCGGTTCCGTCGGAGCAGATCACGATGCTGCGTGTCATCGGCAGTGCGTTTACGGCTCGAACGCGTTCCAGCGTCGCCGCGCCTCATCCATCAGCTCACCAAACCGCGGCTCGGAGCGAAGACTCGAGAAGAAGGGCTCGTAGTCCGCGAGAAACGGATAGTTGACGATACCGAGATCGATCATGCGCTCCACTGCATCGATCGCGGCTTCCGTCTCACCGACGAGCGCGAACGAGTCGGCCATCCACCACGAGAAGATGTCATCCCATCGCGCCGCATCACGAAGATCGGGTGTGAGGACATTCAGCACCTGCTGCCGGTCGCCCGCCAGCGCGAAGCCTAACGCCGCCGCGAGTCGTGCCCAGGCCATTGCCGGCGCGTCGCTCGAAACGCGATGAAGAATGGCAATGGCCTCCTCCTTCCTGCCGTTCGCGGCGAGGGTCTGTGCATGGAGCATGCGGTGCGTCGGATTGCCCGGATCGACATCGACCGAGCGCTGCGTCCAGCGCATCGCTTCGACGTAGTCGCCGTCGCACATCGCCACGATGGCGTACATCGCCAGGTTGATGGACGTAAGTGGATCGACCTTCTGGAGCCGATCCATCAGCGCACGGGCCATCGGGACTCGCCCGGCAACCGCGTAATGGTAGCCGAGCCAGAGAAGCGCCTCGGGGTCGTTCTGGTCGAACACCAATGCCTTCTTGAAATCGGCCCGCGAACCGGCGGCGTCCGCGCGATTGTTCCGAATCGCGCCGCGGAGCCCGTACGCCTTGGACGAATCCGGGTTCAGCTCAAAGATGCGGTTCGCGCACGCCTCGGCCTTGTTGAGGTACTCCTCGTACTGGTCCACCGGCACGAGGCCGACGTTCACGTGCTGCCAGTAGATCAGGCCTTCCGCCGTCAACAGCAGCTCGTTCTCGCCCACCAGGTCCTGCGCCTGGCGAATGAGCTGCAGCGCCCGGTCGAGCGACGGCTTCGTGAAGCTCCAGATCTGTTGGCGAGCCAGCAGGTAAAACTCGTACGCCCGCATGTCGGCGATCGGACGCTCGGCGAGGCGACGGTCCTCGTCAGGCGTCAGGCGGAGCCGGAGGGCCTCGACGATCTGGCGCGACAAGCGCTCCTGAATGTCGAAGACGTCGTCCAGCGTCCCGCTGTATTTGTCGGCCCAGAGCGGGGCATCGGCGGTGGCGTCGACGAGCTGGGCGGTCACGCGAAGGTTCGGGCCGGCCGTCCGAATGCCGCCGGTGAGCACGTATCGTGTGCCGAGCTCGCGCGCGATCGTGCGAACGTCCTTGTCCGTGCCCTTGAGTCGCATGGCGGACTGCCTCGAGATGACCCGCAGCGTCTTGAGCATCGACAGATCCGTGATGATCTCGTCCGTGAGACCATCCGCGAAGTGCTCACTGTCCGGATTGGCGCTCATGTTCGTGAACGGCAGGACCGCGACGCTCTTCATCTCGCCGCGGAGTGCAACGCTCGACACGTTCCCGCTCGGAGTCATCGCCCCGCCATCGAGAATCGCGAGCACGTCGCGAGCGGTCGGTGGCCGGTTGGCAGGATCCTTCGCCAGCAACCCGGCGATCAACATGCATAATGCTTCCGGGACATCGGCCCGTTTCGCGCTGATCAGCTCCGGGTTCTGAACGAGGTGAGCGCGCAGCAGTGCGGTCGGCCCGACGCCGGCGAAAGGCGGCTCGCCGACGAGCATCTCGTAGGCAACGCAGCCGAGCGAATAGAGATCGGCGCGATGGTCGACGTCGGGATCCGCCGAGATCTGCTCGGGCGCCATGTATTGCGGCGTTCCCACGGCGAACCCGAGCTCGGTCAACGTTCCCGAATGACCCGGCGTTCGCGCTGCGTCGAGCGCCTTGCTGATCCCGAAATCGGTGACTGTCGCGCTGTCGCCCGCGAGGAGGATGTTCTCCGGCTTGATGTCGCGGTGCACGACGCCGTGTCCGTGCGCGAAGTCGAGCGCTCGGGCGACGTCGCGCACGATCCGGACTGTGTCCACGACGGGCATCGCGCCGGTCCTAACGAGAGATACGCGCAGGGACTCGCCCTCGACGAACGGCATCGTGTAGAACGGCAGCCCGTTCATCTCCCCGGTAGACAGAACGGGGACGATGTGCGGATGCTGGAGCCGCGCGGTCAGCAGGATCTCGCGCTTGAATCGCTCCGCGCTGACCCCCGCGGCGAGGTCAGGCGACAGCACCTTCACGACCACGCGGCGAGCGAGCGCGCGCTCTTCGGCGACGAAGACGCGGCTCATGCCGCCGCCGCCGAGCTCTCGTTCCAGTGTGTACGCGCTGGACAGCGCGACCTGGAGCGAATCGTGGAGACTTGTCGTCACCGTCTGACCGCCGCGATGTGTGCCTGAGTCTTCCCGTCTACAGCTCCGCTGCCGAACCGTTTGGAGACCGCGTTCGCGGCAAGATCCGTGGCATCCGCGAGCCGATTGGCATCGCGCGCTTCGATCTCGTTGCGGAGTGGAGTGCCCTGACAGTATGCGATAGCCGGCACATCGGGTAAGGTCGCTCGACTCCGCGCCTCCAGCGTCGTGATCTCGGCGGCTCCGGAGAATCCGCCGGCCGACAGATCGCGTTCGATGGCGTGACGGTCGAAGTAGCCGTGCGGCGTCCGTCGCAGGAATTGCGGCGGATCGTCGGGGAACATCGATGCCACGGCGTTCGTCACCGCGTCCGCGAACTCGTTCTGCTCGATCCGATCCCAGACGCTGAATAGAAAGACGCCACCGTCGCGCAGCACGCGCCGTGCTTCGGCGAACGCCTTCGGCTTGTCGGGAAAGAACATGACCCCGAACTGACAGACGACGGCGTCGAACTCGCCGTCGTCGAATGGCAGCGCCGTGGCGTTGGCCCGACGCCACTTCACGGGGCGCGACGTCCCGGTGGCGGAGGCCTGGTCGAGCATCGTCTGGTTCAGGTCCGTCGCAACGATCGAGACCGATTCAGGGAGGCGAGAGGCGAGCGCTCGCGTGAGCACGCCGGTGCCGGCCGCGGTCTCGAGCACACGACGCAGCCGCGTTCCGTCGAGCCGCAGCGAGAGCGGACCCGCGTAGGGCTCGAAGATGAGCGGGACGAGATGGCGCTCGTAGATCTCGGAGATCGGGTCTGTGAAGACGCTGTCGCCGACTTTCGTGTTCACTCGCGACCCTCCATCCGGAGGTTGGAAAGAAAGCGTCATCGCTCACGCACGCGGACATTTGAACTACGGTTGACCCACCCGCTTCGGCTACCTCCGTGGTTTAATGAACGTTCAAGGAGCGCGATTCGCCACACTCGCCGGCGCGTCAACGCCTCCCGTCGCTTGATGCCACGTCTGCCGGGGCCAGTATTTAGAATCCAAAACAACGGTGCCGCATGGACCGGCCGGACCTCGGCCTGACAGTCGCCAGGACGCTCGTCCCGCCGAACGGCTCGTGCCGTCCGCGCGGGAGGCCGAGCGAGCCATCGAGGTCTCGGCCCGCTGTGGCTGCTCCACCGGTGGAGTCCCCTGGACGATCTACGAAACCGTCCGGCCCGTTCGCGCCATTGGGCCGTCCCTCCGCCACGTCGCGGCAGTGGCCCAGCTGCGCCGCCGCCGACACTGCGTCCGATGTGGCAAGCGCGACGACCGGGACGCGATCGAGCCGACTGACTGCCGACCGAGGGACATCGCGAAGTTCGCGGCGGTGGTCTGAGCCGTGCAACGGGCTCGGCGCATGGCGATGCGCGAATTCCAGGACCAGAACGGGACACGATGGACGGTGTGGGACACGATCCCGGCGAACACCCTCGGCCTCACGGACGAATACCGCCGAGGCTGGTTGACCTTCGATAGTGGTACCGAACGCTGCCGGCTCGCTCCCATCCCGGTCGACTGGGCCGACCTGCCGGACGAGCGGCTCGCGCTGCTGTTGCGCGTTGCCCACGCCGACGCGCCAGGCGACACGAACGTGACATGGCTCGAGAACGAGCGGCGCGTCACCGAGCGGCGCGAGGCGGAGCGCCGGCACGAGGAGCGGCGAGTACGGGATCGCCGCAGCAACCCCATCACGGAGAAGCCGGTCTGACGAGCGCCGACGTCAGGCCGGCACCCGATTTCCCGGAAGCGCGGGAGCGGCCGGCAGCCCGGTTACCTCGAGAATCTCGCGCTCGTCGAGCGTCTCCCGCTCGAGCAGGGCGTTCGCGAGCGTCTCCAGCGCGCCGCGATGCACGGCGAGCAACCGCCGCGCCTCGTCGTAGCATTCCTTGATGATCCGCTGCACCTCCGCGTCGATGACGCGCGCTGTCTCCTCGCTGACCGTCTTCGCGGTGCTCATCCCGTCGAGACTCGCGAGATACGGGTTCTCGCGCGGCGCGAGTTGAACCATCCCCAGCCGCTCGCTCATCCCCCATCGCGTGACCATGTTGCGCGCGAGCGTGGTGGCCTGTTCGATGTCGTTCTGCGCGCCGGTGGTTTTCGTCCCGTACACGAGCTCTTCCGCCGCGCGGCCCCCAAGCATGCCCACGATGCGCGCGCGAAGATACTCCTCCGGGTAGTTGTACCGATCGCTGTCCGGCCGCTGGTAGGTGACGCCTAACGCCTGACCGCGCGGGACGATCGTGACGCGGTGCACCGGGTCGGCGCCCGGCACCACGAGGCCGAGGACGGCGTGGCCGCCCTCGTGATACGCGATGCGCTCGCGGTCCTGGCGGCTCATGAGCAGCGGCCGCTCGGGGCCAAGCACGATCTTCTCGAGGGCATCGAAGAAGTCCTTCTGGCGAACCTCGTTCTGGTCACGCCGAGCGGCGAGCAGCGCGGCCTCGTTCACCAGGTTTCGCAGGTCGGCGCCCGCGAGCCCCGGCGTCGCCGCGGCGATCTCGTCGAGTCGCGCGTCCGGCGCGAGAGGAACGCGACGAGTGTGAACCTTCAGAATGGCCTCGCGTCCGTTCTTGTCGGGCAGGTTGACGATGACGCGCCGGTCGAACCGGCCGGGCCGCAGGAGCGCCTTGTCGAGCACGTCGGGCTGGTTCGTCGCCGCCAGCACGATGATGCCCTCTCGACTCGAGAAGCCGTCCATTTCCGTGAGGATCTGGTTGAGCGTCTGTTCCTGCTCGCTCGACCCGCCGAGAACGGTCTGCCCGCGCGCTCGTCCGATCGAATCGAGCTCGTCGATGAAGATGATGGCGGGCGCATTCTCGCGTGCCGTCTTGAACAGATCGCGAACGCGGGCGGCGCCCACGCCCACGATTATCTCGACGAACTCCGAGCCGCTCATCGAGAAGAAGGGCACGCCAGCCTCGCCGGCGACGGCGCGCGCGAGCAGGGTCTTCCCGGTACCGGGGGCGCCGATGAGCAGGACGCCCTTGGGCGCAGTGCCGCCCAGTCGCGTGTACTTCCCGGGATCCCGCAGGAAATCGACGAGCTCGACGAGCTCGTTTTCCGCCTCATCGATGCCGGCGACGTCCTCGAACGTGACGCGAGCGTCCTGCTGCTGATCGAACCGTTTGGCGCTGCTTTTTCCGAGGCCGCCCAGCACGCCACCGCCACCCAATCCTCCTGCCTGCTGCGCGCGGCGAAACAGCCAGATATAGAAGGCGAAGATCAGGATGGTCGGGCCGAAGCCGAACAGGAACGTCGTCAGCGGATTGCCGCCCTCATCGATCGGCTCGGCCGAGATCTGGGTGCCGTTCTGGATGAGCAGCGCCTCGAGGCCGGGGTCGACGAACGCGGGTAGCGTAGTCGAGAATGTCGTGACCGGCTTCGGCTGCGTTCCGGCCGCGCTGTCGCGCGGCGAGCGATAGGGGACGGCCGCGCGGAAGTGGCCAGTGAGGCTTTCCCCGCGACTGTAGATGTCTTTGACGTTCTGCTTCGTGACTTCCTGCTTGAAGAGCGTGTAGGGCACCTTCACCGCCGCGTTGGACGACGGGAAGAAGTACCGCATGAGCAGGAGGTTCGCGGCGAGAATGGCGAGAAACGTCAGCCACGCGCGGCGCGGCGGCATTGCCGGCTTCGGCGTGCCGGGCTTGTTCGGTGCGCCTGGCGTTGGCGAGCCCGTGGGCGGCGTGGGAGTGCCGGTGCGGCGTTGAGGGAGCGTATTCGGAGTCGCCATGCCTAACGGGAAAAGCGTGAGGCGCGTGGGCAGCGGCTGGCCGGGATAGTGTGCCCGGGTCGCCGACGTGGTCCTCCAAATGTACGCGGCAGAATCCGCGCCTTATGGTTTGGGCGGCGCAGGCGCGGGAAGGTCCTTCAGCAGGATCGCATCCCCGACGGCGATGCCGTGTCGCGCGAAGTAGCCGGCATTCACCTCGAGCGCGTACTGATAGGGCACGTCCGG
>Ga0075428_100001772_pt1 | contig 23052 bp, 14 predicted proteins | sample RhiMetdeltSRZDD2_FD_75291 | JGI IMG/M metagenome (GOLD analysis project Ga0075428, IMG submission 75291) | Populus rhizosphere microbial communities from Tennessee, USA - Rhizosphere MetaG P. deltoides SRZDD2 | ecosystem: Host-associated > Plants > Roots > Rhizosphere > Soil | place: USA... | reverse complement strand
AGCAGGAAGCCGATGCGGAAGGCGAGGCCGGCCGCGGTCAGGAGGGCGAGACGTCGGCCGAAGGAGGTCGCACTGAGCGGGTCGTCGGCCACGGCGCAGGTGCGATCTTACAGCGGCGCCGTCAGCTCGTTGTCGGGGGCCCCGCCAGCAGCCGGCGCGCGATCACCACCGCGCCCAGGGGCGGATCCGACACGTAGGTGACCGATGCGATCGCGGGACCGACGTGCCTGACCACCGCCTCGCGCAGCGCTCCTCTCAACATGCCGCCGGCCAGGGCCAGCGGCGGGCGGGAGAGCTGCAGGCGCTGGATCACGGTCTGCACCTGGGCCACCAGGTCCCGGGCCGCCCGGTCCAGGATGTCCCGTGCCGCGGCGTCTCCGTTCTGGGCCTGCTCCAGCACCACGGGCGCCAGGCCCGCGATCTCGGTCGCGGTCGTGCTCGGCGCGTGGACGAAGCGGATGAGCGAGGTGGGATCGCCGAGCGACCAGTGCCGCAGGACGGCCTTCACCAGGCCGGGGGCCTGCTCGCGCCCGTCCACCGAGCGGGCCACGGCCCGGAGCGCGTGGGACGCGATCTCGTAGCCGCTGCCTTCGTCGCTCAGGAGGGGTCCCCAGCCGCCCACGCGGACGGTCCGCCCGCTCGGCGCGCGCCCCAGGCAGACGGACCCGGTCCCGCTGATGAGGGCGACGCCCCAGCCTTCGGGGGTGCCGCCTGCCAGGACCAGCTCGGCGTCGTTCACGACCACGAATCGCTCCGTGATCGTCTGCTCGCGGACCCAGCGGGAGACCTCCATCTCGTCTTCGGGCGCGTCGATCCCCGCCAGACCGAAGCACGCCGCGGCGATGGGGGCACCGCGCCAGGGCGCCTCCCGCCGGGCCCGCAGCCCGCCGACCTGCAGGAGGGCCCCGTCGATGGCCGTGGTCACCGCCTTGCAGGACTGCTCGAAGCCGACGTTGTGGACGTTGCTGCTCGGGCCCAGGCCGCGGGCCAGGACCTTGCCTTGGAGGTCGGTGACCAGGGCCTGCGTCTTCGTGCCCCCGCCGTCCACCGCGAGAAGCAGCCCTGTCTCGCTCATGAAGCGCGCCTCACCTGGGAAGCGTCACGGGACCCGCCCCAGGGCGGGGCAGCGAGGTTCGTGAACCCTCGCTGCCCCCGGGTAGCCGTCAGCCGTCGAGATCGCTTCTGCGGTTGGGCCTCAGAAGATGAGCTTGAGCCCCAGCTGCATCTGCCTGGGGTCCGCAGCCCTGGTCAACTGTCCGAAGCCGCCGCCGGGCGTCGCGCTGATGATCCGGGTCGCCGTCGTTGGATCGCCGGTGTCGAAGGTGACGTTCTGCGGCGTCCAGGTCGTCTGCACGTTGCCGTCGGAGGACAGGAAGTTGGTCCGGTTGAAGACGTTGAACATCTCGGCGCGCAGCTGGAGCTGCACCCTGCTGCCCAGCTTGATGTTCTTGTAGAGAGCCGCGTCCCACCGGAAGTAGCCGGGGCCGTCGCAGTCGTGACGCTCGGCCGATCCGTTGGTGCCGATCTGGTGCCCGTTGACCGTCCAGGCGTCGGGGTTGAACCACTGGGTCTTGGAGCCGCCCTCGACATGGCAGGGCACCCCCGCCACCCGGTCCGGCCGCTGGACGCCGGCATATCCGATGCCGGTGAGGTTGCCGTTTCCGGAAAGGCCGGGGACCGCGCCCACGAAGATCGTGTAGGGATAGCCCGACGAGGCCTGCACGATGCTCGAGAACTCCCAGTCGCCGAAGATGTTCTTCACCGTCTTCGACTTGTCCTCGAACTTGGGAAGGGCCAGGACCAGGCTGCCGCTGAACACGTGCCGGCGGTCGATGGCCGATCGCGCGTCGTCCAGCTCCGGGTTGGTGCTGTCGGTATAGACGTTCCGTTCGGAGAGCCCGCTGTCGGCGTTACCCAGGCCCGTGTTGGCGGTGGACTTGGACAGGGTGTAGGCCAGGGAGAGGATCGAGCCCGTCCCGAACCGGCTCGTCAGCGCGGCCTGCAGCGAGTGGTACATCGATTCGCGGTCGCGCGTCATGAGCGGGATGTTGGCGTCGCCGATCCCGGCAACGCCGTTCAGCGGCCGCAACGCGACGTTGCCGGTTTGCGAGTAGGCCAGCCGGTTCTGGGGCGCGATCTCGTTGAGGTTGGTGACGCCGAGGAGGTCGAGGCCCTTGTTGCCGACGTAGGCCAGCTCGAGGACCGTGTTGCGCTTCAGCTCATGCTGGACGGCGATGTTCCATTGCCAGTTGTGCGTGTTGCCCGCCTCCTGCACGATGCCGGCGGTGGGCGCCCCGAACGCGGTGCTCACCTCGCCCGTGACCGCATCCGCCGAGGCGAGTGTCCGTGTCACCGCGGTGGACCCGGAGAACGGTGGATTCAGGCCCAGCGACAGGCCGGCGCTCAAGCGCTCGCGGGCATAGAAGAGGCCGAGGCCGCCGCGGACGGCCGTCTTCCCGGTCCCGAAGATATCCCACGCGACACCGATGCGGGGAGCGACCATCACCGACTTGATGGGCGTGACGGACCGGTTGGGCCCGTCGCTCCCGCCCTCAAGCCCCAGCGCCGGACAGGGGTTGGTGCCGGGCGGATAGAGCATGCCGTTGCAGGGCGAGTTCCCGAAGGCCGGGTTGACGGAGCCGGGGTCGAAGGACCCCATCTGGTCGTTGGCCTCGAAGGGAAGCGTGAAGTGGCTCAGCCGCACGCCGAAGTCGGCGGTGACGCGGCTGCTGGCCTTGTAGGTGTCGGCGATGTAGAACTCGTAGTCCTTCCAGCGCTGCAGGACGGGCTTGTTCGTCCTGATCTCCGCCGTGTTCCAGACCATCCCCTCCAGAAGCCAGTTGGCGATCTCGTTGCCGGTGCTGGCGCCGGCCTGGTAGCCGTTGGGACCGAGGAACCCGGCCGTGCCGTTCACCTGCACGGACTCCTGGGTGGTGTTGGCTGGCTCCTCGTTCTTCTTGTTGGTGCTGAACAGGAGACCGGCCTTCACGAAGTGCGCGCCGAAGACGGCCGACCAGTCGTCCTTCACCACGAACAGGTCCTGGTTGTTCACCCAGGGGGCCTGGTTCCACAGGATGCCGCCACCGTAGGGGCCCAGAGAACCCCACATGGCGCCGGGCTGGCCCTGTCCTCCCTGCTGCTTGATGTCGGACGGGAAGAGGGTGGGGATGGCGGCGTTGATCTGGTTGACGAGCTCCTCGTCGCCGGCGCGGACCACCGTGATCTTGTTGGCCGAGTACGAAAAGGTGAGGCTGTTGACCATGCTCGACCCGATGTTCTGGTTGAGCTGCGTCACCAGCGACCTGCCGGGCTGATTCCAGAGCGAGCGGACGGTCGGGAACGGGTCGTCGCCCCACTGGTTGCGGTCCGCCTCCCAGCTGTCGTGGGTCCAGCGCACCATCAGGCGCGTGCTATTGGTGACCGTCCAGTCGAGCCGGAGGTTCTCCTGGCGCCAGTCGACCGGCGTGGGCACCGCGCTCACCCAGTTGTTGCAGCTGCCGCCGCTGGGCGTCGTGTTGGGCAGGTCCATGAGGTCCATCATGAGCTGGCCGCCCGTGCTGATGCGGTCCGCCGGGATGATGTTCCCCGGGAAGGGCTGCCCGGTGAGGGGATCGATGGGCGTCGGCGAGGAGCAGCCCGGGAGGCTGCTGCTGAAGTCCCCGTTGCGCTCGGCCTGCGTGGGCACGAACGACGTTCGTACATCGCTGCGCTTGTCCTTGTTCCACTCCAGCGAGACGAAGAAGTGCAATTTGTTCTTGAGGATCGGACCGCCGAAGGTGCCGCCGTAGTCGTCCCACTTGAGGGGCGCCTTCTCCTGCCCGGCCTCCTTGAGGAAGAAGTCGGTCGAGTTCCAACCGTCGCGGCGGCCGTACCAATAGCCGCTGCCGTGGAACTCGTTGGTGCCGCCGCGCGTCACGATGTTGACCTGCGCCCCGCCGGCCTGGCCGAACTCGGCCCCGTAGTTGTTGCGCTGGATCTTGAACTCCTCGATCGCGTCCACGGACGGGTAGACCAGGATGGTGCGGCCGGAGCCGAGGTCGATGTTGTTCGCCCCGTCCACCATCCAGTAGTTGTTGGTGGTGGAGCCGCCGCTCACCGAGATGTCGGACCCGCTCCCCAGCCCCTTGTCGATGGTGTTGAGGCCGTCGATGCCCGACACCCCGGGCTGCAGCAGCGTGAGCTGCATGAAATTGCGGCCGTTCAAGGGCAGGGCCCGCACCTCCTGGCCTGTCACGAGGCCGGAGATTTCGGCGCCCACGGTCTTGACCGCCACCGCCGGGACCTCGACGTTCACCACCTCGGTGACGTCGCCGGTCGCGAGCTGGATGTCGATCGCGCGCGCGTCGGCCACGTTGAGGGTGATCTTGCTCCGCACCTCGGCCTTGAACCCGGGGTGCTCCACCTCCACGCGGTAGCTGCCGACGGGCAGCTCCGCGAAGGCGTAGATCCCGTCCGAGGTCGTGGTGCCCGAGCGAGTGAGCCCGGTGTCCTCGTTCTTGACGGTGACCTTGGCCCCCGCGATGATCGCACCCGTGGGGTCGGTCACCGTGCCGCGTATCGTGCCCGTGATCTTCTGGGCGTACGCGGGCATCGCAACCAAGAGGGCAAGGAACGCCACCAGAGAGAGCCGGTGGAGCTGGCGCATGGTCCGCCTCCGCAGAGTTAGTTAAACGGCTTTAAAAACCAAGTGAACGAAGTTTGCCACCGGTTCCCCGCTTGTCAAGCGGAATTTTTAGGGCAACCCGTTTTTTTTACGGGCGCCGCCCGGCCGTAAGATCCACCGTCGTGGGCATCTCCGCCGCGCTCCTGGCCGCCGTCCTCCTCCCCCAGGCGTCTCCTTCAGGGGAGCCCGCGCAGGCCCTGCGCCAGGCCGTGTCCGCCGCGGAAACCAGCCTTCGGTCGGGAGATGCGCGCGAGGCCGAGCGCCGCTCGCGGACGGCGCTTTTGGAAGGCTGGCTCCTGGCGGGACGGGTCGCCGCCGCCGAAGGCCGGGCGCCCGAGGCCCGGGAGGCGTTCGGCCACGCCTGGCGCGAGATGGAGTCCGCCTCCGAACTCGACGCACGCGACCTGGAGCTGGCCTTCGCGCTCGGCAACGAGTATCTGGCCCTGGGCGACGCCGAGGCCGCCTCGCCACCCTTTGCGCGGGTCGTCAAAGAGCGTCCCATCGCCCAGAGCCACGTCCTCATTGGCCGCGCCTACCGGGACTTCGGCGTGTACGGCCGCGCGCGCGCCGAGCTTCTGGCCGCGCTGGCGAAGGAGCCCGGCGTACGGCGCGCGCACTACTACCTCGGCACGATCGCGGTGAAGGAGAAGGGGCTGGGCGGGCTGGACGAGGCCGTGGATCACTTCGCGGCGGAGCTGAAGATCGCGCCCGGCGACCCGCTGGCCAGCCTCGAGCTGGGAGTGGCCCTGGTCGAGAGCCAGCGACCGGCGGAGGCGCTGCCGGCCCTCGAGACCGCCGCGCGCGCGGGACCGGCCCAATCGCGCACCCTCGCCTACCTCGGCCGCGCGCAGCTGCGGCTGGACCGTCCCGCGGACGCTGCGGCCACGCTGGAGCGCGCGCTCACGCTGGCGCGCGAGCAGGGCGCGAACGACGCCGCGCTCCTGGCCATCCACCTGCAGCTCGGCCAGGCGCTGGCCCGCCTCGGCCGCGCGGACGCCGCCGCCGCACACTTCGCCGAATCGCAGCGGCTTTCCGCCCAGGGCACGGCCGCGGAGAGGGAGCAGCTGGCCCGATACATGGCGGACTCGGCCGATCCAGACGGCGCGAAGCCTGCGGGCCCGGCGCTGGCCGAGACCGTGGCCTTGAAGGCTCTCCCGGCGTCACGCCGAGAGGAGCTGAAGCGCGAGGCGGTCGCCGCCCTGGCCGGAACCTACCTGAACCTGGGCGTGCTGCAGGCCCAGGCCGAGCAGTACGCGCGCGCGGCGGCGCTCTTCGAGAAGGCGGCCGCGGTGGACCCCGGCTTCCCGCAGGTGCAGTCGTCGCTGGGTGTCGCCTACTTCAACGCGCGGCTCTTCGACAAGGCCACCGGTCCGCTGGCACGCGCGCTGGCCGCCCAGCCCGGCGAGGCCGGCCTGAAGCGCATGCTGGCGCTGGCCTGGTTGAATCTCCAGGACTACGGAAAGGCCGCCGACCTCCTGACGGACGACCCGGAGCTCGAGACGAACCCGTCGCTGGCCTTTGCCTACGGTCTCGCGCTCGTGAAGAGCGACCGCGCGCCGGAGGCCGAGGTGGTCTTCTCGCGGCTCCTCACCCGCCACGGCGACTCGGCCGAGCTGAGCGTGATGCTGGGGCAGGCCCACGCGCAGCAGGGCGACTTCGACTCGGCCGTGCAGGCGCTGGAGCGGGCCCTGGAGCTGAAGCCCGACGTGGCGGAAGCCCACGCGACACTGGGCGTCATCTACCTGCGACAGGGGCGGCTGCCCGAGGCCGAGGAGGCGCTGCGCGCCGAGCTGCGGGCCCACCCCGAAGACCTGCAGTCCATGCACAACCTGGCCATCGTCCTCGACTCCGAGCAGAAGCGGGAGGAGGCGATCCCGCTGCTCCAGGCCGTGCTCAAGGCGAACCCGGACCGGTCCGACGCGCGCTACCTGCTGGGCAAGATCCTCCTGGCCCAGGGGTCGGCCACGGAAGCGGTGGAGCACCTCGAGGCCGCGGCGCGGCTGTCACCGGAGGACCCGAGCATCCACTACCAGCTCGGGCAGGCCTACCAGAAGCTCGGCCGGACGGAGCTGGCCGAAAAGCAGTTCGAGATCTTCCGCAGCCTGAAGTCCAAGCGCTGATCAGGGACCGGCCGACTCGCGCACGGTCAGGACCTGGTCGGCAGGCACGTTCTTCAGGGTCTGCACCTTCCCCGAGGGCCACGTGACGGTGAGCTCCTGGACGACCGCGTCCGCGCCCAGGCCGAAGTGGACGCGCCGGTCCGAGGCGCCGCCGTAGCCCACGGCGGTATTGACCTGCCCGTAGCGCGGCCCGGACGCGGTCACGACCTTGATCTTTGCGCCCATCCCATCGCGGTTGCTCCGCGCACCCACGGCGTTCACGAGCAGCCAGTGGTTGGGCCCGGTCGAGACGTTGCGCCACAGCTCGAGGGGGCCGTCGAGAGCCGTCACCACCGCGTCCACGCGACCGTCGTTGTCGACGTCGCCGAAGGCGGCGCCGCGATGCACCGCCTTGCGCGCAAAGGCCTCTCCCGCGCCGGCGCTGCCGTCCGCGAAGCGGCCGTCCTTGAGGTTGACGAGGACCGCGTTGGCCATGGGCACGCGCTCGCGGAAGGCGCCGCCCGGATCCATCACGTCCGCACAGGCCACGAACAGGTCCTTCCACCCGTCGTTGTTCAGGTCCACGATGCCGTTGCCCCACCCCGACCGCGCCCGGGTGGCCGCGCCCACGCCCGAGCGCGCGGTCACGTCCTCGAAGGACGCGCCACCGAGGTTCTTGAAGAGCGGGAAGGACTCGTTGGCCAGGGCGGTCTCGAAGACGTCGGGGCGGCCGTCGTTGTCCACGTCGGCCGCGTCGGCCCCCATGCCGGAGACGGCCTCCGCACGTTCCCCGAAGGCCACGGCGCGCTCGAAGGCCGACTCCGTGAAGGTGCCGTTGCGGTTGTTGAGGAACAGGAAGGACGGCGTCGTGTCATTGGCCACGAACAGGTCGGGAAAGCCGTCGTCGTCGAAGTCGGCCACGCCGATTCCCATGCCCTTGCCCACGTGGGCGCGGATACCGGACTGGACGGACACGTCGGCGAAGGTCCCGTTGCCCTCGTTGTGGAAGAGCGAGCCGGGCAGCCCTTCGTACTGCTTGGGGTGGCAGTAGTCGGGCGCGGCAGGATCCCCGCACAGCGGCTCCCGCCCGGGGTCCCACACACAGTAGTTCGAGACGAAGAGATCCAGCCGCCCGTCGCGGTCGTAGTCGAGGAAGGCCGCAGCGACGGCCCAGAGCGTGCCGTACTTCGGATCGCGCCGGGCCAGCCCCGCCGCTTCCGTGACGTCCGCGAAGGTCCCGTCTCCGTTGTTGCGGAAGAGCGTGTTGCGGCGCAGGCCGGCCACGAAGATGTCCGTGTCCCCGTCGTTGTCGTAGTCGGCCGTGGCCACGCCCAGGTCGTAGCCACGCCCCGCAACGCCCGCCCGCTCGGTGACGTCGGTGAAGCGGCCGCGGCCGTCGTTGCGAAAGAGGCGGTTCCAGTGCCCGGGCGCCGTCTTCTCCGCGCGCGGCAGCTCGCCGCCGTTGACCGCGTAGACGTCCAGCCAGCCGTCGCCGTCGTAATCCAGGAGGGCCACGCCCGCCACCATGGTCTCGGGCTGGTGCTTGCGTGGCGTGCGCCCGGAGTGGGTCACGAAGCCCAGCCCGCTTTGAGCCGCGACCTCCTCGAACACCACCGGAGCGAAGGCGGGCGGAGAGGGCGCGGCGCCCCACGCGGCCGCGAAGAGCGGGACCGACAGGACCGTGCTGCTCCAGCGGAAGGACACCATTCCCGGTTCCGGCGCGTGCCGAGACGCGACGGCAGCCCAGCATAGAATGACCCTGGTGCCCGGGGGAAACGGCGGGATCGTCGCCCTGTCGCTCGCGGTCCTGTGCGCCCCGGCCGTCGCGGTCGAGGGGCCGGACCCCGTGGCCCCACTCGACCTGGCCATCGCCGCCGCCGAGGACAGCCTGCGCGCGGGAGACCTGGAAGGCGCCGAGGCGCGCTATCGCGAGGCCCTCTTCCAAGGGTGGCTGGTCACCGCCACCCTGGAGAGGCTGGAGCGCCGGGCTCCGCAAGCGAAGGACGCGCTGGGCAACGCGTCCCTCTTCCGGGTGGAGAGCACGCAGGACCTGCGGGCCCTGGGGACTGCGCAGCTCCAGATGGGCGAGGCCACCGCGGCCGCGGAGACCTTCGAGGCCCTGGCCACGAAGGACCCCCGCGATGGCGGCGCGCGACGGCTCCTGGGCCGGGCCCTGTCCGCCAGCGGCCGGGCGGAGGACGCGGCGCAGCGGCTGGCCGAGGCCGAGTCCCTGGCCGGCGACGACGCCGAGCTGGTCTTCCTGGTGGCCACGGACTATCTCTGGCTGAAACGGACCTCCGATGCCGAGCGAGTCTTCGCGCGCGTGCTGAAGGCGCGGCCCCTGCCCCAGACGCACGTCCTCATCGGCCGCGCGTACCGTGATGCAGGCGATTTCGATCGCGCGCGCGCCGAGCTGCAGGCGGCCCTGGCCGGCGATGCCGCCGTCCGGCGCGCGCACTACTACCTGGGCATGGTCGCGCTCGCGGACGCCCGCGGCGGGCCCGACCGGCTCGACCGCGCGATGGCGGAGTTCCGCGAGGAGCTGAAGCTCGCCCCCGACGATGCGGCCGCCAACGATCAGCTCGGCCTCGCGCTCCTGGAAGCCGGACGTCCGGCGGAAGCCTTGCCGCCCCTGGAGAGCGCGGCGCGGGCCCAGCCCCGGCCCCTCCACCTGTTCCACCTCGGGCGCTGCCTTCTGGCGCTCGACCGCCCCGTGGACGCGGCGGCCGCGCTGCGACGCGGGCTGGAGGCCGCCGAGGAGCACGCCGGCGGAGAGGACGAGATCGCGAAGATCCACTACCAGCTCGGCCTTGCCCTCCGGAAGCTGGGGGCGGAGGCCGAGGCCGCTGATCACCTGGGCAGGGCGAAGAGCTTCTCCTCGCCCGCTTCCGACGCCTCCCCCGCCGCGGCGGGCCTGTCGGCCGAGGACGCGTCGCCGTTGGCCGGGATCCCTCTCGCGCAACGGCACGGGTTCAAGCGCCGCGCCGCCGCGGGCCTCGTGCGCGCTTATTTCAACCTGGGCGTGCTCCAGGCGCAGGGCCACCGCCCCTCTCCGGCGGCGGAGCGCTTCGCGCGTGCCGCCGCGTTCTTCGAGCGGGCGGCCGAGCTGGACCCCGACTTCCCCCAGCTCCAGTCCTCGCTCGGCGTGGCCTACTTCAACGCGCGGGAGTTCGCGAAGGCCACGGCTCCCCTGGCCCGCGCGGTGGCCGCCACACCCGGCGACCGCGGCCTCACGCGCATGCTGGCCATGTCGTGGCTGAACACGCAGGCCTGGGACAAGGCCGTGGCGCTGCTGGAGGACGATCCCGAGCGCGAGACCGACGCCTCGCTGCAGGCCGCCTTCGGCCTGGCGCTGCTGCGCGCCGGCCATGCGGGCCGGGCGGAGGAGGTGCTGGCGCGAGCGGCAGCGCTCCGCGGAGACTCGAGCGAGCTGCTCGTGCTCCTGGCCCAGGCCCACGCTGCCCAGGGAAAGGACGAGGAGGCGGTGCGTGCGCTCGAGAAGGCGTTGGCCCTGGACCCTCACGATGCGGAGGCGCGGCGCACGCTCGACGGCCTCCTCGAGGCCCGCCGCGCCCCCGGCTCGAGGCCCCGGCCGTGAGGCATCGCGCGACGAGGGCATCGGTCGTGGCGCTGACGGCGCTGCTGGCGGGCCGGGCCGCCCCACAGACGCAGCCCGCCGCTCCCCTGCTCTTCCGGGACGTCACCCGCGAGGCGGGCATCGCGTTCCAGCACCACGCCGCACCGGAGAAGAAATTCATCGTGGAGTCCATGAGCGGCGGGGTGGCGCTGCTCGACTACGACGGCGACGGCCTCCTCGACGTCTACCTGACCGATTCGCTGACCGTGGACACCGCGAAGGATCCGAAGGCGGCGCGCAGCGCGCTCTATCGAAATCGCGGCCAGTGGCGGTTCGAGGACGTGACCGACAAGGCCGGCGTCGGCCACCCCGGCTGGGCCATGGGCGTCTGCACGGCCGACGTGGACGGGGACGGCCGCCAGGACATCTACGTGACCGGCCTGGGCCGCAACTACCTCTACCGCAACAACGGCGACGGCACCTTCACCGACGTCGCGGGAGCGGCGGGCGTCACGGGCGGCGGGTGGGCCGCAGGCTGTGGCTTCGCCGACTACGACCGCGACGGCCGCCTCGACCTCTTCGTCAGCCGCTACGTGAAGATCGACCTGGCCAACCTGCCGGAGTTCGGCAAGGGCAAGACATGCACCTACCGCGGCATCGCGGTCCAGTGCGGGCCGCGCGGCCTCCCCGGCGAGACGGACCTCCTCTTCCACAACGAGGGCGACGGCCGCTTCACGGAGGTGTCGGCGAAAGCCGGCGTTCACGATCCGCGCGAGCACTTCGGCATGGGGATCGCCTGGGTGGACTTCGACGAAGACGGCTGGCTGGACCTGTACGTGGCCAACGACTCCGGGCCCAACTACCTCTACCTGAACCAGAAGGACGGGACCTTCAAGGAGGTGGGCTTCCCCATGGCCGTGGCCGTGAGCGAGGACGGCGGCGAGCAGGGCAGCATGGGCGTGGCCGTGGGCGACTACGACAACAGCGGGCGCTTCAGCGTCTTCGTGACGAACTTCGCCGAGGAGTACAACGCGCTCTACCACAACGACGGGACGCACTTCACCGACGTCTCCTTCCGCTCGAAGACGGCGGCCAGCAGCCTTCCCTACGTGGGCTGGGGCACCGCGTTCTTCGACTATGACAACGACGGCTGGCTGGACCTCGTCGCGGTCAACGGCCACGTCTACCCGCAGCTGGACAAGTCGCGCTCGGGCGCGGCCGCCGGGTACAGGCAGCGGAAGCTCCTCTACCACAACCGCGGCGACGGCACGTTCGACGAGGTGGCCGCGCAGTTCGGCCCCGTCCTCATGGAGGAGCGGGCCAGCCGCGGGCTGGCCGTGGGCGACCTGGACAACGACGGCCGCCTCGACCTGGTGATCAACGACCTGGACGGCAGCCCCCAGGTGCTGCGCAACGAGGGGACGGGCGCGGGGGGCTGGCTGACCGTGAAGCTCAAAGGCAAGGGCACGAACACGGACGCGCTGGGCGCCGTCGTGAAGGTGAAGGCCGGGCCGCTCGCGATGCGGCGGGTGGTGCTGAGCGGGACCAGCTACCTCTCGCAGGACGACATGCGCGCGCACTTCGGCCTGGGCAAGGCGGCGCAGGCGGATTCGCTCGAGGTGCGCTGGCCGGACGGGACGACCACCCGGCTCGAGAACGTGAAGGCCAACCGGATCGTGGAGATCGAGCAGCCGCGCTGATGCGGGCCGCGCGCAGGCGGGCTATTCGAGGGCCCGGGCGAGGTCCTTCCAGCCCACGAGGACGAATCCCTGCGCCTTGAGGAAGTCGCGGAACTCGGGGCTGCTCACGAGGTCCAGGTCGTAGCGCCTCCACGCGGCGCCCCAGTCGGGGTGATCGGCGGTGGCACCCCACATCTCCGCGTCGGAGTCGGCCAGGTGCACGATCATCTCGTAGACGCCGGGCGGCAGCGGAGCCAGCAGTCCCTCGTAGGTGGCGCGCCAGGCGTTGGGATCGACACCGGGATCCACGGCCACCACGCGGTCGATGAGGACCCGCTCCGCTGGGATCGATCCACCGGCCGGCGGTTGCTGTGCGCGCGCCCACCGCAGAGGCACGCCATTCTCTTCGGCCAGCCGGCGGTAGACGTCGAGCAGACCGGCCGTGCCGTAGAGCGCACCCATGTGCGAGTCGAAGTGGGTGAACCGGATCCCGGCCGCCCGCGCCCGCTCGATCTGGGCGCGCAGCTCGCGCTCCGCTTCCTCCGGCCGCGCGCGCTGCGCCACCGTCGTCTCCAGGAGCGGCAGGTAGCCGTCCGGATCGAGGAGGCTCGGGACCTTGTCCGCCGGGCTCACGGGTCCCCAACGCAGCGTGGTCCACTCGCTGTTGAGCGCGAGGTGGAGGCCGAGGTCGGCTTCCGGATGCGCGCGCGCGAAGCGCGCCGCTTCCGGGAACCATGGGCACGGGACGAGGATGCTGGCCGACGTCACCCAACCGCGCTCCAGCGCCTGGAAGGTGGCGCGGTTGACGCTGTGGGCCATGCCGAGGTCGTCGGCGTGGATGATCAGGAGCCGCGCCGTGGCGGGATGGCCCAGGCGCTCCTGCACGGTGGGCGCGGGCGGTGATGCCCCGAGGACCGGCCCCAGGAGCGCGGCGGCCAACGCGCCGAAGGCGGCGCACGCCGGGGCCCGCCTCATCGAGCCGCCGCTTCCTGCGCCCGGTCCGACAGGATCAGCTGCCGGAGCTGCAGGCGCAGCCGCACGCGCGCCTCCTCCCCGGCCACGAGCAGGCAGCCCCAGAGCGGCGCCTCCTTGCCCAGGGCGGAGACCACGATCTCGGGGCTGGCGGGCACCACGCGCTCCACCACCCGCCGCACCTCGTGAACGAGCAGCTCGCTCTGCGTCATCATGGCGCCCGCCAGCACGATCAGGGACGGGTCCACCACCACCGCCAGGTTCGCCACGGCCATACCGATGAGGACCGCCGCCTCTTCCACCGCCTTGCGCGCCGCGCGATCCCCGTTGCCCGCGGCCTGCAGCATGTCGGACACGGCGTGGGCGGGATCGAGGCGCGCCCTCCGCGGAGAGCGCTCGGCCAGGGCCTTGAGGCTGGCCAGCGACTCCAGGCAGCGCACCACGCCGGAGTCGATGTACTCCGCGCCCATGCACATGAACGCGATCTCCCCGGCCATGAAGTGGTGGCCGCGGTGCAGCACGTCGTCGACGATGATGCCGGCGCCGATGCCGGTGCCCGCGGTGATGTACACGCAGGTGTGATGTCCCTTGGCGGCGCCACGCCAGCGCTCGCCCAGGATGGCCAGGTTCACGTCGTTCTCGACGATGGTCGGCACGCCCAGGGCGCGCTCCAGGACCTCGCGCATGGGCACGCGCGACCAGTTCCGGAGGTTGGGGGCCTCGGTGACGATGCCCCGGTCGAACTCGACGGCGCCGGGCGCCCCCGCCCCCACGGCGATCAGCCTGTCGGGCGAGAGGTTCGCCTCCCGCATCAGGCGCCGCAGCGCGTCCGCCAGGCGCACGAGGAGGGTCTCCGGGGCCAGCCGCGACGGCGTGGCGATCACGTCGTGAGCGAGCGGCTCGCCGCGGAGGTCGGCCACGGCCAGGCGCGTGCGCGTGGGCCCGAGGTCGATGCCGCCGATGCAGCCGTGGCGCGCGTTGAACTCCATGAAAGAAGGACGGCGGCCTCCCCGCGAGGGGCCCGTGCCCAGGTCCTTCACCACGCCGCTGCGGATGAGGTCCATCACCAGGCTGCCCACGGTCGGAGCCGAGAGCCCGGTGGCCTCGATCAGCTCCGCTCGCGTGAAGGTGGCGGGCTGGTCCATCACCACCGCCAGGAGCCGCTCCAGGTTCAGCCGCCGCAGGTCCGCGGCGTTGCCCCCGCTCACGTCCACCCTCGCCCGAGACGCCGTCGGCCGCTTCATGACGCGCTCACTCCGGCGGCGCCTCGAAGGAGAGCGGGCGGCGGAAGCCCCGTGTCCGGATCGCTCCGTAGAGGACGCCGGCGGCCAGCCAGACGCCGCCCGCCACCTTGGCCGGCAGGCGGAGGCTGAGCCAGAGATAGCAGCAGATCAATGCCCCGAGAAGCGGCAGGACGAAGTTGCTCACGCGCCTTTCGGAGCTGCGCACCCAGTAGCGCGTGAAGGCGGCCAGGTTCACGCCCGCGAAGGCGATGAACGCCCCGAAGTTCAGCATCTCCGCGCCGAGCTGGTAGCTGAGCGACAGGCCGCCGACGAGGGCGAGCACGCCTACCAGGATCACGTTGTTGCGCGGCACGTTCCGCCGGGCGTCGATGGCGCCGAAGAACCGCCGGGGCAGGGCGTCGCTGCGACCCATCCCGTAGAGGAGCCGCGCGGCTCCCAGCTGGGCGCTGGACCCGGAGCCGAAGTTGGCCACGAGCAGCGTGGTGTTCAGGACGACGAACATCACGGTGCCGCCGGCCTTCCCCGCCACGTGCACGAAGGCGGTGTCCACGTCGGGGAACCCCTTCCAATCGCCCCAGATGAGCTGGGCCGCATAGACCTCGACGGAAGCCAGCACTCCCGTGATCAGGCAGGTGAGGACGGTGGCCAGCAGGACGTTGCGCCGCGGGTTCTCGACCTCCTCCGACAGCGTGGAGATGCCGTCGAAGCCGATGTAGGTCAGGCAGGCGATGGAAGCGCCGGTGAGGACGACGGGCAGGGAGAACGTGGCCGGATCGTAGAAGGGACGGATGAGCTCAGCGCGGCCGAGGTGGACGCCCGCGAGGTACCGCACGGCCGAGACCAGGAAGAGGATCACCACGATGAACATGGCCACCGCCAGCACCTCGTTGGTGCGGGCACTGGCCTTGATCCCGCGGAGGTTCATGACGGTGAACATGCCCGCGAAGAACACGATCCACATCGCGTAGGGCGTCCCCGGCACGAAGTTCATGGCCGCCTTGCTGCACCAGATCGTGCAGATGATCGGGTTCAGCACGTAGTCCATGACCATGCTCCAGCCCGTGACGTAGCCGAGACTCGGGTGGAGCTCCTGGCCGACATATGTGAAGGCGGATCCGGCGCTGGGATAGGCCGCCGCCATGCGGCCGTAGCTCAGGGCCGTGAGCAGCATGGCGAACATGCCGATGAGGATGGTGGTGACCACGTGGCCGCGGGCCTCCTGGCTGACCACGCCGTAGATCCCCATGGGCGCGACGGGCTGGATGAGGACGATCCCGTAGAAGACGAGGTCCCACAGCGTCAGGGTCCGCTTGAGACGAGGGACCTCGACGTTTGCCGCGACAGGGGTGGTGCTGGCGCCGCTCACGCGGGCGAACCATACTGCAAGGTCTCCCAATAGTAAAGAACTTTAAAAAAGTCTTGAAGCTTCGTTGCAATCCGGCTAACCTCGCGCCGTCCCACCGCGGAGGCCCTCTCATGAATCTTTCGACGCGCGAATGGCTGTTGCTTTCGCTGGCGTGCCTCCTGGCCGCGCCGCCCTCGCCCGCCACGGCCGACGACGCCGGTGCCGAGCGCACACCGCTGGATCGAGGCTGGCGGATCCGGTCTTCTGCCGAGGTGACCGCCGACGGAGCCGCGTTGTCCAAGCCTGGCCTGGCCACCGACGGGTGGCACGCGGCCATCGTCCCCGGCACCGTGGTCGGCTCCATGGTCCAGAACGGCTCCTACCCGGACCCGTTCTTCGGGATGAACCTCAGGTCCATCCCAGGGGCCACCTACCCGATCGCCAAGAACTTCTCCCACCTCCCCATGCCCGAGGACAGCCCGTTCCGCCGGTCGTGGTGGTACCGCACCGAGTTCGACGTGCCGCCCGCGCTCACGGGACGCAGCCTGCGCCTGCACCTCGACGGCGTGAACTATCGCGCCAACGTGTGGGTGAACGGCGAGCAGGTCGCCGCGGCCAAGGACGTCGTCGGCGCCTTCCGGCGGCACGAGCTGGACGTGACCAAGGCCGCCAAGGTAGGGGCGCGCAACGCGCTGGCGGTCGAGGTCTTCGCCCCGGAGCCGACCGACCTCGCCTTCAACTGGGTGGACTGGAACCCGATGCCGCCCGACAAGAACATGGGGCTGTGGGGACCGGTGTACCTCACCGACAGCGGGCCGCTCGCGTTGCGGAACCCCCTCGTCAGCAGCCGGCTGGACCTTCCGTCCCTGGGCTCCGCCGACCTCACCGTCACCGCCGAGGTCTGGAACACCACGGAGCAGCCCGTCAAGGCCACCCTGCGCGGCGCCATCGAGCAGATCCGCTTCTCCCGCGACCTGGCCCTCGGTCCCAAGCAGCGGATCACGGTGCGCTTCTCCCCCGCCGACACGCCCGCGCTCTCGGTCAGGAACCCGCGCGTCTGGTGGCCTTACCGGATGGGGTCGCAGAAGATGTACAGGCTCGCGCTCGACCTCGACGCTGAGGGCAAGCCGTCGGACTCCCTCCAGCTACCCTTCGGCATCCAGGACATGGCCTCGGAGATGACGGCCGAAGGCCACCGGGTGTTCAAGGTCAACGGCCGGCCCGTCCTCATCCGCGGCGGCGGCTGGTCCTCGGACATGATGCTGCGCCGCGACCCCGCGCGGGTGGAAGCCGAGATGCGGTACGTGCGGGACATGGGCCTCAACACCATCCGTCTGGAGGGCAAGCCGGAGAGCGAGGAGTTCTACGACCTGGCCGATCGGTACGGCATCCTGATCATGACGGGCTGGTGCTGCTGCGACCACTGGGAGGAGTGGGCGAAGTGGGACGGAGAGGACCACTGGGTGGCGGTGGAGTCGTTGCGCGACCAGGTGCTCCGCGTCCGCAACCGGCCGAGCGTGCTCGCCTGGTTCAACGGCAGCGACTTCGCGCCCCCGCCGCCGGTGGAGCGGGCGTACCTGACCGTCCTGCGAGAGGCGGAGTGGCCCAAGGCCGTGGTGTCGAACGCGCGCGAGGCCTGGTCGGCGGCGGGTCCCTCCGGCGTCAAGATGGCCGGACCGTACGACTACGTTCCGCCTGCGTACTGGCTGGCCGACAGCTCCAAGGCCGGCGGCGCGTTCAGCTTCAGCACGGAGGCCACCGGGGGCATGGCCGTGCCGCCCATCGAGAGCCTGAGGCAGATGCTGCCGGCGGACAAGCTGTGGCCGATGAACGAGGTGTGGAAGTTCCACGCCGGCGGGCAGGAGTTCGCGGACATCGACCTCTTCGTGACGGCCCTCGAGGCCCGCTACGGCAAGGCCGCGGGAGCGGAGGACTTCGCGCGCAAGGCGCAGGCCCTGGCCTACGAGGGCCACCGCGCGATGTTCGAGGCCTTCGCCCGCAACAAGTACCGCTCCACGGGCGTGATCCAGTGGATGCTGAACAACGCCTGGCCCTCGATCATCTGGCACCTCTACGACTGGTACCTGCGGCCCGCGGGCGCGTACTTCGGCACGAAGGCCGCCTGCCGTCCGCTGCACGTCCAGTACTCCTACGACGACCGGTCGGTGGTGGTGGTGGACGACCGCCACCAGGCGGCGGCCGGGCTCAAGGTCACGGCCACCGTGCTGGACCTGGACCTGAAGCCGACCTTCACGCGCTCGCAGATCGTGGACGTGCCGGCCGACGGCGTGGCGCGCGCCATGACCCTTCCCGAGCCGAAGGACCCGCGGCCGGCGTACTTCGTGAAGCTCGACCTCCACGACGACTCCGGCCGCGCCGTCGACTCGAACTTCTACTGGTTGTCGGTCAAGCCGGACGTCATGGAATGGGAGAAGAACGACTGGTTCCACGTGCCCGTGACGTCCCACGCGGACTTCACGGCGCTGGGGCAGCTGCCGCCGACGCGCCTCTCGGTCTCGGCGCGCCGCGCGGAGTCCACACAGCAAGGCGGCCGCGAGGCCGTGGTCCGGGTGCGCAACGACGGGCGGGCCCTGGCCTTCCAGGTGCGGCTGAAGCTCACGCGGGGCGGGTCGGACGTGCTGCCGGTGTTATGGGAGGACAACTACTTCGCGCTGTTGCCCGGCGAGTCGCGCGAGGTCCGGGTGTCGTATCCGGAGGGAGAGACGACAACGGCGGCCGTGGAGGCCCAGGCCTGGAATGGCCCGACCTCCTCGGCCGCCGTGCGTTGACCGCCTAGAAGACTACTGGCAGAACGTGGCCTTCACCGGCTCGGACCAGTTGAAGGCGCCGGCGCCCGCGCCGGGGTCGTCGTAACGCATCTGGAGGTAGCGCACCGAGCCCGGGAACAAGTCGCCGAACCCGCGCAGCGTGAAGTCAACCTCCCAGCGCACCGTGCCTTCCGAGTCCGCAACGACGTTGGCGAGCGGCCGCCAGGCGCCGACGCACTTGAGCCCGCCACCATCGGGGACGCAGGGGTCGACGGCGGTCTGGCTGACCACCACCTTGGCGACGACGCCCGGGGGCAGGTTGCGCGTGGAGAGCACCAGCTTCTGGTCGGAGAGGTCGCCGGTGCCCATCGTGTAGATCTGCCCGATCTTGCCCGTGGAGTTGGTGTTCGCGGTGCCGTAGCGGGTGATGGGACAGGGGTCCAGGGTGTTCATGTAGACGACCGTGCTGTTGCACCGGCCGACCACCATATCCTTGTCCCCGTCGTTGTCCAGGTCGAAGGGGGCCGCGTAGTAGGAGCCGCTGATGTCGCCCGGCATGACCCCCACCGCGCCCTTCCAGCCGGAATTCGCCCCGGCCTGCTGGGCCTCCTCGCGGAGGGTCACGAACCCGCCCGGCGTCCCACCCAGGTTGTGGTAGATGTGCAGGCGGCTGCTGCAGAAGGGGACGTCCACGTCCACGTCGGCGATCAGCACGTCGAGCCAGCCGTCGTTGTCGAGGTCGCTGGACACCGATTGGCTGCCGAACCCGTCGTCGCCGTACCCGGCGCCGACCGGGAACTGGAACGTGTTGGCCGGGCCAAAGTTCACCATCCCCAGGGCATCGTTGCCCTGGTTGAGCAGGTAGCGGTCCTGCCCGTCCTCGCTGGTGATCGCGTCGAGCTTGTTGTCGTTGTTCAGGTCGCCCACCGAGACGAAGTACGTGGACATGCCGTGGGGCGTGTCGAAGAGGTCGAAGGGCACCGGGTCGGGCCCCTTGTTGTAGGCGATGGAGAAGCTACCGGCCTCCTGCGTCACGACGTCGTTGATGCCGTCCCCGTTCATGTCGGCGATTTCGGAAGCCGCGGAGAAGCCGGAGACGGTCATCTGCGCGTTCATCCGCTGCTGCCAGGAGTCGCTGAAGAACCCGTTGCCGTCGTTGATCCAGAGACGGTCGTTGATGTCGAAGCCGCTCGGCTCGCCGTCGTAGTCGCCAAGGTGGATGTCGAGGTCACCGTCGTCGTCCGCGTCGCCCACCGCCAGCGAGCAGAACCGGCCCGGATACGGCTTGGTGAAGTTGGGCGTGCCGTCGGAGTTCAGGACGTAGAGCTGGGGTGAGCGCTCCTGCTCGAACTTGAACCCCAGCCACTGCCCGCCCGAGGCGCCCTTGTTGATGTAGATGCGCGGGTGGGAGACGGGCTTGGGGGAGCCGTCGCTGATGGTGACGCCGGTGGCGATGTCCAGCCATCCGTCGGCGTTGAAGTCCGCCAGCTTCACGTCGCGGTCGTTGGTGGGGGTCAGGAAGCCGAGGTCGCCGGGGACGTCGGTGTCCGAGGCGTACTTGGCGGACCGGTCGACGAGGGCCCCGTCCTCGTTCATGAACAGGACGTTGGGCTTCTTCCCCGCCGTCGTCCCGGGCTGCTTGCGGACCACCACGAGGTCGATGTCCCCGTCGTTGTCCACGTCGCCCCAGGCGTACTCCTTCTCCTCGGGGTCCGAGAGGCCCAGGCCCGGCGTCGCGTAGATGCGCCGGGTGCTCTCGTTAGTGAAGCCCACCCACTGCACGTTGAACTGCGCCCTCGCTTCGGCCGCCACCAGGAGCACCGCGGCGGCGCCCAGGGTGACCAGCGGGAGGCTTCGATTGCTTCTCATTAACTCACCTTTCTTGGCGCCCCGGGGAGGCTAGAGCTCCCCGAGGCGGCTCGACCACTATCGGCTAGTCTCGAACGATACCTGTACGCCGGGGGTCCCGGTACTTATTCTACCGAGAACATCTGAAGCTGGACGGGGACGGTCGTATCCAACCAGGTGAAGTCCATGTAGCTCTCGGTGCTGCCGTTCGAGAACAGGTCGAAGGCCTGCAGGCGGACGGGGTTGGTGAGCGTCCACTGCTGCGTCTCGAACAGCTGGCCGCCGTAGAACGCCTGGTACATGTTGTTGTCGAGGTCGATCGCCACGTGGAGCTCCACCCATGCATCGAGGATGAGCGGGATGTTGCCGCCGCCGCCCACCTCGCCGCCGCCGAGGCTGAAGACCGTTCCCGGGATGCCGTTACCCAGGCAGTTGATGTTGCAGAAGACGATCTGCGCCGACCAGTCCGGGTTGTTGTGCGTGCCGACCACGTAGGTGTTCATCAGGATGAAGAACATCTCGCCTTCCTGCGTCGAAGGGACGTATGTCTGCACCCGTGCGTGCCACGTCCCGCTGGTGACGCCCGCGAACTGGTGGACGATGTCCGCGCCTCCGGAGACGTTCAGCGAGTTCGGCGGGTTGAACGCCTGGGTGGCCACCACGGTGGTGTCCGCGGCCGGATTGTTGTCCCACGTCTCCCAGCCGCCCTGCCCCGCTATGGTGGAGCCGGTCGCGTAGGTGTCGAAACTGTCCGTGAAGAATATTCCGCCCTGAACAGCGGCATTCACCTGCGCCGGAATGGCGAATGCGCACACGACGGCCAGAAACCAGAGCTTCCTCATCTCACGCCTCCTTGACCACCATGGACTGGGGTGTTGTCGCAGCTTCAAATCCTACCACTGTCAAGGCCGGGATTTCACCCCTAAAATCGCGGGAAAAAGGGCCATCCGGGCCGCCCAACGCCGCCCCCCCGGGCCGGGGCCACGAAATACTTGATTAGCCTGGAATTAGGCGGATCTGCGGGCGCCACCTCGTGAATCCTGGATCGGAACCTTCGATGGGGATACCCTCCCGCATGCGAATCCTGTTGCTGTCCGAGTCCGACCTGCGCAGGCTGGTCGGGCCGCCAGAGGCCTTTCGGGCGGTGCGCGCCGGCTTCGAGGCGCTCGCCCGCGGTCGCGCGGTGCTGCCCGGCGTCATGCACCTGGACCTCCCGCAGGTGCGCGGCGAGGTGCATGTCAAGGGCGCTCACCTCGTCGGATCGCCGTTCTTCTCGATCAAGGAGGCCGGCGGGTTCTGGGGCAACCCGGAGCGGGGCCTGCCCGTGGGCAGCGGCCTCGTGCTGGTCTTCGACGCCCAGACCGGTTTCCCGCGAGCCATCCTCCTCGACAACGGCTATCTCACGGAGCTGCGCACGGGGGCCGCCGGCGCCCTGGCCGCCGTGCTCCTCGCGCGGGCGGAGTTGCGCGTGGCCGGGGTCCTGGGCGCGGGCTCCCAGGCGCGGTACCAGCTCGAGGCCCTCTGCGCGGCGCGCCGGCCCGCGCGGGCGCGCGTGTGGAGCCGCCGCCGTGAGTCGGCCGAAGCCTGCGCGCGGGAGATGAGCGCGCGGCTCGGCCTTCCCGTGGAGGCCGTGGGCAGCGCGCGCGAGGCGGTCGAGGGTTCCGACCTGGTGGTGACGACCACCACCGCGCGCGAGCCGGTGGTGCGCGCGGAGTGGGTCCGGCCCGGGCTGCACATGACGGCCGTGGGCGCCGACAGCCCCGAGAAGCAGGAGCTGGAGGCAGAGGTGCTGGCGCAGGCCGACCTGGTGGTCGCCGATCATCTCGATCAGTGCCTGCGCCTCGGCGAGATCCACCACGCCGTCGCCGCCGGGCGCCTTCGGGCCGAGGACGTTCACGCCGAGCTGGGCGAGGTGGCGGCGGGTCTCAAGCCCGGCCGCACCTCGGACGGGCAGGTCACCGTCGCGGACCTTACCGGCGTGGGCGTGCAGGACGCGGCGCTCGCCGATCTGGTGGTCGGGGAAGCGGAGCGCCGTGGCCTGGGCCGCCTGCTGGAGGCGTGAAAGAAGGGACTCTACCGAGCCTTCCGGAGCTCCACCCCGGAGGCTTCGATCGAAACCCGTGCGGCGGCCGCATCTCCCGCCCCTTCGCCCTTGAGGTGCTTCACGTCGTCCGGGTCCGGCGCCTTCACCATCACCTTGCCTTCGAGGACGACGTCGCTGCCCGCCGCGTCCTTGGGCAGGAAGAACGAGTAGCCCTCGAAGGTGACGTGGATCGCGCGCTCGCCCTGCCGGAGCTCCATCCAGCAGCCCTTCCTTCGACAGACCGCGGCGATCGTTCCTTCGAGTCGCACCGGCCGCCCGTCTTCGGGGCTGGCCAGCACGTCGGCCAGCGGTGTGGGCTTCAGGCCGCGGAGCGGCTTGCCGTAGGTCCGGGTCTCAGCGGCCTCCGAGGCGGCGGACACCGCGAGGGCGAGGAGGAAGGCGACGGTCGATGTCATGGCGCACCCCTTGGCGGCTGCACGGCGTTGTCGCCGGTAGAGTAACCCGTCGTTGCAAGATCCGCGCGGCGTGGACGGCTACCTCGGGTTCAGGTGCGGGCTGTAGGGGAGGACCGCGGCGTCCTCCATCAGGCGCGCCGCCTCCCCGTCCCGGCCGGCGAGTCGGAGCGCCTTGACCCGGACGTCGAGGCCTTCGCCGTAGAGCCCGCCGGCGCGATCCAGCAGGCGAAGCGCCTCGTCGGGGCGGCTCCAGGGCCCGGCCGCAGCGCCGACGAAGACCTCGGCCAGCGCCCGCAGGGCGCGCGCGTCGCCCGGTTCCCGCTCGAGGATCGCCTGCATCCGTGAGGCCGCCGCCTCG
>Ga0075428_100001769_pt1 | contig 23071 bp, 26 predicted proteins | sample RhiMetdeltSRZDD2_FD_75291 | JGI IMG/M metagenome (GOLD analysis project Ga0075428, IMG submission 75291) | Populus rhizosphere microbial communities from Tennessee, USA - Rhizosphere MetaG P. deltoides SRZDD2 | ecosystem: Host-associated > Plants > Roots > Rhizosphere > Soil | place: USA... | reverse complement strand
GGCCGATTCACCGCGCCATCGTCCAGAGGCTGTTCGACTCGGGCACGGCCACCGGTGCGACCGTGCTGCGCGGCATCTGGGGGTTCTATGGCGACCATAAACCGCACGGCGACAAGATGATTCAGCTGACCCGCCAGGTTCCGGTGACGACGATCGTCGTCGACAGCCCGGACCGCATCGCCGCGAGTTTCGACATCATCGACGAACTCACCGACCGGCACGGATTGGTCACGAGCGAGTTGGTTCCCGCCTTGGTGTCGATCGACGACGGCGAGCGGCGTGGCGGAACAGAGTTGGCCCGATACCACTACTGACCGTGAACGAGTGCATGCGCATCTTCGGCGGGTCGGGCTACCTGGTCGATGAAACGCCGCTGGGCCAGTGGTGGCGCGACATGAAGCTCGCGCGCGTCGGCGGCGGCACCGACGAGGTGCTGTGGGAACTGGTCGCCGCGGCGATGAAACCGGACTACGACGGCTACGCCGAGATTATCGACTCGCGTCGCAATGCGTAGAGCGCCATGCGCCGGTTGGACATGTCGTGCTCGCCCAGGAAGTCACAGCCCGCGTATTCGCACAGCCGGCGGGCACCGCTGTTGCGGTGATCCGGATCGAACATGATTCGGCGGCAACGTGGTTCGAGCTCGAAGTGCTCGCGACGACGCGTGGTAACAGGATCGGCGCGATGCCGCGGTTGACGAACTTCAGATTCGCGATCGCGGCGTGCAGTCCGATCCTCATCAATCTCGGTCATTTGAGCGCCGAGCCTACCTCAGTAAGTTAGGTAACACTTACCTCCCTTCTGACCGCCGTTCTGATGTTTTGCCGACGCTGGATGCGGGGAGCCTTTCGCCATGAATGAAGTGCTGGAACGCGAACTCAAGTTTGATGTCGACGAGCAATTCGCACTCCCCCGTCTCGACGACATCGCCCCCGGAGCCGGCGTGGAACACAGCACGGTCACACTCAACAGCGCCTACTACGACACCGCCGACGGGGACCTGCAGTCACACGGAGTGCTGCTGCGGCGGCGCGACGGCGACGACGACACCGGCTGGCAGCTCAAGGTGCCCCACACCGAGGGTCGCGTCGAGATCCGCACCGGGCTCTCCGACACACCGCCGTCCGAGCTGACCGAGGCCCTCACCGGCTTGCGGCTGGGCAAGCCGTTACTGAACGTGGCGACGGTGCGCACGACCCGCGACCGGTATCGGATCACCGACCCCCGGCGTGATCGGCTCTGCGCCGAAGTGGCCGACGATCATGTCCGCGCCTCGATCGACCATCGCCTGCTGGCGTGGCGGGAGATCGAGGTCGAGTTGGGCCCCGGCAGGCGCTCAGTTCCCCGCCGCCTTACCGAACGGCTGGTCGAGGCCGGCGCTACCCCAACGCGATTCCCGTCGAAACTTGCCCGCGTCTCGGGCGTGACGCGACCCGAACCTGCGGGTGAGACAGCGGCCGACCGAGCGGTGGCGACGTACATGACGGAGCAGATCGACAACATCTTCGACGGCGATCTCGGCCTGCGCCGCGGCAGCGATCCGATTCATGACACGCGAGTGGCGATCCGCCGGCTGCGCAGCACTGTGCGGGTGTTCGGCAAGCTGATGGATTCGTCGGTCGGGCACATCGACGACGAACTCAAGTGGTTCGCCGGCCTGCTCGGGGAGGTCCGCGATTGCCAGGTGCAACGCCGCCGCTTCCGAGAAGCGTTGGCACAGTTGCCGCCCGAGCTCGTCCTCGGGCCGGTCGCCAACCGGATCAACACCGATCTGCAGTCGGACCAACTGCAGGCCCGCACGGTCGCTGCGGAGGCGATGAACTCGCAGCGATACCTCGACCTGCTCGCGACGCTGCAGCATTGGCGCACCGGTCCGCCGCTGATCGAACCACCGAGTGTAAAAGCGGTGACCAAGCGCGCCCACCGCGCGGAGCGCAAGGCCGATCGGCGACTGGCCGAGGCGATCGAGGCGGGCGATGACGCGCTGCTGCACCGCGCCCGCAAGGCCGCCAAACGCGCGCGATATGCCGCCGAGCTCCGCAAGCCCCTCGACAAACGCGCAAAGGAAACGGCCAAGCATTACAAGCAGTTTCAGCGCGTGCTCGGTGACCACCAGGATGGCGTTGTCGCATCGGCCACGCTCATCCGGCTTGCCCGCGCTGCCGGCACGACGCCAGGCGAGAACGGATTCGCCTTCGGGCTTCTCTATGCGCGCGAACAACAGGCCGCCGAAGAAGCGCGTAACCGGGTGCGGGAACTGATTGGCTAGCGCGCTGCCGGAATCCACTCGTCGGCCAGCGCCGATACCCAGGTCCCTGCGTCGGCCGCATCGTCGGGCGGACCCTCGACGATCACCAGTTCGTCGACACCGAGCTCAGCGAGCGGCCGAACGTCTTTCACGCTCAGGTCACGAAGCGCCACGGCCAGCTGCAGTTCAGCGCGGTCGCGTCCGGTGTCGTCACACAGCCGACGGAGGAAATCCATCCGTTCGGCGACTTCGCGCACACCGTCGAGGTTGAACCCATACCAGCCGTCGCCCCAGGCGACGACCCGGCGCAGCGCCGCATCACTGTTGCCGCCCAGCACGATCGGAATGCGCCTGTTGGCAACGGGTCTGGGGTTGACCCGTACCGCATCGAAATGCACGAACTCGCCGTCGAACGACGCGACGTCGTCGCGCCACAACGTCCGCATCGCAGCGACGTACTCGGCGGTGCGCGCCGCCCGCCGCTCGAACGGAACGCCGAGTGCGTCGAACTCCTCGCGTGACCAGCCGACGCCGACGCCGAGCGTGAGCCGGCCGCCGGAGAGGGTGTCCAGTGTGGCCGCCTGTTTAGCGACAAGCACGGGATTGTGCTCCGGCAGGAGCAGTACCCCTGTCGCGATTCCGATCGTGGACGTGGCCGCGGCGGCGAAGCTCAGCCCGATCAGCGGGTCAATCCAGTCGGCCGTGGCCGGCACGGCGATCTGTCCATCGTCGGAGTACGGATAGCGCGACGCCGACCGGTCCACCATGACGACGTGCTCGCCCGACCACAGCGTCGCGAAACCAGACTTTTCGGCGGCAGCCGCGACGGCGTCGATGACGCTGCGGGTCGCGCCCGAACCGATGCCAAGTGCGTGCAGTCCCAACCGCATCCGGCGATCGTCTCACGCGGCGAGCAGCAAGACCCCCGCGATCAGCAACGCAACCACCTTGACGATCTCCAGACCGACGTAGACCCAGTGCGCGCGTGACCGCGGTCCCTCCCCGCCGGCGAGCACAGCGTCCGACCGGCGGGTGAGCTGCGGCCGCACCGCCAGCACCTGCGCCAGCAGGGCAACGACGGCGACGGCTGCCGCGACCGCGACGCCGAAGGTCGGCGACGTCACTGCGAAGCACGCGGCAACGACTGCGGCCAGCGCGAGCTCGCAGGCGTTGAGTGCCCGAAAGATCAAGCGGCCGATGCCAAGTCCGATCTGCAGCGTGACACCGGGCGCCCGAAACTTCAGCGGGGTCTCGATGAACGAGATCGCCAACACCATGCCCAGCCAGACGAACACCGTGGCAACAGCGACGGCACGAGCTGTATCCACGGCTGGAGCCTACGACAGCAGGCGAGTCAGAACTGCGACGTGGCTGCCGTCCAGATCGCGGGCGGCAGTCACGAGCGTGACGGGGGCGCCTCGCAGCACGTCGCGCAACTCGGCCAGCGCCGCGGCCCCCTCCTCGGTCTCCAGTTCTGCGGCGTAGCGCGCGGCGAACTCGTCGAACCGGGCGGCCTTGTGGGAATACCACTTGCGAAGCTCGGTCGACGGCGCGACCTTTGGCATCCACGTGCCGACCCGCGGGTCACCCTTTCGGAAACCCCGCGGCCACAGCCGGTCGACCAGCACCCGCTCACCGTCGTCGGGACCGGGATCGTCGTACACCCGCGCAACCCGGATGCGGCGACTGGCACTCATGCGGTGGAATCGTAGAAGGATGGACATCGATCGGGCCGCAGAACTGCAGCGCTGGCAGGACTCCGGCGCGGTGTGGGAAGTGATCTCCCGGAAGGGCGGCGGTGTGACGGTGGCCCTGTTGCGCTGCGACGGCGGCGAGGAGGTCGACCGGTTCAGCTCCGACGATCCCCGGCTGCTGGCCTTCATCGGCGATCGACAGAGCAGCGCGGACTGACCATGGACCTGGGAAAGCTGACCTTTGTCCCGGCGCATGAAGCGCCCGAGCTGGTCGCCGAACCCGTGCGGCCACACCTGCGCGACGGGCTTTGGGTCAGCCCGATCGACCCCGACCTCGCCGACACCGCGGCATTCTGCGAGCACTACGACATCGGCCTGGACATCTCGGCCAACTGTGTCGTCGTCGAGGCGCGGCGCGCCGACCGGGAATGGTTCGCGGCCTGTCTCGTGCTCGCCACGACACGCGCCGATGTCAACGGCATCGTCCGCAAACACCTTGGTGCGCGCAAGATTTCATTCGCCCCGATGGACAGTGCGGTGTCCGTCACCGGAATGGAATACGGCGGCATCACCCCCGTCGGCCTGCCCGCAGACTGGCCACTACTGGTGGACCTGAACGTGATGGATCAGCAGCACGTGATCATCGGGAGCGGGATTCGCGGGTCGAAACTATTGGCCGCGACGGAGGTTCTGGCGTCGCTGCCGAACACGGAGGTGCTGGACATTGCGATGCGTCGAACGTGAGCTTGTGCTCGAAGGATCGCGAAAATCTCGCACACAAGCTCACGTTCGGCCAACCGCCACGTCGTCGTGATCCGTTGACACCGACAGGTCGCGCCAGGCCTGCTGCTCGTCGGCGACGAACCGCAGTTTGTCGGCGACCCCGCCGAAGGAATCGCGGCCCAGCTGGACGCGCAACGGCGGCCGCTCCGCCGAAGCGATTTCGACGATCGCCGCGGCGGCCTTGACCGGGTCGCCGGGCTGGGCATGGTTGACATCGGTGGCGTGCCGCCTGGTGGCGCCCGCGGTCTCGGCGTAGTCGTCAATGACGGTGCCTTCGGTGCTCAAGCTCGACGCATCGAGGAAGTCAGTACGGAAGTAGCCGGGCTCCACGATGATGACGTCGATGCCGAGCGGACCCACCTCGTGCGCAAGCGCTTCCGAGAACCCCTCGACCGCGAACTTGGTGGCGCAGTAGATACCCCAGCCGGCCGAGGCGGTAAATCCACCGATCGACGACAGGTTCACGATCCGCCCCGACCGCTGCGCCCGCAGTGTCGGGAGGACCGCGCGCAGCACATTTAGAATGCCGAAGACGTTGGTGTCGAACACCGCCCGCGCGGCGGCGTCACTGGCTTCCTCGACCGCCGACAGCAGGCCTCGGCCGGCGTTGTTGACCACCACATCGATGCGGCCGAACCGCTGCACGGCCGCATCCACCGCCGCGGCGGCCTGCGCCTCGTCCAGCACATCGAGCGCCACCGGCAGGAGCTGCTCTCCCGCGTCAGGGAACCGGGCCGTGACGCCGCGCGGATCCCGCGCGGTTGCGACGACCGAATGCCCTGCGGCAAGCGCCTTTTCGACGATCTCCGCGCCGAAGCCGCGCGACGCACCGGTGACGAACCACACGCTCATGACCTCATCCTTTCGATTGTTAGACCCGGCGTGGCGGCCACACCGGCGATCCGAGTTCACGTGACACCGTGCGGGCGGTGTCGCGCAGCGCGTCGATAGCCTCGGCTTCCAACGGCCAGCGTGCCGCGGGTACCACGAGGCCGATTGCCCCGGTCGCCTCGCCGGAGGAATCGAAAACCGGTGCGGCTGCGGCGCATTCGCCCAACACTGCTTCCTCGGCCTCTGTCGCGATGCCGGACGAGCGGATCTGCTCCAACTGATCGGCGAGCGCCACCGGATCGATGATGGTTTCACCGGTCATGCTGCGCAACTCGTCGGCCTTGTAGTCGGATTGAAAGGCCAACAGCGCCTTACCAAGAGCGCTCGCATGCGCCGGAATCACGATGCCCACCTCGGGCATCTGACGAGTGCCGTCGGGACGTGGCTCGTGCGCAACCACCACGACCTCGTCGAAGAGCAAGACGGCGGTGCGCACCGCGCAGCCGGTCCGTCGGGCCAGACCCTCGGCCCAGATCGCCACCCGTGAGCGCAGTTCCAGCGTGTCGAGATAGACGTTGCCGAGCCGTAACGTCGCCGGCCCGAGTCGGTAGCGACCCGAGTCGATTTCCTGCTGGACCATGCCGTGCGCCAATAGCGTGCGAACCAGACCATGGACGGTCGACGGAGCCAGGTCGATGGCGGTCGCGATCTCGCCCAGGCTCATCCGCCGGCCGCCCTGCAGCACCGTGAGGATGCGCAGCGCGCGATCCACGGCCTGGATCATCCGTCCACCTTCCGCCGAAATCGGCCCTTGTGATGACCGAAGCATAAGCGTATGGTCCAGATCACATTCGACATTATCGAATGCTATCCGAGATAGTCGACAACCACACGGCAGCCGGCTTCGACCCAGGTCTCAGGAGAACGTCATGGACGAACCTTCCCTCACCCAGAAACTCGCGGCCGAAGCATTCGGCACCGCGTTCTTGGTCTTCATCGGCGTGGGATCGGTGCCCGCCACGATCATCGTCAACGGGGACGCGCCGTTCACGATGGCCGACCTCGGCATGATCTCGTTCGCGTTCGCCACCGTCGTCGTGGCCACGATCTACGCGCTCGGACACATCTCCGGCAACCACATCAACCCGGCGGTCACCCTCGGACTCGCGGTCACCGGCAAGTTCCCGTGGTCGCGCGTGCCCGCCTACATCGCCGCGCAGGTCGTCGGCGCGATCGTCGGCGCGGCCGCCATCCTCGGCGTGCTCGGCATGGCCGCCCGCGACGCCGGCCTTGGGGTCGCGACGTATTCCGGTGGTGTGAGTGCAGTACAGGCCTTTTTCGCCGAGTTCGTGGGTACGTTCATTCTCGTGTTCACCGTCTTCGGTGCGATACACCGCAAGGCCTCGTCGGGATTCGCCGGTGTCGCCATCGGCTTGGTGGTGTTCGCAGCGATCATCCCGGTTGCACCGACCACGGGCGCGTCGATCAACCCGGCCCGCACGTTCGGCCCGATGCTCGTCCAGCAGATCGCCGGCGGTTCGGTGTCGTGGAGTCAGTTGCCGGTGTATCTGGCCGCCGAACTCCTCGCCGGCGCTCTCGCGGCCCTGGCCTATGTCGCGATCTCGCGCACGCGCGCCGACGCGACGCCGGCGCCCGTCGCCGTCCCGACCGCCCAGACCACTGCAGCCTGAGGAGCCCCGGAAATGAAGAAGCTCATCAACGATCCCGCCGACGTCATCAGCGAGGCGTTGCGCGGCATGTCCGTCGCGCATCCCGAACTGCGCATCGACCACACCAACCGGATCGTCTACCGCAGTGACGCGCCGATCACAGGCAAGGTAGGACTGATCTCCGGCGGCGGCTCCGGGCACGAGCCCCTGCACGGCGGGTTCGTCGGGCAGGGCATGCTCGACGCCGCATGTGCCGGCGAGGTTTTCACCTCCCCCGTACCCGACCAGATGCTCGAGGCCACCAAGAACGTCGACGGCGGTGCCGGTGTGCTCCACATCGTGAAGAACTACACCGGCGACGTGATGAACTTCGAGATGGCCGCCGAACTGGCCGACGCCGAGGGCGTCACCGTCGAATCGGTCGTCGTCGACGACGACGTCGCCGTGCAGGACAGTACCTACACCGCCGGCCGGCGCGGTGTCGGAGCCACGGTGCTGGTGGAGAAGATCGCAGGCGCCGCGGCGGATCAGGGCCGCACCCTCTCCGAGGTGGCGGATGTCGCGCGCCGCGTCAACGCCGCATCGCGCAGCATGGGTGTCGCGCTGACATCGTGCACGGTGCCGGCAGTCGGCCATCCGACGTTCGACCTGTCCGACACCGAAATCGAGGTCGGCATAGGCATTCACGGCGAACCCGGACGGCAGCGGATGCCCATGCAGCCTGCGCGCGCGGTTGCCGAACTCATGCTCGACCCAGTGCTGGCTGACCTCGACTTCTCGGGCGATGACGGCGTAATTCTCTTTGTCAACAGTATGGGCGGCACCCCGCTGATCGAGCTGTACGTCATGTATTCGGAATTCGCTGCGATCCTCGACAAGGCCGGCGTTCGGATCGCGCGCTCGCTGGTGGGCCCGTACATCACCAGCCTGGACATGGCCGGCTGCTCAGTCACGCTGCTACGCGCCGATGACGAGCTGCTGCGGCTCTGGGACCACCCGGTCAACACGCCGGCACTGCGGAGGGGCTGCTGAATGGATCTCGCCCAGCTCACCGCATGGATCCGTGAATACGCGCGCGTGATCGGTGAAAACGCCCAACATCTCACCGATTTGGACGCGGCGATCGGCGACGCCGACCACGGCATCAACATGGAGCGGGGCATGTCGGCGGTGCTCGGCGCGCTGGACGAAGCGGCCCCTGCCGATATGTCCGCGCTGTGCAAGCAGGTGGGTATGACGCTGGTGAAGTCGGTCGGCGGGGCCAGCGGCCCGCTGTACGGCACGTTCTTCTTGCGGATGGCAGGCGCATTGGGCACAGGCGACCGCGTCGACGCGGCGGACTTCGCCAAAGCCTTGCGCGCCGGCGTCGAGGGCGTGGTGCAGCGCGGTCGCGCCGAAGCCGGCGACAAGACGATGTTCGACGCGTTGGCACCCGCGCTCGATGCACTCGATGCCGCGCTGTCATCCGGCGGCGACCTCGCGGTGGCACTGGCCGACGCCACTGTCGCGGCCGAAAAGGGCCGCGATGCAACGGAATCCATGGTCGCCCGCAAAGGCCGTGCCAGCTACCTTGGACAGCGCAGTGTCGACCATGTCGATCCCGGCGCGACCTCGGCGGCGATGCTGATTGCGGCCGCGGCGTCGGCGTTCGCCACAGGTGGGTGACGCGGTGACCGTCGGACTCGTCGTCGTTTCGCACAGCCGGGCACTGGCGCGCGCCGCTGTGGCGCTGGCCCAGGAGATGTTGCACGGCAAGCAGATCCGTATCACGATCGCGGCAGGCCTCGATGACACCACCTTCGGAACCGATGCCGCGCAGATCGTCGACGCCGTCACCGCTGCCGATCAGGGTGGGGGTGTAGTGGTGCTGATGGATCTCGGCAGCGCCGTGCTCTCGGCAGAGCTTGCACTGGAATTGCTGGACGACGACGTCCGCGAACGCGTGGTGTTGTGCCCCGCTCCCCTCGTTGAGGGATTGGTGGTCGCCGCGGTGGCCGCAGCGAGCGGAGCCTCACGCGAGGAAGTCGCCGCCGAGGCTGCGGGTGCGCTGGCAGGAAAGATCGGTCACCTCGGGACGGCGCCTGCGGTGACGGCAGCTGAGGCAACAGCCGAGGCCGACGAGCTGACCGGCAGCTTCGTCGTCGCGAACCCGCACGGACTTCATGCGCGCCCGGCCGCGCGACTGGTGCAGGAGGTGCGCCGCCGCGATGCGCACGCCCGAATCCGGAATCGCCGCGCAGAGTCGGAATGGGTTGATGCGGGCAGTCTTTCGAAGATCGCGACGCTCGGTGTGCGATCCGGTGACGAGGTCGAGGTGCGGGTCTCGGGTACGCAGGCCGCCGAGACCCTCGACCACATCCTGTCGCTGGCCGCCCGCAACTTCGACGAGTCGACGGTGGATGGCGCCCCTGCCCCCGAGCCGACAGTGCACCGCCCGATCGGCGCCAGCCCCGGGTTGGGCATCGGGCCTGCGCAGTCGACTCGCATGGGTGCCATAACGATCCCCGACACTCCCGCAGAGGAACCCGCGGTCGAGTGGCGCCGGCTCGGCAAGGCGGTCGCATCGGTACGCCGCACCATCAGCCAACTACGCATCCGCACCGCCCGGGACGTCGGCGAGGCCGAGGCGGCTATCTTCGACGCGCATCAACTGCTGCTCGACGACGCGGCATTGCTCGACGACGTGCGCGGCCGCATCGACTCCGGTCAGTCCGCGGCGTCCGCGTGGTCGGTTGCCGTGCAGAACCTGGCTGCCGAATTCGCCGCCGTTACGGATCCGTACCTGCAGGCCCGCGCCGACGACGTTCGCGCCGTCGGCGATCAGGTGCTGCGGGCGATGCTGGGCGGTAGCGAATCCTCGGAGGGGCCGACGGGTGTGGTCATTGCGGCGGACCTGAGCCCCGCGGAGGCCGCCGAGCTCAATCCGGCGCGGGTCGCGGCGGTGCTGCTGGCGTTCGGCAGCCCGCACGCACACAACGTTATCCTGCTGCGGGCAAAAGGAATTCCGGTGATCGTCGGTGCGGGTACGGCGGTGCTGTCAATTCCGGACGGCACGGTCCTCGCGGTGGACGGCGGGCGTGGCGAGTTCATCGTTGACCCTGCCGAGGACGTCAGTCAGGAGTTTGCGGCCCGGGTCGCCACCCTCGCCCAACGACAGCGCCAGGCACATGCCCGAGCCGCCGAGCCAGCTGTCACTACTGACGGCATCACGGTTGCGGTCGGCGCGAACGTCGGCTCAGTGGACGACGCCCGCGCGGCCGCGGCACAGGGGGCTGATCTCGCGGGCCTCGTCCGCACAGAGTTTCTCTTCCTCGGCCGCCAGGACGCGCCGGACGTCGAGGAACAGTTCGCCGTGTACCGCAAGATCGCCGAGTCGCTCCAAGGACGGCGAATCACGTTGCGCACCCTGGATGTCGGCGGCGACAAGCCATTGGAGTTCCTGCCGTCGCCCGCCGAGATGAACCCATACCTGGGTGTTCGTGGCATCCGCCTGTCGTTGGCGCACCCGGAGCTGCTGGCAGATCAGTTGTTGGCGATGGTGCGGCTGGCCCAGCAGACACCGGTCAGTGTGATGTTCCCCATGATCACCACGCTCGACGAATTGTTCGCGGCCCGTGAGCTTTTAGAGACAACGATCAGGCGCGCTGGCGGTAGTCGTCCCGACGGCCTGCAGGTGGGCATGATGGTCGAGGTCCCTGCGGCCGCGCTCAAGGCCGCTGCATTCGCTCGGCACGTCGACTTCTTGTCGATCGGCACGAACGATCTGACGCAGTACACGCTTGCCGCCGACCGCAACAACGACGCCGTCGCGGCGATCGGCGACACGTTCGACCCCGGTCTGCTGCAACTGATTCGGGCAACCTGTCAGGGGGCCGCCGGAAAAGCGTCGGTGTCGGTGTGCGGCGAGTTCGCGGCCGACGAGTGTGCCACTTCGCTGCTGCTCGGGCTGGGCGTGGACGCGTTGTCTGTCACGCCGCCCGCCATTCCGGCCACCAAGGAAGCCGTCCGTGCGGTGAACACCTTTGACGCGCAACGGATTGCGGCGGACGCGCTTGCGGCCGACAGCGCAGCATCCGTGCGGGCCCGGCTCAACCGGGACTGAGCGCACAGAACGGTCCCTGCTTCTATGGCAGGGCGACCGTCCCGTGGAGATGTGTTACAGCGTCTGGAAGCTACCGTTCCACCAGACACCCCACGCGTTGAACTCCGCATTCCACACGACCGGCAGCCACGGCGCCCAGAACGGCGGCGGCGGAGCCGGCGGGGCCCACATGGGTACGACCGCGTCCTCAGATATCGGTCCGCCATGTCCCGGCGGCGACGCGTAGTCGAGTCCCGGGGGCGCCGGATTGCCCGGCGCGCCCATGTTCGCACCAGGGCCATCGTCAAGTGCCGGGGCCGGCCACGGTGGCGGCGGGAACGGCGGATCAGCGTGCGCTAACCCTGCGCCGAACCCCGCCGCGGCGATGCTCATTGCACCCACCAGAGTTGCTTTGGCCGCGGTTCGCTTGAGCTTCATTCATTACTCCTTCGATCGGCGCGTCCACGACGTGCGTGGACGAGCTGGTCAGGACTGCCCCCCCGAGCGCTTAGGGCTACCCAGCCGTCCCCGCGGGCTAAACCCCGCTAACCGACTGCCCGCCGAAAGAGGTCGATGAACGCCTGAGCCGCCGCATCGACGCCGGTGCGATCGTCGGTGGCCACGAGGTCGAGGAGCAGGCCACGCATGACCGCCAGCCCGAGGCGCATCAACGCCGGGTCGGTCGACCCGTCATCTGCCAGCCACGCCTCGACGGCCTCTGGCAGCATCCGGGCGAACGGCTGCTCCCCCTGTACGCCGCGCGCGTAGCACTCGAAGAAGAGGCGCTCGAACGGGCGCAGCTCCGGCCGGCGAAGGTCGGCCCACATCGCCGCGATCGCTGCGCCGGGCTCGGTCGGCAGCTCGGACAACAGGCCTCGCTGGCGGCGCTCGATTTCTCCGACGATCGCCAGCAGGAGCTCGTCGCGCGAGCCGAAGTGGTGCAGCAGCATGCGGTGGCTGGTGCCGACGGCCGCTGCGACGTCGCGAAGGGATCGGTCACCGATGCCGCGTTCCGCGCACTCTTTGACCACCGTGTCGAGCAGCTCCTGGCGCCGTTCGCGGTCAGGTGGTCGGGCCATCGACGCGTCGCTGCTCGCTTCTGGCCTTGAGACCCTTCGCCTCCAAATCGAGGTAGCGCCTTGTCATCCCGCGCATCAGCAGACCCACCGCGGCGCCGACCGGCCCGCGCTGGTCGAGTTGCTGCCGAACTTGAGTGCGCCGGTCGGACTCCGCGATGACGTCGTGGCGGGCGACGGTCAGGCCACCGGGCGAACGCTGCACCCAGGTCCACGAGGCACCCGGCGTCAACTCGGTGACTTCCCACACCAGCTTCGGCATGCGCGGCTGCTTGATTTCGAACCGCTTGCCGACCTCCAGAGCGGGCCCGTCGAGACCGACGAGCCGGGTAACCGACGCGGTCCATTCAGGCCAGCGCTCGACGTCGCTGAACACATCCCAGACGACAGCGGCAGGCGCATCGATATCAATGCCGCACTCAGTAATCATGTACCAGATGGTACATGATTACCCGGCCGCCCGGTAGCGTGTGTGCCACTCGTTCATCAGATCGACCGCCTCGTCGAAGGGACGGTCCCAGTAGCCCATAACGAGACCGTCGACCCTCGTCCCATCACTTCCGCGCAGGCCGCTGTACAGCTTGCTCGCGGGCTTCCGGCGACGGCCGGGCGAGCAGTGAAAGCCGACGCGGAATGCCGGCGACTGGGTGCTGCCGCCCCTCACGGCCTCGGCGAACGTCTTCGGGGGGCCTACCACCGCGTACTCGATATCGGCTGACGGCGCGACAAGCACGAACTTGTCGATCTCGTGCCATTCAAAGCGGCGTGGTGTGAACACTCGGTCGTTGACCTGGAACCCCTTGCTCGTCAGTCGCAGCCACCACGTCCGCCGGGCCTTCCTCAACGAATGCGCTGCGGCTCGCACCATAAACCAACCGGACAGCAACGTCATGGGAAGCAAGACGAGGCCGGCACCGGCGACGGGGAGCCAGGACGCCTCGTGCTGAATCAACAGCAAGTGCCCCCAACCCCAGCCCGCGCGTGCCAAAAGTTGATTCGCACAGAGGAATAGCAACCACAAACTGCCAGCGGTGAGCGCGCCAATCGGGATGAACATGAAGCTGACGATGACGAAGTCGACGCCCAATCGCACCCTCAACGCCGGGTAGTAAACAACCAGTTCCGGCTCGCCCCGGCGTGACCGATCGCCACTCGACTCTCGGTTCAGTTCCATATTGTTGCCCCCAACTGTTGCCTGTTGTGTGCCCATCATGGCGGCAGGCCACACCGGCAATCAACGGCTACCAGTCTTGGCTCGAAAACCCTTGCAGGATTCACAGATTCACGCTCAGCCGTGCAGCTTGCGGTAGGCGCCAACAGCCGCCCAATGCAGCGGTATGACACCAGTCTGGATCATCGACGGCGGGGCGAGATACTGCAGACCTTGGACGTAGGGAGGCACCAGACGCGGTGCGTCCGTTGCCAGTACGTCCACGACCGCCGCGACTAGGTCGGCAGCGAGATGCTGGCGGCACAGCAGGAGGTCGGGCACTCCGATAGAACGTATGCCGGGTGGCACGTACCCGCCGGTGGGCACACGGCGGACGGCGTATGGGTAGCCGGCAAGCCGGCTCATCGATACCGCCAGCTGGCTAATGTCGAGGATGCGAAGTGGCAGCTTGTCGTCCAGGTCGGTAATCGCCGGCGTCGGCACTCCGCCCGACCACACCAGTGCGTCGACGCTGCCGTCGGCGAGCCGATCCAGCCCATCCCGCAGGCGATAGTTCAACATCTCCACGCGGCCGCGAAGACCGGCCGCCTCGAACAGCACGTCGCTGGTCGCCGCACCGCCGGATCGCGCTGCGCCGATCGAGACCTGCATTCCCTGAAGGTCGGAGAGTTGTTTCGCAACAGCGGATTCGCGCACAATCACCTGCAGATAATTCTCGTACACCCGGGCCACCGCCTGAGGGGCGCTTCCCACGGAACCGCCAGCTCGATCCCGTTCGGCAACATCGGCCAGTGCGAGGCCCAGATCGACGTCCCCCGAGCGGAGCCGCGCCAGGTTTTCCACCGTGCCCTCGGTTGGCAGGACGTCGACAGTGATATCGGGATAGCGGGTGTGCAGCTGCTTGGCGAGGATCTCCGCGAATGCCAGATACAAGCCACCCGGGTCTCCCGCCGCCAACCGTAGATGTCCGCCGGGTTCGGTTCGGATGCTGCACGCAGCGGCCACTGCGGCCGTCGCGAGAAGGAATGCGCGACGGCTCATTTCGGCCGATCGACGGGTCAACACGTCGAGTCACCGGCGATCGGCAGGCGGTAGCGGACCAACAGGCCGCCTTCTGAGGCTCTCTCCACCGCAATCGCCCCACCGTGGCCCGCGGCGATCTCGGCGGCGATGGCCAGCCCAAGGCCGGTACCCGAGCCATCGTCTTTCCCCCGCCAGAATCGTGCTGCGGCCCTTGCCAAATCCTCACCGGGCAGCCCGCAGCCGTCGTCGCTGACGAGTAGGTTGGCGGTCTCACCGGTCTGCGTGGCCGACACCGTCACCGTGCTGCCTGCCCCGGCGTAGCGCAGCGCGTTCTCCAGCGCGACGTCGAGCAACTGCTCCACGTCATGGCGAGCCAGTTGCACTGAAAGGTGGGCATCATCCGGGCGGTACTGCAACTGCTGCTCTTCGCTGTCGAGGATCGGCCGCCAGAACGCCACGCGTTCTTCGATCACATCCGTCAGATCCGTGGACTCGGACACGGCGGTAGATAGGCCGACTCGACGGCTGCCGCTGACCTGCTCCGCGCGCGCCAGGCGCAGCAGTTGCTCCAACAGGTTCTCGAAGCGGTCCAGCTCCGCGGTCATCGAACTGTATGTCGAATAACCCGCCTCGGCGACGTAGTCCTCGAGGCTGTCCGCACGCAATCGCACGGCGGTGAGCGGATTTCGCAACTGATGCGAGGCATCGGCGATGAGTCGCCGTTGACGGTCCAGGGAGGCCCGCACCACTTGAGCCATCGTGTTGAACGTCGAAGTGAAGTGGCGCAGTTCGGGTGGACCCGTCACGTCTGCGGGAGGCCCGGCGACCCCTTCGGTCATCTCGGCGGCCGCGCGCTCCAGCCCATTCAGCGGACGCAGCACCCATCTGGTCAGCGACCATGCGACCCCCGCGGCGAGGATGAGCAGGCCCAAACAGCCGACCGCCACCCACAGCCAGCCGGTGGCGATTTCGCGGGCTGCGACGCCGGTATCGACCGCCACGACGACGGCGCCGACCAGTTCCCCATCGTTGCGTACGCCGTCGGCGGCCAGCCTGTGGCGTCGGTCCCACGGCAAGACACGGGTCCATCGCGACGCCGGTGCGTCGACGAGGGCGTGGTTGACGGCCATCGCGACGTCGCTATCGGTGATATCCAGTCCGCGCGACGCCAGAGTTCGACCGTCCGAATCGGTGATCAGCAGGCCTTCGCCATACACCTCGAAATAGCGATCGACCAGACGCTGCAACGGGGCGTCGGGCACAGCGGCCGCATCCGCCAGTGCGGCAAGTTGCCGGTCTCGTTCCGCGGCGAGTGCTGCGGTTCGGCGGTCCGCCAAACTGAGCGCCAGAGGAACTGCGAGTGCGGCGATCGCCAGCAGCGATAGCACGACGAGGACGGCGCGAACTCGCAGACCCATATCAGGTGTCCAGCCGGAAGCCGAAGCCGCGCACTGTGTGGAGCGGAAGTCCGACGAGCTTCGCCCTGATCTGTCCGATGAAGAAGTCCAACGACCTGGACCGGCCGACCACCGCTGTGCCCCAAACCTCGAGCATCAGCTCCTCACGGCTGACAGCCTCGCCCTGACGGGCGGCCAGGGTGTTGAGAAGCTGGAACTCGGTCCTGGTGAGCGACTGCGGTGTGCCCGCGAGAGACACCTCCCGGCGCTCGCGGTCGATGGTGACGGGCCCCGCCACGACCGGGCCGGGCGCGGCGGCGGTGTCGCCGTCGGCGCGGCGTATGCGTCGCATGACGGCGTCAATTCGCGCCATCAGCACGGCTTTTCGGACCGGTTTAACGAGATAGTCGTCGGCGCCTGCGCGAAGGCCCAACACCACCGCGCCGTCGCCGTCACGGGCGGTCATGATGATCACCGGCACCGCCGATGCGCGCCGAAGCGTGCGCAGCACGTCCAGGCCATCCATGTCGGGCAGCCCCAGGTCCAACAGCACCAGATCGCAGCCCTTGACGCGATGGAGGGCGTCGGCGCCGCGGGCGGTTCGGATTACCGTCGCGCCGGCCTGACCGAGAAGCTCGGCCAGCGCCGACGCGACCCCCTCGTCGTCCTCGACAAGCAGCACCTGCATGGCGCTGATGCTAAGCAGGGTCGGCCACAACCTCATCGACTTTGGCCTGCTCTGGCGCGCCTCTGTGAAGTTCCCGCGTCTCCTTCTCCAGCTGCGAGTGCCGGGACGACTCGCCCATGAAGACGTAGACCAATAGCGAGATCAGCCCGCAGCCGGCGACGTAGAAGAAAAACCAACTCTCGTGGCCGACGTTCTTCAGCCCCAGCGCGACGTACTCCGTGGTGCCGCCGAAGATGGCGACCGTCAGCGCGTAGGGCAAGCCGACACCGAGAGCCCGGATCCGGGCGGGGAACAGCTCGGCCTTCACCACCGCATTGATCGACGTGTAGCCCGACACGATGATCAGTCCGATCATCATCAGGCCGAACGCGGGCAGCGCGGAGCCGGTCTGTGACACCGCGGTCAGCAGCGGCACCGTGCACAGCGTTGCGCCGATCCCGAACGCGATCAGCAGCGGTCGGCGACCGATCCGATCAGACAGCGCACCAAACGCCGGCTGGATGCAGACGAAGATGAGCAGGGCGACGAAGTTGATCCTCGTCACTTGCTCTTTCGGCAGGCCTGCCGTGTTGATCATGAACTTCTGCATGTATGTGGTGAATGTGTAGAACGCGATGGTGCCGCCGAGGGTGAGACCCACGACGGTCAGGCACTCGCGCGGGTAGCACAGCAGGACCCTCAGGCTGCCGCGCTCGGTGTCCGCAGCGCTCTCCTTCACGGCCAGCGCAAAGTTCTCCGACTCGTCCATGGTGCGGCGCAGCCACATCACGGTCACGGCCGCGGCCGCTCCGACGACGAACGCAATCCGCCAGCCCCAGGCATGCATCTGCTCCGCTGTGAGCACTTGCTGCAGCACGATCTGGACACCCAGCGCGAGCAGCTGGCCGCTGGTCAGGGTCACGTACTGGAACGACGAGTAGAAGCCGCGTCGATGCGGGGTGGCGACTTCGCTCAAATACGTTGCAGATGTACCGTATTCGCCGCCAAGCGACAGTCCCTGCAGCAGCCGGGCGGCGACCAGCAGGATCGGCGCCAGCGCGCCGATCTGTGCATAGCCCGGCAGAATGGCGATGCCCAGCGAACCCACACCCATCAAGGTCACCGATAGCGTCAACGCCGCCCGGCGTCCGAACCGGTCGGCGTACCTACCGAACATCCAGCCGCCGAGCGGCCGGACCAGGAAGCCGACCGCGAAGATGCCTGCCGTGTTCAACAGCTGCGCAGTCTGATTCCCCGAGGGGAAGAACACGCTTGCGAAGTAGATGCTGAACGCCGCGTAGGCGTACCAGTCGTACCACTCGATCAAATTGCCCAGCGATCCGCGGATCACGTTGCCTGCCACCGACCTTGTCGGCGCTTCGCCGGTCTGTCGTTGCCCTGTATGCATAGTCCCCACCCCTATTGCTCGATGTTGCATTTCCCTGCACAATCCACAGATTCTCAATTCCCCACGCTGGGAAGGAGTTTGGTGACCGCATCCTGGATTTCGCTGATGCGCGCTGTGTCGAGACCCCACGGTTCCTCTACACCGACACGGCTGTCGAGATCCCACAGCACACACGGCTCGCCAGGCAATGCGACCAGCTCCCACGCGATAACGGTGCGACGCAGCTGCTCGTCCATCGGGTCGGCGACCGCCTCGATGTGCGCGGGGGCGCCGCCGATCGGATGGTGGTGCATGAACCGTCCATAGGCCTCGGCGCAAAAGGCCTGATACCTCGCCGTGCACAGGATCAAGCCGTGCCATGCTTCATCCGCGGCGCGCGAAGGCATCCCGATCACCTGGTCGTCGCGCAGCGCCGCCGCACAGCAGCGCAGCCATTGCCGCAGACCAGTCTTGATGAGATCGCGGGGCTCCCACGGGCAGGTCTTGAACACGGTAGCGGGCAGCTCCAGTTCTGCCACCGCGGCAGACGACCGTTCGAACCCCGTATCACGCCGGCCACGCCTCGCTAGCCCCCGCATCCGCAACCTCCACAACCACCGCAGCCGCCCACCGCGCCCAGGGCCACCCAGGCGGCAGCCTTCTTGGACTTCGAATACGGGGAGTCGGGAACCGCCCCAGCCGACCAGATGTCGTCCGAGTAGACGCGTGTGGACTCGGTCCGATTCCGGCGCTTCAACGCCTGAATGTCTTTGCGGTATCGCGCTTCCGGGTCGTCCCGCTGCAGATGGCGGGCTCGCCACGCCAGCATTGCCACGACGAGTCCCACCCCGACGGCCATCGCGACGATCACCAGTTGTGTCATTTGCCGATCATGTGAGGGGCGCCACACCGTGCGGAAGAGAAAAATCCGAGTTGCGCCGTTTCCTAGCACAATCCACAGATTGGGCATCCTCCGGTTTGCGAAACCTGTGGATCAGGCTAGGAAACGCGGCGATCGGACCGTTTCCCCTTCCCCGCACTGTGGCCTCGCTCTCATGATCACTGCATCTACTGCAGCAGGGGGGCAACAAATGCAGTCGACACAGCAGACCACCTGGCCGGCATATCCACCAGCTGTTCGCGGCCACGAGACAATGCACCGCATCCGAGTCCAGCCCACAGACGTCGGCATCGCCGGATTCGTCGACGGCGGCACACTTCTCGAATGGATCGAAAGGGTCGCCCACGCCACCGCCACACAGTGGTGTGGCGGCCAGTGCGTCGCCGCGTCCGTCGGCAACCTCCACCTCGACCGACCCATAAGCGTCGGCGAGGTCGTCGAACTCCAGGCCTGCCTCGTCTACACGGGGCGCAGCAGTATTCACATCCTCGTCACCATCCACTCCAGCGACGCGGGCCGGGCGAAGGTCGGTCAAACCGCGCAGTGCCCAATTGTTTTCGTCGCACTCGACTCCGCCGGTAACACCGTCGAGGTTCGCAGCTGGACACCGGTGACGATGCTTGAACTTCAGCGACATCGCCAGGCGCGAGTCCGCATCCGGATGCGCAAACGTATCGAATGCGCCATGGCGGCCCAGAGCTACACCTCAGACGGCACTGCCCCGTGCTCGACGTTGCAGGTGCGTACCGAACGCACCCATGCCCTCTCGGGCGGCCGAGTCATGCGATGGATCGACGAGGCGGCGTACAGATGCGGTGCGCGTTGGGCCGGAGCCGACGTCATCACCTCATACCTCGCCGGGATCCGCTTCCACCGGCCCATCGCCATCGGTGACGTCATTGAAGTCTCCGCACGAATCATCCACACGGGACCGCGCAGCATTCACGTCAGCGTCCACGTCACCGCTACCGACACCAGCGACGGGCAGTCTCACCTCGTGGCGCATGGGCTGGTCGTCGTCGTGTCACTCGACGAGCGCGGCCAAGCCCGGCCGATTCCGGCCTGGGAGCCCGGTTCCGCCGAAGACCATCGACTCGATCTGCATGCCAGGGAGCTGATCGAGCTGCGGCAGTTCATCGAGCCCTTCACGACCGTTCGGCAGAGTTAGCCTTGCGACGCGAACCAGCCGTCCGGCGGGCGTCCGGACAACGCCTGGGTCAGTTGCCGCGCCGCGCCGCGGACGGCCTCCACCAACGCGGGCAGTGTGGTATTCGGTCGATCGTCGCGACGCGTCGCGCTGAATGCGGCAACCGGACGCCCGGCATGGTCGAAGGCGCACGCGGCGACCGAGTGCAGCCCCTCAGTGATCATGCCCGCCTCCTCGGCCCATCCCTGCGCGCGTTCTTTCTGCAGGATTCGCCGAAGCTCCGCAAGCGAATTGGGCCCGCGGTCGGTGCGGTGAATGAACGAGGCCGACGACGGAAACAGCGCCCGCACCTGAGCCGCCGACAGATGCGCGAGGATCGATCGGCCGTTGGCCGTCAGATGCCCAGGCAGTCGCACGCCGACATCGGTGACCAGGGTGACGGGGACACTGGCGGACTGCGGTTGCTCCTTCAGCAAGTAAACACTCTCGGCGCCGTAAAGGATTCCGAGGTGGGCTGTCTCGCCGACAGCCGCGACCAACCGCTTGAGGATTGGCCGGGCGATGTGCTCGAGCGGTTCGTGGCGCAGATACGCCGAACCGACCTCGAATGCCGAGAACCCCAGTGCATACGCCCGCTGATCGGGTAGATGCACGACGAAGCCGCGCTCGATCAGCACCTCGAGCAGGTGATACGCAGTCGATCGCGGCATGCCGATCTCTCGGATCAGCGCCGAGCCCTGCACCGGCCCCGGCCGGGACGCCAGGTGGAGCAGCACGTCGAGGGCCCGCCCGACTGCTGGTGACGTACTGGACATCTGCCAACCTCCCTGCGTCTCGGATACGAGACATTATCCCCGAAATCCGACTACCGCAATGGGCCCCGGTGCGGTGTCCTGGAATCACCACAGAGTTTTGACCAGGGAAAAGAGAAGCCATGACGTCCACCGCGCGCCTCGTCCGGGCCCCCCGTGGCCCCGAGTTGTCTTGTAAGGGTTGGCAACAGGAAGCCGCGCTGCGGATGCTGATGAACAACCTCGACCCCGAGGTCGCCGAGCATCCCGAGGATCTCGTCGTCTACGGCGGCACCGGCCGGGCGGCGCGCAGCTGGGAGGCCTTCGACGCGATCGTGCGGACGCTGCGCGGCCTGGAGAACGACGAGACCATGCTGGTGCAGTCCGGCAAGCCCGTGGGCGTGTTCCGCACCCACGAGTGGGCGCCGCGCGTTCTGATCGCCAACTCGAATCTCGTTGGCGACTGGGCGAATTGGGAGCAGTTCCGCAAGCTCGAGGCCGAGGGCCTGATGATGTACGGGCAGATGACGGCGGGCTCGTGGATCTACATCGGCACCCAGGGCATCCTGCAGGGCACCTACGAAACCTTCGGCGCAGTCGCGAAGAAGCGGTTCGGCGGCACACTCGCGGGCACGATCACCCTGACCGCGGGACTCGGCGGCATGGGTGGGGCGCAACCACTGGCCGTCACCATGAATGACGGCGTGGCGATCTGCATCGACTGCGACGAGACCCGCATCGACCGGCGTATCGAGCACCGCTACCTCGACACCAAGGCCGTCGACATCGACGACGCGCTGCGGCTCGCCGTCGAGGCCCGCGACGCCAAGCGGCCGCTGTCCATCGGTCTGCTGGGCAATGCCGCCGAGGTACTTCCCGAGCTGCTGCGCCGCAACGCGCCGATCGACATCGTCACCGATCAGACCTCCGCTCACGACCCACTGTCGTACCTGCCGATCGGCATCGACTTCGACGAAATGAAGAAGATGGCCGACAAGGATCCCGTCTACTTCACCGAGCAGGCCCAGCAGTCGATGGCCAAGCACGTCGCGGCGATGGTCGGATTCCAAGACCGAGGAGCCGAGGTGTTCGACTACGGCAACTCGATCCGCGACGAGGCCCGAAAGGCCGGATACGACAGGGCTTTCGACTTCCCCGGCTTCGTCCCCGCGTACATCAGGCCGCAGTTCGAAGAGGGCCTTGGGCCATTCCGGTGGGCCGCGTTGTCGGGTGATCCGAAGGACATCGCCGCCACCGATCGGGCGATCCTCGAACTGTTCCCGGAGAACAAGCACCTCACCCGCTGGATCGAGATGGCCGGCGAGATGGTCGCATTCCAGGGGCTGCCCGCACGCATTTGCTGGCTCGGCTACGGCGAGCGTCATCGGGCCGGGCTGAAGTTCAATGAGATGGTGGCGTCGGGCGAACTGTCCGCGCCGATCGTGATCGGCCGCGACCACCTGGATTCCGGCTCGGTCGCCTCGCCATATCGGGAGACCGAGGCGATGCTCGACGGTTCCGACGCGATCGCCGACTGGCCGCTGCTCAACGCGCTGGTCAACACCGCATCCGGCGCGACGTGGGTGTCCATTCACCACGGCGGCGGTGTCGGCATGGGCCGCTCCATTCACGCCGGCCAGGTCACCGTCGCCGACGGCACCGAACTGGCCGCGCAGAAGCTCGCGCGGGTGCTGACCAACGATCCAGGCATGGGCGTGATCCGTCACGTCGACGCCGGTTACGAACACGCGACTGCGGTCGCCGAACAACGCGGCGTGCGAATTCCCATGCAGGAGAACGTGTGACCGCGTTCGACGCGTTGTGGCCGACAATCCTGGACGTCGGCAGGCACGCCTCCACCGGGGGCTATCGCCGCTATGCGTGGTCGGACGCCGATCTGACATTGCGCGAGTGGTTCACCGGCTGCGCCGCCGAGCGGAGCATGGATGTCGAAGAGGACCGCAACGGAAACCTGTGGGCGTGGTGGATGCCGCCGGGCTGGTCCGGAGATCCGACCGACGCGTTCGTCACGGGTTCGCACCTGGATTCGGTACCCGACGGTGGCGCGTTCGACGGGCCGCTCGGTGTGGTGTCCGCCTTCGCCGCCGTTGACATTGTCCGCGAGCGCGGCGTGGTGCCACGGGTGCCCATTGCTGTGGTCGCCTTCTCCGACGAGGAGGGGGCTCGATTCGGCGTTGCCTGCG
>Ga0075428_100001762_pt1 | contig 23098 bp, 20 predicted proteins | sample RhiMetdeltSRZDD2_FD_75291 | JGI IMG/M metagenome (GOLD analysis project Ga0075428, IMG submission 75291) | Populus rhizosphere microbial communities from Tennessee, USA - Rhizosphere MetaG P. deltoides SRZDD2 | ecosystem: Host-associated > Plants > Roots > Rhizosphere > Soil | place: USA... | reverse complement strand
GCAGTGCAATTCGAGGATGAGGGGCTGACGGAGTTCCTGTCGGCCGACGAGACCGTCATCGCGGTGATGGCCGCGGCGGTCGACGTGGTCGAGGCGGCGGGGATCGCGGTGGACGGAGACAATGAAGCGGAGTCGCATCTGCGCCGCGCGGTGCACTGGCGGCGGTATGGCCGCGGGCCGGTCGACGCGTTGCATCGCAGCTGCGGTGCCGCCATCTCGAGGGGATCACTACGTCTGCTCGGGTCGGTTAGATGAGTGACCCAATCGCATCCGCGGACGCCCTGGTAGCAGCGATCGAGCCGGGCGTCAGCTCACCCGGTGTAGTGACCCGCGATGTTGTGCTGGTGACGGGTCCGTGGTTGGCGGGCACCAGCAGCCTGCTCGCGGCGCTGCGCCAGCGGCTGCCGGACGTGACCTTCGTCGAGACCGGTGAGCTGTCCGTCGTCGAAGCGCCGATTGCCGTCGTGTTTATCGTGTCGGCGGTCGCGCGGCTGACCGAATCGGACTGTGCGCTGCTTGACCTTGCCGCCGCCAACACCGACCTCGTCATCGGAGTCGTGTCGAAGATTGATGTGCATCGCAACTGGCGCAATGTGCTGGCCGCCGACAGGCAGACGCTGATTGCGCACGACGCGCGCTACCGCGACGTCCCGTGGGTTGGGGTGGCCGCCGCTCCTGACCTAGGCGACTCCAAGATCGACGAGCTGGCGGAGCGGCTCGGCCACCTCGGCGACGCTAGGCTGGCACGTCGAAATCGCTTGCGCGCGTGGGATACCCGGTTGCAGACGGCCGTGCGGCGCCTCGAAGAGGAAGCCGCAGGCGTCACTCGTAACGCGCGGATCGCCGATTTGCAGGAGCAGCGTAGTGCCACGCAGCGCGACCGTCGGCTGGCCAAGACTGAACGCACGATCACCCTTCGTAGCCAGGTCCAGCACGCACGGCTGCAGTTGTCGTATTTCGCCCGCAACCGGTGCACGTCCGTGCGGGCCGAACTGCAGGAGGACGTGGCCGAGCTGGGCCGTCGGCGGCTCGGCGAGTTCGAGCCATACGTACGGACCCGGGTTGACGAGGTCGTTGCCGAAGTGGACGAAGGCATCACCACCCAAGTGGGTGACCTGGCGACCGAGCTCGAGCTCTCCACGCCGCCCCCGCCGCCGTCACCGATGCCACCGCCGGAGGCTTCCCCGCCACCCTTGAAATCACGGCGGCTGGAAACGCAGCTGATGATGATCCTCGGTGCGGGCTTCGGTCTGGGGGTGGCACTGATGGTGACTCGCCTGTTCGCGGGGCTGGCGCCCGGGTTGACCGTTGCGGGGCTCGCCGCCGGCGGGTTGGTGGGTCTGCTTCTCACGGTGTGGGTGGTGGGTATCCGCGGACTGCTTCATGACCGGGCGATGCTGGACCGCTGGGTCACCGACGTCACGGCCGCCCTGCGGTCCGCGCTCGAGGAGCGCGTCGCGACCAGGGTGCTAGCGGCCGAAACGGCGCTGACGTCGGAGCTGGCTACCCGCGACGAGCTCGAGAGCGCGACGGCCGCCGATCGCGTGGCCAAAATCGACGCGGAGCTACACGAGCACGCGATTGCGACGGCACGCGCCACCACGGTGCGGGACCGCCGCCTGCCTCTGCTCCAGAAGGCGATCGAGGCGGTGCGCGCCGAGCTGTACGGCGCGACGATGTAGTCAGATCGCCGTACCGAATAGTGGAGTAGACGAACGGCTATCCAGCGGGGCGGCGAATTTGAGGGGAACTGAATCGGTAAAACGGCCCGGAAATTGTTTCTGAATCGTTCCTGTGAGTGATCGGACATACTCCCGATTTACCGCGGGTATGTCACCCACGTTAACCTCAGTACAGGGACGACCGAATGCGCTGCCTGTCAGGTTTGGTTGGCGCGATCGGGGCCTGCGTCCTGGCAGAAAACCTACGCAGGAGAGTTTTGATGACCGCAGCGACCATTCCAGGTCTGGACACCGCACCGACTAAACACAAAGGGCTGCTTGCCTGGGTCCAGGAGGTCGCCGAACTGACACAGCCGGATCGAGTCGCATTCGCGGACGGCTCCGAAGAGGAATTCGAGCGACTGGCTGCCCATCTGGTCGACGCAGGCACCTTCAAGCGGTTGAACGACGAGAAACTGCCCAACTCTTACCTCGCGTTGTCCGATCCGTCCGACGTGGCGCGGGTGGAATCGCGCACCTTCATCTGTTCCGAGCGGGAGATCGACGCGGGGCCGACCAACAACTGGATGGATCCGGCCGAGATGCGCGGCATCATGACCGACCTGTACCGCGGCTCCATGCGCGGCCGGACCATGTGGGTCGTCCCGTTCTGTATGGGCCCGCTCGGCGCCGAGGATCCCAAGCTCGGTGTCGAGATCACCGACTCCGAATATGTCGTCGTGTCCATGCGGACCATGACCCGGATGGGCCAGGCAGCGCTGGACAAGATCGGCGACGACGGCTTCTTCGTCAAGGCGCTGCACTCGATCGGTGCCCCGCTTGAGCCAGGGCAGAAGGATGTGCCGTGGCCGTGCAACGACACGAAGTACATCACGCACTTCCCTGAGACCCGCGAGATCTGGAGCTACGGCTCGGGCTACGGCGGCAACGCGCTGCTGGGCAAGAAGTGCTACTCGCTGCGGATCGCGTCGGCGATGGCGCACGACGAAGGCTGGCTCGCCGAGCACATGCTGATCCTCAAGCTGATCTCGCCGGAGAACAAGTCGTATTACGTCGCGGCCGCGTTCCCGTCGGCGTGCGGTAAGACCAACCTCGCGATGCTGCAGCCGACGATCCCCGGCTGGCGCGCAGAGACCGTTGGCGACGACATCGCGTGGATGCGGTTCGGCAAGGACGGCCGGCTGTATGCGGTGAATCCCGAGTTCGGCTTCTTCGGCGTCGCGCCGGGCACCAACTGGAAGTCGAACCCGAACGCTATGAAGACCATCGAAGCGGGCAACACCGTCTTCACCAACGTCGCGCTGACCGACGACAACGTCGTGTGGTGGGAGGGGCTGGAGGGCGATCCCCAGCATCTGATCGATTGGAAGGGCCGCGAGTGGACGCCCGACTCGGACGAGAAGGCCGCGCATCCGAATTCGCGGTACTGCACGCCGATGTCGCAGTGCCCGACGCTGGCACCGGAGTGGGATGACCCGCAGGGCGTGCCGATCTCGGCGATCCTGTTCGGCGCCCGGCGCAAGACGACGGTGCCGCTGGTGACGCAGGCCCGCGATTGGCAGCACGGGGTGTTCATCGGCGCGACGATGGGCTCCGAGCAGACGGCCGCGGCCGAGGGCAAGGTCGGCACGGTGCGCCGCGACCCGATGGCGATGCTGCCGTTCCTGGGCTACAACGTCGGCGACTACTTCGCGCACTGGATCGACATCGGCAAGCAGTCCGATGAGTCGAAGATGCCGAAGATCTTCTTCGTCAACTGGTTCCGCCGCGGCGATGACGGCCGCTTCCTGTGGCCGGGCTTCGGTGAGAACAGCCGCGTGATGAAGTGGATCATCGACCGGATCGAGCAGCGGGCCGGCGGCAAGACGACGCCGATCGGTACCGTGCCGACGGCCGAGGATCTGGATCTCGAGGGTCTCGATGTCGATGCCGCCGACGTGGATGCCGCGCTGGCGGTCAACGCTGCGGAGTGGCGTAACGAGCTGCCCGAAATCGAGGAGTGGTTCGAGTTCGTCGGCGAGAAGCTGCCGACCGGCATCAAGGACGAGTTCGACGCGCTGAAGCACCGGTTGGCCGAAGCCGATTAGCTCGTCTTCACCCGCGAACAGGGCCCCCGCGCAAGCTGGGGAACGTAAAAGTGCCCAAATCCTTTGGATTTTGGGCACTTTTACGTCTTGTCGGCAACAAGATCGACCCTCTTGACACGTGTCAAGTTCGGCCGCGTAAAGTCAGCCCATGCAGATTCGCGAGCATGCCGAGGCCAACCCCGACAAGCCGGCCATCATCATCCATCCGTCTGGGACGGTCCTGACCTTCGCCGAGCTCGAGGCGCGCGCCAACCGCCTCGCCCACTTCTTCCGCAAGCACGGTCTGCGCGAGGGCGACGCCGTCGCCATTTTGATGGAGAACAACCAGCACTTCCACGCCGTCATGTGGGCGGCGCGTCGCTGCGGTCTCTACTACGTCCCGATCAACACCCACCTGACCGCAGCCGAGGCGGCCTACATCATCGACAACAGCAACGCCAAAGCCGTCGTCGGCTCGGCGGCACTGCGCAAGACGTGTGAGAACCTCGCCGAGCACACGCAGCCCGACCTAAGGATCATCGCCGACGACGACCTCGACGGCTGGCACCGCTATCCCGAATGCGTTGCGGATCAACCCGATACGCCGATCGACGACGAGATCGAAGGCGACTTACTCCAGTACTCGTCGGGCACCACCGGCCGCCCCAAGGGCATCAAGCGCGAACTTCCGCACCTGCCGCCGGCCGAAGTTCCCGGCCTGATGTCGGCGTTGGTCGGCTTCTGGCTCGACCCCGAGGCCGTCTACATCAGCCCCGCCCCGCTGTACCACACCGCGCCTTCGGTGTGGTCGATGCAGATTCAGGGCGCCGGCATCACGACCGTAGTGCTGGAGAAGTTCGACGCCGAGGGTTGTCTGGACGCGATCCAGCGTTACCGCGTCACTCACGGGCAATTCGTGCCTGTGATGTTCACCCGAATGCTGAAACTGCCTGAATCCGTTCGCAATAAGTACGACTTGTCCAGCATGAAGCGCGTGATGCATGCAGCGGCGCCCTGCCCCGTCGAGATCAAGAAACAAATGATGGACTGGTGGGGCCCGATCGTCGATGAGTACTACGCCTCCTCCGAGGCGATTGGCTCGACACTGATCACCGCCGAAGACTGGCTGGCCCACCCCGGTTCGGTCGGCAAGCCGATGATGGGCGGGCTGCACATCCTGGACGAGGACGGCAACGAGTTGCCACCGGGCCAGGCCGGGGAGATCTACTTCGAGGGCGGCTTCGACTTCGAATACCTCAACGATCCGGAGAAGACCGCCAAATCACGCGATAGCCACGGCTGGAAAACAGTCGGCGACATCGGCTATCTCGACGAAGAGGGCTACCTCTACCTGACCGACCGGCGCCACCACATGATCATCTCCGGCGGGGTGAACATCTACCCGCAGGAGGCCGAGAATATGCTCGTCACCCATCCCAAGGTGATGGACGCCGCGGTGTTCGGCATCCCGGACGACGAAATGGGCCAAAGCGTCAAGGGCGTCGTTCAGACAGTAGACCCAGCCGATGCCACCGACGAGTTCGCCGAGGAACTGCTGGTCTGGCTGCGAGACCGGTTGGCGCACTACAAATGTCCGCGCTCGATCTCGTTCGAGGCGCAGCTGCCGCGCACCGATACCGGCAAGCTGTACAAGCAGGAGCTGATAAACAAGTACGCGTGACGGAGCTCGCGAGTGTCGTGGTCGCCGTCGGGTCGCCTTCCGACGACGCGACTTTCACACTGACCGAAGACGACTGCGACGACCGTCGCGCAATCACCGTGCCGTCGGTTCCCGAAGCGCTCGCCGAGCTCACCGAGCGATGCCAACGCTGGCCGCAAGCCGCGGCCGTCTGCGACGACGTCCTCCGTTCCATCGATCCCGCCGCACCGACCCGCGCCGGCGTCATCACCGAATCGCTGGCCTACTCGACACTGCAGTCGGGACCGGAGTTCGCGCGCTGGCTCGCCGAACGCGGGCCCCCCACCGTCCCCGACATTTCCGATCCCGTGCAGGCCGACCGCGACGACAGCCGTCTGCACGTCCGGTTCAACCGCCCGCAGCGGCACAATGCGTTTTCCACCGACATGCGCGCCGAACTGCTCGACGCGCTTGAAGTCGCGCGGCTCGACCCGTCGATCACCGAAGTGGTGCTGACCGGCAACGGCCCATCGTTCTGCAGCGGCGGCGACCTGGCCGAGTTCGGCACCTTCGCCGACCCCGCCAGCGCGCATCTCGCCCGCACCCGCTACTCGCCCGCACTGGTGCTCGACGAGCTGACCGCCCGCCTCGGCCGCAACTGCCGCGCCGAGGTACACGGAAAGGTGTTGGGCAGCGGGCTGGAGATGGCCGCCTACTGCGGATGGGTGCAGGCGCATCCCGACGCCGTGCTCGGCCTGCCCGAACTGAGTCTCGGCCTGATCCCCGGCGCAGGCGGCACCGTCAGCATCACCCGCCGCATCGGTCGATGGCGCACTGCCTATCTGGTGCTGTCCGGCCAGACGATCGACACGGACACAGCGCTGCGGTGGGGCCTCGTCGACGAAGTGCAGTGATTTCGGTGCGCAAACGGTCGCTGAGCGCATGTTTCCGCGCCGAAATCGCATAAGTGGCAGGCTGGCAGCATGGGGTTGCCCAGCATGCGACCCACCGGCTGGTTCCAGGTGGCCTGGAGCGCCGATCTCGAGGTCGGCGACGTTAAACCCCTGCACTACTTCGGCACGGAGCTCGTGGCCTTCCGCGACCTCGACGACATCGTCCGCGTCCTCGACGCGCACTGCCAGCACATGGGCGCCGACCTCTCGCACGGCGGCTGCGTCGTCGAAGGCGGCATCCAATGCCCGTTCCACGGCTGGGTGTGGAGCGGTGACGACGGCCACAACGTCCGGATCCCGTACGAGCCGCACGCCGACGACGCCAGGCGCGTGCACTGCTGGCCTACCGCCGAATTCAACGAGTGCATCTACGTCTGGCACGACGTACGGCATCGCGCGCCGCTCTGGCCCGCACCCGACGGGTGGGGCGGATTGGGTGAGAGGGTCAGCAGCTACTGGTTCCGTGCAGTGGGCCCGGATGAGAGGCAATTCTTCGCAGGCGTGACGGTGCATCCGCAGGTGGTTGCCGAAAGCTCGGTTGACCGCCAGCACTACCGATTCGTACACAAGGTGCCGGTGAGCCCGATCCTGCTCGCCTCGACCGCAGACAACTCCAGCTGGCACGCCACCATCGGCTTCGGCGCCGGCAATCCAGTCGAAATATGTTGGCATGGAATCGGTTTGAGCTTCAGCTGCGAGGACAACGGCGACGGCATGCAGATCATCTCGATCTGCCCCACACCTGTGGATGACACGACTACGGATATCTTCGCGACCTACTGGGTGTCCGAAGACCTCGACTATGACGAACGGTTAGCCGCAGCCAAACGTATGCTGCCCGACGACATCGAAATCTGGGCGCACTTGCAATACCTCGACCGTCCCGCGTTGGCGCCATCGGAGGCCGACGACTTCCAGCACATGCGGCAGTGGGCCCGCAGCTTCTATCCGCCCGCTCAGCCCGACCTGCGCAGCGTCACCCTGTAGGTGTATTGCTCGGGCAGGAAGTGGCTGACCGACAACTCGACTGGCCTGCCGCCCGAATCCGAATACAGCCGGTCCACCCTTAGCATTGGATGGCCCGGCTGACAGCCCACCGCATCGGCAACGATTCCGTCGGCAAGCGCGACCGTAATCGATTGTGCCGCTTCAGCGATCGGCTCCGTCAGATGCGGTTCCAGCAGTCCGATGACTGTATGCGTTCCGACGGCACCGTCGGCCAATGCAGGCGAGTCCAGCACCGGCTGCGCCTCCGACGGCACCAGATGCACCGTGGTCAACACGAACGGCACCCCGTCGTGCAGCCGCCGGAACACCACGGAGTACACGACGTCGTCATCCAGCCGCAGCCGGCTCGCAGCATCGACATCGACGCGGCGGCGTAGCCCGGTCAGCACCTCCATCGTGGTGTCGTCGGACAGGCTCATCAGATCTTCGATCGACCCGAGCTGGCGCAGATAACGTCGGCCCGGCTCGCTGGCATAAGTACCGCGACCCGGAACCCGATACACCATGCCCTCGGCTACCAGATCCTGAAACGCCCGCCGCACAGTCTGCCGCGAGAGACCATGCCGTGCAACAAGTTCAGATTCGGTGGGCAGCCGCGCGCCGTCGCGGTAGTGGCCCGCAGCGATCTCCCCGCGGAGTTGTTCACGCAGCGCCTGATACGCGGGCTTCATCAGATGCCTCCGCGGGCCACCAATTGACTGGCGATCACGTTGCGCTGGATCTCGTTGGTGCCTTCGCCGACGATCATCAGCGGCGCATCCCGGAAGTAACGTTCGACGTCGAATTCGGTGGAATAGCCGTAGCCGCCGTGGATTCGGACCGCGTTCAATGCGATCTCCATCGCGACCTCGGAGGCGAACAGTTTGGCCATGCCGGCCTCCATGTCGGCGCGCTCGCCCGCGTCGTAGCGGTCCGCTGCGTACAGCGTGAGCTGACGGGCGGCAGTCAACTTGGTCGCCATGTCGGCCAGGTAATGGCCAACGGCCTGGTGCTTCCAGATCGGCTGTCCGAAGCTCTCTCGCTCCTGTGCGTAGCGCAATGCATCCTCGAGTGCTGCTGTCGCGACCCCCAGAGCTCGCGAGGCCACCTGAATGCGGCCTGTCTCAAGGCCTTTCATCATTTGCGCGAAGCCCTTGCCCGGCTCACCGCCGAGGATCGCCGACGCCGGCACCCGGCAGTCGTCAAACGTCAGCTCGCAGGTTTCGACGCCCTTGTAGCCCAGCTTGGGCAGATCGCGCGAGATGGAAAGTCCCGGGCTGGAGCCGATGTCGAGGCCCGGGGCGGCCTCTCCGTGCTCGACGAGCACCACCGAAATCCCTTTGTGCGCGGGCGTGGCCGTCGGATCGGTCTTGCACAACAGCGCGATAAGACCGGACCGGCGCGCATTGCTGATCCACGTCTTCGACCCGTTGATCACCAAACCGTCGCCGGCGGACAGCGCGGTGGTCTTCATGTTCTGCAGATCCGAGCCGCCGCCGGGCTCGGTCAGCGCCATCGTGGCCCGCAGTTCACCGGTCGCCATCGGGGGCAGATACTGGCGCTTCTGCTCCTTCGTCCCGAACAGGCTCAACAGCTTCGCGACGACGGTGTGCCCGCCCATCGCGCCTGCCAGGCTCATCCAGCCGCGCGACAGCTCCTGGGTGACCAGCACGTAGCACCGTGTCGACACCGGCGAGCCGCCGTAGGACTCGGGGATCGCCAGCCCATAGATCCCGATGCGCTTCATCTGCTCGATCCACGCCTCGGGGTACTCGTTGGCGTGCTCGACCTCGCGGACTGTCGGCTTCACATCCCGGTCGATGAACGCCCGCACCGTCTCGACCAGCAGTGTTTCTTCTTCAATCATTTGTACGGCCATATTGACACTTTGTACGCCCAAATGGCAACATCGGCTGCCGTGAGCGGCCCATATTTCGACGACTTGGAGGTCGGCCAGGTCTTCGACTCGGCACCCTCGATGACCCTGAGCCAAGGCGCCGCGGGAGCGCACCAGGCGATCATCGGCGACCGTCTGCGGCTCGCACTCGACGCTCAGCTGGCGTACGCCGTGACCGGGGCAACCTCCGCGCTGGCACACCCCGCGCTGGTCTGCGACGTCGCGATCGGACAGAGCACGCTGGCCACCCTTCGGGTGAAGGCCAACCTGTTCTATCGCGGGCTGGAGTTCCACCGGTTCCCCGTCATCGGCGACAGCCTGTTCACCCGCACCGAGGTCGTCGGGTTGAAGCAGAATTCGGCCAAGCCAGGTCGTGCGCCGACAGGGCTTGCGGCGTTGCGGATGACCACCGTCGACCAGATCGGCAGGCTGGTGCTGGACTTCTACCGCTGCGCGATGCTTCCGCTGAGCGCCGAACACGAGACCGGTCGCAACGACGACCTGACCAACATCGGTGCGGACCTCGCGGCGCCGCCCGACCCGACCGCCGACTGGGACGCCGACGTATACCGCGAGAAGGTGCCGGGTGCCCATTTCGACCCCGGCCTCGCCGGCGCAGTTCTGCAAAGCACCGCCGACGTGGTCACGAGCGCCCCGGAGCTCGCCCGGCTGACGCTGAACGTCGCTGCCACACACCATGATTGGCGCGTCGGTGGTCAGCGGCTCGTCTACGGCGGGCACACCATCGGGCTGGCCTTGGCGCAGACAACGCGGCTGCTGCCCAATCTGGTCACGGTGCTCGGCTGGGAATCCTGCGACCATTTGGGCCCGGTTCACGAGGGCGACACGCTCCACAGCGAACTGCACGTCGAGGCCGCGGACCCGCTGCCCGATGGCCGCGGGGGAGTGCTGAAACTGCGCTCGCTGGTGTTCGCGGTGGGCGAGCCCGACCGCAAAGTGCTGGACTGGCGGTTCTCGGCGCTCCAGTTCTGAGCACAATGAGCGTGTGACGCCGATGGCCATACCTGTCGCCGTGCTGACACGGGCGCGGCGGGCCGCCGACGCGTTCCAAGCCCTCACCGGCGTTGAGACGGACTCCGTCGAACTGCTCACCGGTCGGGCCGCGCTACTCGGACTGACGCCGCCAGGCCGGATTTCCGCGGGCGGGGCCACCCACTTGATGCGCAGCAGCGACGAATGGTGCGCGCTCACGTTGTCGCGGCAAGACGACGTCGACGCCGTTCCCGCACTACTCGAGTCCGATGCGGTCGCCGACGATCCCTGGCCGGCTGTGCAACAGTGGGTGGCCACCAATACCCCCGCCGACATCACCTCGCGGGCGCGCCTGCTCGGTCTTCCCGTCGCCGCCCTCGGCGAAACAGCTCCCGCCCCACCGCGAATCACAAGGCTGGGCAATCCGGCCGCCCCGCGCACGCCAGCCGAACTGTTGGTCGCCGACCTCTCGTCGATGTGGGCAGGCCCCCTGTGCGGACAGCTGCTGGCCCGCGCGGGCGCGACCGTAGTCAAGGTCGAAACTCTCGCCCGGCCCGACGGGACCCGCGCCGGGCCGCCAAAGTTCTTCGACTGGATGAACAGCGAAAAGCTCTCCTATGCAGTCGATTTCGACAAACCCGCGGGCCTGCGACGGCTGCTGGAGGCCGCCGACGTCGTGATCGAGTCGTCGCGGCCCGCAGCGCTCCGGCACCGCGGTCTGGGCCCGATGCCGCGCGACGGGCGAGTCTGGCTGCGGATCACGGGCCACGGTGCCGACGGCGAGCGCGCCAACTGGGTGGCGTTCGGCGACGACGCCGCAGTATCGGGCGGCTTGGTCAGCGGTACCAGTGAGCCACAGTTCTGCGGCGACGCGATCGCCGATCCGTTGACCGGCCTGCACGCTGCGCAACATGTCGCGGAATCGCTGAGCCGCGGCGGCGGTGAGCTGATCGAACTCTCGATGGCCGCCGTCGCCGCAACCTATGCCCAGGACGATCGGACCGTCGAAACCAGTTGCGCCGCAACGCCCGCCATAGCCTCCAGGGCCCCGGCGCTCGGTGCGGACAACGCCGCGGTCGAACGGCTGCTCGCCGAAAGACGGTTGGCATCATGCTGATTCAACGCGCCACGCTGCTCGCCGGCACCACCACCGACATCCGGGTCGACCAACAGATCGTCGACGTCGGTGAGCTGACGCCGGACAAGGGCGAGCAGGTCCTCGACGTCGCGGGCGCGACGGTCATCCCCGGCTTGCACGATCACCATGTCCATTTGCGGTCGGCCGCAGCCGCCTTGACGTCGGCCCGCGTCGGGCCCGCAGAGGTAAGGGGCCGCGAGGACCTGAAGCGCGCGCTGGCCGAAGCGCCCGTCGGCAGTGACGGCTGGGTCAGGGCCATCGGCTATCACGAGGCGGTCGCGGGACCGCTGGACCGCCATGTGCTCGACGAAGTGTCGCCGCCGCTACCGGTCCGCGTGCAGCACCGCAGCGGCGTGCTGTGGACGCTGAACTCGGCGGGGCTGGCCAGAGTGGGGCTGACCGATCACACCGACGGGCGGCTGCGTAGCGCCGACCGCCACTGGTCAGATGCGTTGCAGCGCAACGAGAGCGGGCTCAACGAGGTCAGCCAGAGACTGAGCGCATACGGCGTCACCGGCGTCACCGATGCCACGCCCGACTTCGAAGTCAGCGACATCGTTAAGCTGCTCCAGGCACACCGGCACGGCGAGCTGGCCCAGCGTGTGCACTGCCTGGCACCGGGCAAGCGCATCCTGCACGACAGCGACCTCGACCTCGACGAACTCAAAGATTGGGTCGCCGAACGCCACGCCGCGGACGCCCCCGTCGCGGTGCATTGCGTGACCGCCGCCCAGCTGGTCGTGACGCTGTCGGCGCTGCGCGAGGCCGGCACCCATCTGCAGGACCGCATCGAACACGCGGCCGTCGTGCCCGACGGCAGCATCGCCGATCTCAAGAACCTCGGCGTCACCGTCGTAACCCAGCCCAACTTCGTCGCCGAGCGGGGCGACCAATACCTGACCGACGTCCCCGCCGCCGAACACCACGAGTTGTGGCGGCTGGCCTCACTGCTGAAGGCAGGCGTGAAGGTCGCGCTGTCCACCGACATGCCGTTCGGCGAGGGCGATCCGTGGGCGACGATGCGCGCCGCCGTCCGCAGAACCACCGCGACAGGCGCCGTCCTCGGCCCCGACGAAAGTGTCTCGGCGCGTGAGGCTTTGACGATGTTCTTTGGCACCTCTGGCCGACCGACCGAACCCCGCACCATAACCAAGGGCCAGCCCGGCGACCTGTGCGTCTTGGCCGCGTCACCGGAAGACGTGATCGAAGAGCTCGATGCCCGGATGGTCAACGCAACTGTCGTCGCAGGCGAGGTCGTTTTCGAGCGCGGCTGAGTTCTGCCCACCGCGAACCACGGCATAGCCCCCGCAACGCGGGCGCTCAATTAGTTATGGCCGAAGACCTGCCCGACGACGAAAAGGCGCTCGACGCATACTCCACCGTCGTCACCACCGTCGCCCGCGCGGTGCTGCCCAGCGTCGCCAGCCTCGCGGTGCGCACGTCACGGGGTGACGGCAGCGGCAGCGCCAGCGTCATCACACCCGACGGCTTCCTGCTGACCAGTGCCCACGTCGTCGCCGGGGCCAACAGCGCGGAAGCGGCATTCACCGACGGCACCACCGTGAAGGTCGACGTGGTCGGCCGCGACGTGCTGTCCGACCTCGCCGTGCTGAAGGCGCACGACGCCGTGCCCGCGCCGGTCGCGATGGGACGCGCGGAGGACCTGCAGGTGGGCCAGCTCGTGGTGGCGGTCGGCAATCCGCTCGGCCTGGCCGGCAGCGTTACCGCAGGCATCGTGTCCGGCCTCGGCAGGTCATTGCCGACGAAAGCGGGCCGGGTGGTCGACGAGGTGATCCAGACCGACGCTGCGCTCAACCCCGGCAACAGCGGCGGCGCGCTCGCCGACGGACGCGGCCGGATGGTCGGCGTCAGCACGGCGGTCGCGGGAGTCGGTCTGGGGCTTGCAGTTCCGGTCAACGACTCCACGCACAGGATCATCGGGTCGCTGATGAGCACGGGCCGGGTGCGACGGGCCTGGCTGGGCATCGCGGGTGCGCGCATCCCCGTCGCACCGGCGCTGGCGACCAAGCTCGGCACCGCCACCGGACTGCAGATCGCCAGCGTCGTGAAGGGCAGCCCCGCGGCCGAGGCGGGTCTTCGCCGCGGCGACATCGTGGTCAGCGTCGACGGCCACGACATCGTCACCGCGACCGCGATTCAGAAGCTGATGGTCGAGGACGCGATCGCCCGCCGCATCGAGATGACCGTGTGGCGCAACGGCGCCTTGGTCGACGTGTTCGTGGTGCCCCGCGAGCTCGCCGATACCTGACGTGTCCATTGACTGATTCCACCCTGCACGCCTACAGTCTGATTTGCAGAAATAGTTTCCTCAGTACGGAAGACAACCAGCACAGGGAGAGAACAGTGCGCATCAGACACCTCGGAATCGTGGTCCAGGACCTCGAGCGGACCGCCGAGTTCTACGAGAACGTCCTGGGCTTCAAGCGTCTGGGAGACGCCCGAACGCCCGGGCACTACCCCGGCAAGGCACTCGATCTCAGCGATGGCGAGGTGAACTACTCGCTGCTGCAGCCGAATCCAGAAATCGAACGGTCCGAGTGGACGTACGGCGCGATGGGGCCCAACCACATCGGCGTGACGATCGAAGACACCGGCGCCGTGGTCCGCGCGCTGAAGGACCGGGGCATCGAGGTGTACGGCGCCGAGGCAGCAGATCCGCCGCGGTTCTTCAAGTTCCGCGATCCCGACGGTGTCGAGGTCGACGTCGCCACGCCGGAGCGTGGCTGGAAGTTCTGACTGGCCAGCGCCGCTCGCTTCCGCCGCTGTGGCTCGTCGGCACCGTCGCCGGCATCTTCCTGCTTCAGGTCGCGGTCACATTAGCCCGGCCGGTGTCGACGTACCGGCTCCTTGCGCTCGGCGCTGACGGCGCCACGGTCGGCGTGACGGCCGCATGCTTCGCCGTTCCGCCGATCGTGCTCGCGGTGGGCTTCGGCCGGTGGACCGAGCGGCACCACCCCGCGATCCTGCTCGGCTTCGGCCTCGCCATCGGGGCCGCGGCGGCCTTCGCCTTGTGCATCGCCGAGCAGATCTGGGCCATCGCGCTCGCCACGACCGCCCTCGGCATTGGACATACGTCCGCGACGATCGGTGGGCAGAGCATCATGGCCCAGGCGGATAGCTCGCTTGCGCGCATCAGCAGGTTCGGCACGCTCACCACCGTCTCGGCGCTCGGCCAGATCGTCGGACCGGTCCTCGGCGGCGTGATCATCGGCCACACGGAACAGCCCAGCGTCCCGGCCACGTCCTCGGCCTTGCTCGCCGCGGCATGGGTTTTCGTCGCCGGTTTGCCGGCCACCGCTATCGCGATGCGCACCCGGATCCAGCAGTCGACGGTGCGCGAGGGCAAGGCCGAAGGAGTGTGGGGTCTGCTGCGCAGACGGGGCATGCCTGCGGCGCTGATGACCAGCTTCTCCGCGAAGAGCGGCATCGACTTGCTCTTGGTCTATGTTCCGTTGCTCGGTGTCGCCGTCGGTCTGACGTCGTCACAAGTCGGCATCCTGCTGGGCATCAGCTCCAGCGGTGCGCTCCTGGCGCGGGCCGCGACCCCGTTCTTCGTCCGCCGGATCCCGAACGTGCGACTCACCGTGGTCGCGACGGTCGTCGCGGCGTCGTGTCTGCTCGTAATCGCGGTCAGCGGCAACCTGGCGCCGATGATGGTCGCGATGTCGGTGCTCGGCTTCGCGCTCGGCCTGTCGCAGACCACCACCATGGACTGGGTCGTCAACCTTGTCGGCGACACCAGCCGGGGCTCAGCGCTCGGGCTGCGAGTCGCGACCAACCGCGTCGGGCAGGCGTTCATCCTCGCCGCAGCGGGGGCCATATCAGAGGTGTGGGGAGTCGAGGCCGCCTTCGCGCTGCTGGCTGCCGTCATGTTCGTGACCGCCGCCTCGGGTCTCGCCAGCGCGCGCCGGGGCCCTCAATCCGAGGGTGCTTGAGCGGCCCCCGGCGCCATCGGCGTTCGGGAGATCGTCTCGATCATCAGCTCGCCGATGCGCGAAATCCGTTGCGCGCTAAGCCGACTCGTCGGCGCGGCCACCGCGATCGCTGCGGGCCGCCCCGCGAAGTCGCGGAATGCGACGGCCACCGAGCCCACGTCCTCCTCAGTCTCGCCCGCGTTGACGGCATAGCCCCGCTGTCTGGCCTTGCCCAATTCCTTCAGCAACTTCGCTTGGGTCGTGATCGACTGCGCCGTGCTTGACTCGAACGGCTCGGCCGACGTCGGGTACAGCTTGGCCACCTGCTCGTCGGTCATCTGGGCGAGCAGCGCCTTGCCGAGCGAGGTGCAGTGGGCAGGGGCCAACGTCCCCGTCCGTGCCACCACACGCAGGGCGCGTTCGGACTCCAGGCCGTCGACGTAGCGCACCTTGTTGCCCTCCAGCGCACCGAGATGGACCGTCTCACCGGTCTCGGCGGCCAGCTCCTCCATCGCGGGCCGAGCTTGCTCGCGAACATTCAGCGAGCCGACGACGGCCAGGCCCACCTCGACCAGTGCGGGACCCGCGATGTAGGCGCGCGTGACCGGTTCTTGCTGGACGAAGCCGTGGTGGGCAAGCATCGCGAGCAGCCGGTGCGCCGTCGAGTGCGCGACTCCTAGGTACTTGCACGCGTCGGTGAGCCGGACCCTTGGCTGCTCACGGAACAGCAGCAGCAAGAGCAGCGCGTTGTTGACCGAGGCGATCGGGTAGGCGGGGCCGGTTTCGCTCTCCGGTCGCGTCTTCTGCATAGAAGAATAGTACCGTCTGCCCCGGTTGGTGTTCGCCGACGCGACGACACAGCAGTGCGCTGCAAAGTGACGCTTGACACACCCGCGGCCGGGCCATAGGTTTTCTCACAGCAGAAGATGTTTCCATCTTGAAGACATCCCCAAGAGGTCTGCATGGAGCAAGAGATCGTTCGGCGCCCCGACGAGGACACCCCCGACGAGGACGCCGCCGAAGAGCTCGCCGCCGAACCGAGCCCGGCTGACGGCGACCAGAATCGGGACGCCCGGCTGACCCGACGAGTTCACGTCGTCCTCGGCCTGGTGATCGCCGCGCTCGGGGCGTGGCTGCTGTACAAGAGCCGGACCGAGCTGGAGTTCCGCGGTCCGAACAACGAGCCAGGCCCGGGCTACCTTCCCGTCCTGCTGACCATCTGCCTCATCGCCCTCGGCCTCGCGCTGTCGGCGGTGTGGTTGTGGGGTCCGAAGGCGCGCCGCGGTGAGGCGCCCACGCTGTCACTGTCTCCCCAGGGCATCGGCCGCGCGCTCCTGGTGTGGCTCGCCCTGTTGGTCTGCGCGTTCCTGATCGAGCCGCTGGGCTTTCTGGCGGCCGGTGAAGTACTGGTCGTGCTGGTGATCGTGGTGATCGAGCGAATCCGATCCATCCCATTGATCATCGCGCTGCTGTTGCTGCCGCCTGCCATGTACTTGCTGTTCGACACCCTGCTCGAGGTGCAACTCCCGGGAGGAACCCTGTGGTACTGAATCAGACTGGGCGCCAACGGTGAACGCGGTCGAGGGCCTGCTACACGGGTTGCAATCGGCGATCACGCCGACGAATCTGTTGTGGCTGCTCGTGGGCTGCCTGCTTGGCACCCTCGTCGGGATCCTGCCCGGCCTCGGGCCACCCGCCACGATCGCGATTCTGTTGCCACTCGCCACCGGCTTCGCCCCCGCGACCGGTCTGATCATGATGGCCGGCATCTACTACGGCGCGAAGTACGGCGGATCGACCACGTCGATCCTGTTGAACATCCCCGGCGAGTCGTCGTCGGTGGTGACTTGTATCGACGGCTACGAGATGGCCAAACAGGGCCGCGCGGGGAAAGCCCTAGGCATCGCGGCGATCGGGTCGTTCGTCGCGGGCACCCTTGGCGTGATCGGCCTGACGTTCCTGGCGCCCGCGGCCGCTGACGTGGCGGTCAACTTCGGGCCGCCCGAGTACTCGGCGCTGATGGTGTTCGCGCTGCTGCTGGTGATCATGCTGGCGGGCGATTCGATGCTCAAGGGCTTCATCGCGATGTTCATCGGGCTCTTCCTGTCCACCATCGGCACCGACCTGTTCTCCGGCGCACAACGGTTCACCGGCGACCAGATCGAGCTCGCAGGCGGCATCGAGTTCATCGCCCTGTCCGTCGGCATCTTCGCGGTCGGCGAGGTGCTGATCAACATCGAAGACAAGACCGAGAAGCAACTCTTCCAGGTGCCCAACAAGATTCGCGATCTGCTCCCGTCTCGACAGGACATCAAGAAGTCGACGCCTGCCATGCTGCAGGGCGGCATTGTGGGCTTCCTGATCGGCATCCTGCCTGGTGCAGGCTCGACCGTCGCGTCGTTCGTCTCCTACATCATCGCCAAGAAGACATCGAAGACGCCGGAGGAGTTCGGCAAGGGCTCGATCGAGGGTGTCGCGGCTCCGGAGGCGGCGAACAACTCGGAAACCGGCGGCGCGATGGTGCCGCTGCTGACCATGGGCATTCCCGGATCTGGCACGGGCGCAGTACTTCTCGGTGCATTGGTGCTCTATGGTCTCAACCCCGGACCGTTGCTCTTCCATGAGCACGCCGACGTCGTGTGGCCGATCATCGCCAGCATGTACCTGGGCAACATCGCCCTGCTGGTGATGAACCTGCCGATGGTGCCGCTGTTCGCGAAGCTGCTGAACACCCCTTATAAAGTTCTCTACCCGGCGATCCTTTTGATCTCGGTCGTCGGCGTCTACAGCGTGAACTTCTCGATCTTCGATGTCGGCATGCTGGTGGTCTTTGGGCTCCTCGGCTACGTGATGCGCAAGCTCGACATCCCGCCTGCCCCTTTGGTTCTCGCCTTCGTGCTAGGCCCGATCGCGGAAAATGCGATCCGGCAATCATTGTTGCTGTCGAACAACAGCCCGATCATCTACCTGGAGCGGCCCATCTCGGCGACGCTGATCGGCCTGGCGGTCGCGCTGCTCCTGGTGTTGGCGTTCGGTCGCGGTCGCAAGGTCCGCGATCAGGTCGTGGAGATCGACGCATGAACCCAGTCCTCCGAAGGAAGGAAGCGGACATGTTCCGAATCAGGCAACTACTCACCGTCGCCATTGCGGTGCTGGGGCTGATCGCCCTCGCCGGATGCGGCAGCTCGGGCGGTGGCGGTAAGTCCGGTCCCGTCGAGGTGGTCACGCACAACGCCGTCGGCGGCGGCAGCGACGTGTTCACCCGCCAGATGATCAAGGTGATGTACGAGAACAAGATCATCGACACCAACTGGCCGGTCCGCAATGTCCCGGCCGGGGACTCGATCGGCGCGATGTCGTACATGTTCGACCACAAGGGCAATGCGGGGTTGATCGCACAGGTGACGCCGACGTGGCTGGCGACCCCGATGACCGTCGAGAACGCGAAGGTGAGCCTTGCTGGGCTGACCCCAATCACGTTGGTCGCCACCGAACCTCAGGTCGTGGCGACGAATGCCAAATCGCAATTCAACACGTTCGCCGACTTCGTGGCCGCCGCGAAGAAGGCCCCGGACACCCTCGTCCAAGCCGGTGGTTCCAGCACCGCCAACGACGCGCTCACCCGGCTCGTGTTGCAAGACAGCCTCGGCGCGAAGTGGAAGTTCCTGTCGTTCGAGGACACCGGATCGCGGATCACCGCCCTGCTGCGCGACGACGCAAACATCATGCTGGGCAGCGCGTCCGACGTCGCAGAGCAGGTGAAGGCCGGACAGCTCAAAGTGATTGCAGTCATTGGCAATCAGCGGCTGGATGCCTTCCCCGATGTCAGCACCACCGAGGAGCAGGGCATCGATTCGTCCAAGGTGCCCGTGCAGTTCCGTGCCGTGATGGGTGCGCCCGACATGCCGGCAGACGCCGTGCAGAAGTACCAGGACGATCTGTCGAAGATGGTCGAAACCGACGACTGGAAGAACCTCATCAAGGACGACGGCCTGGTGACCCAGAACCTCCAGGACGACAAGTTAGAGACGTATCTGAAGGAACAGACTGACATCGTCGGCGGCCTGCTGCAGGGACTTGGCCTGAGGAAGGATCAGTGACGAGCGCCGGTCCGACATCGACCCTTGCGACGTTCGTCGCCGAGCAACAGAGCGAGCAGGTACCCGAACCCGTCATGCACGCGGCCCGGCGCGCGCTTGTCGACCACATCGGCGTGACGGTCGCAGGCTCGACAGACGACGCCACCCGGCGGGCGCGCGACGCCATCGCCGCCAGCGAAAGCGGTGGGGGTGCAACGGTTGTCGGGGCGCGGATGCGAGTCTCACCGCCCTTCGCGGCCTTCCTCAACGCGTTCGCGTCACACGTGCTCGATCTCGACGACGTGTACAACCCGCCGGGCACAACAGTGCACGGCAGCTGCTCGGTGTGGCCGGCGATCCTGGCCATCGCCGACAACCGGCCGGTCAGCGGTCGTGACGCCCTGGCCAGTTTCGCGCTGGGATTCGAGGTGGAGACGCGGGTCGCACACGCCGCTGGCCAAACGCATTACGACGTCGGCTGGCACGTGACAGGAACATCCGGTCATGTCGGGGCGGCCGCTGCGGCCGCGCGCACCATGGGCCTGGACCGCAACCAGATCGAGCACGCCATGGCCGCCGGGGCCACCCAGGCCGCCGGATTGCGGATCATGGCGGGCAGCGATCTCAAGAGCATGCACCCCGGCAAGGCCGCGATGGACGGCGTGCTCGCCGCCACCCTGGTCGAGCACCAGCTGACGGCCAGTGCCAAGGCGATCGAAGGCGACTTCGGCTATCTCGCGGTGATGAGTGCCGCGCCTGCACCCGAGAAGATCACCGCGGGGTTGGGCGAGAGTTGGAACCTGACATCGAACGGGCACAAGCTCTATCCGAGCGGCTCCCTGACCCATCCCATGGTCGACGGCGTGATCGCGTTGGTCACCGAAAATGGCATCGCCCCAGACGATGTCACCGTCATAGACGTGCGAGTCTCGCCGCCGGCGGCACGGTTCACCGACCGGCCCCGCCCGGCCACACCGATGGAGGCCAAGTTCAGCCTGCGGCACTGCGCGGCCGCGGCGGTGGTGTTCCGCCGGCTGGGCACCGACGAACTTTCCGCCGAGGTGCTGGCGCGGCCCGACGTGATCGACCTGCGCGACCGGGTGAAGGTCGTTGCGGATCCCGCGATCGGCAAGCAGGACGCCGACGTCGAGATCACGCTCGCGTCGGGACGGACGCTGTCCACCGAGGTGCGCGGCAACCGCGGCACGCCGTCGGCGCCGCTCGCCGACGACGAACTCAACGTGAAGTTTCTCGAGTTGGTCGCACCCGTGCTGGGCGCAGAGCGCGCCGAGCGGCTGCTGGCGACGTGCTGGCAGCTCGACGAGCTTCCCGACGTCTCCGTGCTGCTGCAGCAGACCGTCCCGGCGGCCGATGGCTGACATTGCGCTCGTCACTGGCGCAGGCAGCGGTCTGGGTGCGGTGATCGCCGAACGTCTTGCGCGCGAAGGACTTACGGTTGCGGTGAACACCCGGGCCCACACCGAAGAGGCCGACGCGGTCGCCGCGGCCATCCGCGCAGGAGGTGGCAGCGCCTTCGCCGTCACCGCCAACGTCACCGATCCATCGGCAGTGCGGCGCATGTTCGAGACCGTGGCCGCGCACGGCACGCTGCGTGTCCTCGTCAACAACGCCGCCTACCGTCCACGGCAGCGAGTCCAGGCGATCACCGAGGACGACTGGCATCAGGTTCGCTCGGTCACGCTTGACGGCGCCTTCCGCTGCATCCGGTGCGCGTTGCCTGCGCTCATCCCGGGTGGGCGGATCATCAATATCCTTGGCCGCAACGCGCTGGCAGGCGATCCTGAGCGCGTGCACCTCTCGGCGGCCAAGCACGGACTGCTCGGCCTCACGCTGGCACTCGCCAAGGCGCTGCGCGACGACGGGGTCGCGGTCAACGCGGTGTCGCCGGGTGTCGATACCGATGGTCCCGAGCTGGACCGGTGCCGGGCCGAGATCGCTTCTCAGGTAGCGAGATTGGCCTTCGTGGACGCCAAAGAGCTCACCGGCACCGTCGTCCGCGTCGACTGCGACGGATCCGTCGTCAGCGTCCCGACGGCGTGGTGAGCGCCAGCATCGCCTCGACGTCGCCGTCAGCTCGCAGCGCAAAGACGCTGTCGGCCAACCGTTCCGCGCGATCGCGACCGAGCACACCGTCGGTGAGGCCATGGAACTTCTCCCGCAGCCCGTCGTCGGTCAGCCTGTTGCCGGGTGTGCCGCGCGCGTGATCGACCCACGTCTCCACCGTCTCACCGTCGTCGGTGAGCGCCGTCGCCCCGGCCTGTGTGTGCGGGACGTCGGCGTCCGGGACGACCTCGATGCGCGACATCAGGTCGCGGACGTCTGCACGCACGACGGCGGCGTCGGAAAACTCGGCCTCACCCGCCCGGCCGTCGAGCAGCGCGATGGAACACGCGAACGTAACCGAGAACTTGCCTTCCAAACCCGTACGGGGATCGGTCTTTCCGGTCAGCTCGAGCACCAGCGGGTGCACCCGCAGCCGGATCTTTTCGATGCGCCCCACGGTGAGCCCGCGACGCACGGCGAGGTCGCGAACCGCGTCGATGGCCGGATGGATCACCACGCCGCACGCGTAGGGCTTCACCCCGTTGTCGAAGATCTGCCAACGCTGCCCGAGCCCGTCGACAAGATCGGCCGGCGTGCTCGCCGACGACATCACCGCGAACATTCCGCGGCGGCCCTGCAACGGGTCGGGTGCGCCGGTGAATCCTCCTGCCGCAAGAAGGCCCGCCCAGACGCCTGCCGCGGCGGCATGACCGGCGTGGAACGGCTTGGTCATGGTGCCGAACTGTTCGCGATGGCCTGCTGCCTGAGTCGCCGCGATGCTCAGGCAATGGGTCGCTGTCGTTCCCGTCAGCCCCAGCAGCCTGATCGCAACGGTCGCCGAGGCGAGCGCTCCGGTGGTGCCGGTCATGTGCCAGCCGGCGTCATAGTGCTCGGGATAAAGCGCATTACTGGCGCGCGCGGCGAGCTCGTAGCCCAGCGCATGCGCCGCGAGCAGATCGGCCCCCTTGGCGCCCCGCCATTGCGCCAGCGGCGTGCCAGAGGCGTACAGCGGCGTCGTCGGATGCAGGATCGTGGGTACGTGCGTGTCATCGAAATCCAGTGCATGACAAGAGATTCCGTTGACCAGGGCTGCGTCGGTGACCCGCAGCCGGTGAGGCGTGCCGAGCACGGTGGCCTGCGGATCACCGCCCAGCGCCTGGCATTGCTCCCTGGCTATCCGTGCGGCGGGTTCTTCGGCGCCGGCGACGGCGAGGCCGACATGATCGAGCAGACACCGGGTGCTCTCGTGCAGCACCTCGGCGGGGATGTCGGAGGCGGCGGTGTGGCACACGAAGTCGAGCAGCGTGCGCGTCTCCGCCGAGGTCCGATCGTCGTAGCTTTGCGAACGCGATCCCATGTAGTCTGTATAACAGAATTTCTTTCCGTATTACAGACGGGAGTCTGTGGTGGGTGATCGAAGGTCCGTGAGCGGCGCGCTGGCCGCCTTCGCTGCCGGTATGCGGGTCGAGAATCTCCCCGACGACGTCGTGCATCAGGCCGTCCGCTGCCTCGTCGACTGGCTCGGCTGCACCATCGCCGGCGCCGCAACGCCCGAGAGCGCCCGGGTCCGGGCCGCGATCCGCGCGATGGAGCCCGACGGATCACGTGCTGCAGGCATCGTCGGCACCCTCGACCGCGGCTCGATCGGCCACGCGGCGCTGGCCA
>Ga0075428_100001755_pt1 | contig 23151 bp, 23 predicted proteins | sample RhiMetdeltSRZDD2_FD_75291 | JGI IMG/M metagenome (GOLD analysis project Ga0075428, IMG submission 75291) | Populus rhizosphere microbial communities from Tennessee, USA - Rhizosphere MetaG P. deltoides SRZDD2 | ecosystem: Host-associated > Plants > Roots > Rhizosphere > Soil | place: USA... | reverse complement strand
ACCAGCGCGAGTCCCTGCACCGAGACTCCAAGCATTTCGAGATCGATGTTGTGCACCTGCCGCGCGATGCGAATCCCTTCGGCGGCGAGCCTGTGCGCCCGATCCGGATCGCCGTCTTCCATCAGGCACAGCGATCCTTCCCGCACATTGAGCCACGCCTGTTCGTGACATTCGGGAAGGCCCGCCAACAGGCTCCTAGCGCGCTGAAGCCACCCGTTCGAGACCGCGTGCTCGCCGCGAAACGCCCAGGCGTCCCAGGCCAGCCAGACCGCGATTCTGGCAGCCGATTGACGATCGCCGCGCTCGCTGTACAAGCGATACGCGCGTTCGCGCGCCTCGAAGACACGGTCGGCATCGTCGAGCCACCACGCCGCCAGCGCGAGCCCCTCGAGTGCTTCCGGACTCTCGCGCTCGCGCAGCGACGATTCAAACGCGCTGCGGGCATCAGACCACGCCCCGCGAGACAGGCATTCGTCTCCGGCGGCGCAGTCGGATGGACGTTCACTCCACACAGTGATCGCAAATTATATGTTGCGCGCAATGACCATCGTTTGCCACGAGCGCGTGACTACGAAGACCTGACGGCGGTCACGAAGCACACGAAGAAATTTCTAGTTGCGGTTATCGTGAGCTTCGTGCGCGTCGCGGAGCGGCCTTCGTGGTTCACGGCTGCCGGCAACGTAGAATCGAGGCCCCATGCCGCCTTTGCGATTAATGGCCGTGCTCGCGCATCCTGACGACGAATCGCTCGGCATCGGCGGTACGCTCGCCAAGTACGCCAGTGAAGGCGTCGACGTGTTTCTTCTCACGGCGACGCGCGGGGATCGTGGTCGGTATCGCGATTATCGATTCGGCGATCCTCAGCATCCAGGCTCGCCCGCGCTGGCGGCCATTCGTGAGCGCGAGTTGCGCGCGGCTGCCGCGGCGTTAGGCGTGCAGGACGTGGCGTTGCTCGACTATCGCGACCAGGAGCTCGATCGCGCGAACCCACCGCAAATCATCGCCGCCATTGTCGAACATCTGCGGCGCGTTCACCCGCACGTCGTCATCACCTTCGGACCCGATGGCGCCTACGGCCATCCCGATCACATCGCGATTTCCCAGCTTGCGACGGGTGCCGTCGTTGCGGCTGCGGATCCCGCGATATCGAAGCTCTATTACATTGCGTGGCCGGCATCGACGTGGGCCGCCTATCAAAGTGCATTCAAGAAACTCACGTCCACGGTCGACGGTGTCGAACGTCAGGTCGTGCCCTGGCCGGATTGGGAAATCACGACCGTGATCGACACACGTCCGTTCACCCAGAAGGTATGGCAGGCAATCATCTGCCATGAATCACAGATGGGCATATACACACAGCTCGCGCAGCTCTCGCCGGAGCATCGCGACGCGGTGTGGGGTGAGCAGTCTTTCTATCGCGTCTTCAGCACGGTGAACGGCGGCCGCGCGCGCGAGACCGATCTTTTCGAGGGAATTCGCCAATGACGAGAAATGCAACGGACGCGGCCTTGGCCAAGACATCCGCCCGGCATGCGGCGCTCGAGATGGATCCGACCACGTTTCGCACGCTGGGGCATCGACTCGTCGACCAGCTCGCCGACTCGCTGGCATCGGTGCCTCGCGGCCCGGTGACGCGCGGTGAAGCCCCGTCGGCGGTTCGCGCTGCGCTCGGTTTAGTTGGATCGCTTCCGGAGGAGGGAACGGAACCGGGTCCGTTGCTCGAGCAAACCGCCCGGCTGCTGTTCGACCATTCGTTGTTCAACGCACATCCGCGATTCTTCGGGTACATCACCTCGTCGCCGTCGCCGATCGGAATCCTCGGCGATTTTCTCGCGTCGGCCATCAACCCGAACGTCGGGTCCTTCATCCTATCGCCGGCCGCGACGGAGATCGAAGCGCAGACCGTGCGATGGATCGCGGAGCTGATCGGCTATCCACCTGATTGCGGCGGCCTCCTGGTCAGCGGCGGCAACATGGCGAATTTCGTCTGTTTCTTCGCGGCACGTCAGGCAAAGGCCGGCTGGAACGTGCGCGAGCAAGGCCTGGGCGGACACGCCGGTCGCAGACTCCGCGTGTACGGGTCGGTCGAGACACATACCTGGATTCAAAAGGCTGCGGACCTGAGCGGACTCGGCGTCGCGTCAATCCGCTGGGTTCCGACCGATTCGAAGCTCCGCATGGACGTCGCTGCGCTGCGGCGGCAGCTCGACGCAGACAGAGCCGCGGGTGATGTGCCGTGCATTGTCGTCGGAACAGGAGGCTCTGTGAGCACGGGTGCTGTCGATCCGCTGCACGAGATCGCCGCCGCGTGCAGGGAGTACGGTGCCTGGTTTCATGTCGATGGTGCCTATGGTGGTTTTGCCGCGGCAGTACCCGAGGCACCTGATGATCTTCGCGAGTTGAGCCAGGCGGATTCGGTGGCAGTCGATCCGCACAAATGGCTCTATGCGCCGCTCGAGGCCGGATGCGCGCTCGTGCGCGATTCGGACGCGCTGCGCGCCGCCTTCGCGTATCACCCACCGTACTATCACTTCGACGAGCGGGCGACCAACTACGTCGACTATGGTCCGCAGAACTCACGTGGTTTTCGCGCCCTGAAAGTGTGGCTCGCGCTCCGGCAGGTCGGAGCGTCCGGTTACCGGCGCATGATTTCCGACGACATCCGTGTGTCGCGCGCCATGGCCGCCACGGTCAGTCGGCACCCGGATCTTGAGCTGATCACGCAGGAATTGAGCATCACCACGTTCCGCTACGTCCCGCGTGACATGCGTGCTCACGTCGGTGAAGAGCAGGTCGAACGCCATCTCGATGCCCTCAACCGCGAGCTCCTCGATCGGCTCCAACGTGGCGGCGAAATGTTCGTATCGAACGCCGTCATCGGCGGCCGGTACGCGCTGCGCGCCTGTATCGTAAACTTCCACACCGATGTTGGGGATGTCGAGGCGCTTCCGGAGATCGTGACACGTGTCGCGCAGGGGATTGATGCGGAGCTGCGCCCGACGGCTGCGCGATAACCCCGAAAGTTGGACGAGATGACGGACTTCGTCTCGGCCACCGCGTCGTACGAACGCTGGCTGGCCTCTCACATGGCTGTCGTCCAGAAGGATCTCGCGCTCAAGCACGAGCGCATGTCGGAGAGCCCTTTTGTGTTCCTGCGGGCGACGTTCTACCGATGGGTCGAACTGTTCCCGAGTGTGTGCGGCGACCTGACGGAATTACCGCATCTGGCCGCGGTCGGCGACCTGCACATCGAAAACTTCGGAACCTGGCGAGACCCCGAAGGACGCCTCGTCTGGGGTGTCAACGACCTCGATGAGGCGTCGACCCTGCCGTACGTCAGCGATTTGGTGCGGCTCGCCACGAGCGTGGCATTCGCGTTAGAAGACGGACACTTGCGGATAGGCTTTCGGGACGCGTGTGAGGCGATCGGCGACCTTCCGAAACGGCGCGACGAGTGGAAGCTGCTGCGCGCGATGGGATGGGAGACGGCGAACGTTCATCTCGCCACGCCGCAGGTTTGCAGAATGGTGTCGCGAGATCTCGGCCGCCGGAACACGCGATGGCTCGAACGCGCGACGGTTGCGATGGCCGAGGCGACGATTAGCGACTGGAAAGTGTGGGCAGCGAGGTCGCGAGCTCGAGCTTGATGGAAAAGCCGTAGAGCACCGACCAGCGGGAATAGCCGACGTACACCAGCGGCGATACGGACGATCCGCTGCATTCTCATGTAGCCGCCCTCGTCCGGTGGCGCGTCGAGCTCGCCGCTCTCGTACCCGTCCTTCTGGAAACGCAAATGCCTGCTCGCCAGTCCGGCGAGTGTGTAAATACCGGCTTGATCGGTGACCGCTGACTTACCTGACACGGGTTCGAGGACACCATCCCGCCACCGGGCGAGCGCTGTCAGCTGGCTTGTTTCTCCGATTGCGCTCAGGCCCTTCCGCCCATCGACCATCAGCGACGAAGGGGTCGCGTTGCCGGAAGGGGTTGCTGCGACCGCCGAAGGCTGGGCCAGGTTGCTCGAGCCGCCACACCCCGCACTCGTCAACGAACCAACGACGACATAGATCAGGGGGAACTTCACCTGGGCCTTCGTGAGTGAGTGCCGCGAGTCAGTGGACTGGCATCGTCCGCTTTCCGTCGACGATGGACGGAAAATCCCTCACCTCGTCGTACGCCTCGGTGATAAACCGATCCTTGCTCTGCTGTGTGTCGCCGAGCGTCGTCTTGTCGTAGGGCGCGGTCAGGTTCGCAGCGAGCACTTCCTTGAGCGACTTGCCCTGCTCGCGCAGCGCCTTCACCTTCGCCATGATGTCGACGAGCATCGCGCGGTAGGGAAGCAGATCCTGCTTCTTGACGAGCGTGCCGTGACCGGGTATCAGCGTCGTCTTCGCGTCCGCGAGTTTCTCGATCAAGTCGATGGCGTCGAGCATGCCGCGGATGGAACCGCCGTTGGCCTGATCGGCAAACGGGTACCCGAAGTTCCGGTAGAAGTCCTCGATGTAGATCACGTTCGCTTTGCGAAAGCGGACGATGGTGTCGCCGGCCGTATGGGACGGCATCATCGGAATGAAGTCGACGGTTTCGCCGTTCATGTTGAACGTGACGGCGGGTTGACCAGAAGTGGCCGGGTTGTAGTTGTAGGTGACGACAGGAACAGCGGCCATATCGGGCGTCGGCGCGGGCTGGCCGTTCGCGCGCGGCGGCGGACGGAGCATCTCGTTGCGCAGATTCTCCTGTGAGTAGATCAGTGCGCCCTGTTTCGCGAAGAACGCGTTGGCCCCCGTGTGGTCACCGTGGATATGCGTGTTGACCGCAATCCTGATGGGCGCGTTGGTGAAGGATCGAATCGTCTGCAGCGTCTTTTCGGCGACCTGCCTGTTCTGCGTATCGACCATCAGCACGCCGTCGGGCCCGAAGAGCGCCATCACTCTTCCGCCGGAAGCGTCCGGGTGTGCGGGGTCGAGCGCTTCGGAACCATGGATCACGAACAGGTTCGGCGACATCTTCGCCGTGACCATGATCTGAATCTTCTCCCAGGGCGTTTCGTAGCCCGGTGGAAACGTGTAGGTGCCTTTTCCGGGTGCGACGAGCTCAATCGGGTAGCCCGCCTCCTGCGCCACGCCATGGACAGGCAGGATCGCGAGCGCCGCCACACCGAGGGACAGCAGTGCGCGTTTGATGGTCATCGGCACCTCCGCGGTGGCGACTCTATCACGGCAAAACGGGAGTAGGATTGTCGCCGGAGGAACGATGCGCACGCTGCTCAAAGCCCTGCTTCCGCTCGTACTCTTGACGGCCGCTGTCGCCGCGCAGAACCCCACGCCGACGACGATCCCAAACGGGCTCCCGGAGTGGGCGTACAACATTCCCGACAAAGTGCAGCCGCCTGAACCGAAGGTTCCGAGCGTTGTCCGTGTCGCCGGCAGCAGCAAGGAACTCGAGGCGTCGGCGATCGCCGGCAACGCGAATCCGCCGGATTGGTTTCCCGACGAACACCCCGCGCCGCCGCGCAGCGTAAAAGGCCCGATGCCGAACGCCTGCGGGTCGTGTCACCTGATGTCCGGCCAGGGGCATCCAGAGTCGGCCGACATCGCGGGGATGCCTGCCGAATACATCATCCGGCAGATGAGTTACTTCAAGAGCGGCGCACGGAAAGAGGAGGCGCGAATGGGCCCCATCGCGCGCGCCGTCTCGGATGAGGACGTGCGGCAGGCCGCGGAGTACTTCGCCGCAGTAAAGCCGAACCCGTTCGTGAAGGTGATCGAGACCGCAACACCACCGAAGACGTACGTCAGTGCCGACGCGCGCCACCGTCGGATCATGCCGGAGGGTGGAACCGAACCGATCGGGCGGCGCATCATCCAGATTCCCGAGGATCCGATGCAGGTGACGGTCCGCAATCCTCACTCAGGGTTCATTGCGTACGTGCCACCTGGAAGCATCAAGAAGGGGGAGGGTCTCGTCAAGACCGGCGGCGGAGGGAAGACGATTCAGTGCGCCATCTGCCACGGCGATGCGCTCACCGGTCTCGGCGAAGTGCCGCGCCTGGCTGGCCTGCAGCCGGTCTACCTTGCGCGGCAGCTCATTCAGATGCAGAACGGAACCAGCGCTGGTACCAACGCAGCGCTGATGAAGAAGGTCGTCGCGAAGCTGTCGGAGGAGGACATCATCGCGATCTCGGCCTACCTCGGGTCGCTGCCGCCTCGCTAAATTCGGGTTCACGGGGTTCAATGGGTTCAAAAGGTTCATTGGGTTCGGCTTGAACCTCATGAACCCTATGAACCTTATGAACCTTATGAACCCATGAATCATCGGCCAGGCTGGCCTGCGCCGCGCCCTCCAGCACCAGCCCCAGAACCAGCGCCAGCGCCGGCACCATAGCCGGCAGCTGGTCCAACCGCGGCCGCCGGCGTCATACAAGGCGTGGCCGGATCATTCAGACCCGCAGGGCAATTCGGATTCGTCAACGCCGTGTCTGCGGGCCACGTCTGAATCGCTCCGCCGTCAACACGGAACGGAGGAGGCTCCTGCTGCCGCAGGCCGTGGATCGCGTTCGAATAGTAGTCCGTGTACCGGATGCTTCCGCCTTTCGCATCCACGAGACCAACGGAGCCCTGGAAGAGTCCCGGCTCCGGCGCCCCCTTGGGAACCGTGCCTTCGAAGATGTACAGGCGGTTCTCGTGCATCGTGATGTAGCCGAAGGTGCGCGACTGGTCCGCGTTGGTGAGCTGCATGAAGATGCCTTCGACGACCTGCTCGAACTGCAGGTTCATGTCGGTAACTTTCGCGCCAGGCCGCTGAACGTATTTGAGGGCGGCAAAGGTCAGTGCGCCGCGAACGTCCATCTTCCAGTAACCCAGACCGATAATGCCGCCGCGCCGGCCATCCTGCGTCCCGATGCAGGTTTCCGCGCCTGCGGGGCACTGCTTCGCGCGTTCCGCGCCAAGTTTCGGCAGCACGCGATAGTCGACGACCGTCACGGAGTACCGCTCGGCGCCATGCGACCCCGAGTACACCTTCGCGGGGAGGCTATAGCGATACTGCGACATGTACGTGGTGTTCTCGACCTTCGGCTTGCCGGGGAAGTTCACCTCGAAGCCGTCCTCAGGAAACTTGAAGTTGTCCCAGGCTTCCTGAGCGAGCACAGGCGTCGCAAGCGAGAGGGCGACGGCCGCCGCCATCCATGAAATCACGCGCATCTTCCGTCCTCCGGGGCTGGAAGAACTGACTATACCCGAAAGTTCACGATTTGCCGGGGTCGCGTGCGGTTGGTGCCGTCGTGCCGGCCGACGGCGAGATCGCTGCGATCGAGGACGTTGTCCGGTGCTCCCACCCGGTACCACCGCCACGCGTATGGCTCGAGCGTGATTGGGTGTTGACCGTCGCTGTGCCGGTGGCTGTGGCGGCCGTCGAACACTTCGACGAGCATCTCGTCACGTTCGGCACCTACGCGCAGCCGCAGCTTCGCGTTCTTGTACCAGAGGTCGTCGATCGACATCGCGCCGAAACGAGCAACGCCGATGCCATCCCCTCGAAAATCCCAAATCCCAAATCCCAAACCCCAACCCAAAAATACGAGCCACAGAGGCACCGAGACTCAGGGGGAATTTGATCCTGGTCGTGTGTCTGAGTCTCTGTGGCCCGTGACTGAAACCACTTTGGGTTTTGGGATTTCTATGTGACCAGATTAGCGTCGCGTGCGAGCACCCATCGTCCGTCTTCCTGTTTCCGAAGAATCGTCAACGTGTAGCCCGCGCGGTGTACCGGCGCACCCTGTTCAGGCGTGATGGTCATATCGATGTAGTTCCGCAGGTACGCCCAATTGCCGAGGACCTTCAGCTCCTCGATGTCGCTTCGTCCCTCGAATCGCACGTTCAGCATTCCACGGGACGCGGCCGCAAATGCGTCCTTGCCGAACGGCTTCTGGCCAGGAACCATGAAAATCACGTCGTCGGCCATGAGGTTCAGGACGGTCTCAATATCGCCTTTCTGTGTCGCAGACATCCACGTGTCGATGAGGTTTCGTATCGCGCGTTCATCTTCAGTCATGGACACTCTTCATTCATTCGAGGGTGCTCAAGTCTACGTCGTGGCCGATGCTCGCTCCAGGCGAAGCCAATCGTTTCGCGTATCTGCGCGCGAACGCGTCCGCCTTCGCACTTTGCCCTTCGGCGCGACGAGTCCTTGATCGCAGGGTTCGGCCGAGTTTCGTCTTGAACCCCGTGATACATCTTGTTACTCTCGCTCGACGTCACATGCTTGACCCTCGCCGCGTCGGAGCCGCCTCGCCGGAGGCGGCGCGGCGTCGCTCCCCACTGGGTCAAATTTCGTTCGAATCGTTCGGATCGTTGGAAACGTTCGGATCGTTCATGCCGTTCACGTTATGCCGAACGAACGACTCGGGGTGTGTGTAATGGAACTGAGTTTCGGCACGAGGCTTCGCCAGCAACGTGAGCAACGTCGGGTTTCGCTCGACGATATTTCCGCGAAAACCAAGATCAAGGTCTCACTGCTCGAAGGGCTCGAAGGCGACGACCTCTCGCGGTGGCCACAGGGGATCTTCCGACGCGCCTACATCCGTGCGTACGCGCAGGCCATCGGCCTCGAGCCCGACGCTGTTCTGCAGCAGTTTCTCGCGCTGTACCCGGAGCCGCCCGAGGAGCTGCCGCTGGTCGCTCCCGAGTCGCCGAAGCGGCCGCCTACCCGATTGCGCTTCCTGCTCAACGCGGCATTTGGAGCCGCGCGCCAGGCGGCAACGGACGCTCGCGACGGGTATCACGCACGAGTCGAGCATGTCACCCGCGTCATTCCGGAGTACGTTGAACCGCTGTATGAGCCCGAGACGATGGAGCCCACCGGGGAGAGGGTCGACACAGCAGAGCAGGACACCGTCGAACACGCTGATGTGCCTCTGCCGTTCGTACAACCTGCACTCGCGGATATTGCGGATTTGTGCATGCGGGTTGCCCGAGCGTCGAGCCTTACCCAGCTCGAGCCGCGACTGGCCGATGCTGTTCGCATAGTGAATGCGGTGGGTGCGGTGCTCTGGACGTGGGAACGGCACAAGAGCGCGCTGCGCGCACGCGTGTCCTGCGGATACGCGGAGGACGTCCTCGCCAGATTCCCTGTCGTCGGTCGGGATGCCGACAATGCCATCGGCGTGGCGTTCCGTTCGGGGAAGATAGCGGTCGTCGACGGCGCCGACGGCGAAACAGGAGCGATCGCGGTACCGCTGCTCGGACCGGACGGCTGCGTTGGGGTGCTCGCGCTCGAAGTGCGCCACGGCGACGAGCGGAACGACGTGCTCCACGCCATTGCCTCCATCGTCGCCGCGCAGTTCGTCTCGTTGTGTATGCCGCAGGCCCTCGCGGAGGCCGTCAATTCTTAGATCGTTCGGATCGCTCGGATCGGCCGCCTCAGGGCGGCCCGGCCGTACGCACGCGCGATCGCCCGTACTCACGCGCGATCGTAGGGGCCAGCTTTAGCCGGCCCTCAGCCGGCCCTCCCATCCGACCGTGGTAACGTGCGGAGGCTTGTCCCGGACGTTTATCGCAACGTTTGTATCCCTGACAATTGCCCTCGGTGTGCTTGGTACATCGGTGTGGACGACGTCGCGGGCCAAAGGACCTCGGGTTCGGCCAAGCCGGCTCGTCGCCGACACCTTCACGGAGGTGTTGTGTCGTCCGCCTTCCGGTGTCGAGACGGTCGAATGGGACAGCCGTCCATTCGAAAAACCGGTTCTGGTGCGGGAGCTGGAGGCGACGGAAGAATCTCGCTGGTTGCAGGGGGTGCGGCGACTGTTTTTCGACCTCGTTCGACGCGAGGCCGCGCGTGAGGACTGCACCCAGCTGCGCGAGTGGATCGATCGGCGCCTGGACATCGATGCAGTACGACGGCAGATTGCGACGCTCCCCGAAGCGCGCCGCGTCGCCGCCGTTCGTCAGCTAATCATCGAAACATTCGGCCGCGATCCGCAGGGCTGGGATGACCCGGGGCTGCGCCGCTGGGTTGAGAGTCCGTTAGGTCTCGCAGAGATCCGAAGCCGATTGCGGGAACAGCGGCCGCTGGTCGGCGTTCACTTTTTCGCGTGGTACCAGCCGGACGCTGCCGGCTGGCGCAACGACCTGACACGTGTGCCCGCCGATTCGCCGAAGCCGGCCCTCGGCTGGTATGACTCAGGCGACGCCGACGTCATGGCCACGCAGATTCGTCAGATGGAGGAAACCGGGTTCGATTTCGTTGCCGTGCACGTTATTCCTCCGTTACCGCGAACGTGGTCCAACGCCCGGATGTTCTTCGATCGACTGTCGGGTCACGGTGTCAACGCCGCGCTCGTGCTGGACGGTCTCTACGATGAACCTCCGGCCGTCAAAGCGATGTGGGTGGAAAAAGCGAAGGCTGAATTCGCGACCAACAGCCATTACCTGCGGTTGTACGGAGAGCCGCTCGTGATGTTGTTTTCCACACGTCTGGATTTCGAGGTCCCCGGCGTGACGCTGCGCAACGTCTACTGGACGGAGCGGTACGATCCGGGTAAGAACCTGTTCAACGGAACCCTCCGCCTGGAACCGCGTGACTGGCCGTTCTGGGCGCCCACGCCGCAGCCGCTGGCCAATGGCCTGGTGCCGGTGATTCCCGGCTACACCGACGTGGCGCTTGGACGTCCGCGATCGATGGTGCACGAACGCAACAACGGTCAGATGTATCGAGAGCAGTGGCAGCGCGCGCTTGCGCTGCACCCGGAAGTGATCCTGGTCTACAGCTGGAATGAATACTTCGAGCGGACTGCGATCGAGTCTACAGACGCGTGGGGCGATCAATACCTGAGAATGACGGCGTGTTTCATCGGGCACGCGCACCGGGGAGAGTCAGGAGACTGCTAGTCGGTGCGAGAGGTGCAACAGGTGCAATGGGTGCGAGAGGTGCAATAAGTGACGAAAGCGTAACGCACCTCTCGCACCTATTGCACACCTCGCACCCTTCGCACCTGACGGACTTACCCCCGCATCGCCCTCTCGTGTAGCGACCGCAACGCCTGCCAGCCCGCTGCGACCGCGCCTTCCTGCCAGTCCGGCTCTGATTGGGGCGCCGTCGCGGCACAGCCGACGACGATCCGGTTCTCGACGCGTGAGAGCTGCTCGCGCCGCGCCACGGCGGCCCCCGTCGCGAAGCCGCCCTGGCTGTACTTGACGCGCTTCCACCAGACGGCGTACGCGCTCTCGAATTCCTGGCGAATCTGCGGATGCACTTTGCTCGTGTGCAGCAGCACATGTTCGACGCGGGCTTTCACCGGCTGGTTGATCAAATCGCCGACCGCCGCATTCGCGTACAAGCCGAGCAGCACGCCTTTCCGGGAAAAATAGTCGCTAGAGGGATACGAGAACTCGCCGATCGGTAGATTCGAATAGAGGTGGCCGCCAAAGATCTGGTCGTCCTCTTCCCAGAAGCGGCGCTTCATCGCGAGGCCGACCTTCGCGCTGTCGCTGTAGGTGGTCGCCCGGACAGCCTGCATCATCTCCGGTGACAGACTGATATCGACGCCGGCCAGCACGGAAAGGGGTAAACAGGCGACGACGTAATCGGCGGTGACGCGTGTCTTCCGGCCGCTCTTCGTATCGAGGTAGATGACCTCGACCTCCGTGTCGGTCTGGTGCACAGACTGTACTTCCGCGTTGAAGGTGACGCGTTCCGCGCCGATCGCGCGTTGAAACGCTTTGGGGAACTGGTCCATGCCGCCGACCGGGTGAAACATCGGCGCGGCGGTCGTGCCGTCGCTCGCCGGAATCGATCGCATGCGGTTGCCGAACCCCGATTGGAGCAGCTCCGCGAGCTGATACGGATTGCCGGTGCCGCGGTTGGCGAAGGCTTTGTACCGGCGATCCGATGTGTCGAGGTACCCCTGGGCCACGAGAAAGCTGACGAAGCGCTGTGTGTCGTCTCCCGTGAGCGGCAGATCGAGCTGATGCTGGTTGATCGCCTTGACCAGCAACTCGTTGGTGTACCCGATCAGGTCTGCTTTGACTTCGCGCAGCCGGACGCGTTTGTTCGACAGCGGTCCCGCGGCCGCGCCTTCGTAATAGAAATACGACGCGTCGGACTCGTTCAGGAAGATCTGGAGCGCGACGCCGAGCTCCTTGCAGTAGTTCAGCACGCCGGTGTGCGTGTACGGAATCCGCCAGGGCCCGACGTTCAGGTGCAATCCCTCGTCAAAGGTGCAGGCCTGCCGCTCTCCATTGATTTCGGTGTGTTCGGAACCCCGGCGGACGGTCCAGTTGATCCCGCCCACCCGGTCGCGCGCCTCGAGCATGCGGAAGTCGTAGCCAAGCTTGCCGAGCTCGTAGGCGACGACGAGACCGGAGACACCGGCGCCGAGGACGAGAACTTTGGCTTTTGCAGGACGTCCGGTCAGGGCAGGTCGCTGTCCAGCCTCGCCGGCCATCAGGTCCCAGGAGTTCATCGCGGTCATCACCAGCGACGAGCCCCCAACGGCGCCGAGCTGTTCGAGAAATCGTCGACGCGTCAGGTGTGTGCGAGAGGTGCGAGTGGTGCAATCGGTGCGAGAGGTACCATTGCCATCGTTACGCATCGCACCCATCGCACCTATTGCACTCTTCGCACCTTTCGCACCGACACCACCTACGGCGCGAGTGGTTCAATGCGTATCAAAGTATTCCCGTGCTGATCGCCGAGCCAGAGGCTCGAGAGCGGCCCTGATTTCTGCACCTCGACGTGTCGCACGTTGGTCTGGTGCGGCAGCAGGTACTCGGTGAATTCGCCGGTCGCGACGTTCAGCCGGACGGCGCGGTCGTTGTCCATGCCGGCCGTCCACGCATACGCGCGATCGTCGTACTGCGCGTCGTACGGGCGCGTCCACTCTGTCGGCATGGTCCACTCGGTGAACTTCAGCGTCTTTGTATCGAACATCGCGAGACGATTGCCGTTGAACACGCCGCACCAGATGCGGCCCTGCGAATCGATGTGACCGCGGCGGCATCCCGCGCCTTTGGTGGGGAAGTCGTACCACGTGGTCTGCAGCGTCTTCGCGTCGGTCTTCCAGATCTTGTCGTTGGTCATCTGCATGCCCCACGCGTTGTTCTGCGAGTCGGCAATCACGTCGTAGGCGCGCGCGGGCGGGCTGCCCTGCGGATATTTGATCGGCGTCCACTCGTTCTTCGCGAGATCCACGCGCCACGTGCCGCCGGATTCGCCCGTATCGAACGCGACGTTGAACCAGAGCTTGCCGTCCACATCCATGTGCGCGGGATCGATCATCGTCAAGTGCGCGTCGCCCCACGCGGACTCCGGCGTGGGAAGCTGGAACGTCTCCATCTTGCCGGTCTTCGGATCGAGCCGCACGATCTGCAGTTGTGACATGTTCCCGTAGTAGACGCGCCCCTGTTTGTCGAGATCGATCTGCAGGCCGCCTTGCGCGATTTGCCCGGGGCGACGGAGCGGTGGCGAGTACTCGACGACCTTGCCGGTCTTCACGTCGAGCTTGCCGAAGTACTGCGAATTGAAATCCGAGTACCACGCGTTGCCGTCCGCGTCGAAGGCGACGTCATGCGGCGAGGCGTCAGGGCGCGGCAGGTCGTAGACGGTGTAGATCACCTGCGTCGCCTTCCCCTTCGGCCGCGGGAGCGGTTTCAGCGGGAACTGGAACGTATCGGTCGCGCTCAGGTTGATCGAGCTGAGATATTTGCCGAAGTTGGTCGGCTCCGTCATCGGCGCCGGCCGCGGTCCTTCCTGCGGCCGGTACCACGGGTGCATCGGCGAGGAATTGTTCGTGTGCCTCGGCATGCGCGCGGCCACCTCCGACATCTCGAGTGGCTCGAAATGCGAGAAGAACACGCGCTGCAGCGTGTGACAGTTGACGCACCCACCCAGGGAATTCCTTTGGCCGGCGGGGCCGGGCGCGCTCATGATCAGCTCCGCATTCGACATCTGCGTCGCGATTTTCATCGGACGCGTGATCTTCGTGAGCGGCAGATCGAGCCGTGCCGCGTCGCCCTTGAGATCGACGGAAGTCGCGGGCAGCTCGTAGCCGACCGCGCGGATGCTGATCGCGTAGTGGCCCGGTTCCATCCGGTCGCGCGGGAAGCTGTACTGCCCCTGCGCGTTGCTGACGACCCACGTGCTGATCGTGGAGCCGGTCCGCTTGGCGCCGACGAGCACGCCTTCCATCGGTCCGTCGGCCTGCGAGCTGACGACCCCGGTCAGCGCCGCAGCGGCTGTACCTTCTGCTGCGATCACGCGTATGACGCACGTCAGGGCCAACGCTGTTGCTGCCAGGATGCCCGCAAGATGTTTCTTGCTCATCGCACGTCTCCTTCTCTCTGATCCGAACGACGCGAACGATCCGAACGACCCGAACGATTAGTTATGACGGACGGCGGAAGAAACCGAGATAGACCGCTTTGCCGAGGACGTGGCCCTGAATCGCTGCCAGGACCTTCGCGCGCGTGTCGAACGGATCTGCCGCGTTGGCGGGAACATCGATCTTTGTGTCGAGCGCGAAGATTTCGAACACGTAGTGATGATACGGACCATTGGCCGGAGCGCCGGGGCCACGATAGACGCCGTTGCCGGTTGCACTGGTCTGATGGCTGCCGTCCTTCAAATCGCCCATCGGCACGCCTTCGGGTAATGCCCTCGTTTCCGCGGGGATATTCCACACGAGCCAGTGCAGCTGGTCTTCGGTGGTCTTGTTGCGCGCGCCTTCCATATCGTGCATGTGGAGCACAAAACTCTGCGTGCCCATCGGCGCGTTGGCCCAGACCAGCTGCGGCGAGGCTTGTTCACCCGCCTGCGTGTACTTCAGCGGAATCAGGCCACCATCGATAAAGGAGTTCGACATCAGCCGCATCGGCGCGGCACCGCCTTGCGGCGCTCCAGCCGGCGCGCCGGCGCCACGGCCTCCGCCTCCGCCGCCGCGCTGCACGCCGCCGCCCTGCGCCTGTGGCGTCGCAGACAGGACCGCCACGATGCCCGCGACCGCTACCGCCGCCGTCAAACGCGCCATCCGCATAACGTGATCTCCTCCGGCCGCGCTGATTCTACCGCGTGCGGCTACAATCCACCGCCTGATGTCCCGCGATACCCCATTGATCGTCGCGCGGGACCTGACGAAGCGTTTCAAGAACTTTACGGCGGTCGACGGCGTCAGCTTTGCGGTTCATCCGGCGGAATCGTTCGGCTTCCTCGGTCCCAACGGCGCGGGAAAGACCTCGACGATGCGCATGATTGGGTGCGTGTCGCCGGTGACGGGCGGGGAGCTGCGCGTGTTCGGGATGGATCCGCAGACGCACGCCAGCGCCATCAAAGCGCGCCTCGGGGTCGTCCCCCAGCAGGACAACCTTGACAACGAGATCACCGTCCGCGAGAACCTCCTGATGTACGCGCGCTACTTCGATATACCTCGCGAGGTTGCCGCCCGTCGCGCCGCGGAGCTCCTGGAGTTCGTCCAACTCTCGGAGCGTGCGACCTCGGAGGTGGAACCGCTCTCGGGCGGCATGAAGCGGCGCCTGACGATCGCGCGCAGTCTGATCAACGAACCCGAGGTCATCCTGCTCGACGAGCCGACGACCGGCCTCGATCCGCAGGCGCGTCACGCGATTTGGGATCGGTTGTACCGCCTGAAGCAGCGCGGTGCCACGTTGCTGCTGACCACCCACTACATGGAAGAGGCGGAGCAGCTCTGTGACCGCGTCGTCATCATGGATCGCGGACGGATCATCGCCGAAGGCTCGCCACGCGATCTCATCGAACAGTACTCGACGCGCGAGGTGCTCGAACTGCGTGTGGTTGACGACATCCGTGCGAGGCTTCGCGGTCTCATCGACGGGCTCGCAGAACGGATCGAGGAACTGCCCGATCGGATGCAGGTGTATACCGCCGATGCTGAACGAGCCCTCGACGCCGTCCGTGCGGCGGGCGTTCATCCTGAGAGCGCGCTGGTGCGACGATCGACGCTGGAGGATGTCTTCCTTCGACTCACCGGCCACGCGCTTATAGACTAAGCAAAACCCAAATACCAAATCCCAAGCTCCAAATCCCAATAGGACCTCCAGCATTGGGATCTAGTCTCGGGCTTGGGATTCGGGTTTTGGGATTTGGGTTTTGGGATTTCCAAGGATGACTCGAGCCCTGCGGATCGTCCAGCGAAACGCGGTCGTCTACCGCCACGTGTGGCGCGGGTCGGTGTTCACCAGCTTTCTGCAGCCGACGATGTACTTGACGTCTCTCGGCGTTGGCGTAGGTTCCCTCATCGATGCACGCACCGCGGCGATGTTGCCCGGCGGCGCCGGCTACCTCCAGTTTCTGGCTCCGGGCCTGCTCGCCGCCGTGTGCATGCAGGTGGCCAGCTTCGAGTCCAGCTGGCCGGTGCTCGGCAAGATTGTCTGGAGACGCAACTACCACGCAATGCTTGCGACCCCCCTCGCCATCGACGATCTGATCGTGGGCGAGCTGCTCTGGGTCGGTATCCGGCTGACGACCGTCGGTACGGCGTTCGCCGTGGTGGCCTCCGCACTCGGCGTGATGCGCATCGCCCCGGCAACGCTTCTCGCCGTGTTGTTTGCGGTTCTGACAGGACTCGCATTGAGCGCTCCGATCATCGCTTACGCCGCGACGTTGAAGAGCGGCGACAATTTCAACGTCCTGTTACGACTCATCGTCACGCCGTTGTTCATGTTCTCCGGCGTCTTCTTTCCGATCGATCGCCTGGCGGCGCCGCTGCAATGGATTGCGGAGGCCTCGCCGCTGTACCACGGAGTTCAACTCGTTCGCGGGCTCACGCTGGGTCAGCTCAATCCGTTCGCGGCAACGATCCACCTCACGTACCTGCTCGTTCTCCTGATCGCAGGTTTCGTCGCCGCGCGCTACACCTTCCGCGGGAAGCTGCTCGCATGACCGACACAACGGCGGTGCTGCTTCCGAGCTGGTATCGATCGCGTCGTATGGTGCAGCGCAACCTGCTCGTCTACAAGCACGCATGGACGGTGATCTTCACCGGGTTTTTCGAGCCTGTCTTTTACTTGTTCGGGATTGGGCTCGGCGTGGGCGCGCTCGTCTCGAGCGTCGACGGCATCAGCTACGTGTCCTTTGTTGCGCCAGGCTTGCTCGCGGCGTCGTGCCTCAACGGTGCGATGTCCGACGGCTGCTTCAACATCTGGTTCAAGCTGCACTTCATGAAAACCTACGACGGAATCCTTGCCACGCCGATGCGGGTTCCCGACGTGGCGTTCGGCGAAATGCTGTGGGCGGTGACCCGCGGTTCGATTTACGCGGGTTGTTTTCTTGTCGTGCTGTTGGTCATTGGCGGCATCACCGGCAGGCCGGTGCTGCTTTCGCCGCTCGCTGTCTTCGCGTTTCCTGCCGCCGTGCTCGCCGCGACGTCATTCTCGGCGCTGTTTGTCTGTATCACGACGTTCGTCCGCAAGATCGAGGACTTCGACGTCGTGGTCGGCCTCGTCGTGATGCCGATGTTCCTGTTCAGCGGGACGTTCTTTCCTGTGTCGCGCGTCCCGCTGATACCGCGCATCGTCATCGAGATGCTGCCGCTGTACCACGGCACCGCCATGCTGCGACAACTGACGACGGGAGCCGTTGACCGGACATTTGTGCTGCACGTCGCTTATCTGGTGATCCTTGGCGCAACCGCGTTCGCCGTCGCCATGCGCCGCCTCGAACGCGCGCTAATCAAGTAGAATGCGCCTCCAGCAGGGGAGGCTCACATGAACGTGCGCATCATCGCAGTGGCTCTGGCGGTGGCGGGAGCGACGCTGGCGGAAACCGCGGTGTCGGCTCAGAACGTCCCGTCGCAATTCGTCGTCAGCGGCAAGGCTGCCGAACAGATTCAGGATTTCAGCACGATCAATCTGGCGACGGCCGAACGCATCGCCGAGACGTGCGAGAAGCTCGCCGCCGCCGAGAACGTCGCCATCACCATGTACGTGCTCGATAACGACGGCAACCATGTCTACATGGACCGCATGGATGGTCAGGGATACCTGAACATCATCACCGCGGAGATGAAGGCGCGGACGGCGCTCGCGCAGCGCGCGCCGAGCAAAACGGTGATGAACCAGGTCCGGCGCGATCCGAACGCGGAGCTGCAGCGCATTCAGCTCGGGCTGTTTGCAAACTCCGGCGGTCTTCCGGTGGTCATCAACCATCAGATGATCGGCGTCATCGGCATCGGCGGCTCTGCGCCGCGCGTCCCGGTCTGGAGCGATGAGATCTGCGGCCACAAGGCAATGCAGCAGGTACTCGGCGCCAACAACGTCGCGCCGCTCGTCGAGGATCTGCCGAACCCGCAGAACGCGCCGCCGGCGAATGCGGCGCCGGTCCCGCGGTTTGCAACCACCGCGACACCCAAGACGAGCGTGTCGAATCCGGAATGGGTCGTCGGCGGCAAGGGCGCCTCGAATGTGTTCGACGGCAACCAGATCTCGCTCGCGGCGGCAAAGAAAATCGCGAAAGTGTGCCGTGACTTTGCCGCAGGCAAGGGTGGCAGCATGTCGCTCTATGTCCTCGACACCTTCGGCGAGCTCGTGCACATGGAGCGTATGGACGGACAGGTGTTCAACAACATCCGGACCGCGCTGATGAAGGCCCAGACGTCGTTGCAGACGCGCGTGCCGACCTCCGTCTACAACGCGCAGGGAAGAAATAATCCCGCAGGCCAGAACCGCACGATCGTTCAGTACGATTTCTTCACGAACTCGGGCGGTCTCCCGATCGTCGTCGATGGCCAGATGATCGGGTCCATCGGCGTCGGCGGCGGCGCGGGTGGCGGCGGCGACGAGAACTGCGCGATTGAAGGGTTGAAGGCTACCTTCGGTGAGCACGTGACGTTGCCGGCGTATCCGGCGGCCACCACGGCTGCGCGGTGAGCACGGCCTCGCGGTGACGTCGGTCGCGCGGTAGGTAATCGGGTATCAGGCGTCAGGGTGGTCCAGGAATCAGGCTCGGGCCTAGACCACGCTGAAACCTGATACCTGCCTGATCTCGGTCAGCGAAGTTATTCCATCTGAGTGAAAGCCATTCCACAAAGACGCGCAACCGCAATGCTTGCGCCTGGCGGCAGCACCGTGAATCTCACCGCCACGAGGTAATCCTCACGATCACGCAGGTGTTCCTCGCGCGGTAAAGCGTTCGAGCGGATGACGCGTCCTGTCAATTGGACGCGATCCGCCGGAAGGTCCAGGTAGATCGGGTATTCGAAGTGTGGCGTCAACGACTCGGTCGCGCGGACCAGCGCTCCTGTCGCGCTGATGTTCACCAGATGGCCGGATGCGGCCGCGATGCGTAAGGACACGCCTTCGACCGGAACTCTGACGGCCCGTTCTCTGATAACCATGGGTGACCTTTCGTCGACTGACCCTGCTCCACAGACAAGGCGGATGCCACTCGGCACTTTCGCAGATGTTGACGGCACGTTCGATGCTTCGCAGGGACCACCGGAGGAGAACAATGTTCCGAGCTCTGGTGCGAATCATTCTCGTCATCGTGATCGTCGCGGCAGCCGCGGCGTTCCTGCTCGGATACCGCTGGGGCGGACGTACTCAAGCGACAACCACGAACCAACCGGCAGCCCGACAGGAGACTCCGGTCGGCACACGAGGGGATCGCGTCGAGACGACGCGCGAGCGGGCGCGCGAGGCGGGCGCGGAGATCGGTGAGAAGGTTGCGGTTGGCGCCCAGAAGGCGAGCGAGACGCTCGAGGAAGCCGGACTGACCGCGAAAGTGAAATCAAAGATCGCGCTCGACGATACGCTCGACGGGTCACGGATTCAGGTGGCGACCGACGACGGCCGCGTGACGTTGACCGGAACGGTGATCACCGACGCGCAACGTCGTCGTGCCCTCGATTTGGCCCGCGAGACAGAGGGCGTGTCGACGGTCGTCGATCACCTGTCGGTTGGAACGGCGAACTAAAGCTCGGTGAGGACGTACTCCTTGCCATTGATCGTGAACGCCCTCATCCATCCGAGCTTTTCTCCGGCAGGATCTTTCCATGCGGGCGAGATCCTGAAGCTGTAGGTCTCGCCGACCTTCACGTCGGTCTTGACCTTCACGCCGAGCCGAATCAGACCCGCCGGACTGTTGGATTCCAGCCTCCATGGTGTCACCTTACCATCGGGACCTTTCACCTCGAGGTGCCACCACGAATGCGGGCTGACGACCTCGAGTTTGGTGAGCACGCCGGTGATGACCATTACCTTCTGTGTGTCGAACTCCGCGTTGGCGGAGTGATGCGCGACAGCGGGCGCCGCGGTCAGCATCCCAGCCGCCAGACCAACGGAAGCGATACGCGTTTTCACGGTCATGGGTCCTCTCGACAGCTGAGCCATGATAGACCAACTTTCGTATCGAACCGACCCATTGCTGTCTCCGACAGTTTCGTAGCTACGACTCGTTTGCCGCCTGCTGCAGCCGCGCGACATCGAGTTTGACCATCTGCAGCATCGCTTTCATCACGCGCTGAGACTTTGCCGGATCCTTGTCCTGCACGAGGCGGAAGAGCTCTCTGGGGACAATCTGCCATGAGAGGCCGTACTTGTCCTCCAGCCAGCCGCATTGAATCGGCTTTCCGCCCGCGGCGAGCTTGTCCCAATAGTGATCAACCTCCTGCTGTGTTTCGCACGGGACCAGAAACGAAACGGAAGGTGTAAAGGTGTAGCGGGGACCACCGTTGAGCGCGGTGAAGTGGCGGCCGTCGAGCTCGAAGCTCACCGTCATCACCGATCCCTTGGGACCTGGCCCTGCGTCACCATAGCGGCTGACGCTCAAAATCTTCGAATTCGGGAAGATGGACACGTAAAAATTTGCCGCCTCCTCCGCCTTGTCGTTGAACCACAGAAACGGCGTAATCGCTGGCATGCTGAACTCCTCCGTTGTAGCGCCGACCTTTGAGGTCGGCGCCTACAGGTAAGTCGATCGGGAGGCGGCTGGATCGACACGACTCGGGTAGTATTACTTCAGCCCGCAAGATTCGACCTGAGGTACTCAACAAAGCCGGCGATGTGCTGGAGGCCGCGGGCGGAGGACTGGATCTATGCACAGATTTCGACTCGTGGCGGCGGCATGCGTGCTGCTGATGGCGCAGGCGGCGTTCGCGCAGCAGAACGAGTGGATCGAATATAAGAACCTCGAAGATCGCTTCGCGATCAACACGCCAGGCCAGCCGACGGTCGAGAAGACGATGTGGACGTCCGAGTACGACTCGAAGTTTCCCGAGGTGATCTACCGATGGACGGATGGCCCGAACCGCTATTCGGTCAGCGTTGTCGACTACTCGGACTCTGAAGCGATCTACACGGCCAACCACCACACCGACGATTTTTCCGCACCTGCCTACTGGCAGATCGACATTCTCGGATCGATTCAGTGGGCGGCCTCGCAGCTCTATCGTCTGAAGCCTGGCGTCAAGGTCACATTCGACAACTTTCACTACATCAATCTCGTCACGGGCCAGCAGCTCACGGTCATCAACCCGGACATGACGAGGACCTACGTCGCCATCTACCTGCATGAGAACCGGCTGTACATCCTCGATGCGACCGTTGCGCGGAATGCACCGGCGCCGATCGCGTTTCAACAGTCGCTCGAGTTCCTCGACGCGGAAGGAAAGTCGGTCCGTTATCGGACGTATTACTTCGACAAGCTGCCGGAGCCAAAACTCGGACGCCGCGGCGCCGGGCAGGGCACACAGGGACCGCCGCCCGATCCTGGTGCGCCCGTGAACGGTGGACAGGGTGGACGCGGGGCTGGCGCCCCGCGCTAATTTGAGTTCATGGGGTTCACTAGGTTCATTGGGTTCAGTGGGTCCTGTTCAGTGGGTTCTTTGAGCGCCCAACTTCTGAACTTCGATCAGTACCTTTTGACCTCGTGAACCCCTTGAACCGGACCTTCTGAACCCTTTGAACCTCATGAACCCCTTGAACCTCATGAACCCCTTAAACCTCATGAACCCCTTGAACCCATAGGTTCATTGCACGCAGCAAATCGCGTAAGCGGTTTGCTGTGCCGATCGACCACAGCTGACTTCCCATCCATCCGGGGACGCGCCCGTCTGAAGCGGGCGCGACCCCTTGAGATCTCCTCGCTCGCATCGCCCTCCGCCACTGATCGCGATCTCCATCGCCTGACACGAAACTCGCGCATCGCGTCCCTGCCACGTTGCGCTGCGGACGGTGCATGCGTGCGGCACATTTCCACCGCTCCCCTGGACGGTCAGCGCTCCTTCGGTGCTCGCGGCGCCGCGCACCAGCAGGAGCGGGTCGGGGAGATTGTCGACAGGCGTCTCGAAGCCGAGCTCCAGCTGCCCTGATGGGTGAAGCCGTACGTGTCGGATGAGGTCGTCCGAGGTAAATCGGGATCCTGTTCGCGTGACGCCCGATTGTCCCATCGCCGTCGCCAGCACGAGATACCCGGTCTGCTCATCGCGAATCGTCCCCTGCATCGCGGCGAAATACGCGCCGAAGCCGTCGTGGGTCCACATGTCGAAGCCGATCTGCCCAACTGTCGTTCCCTCGCCGAGCAGCAGGTTGAAGTCGGGCGGATTCGGGTAGTGGCCGGGGGCCCGTCCCAGCCGGAGGTCTGCCGGGTCGTCGACATCGTGAAACGCTGCCGAGCGTGACAGGATGCGGCGATGGACGCCGTCGTACCAGAAGTCGGCGACGGCCGTCCGGTCACCGCCGTGGTAGTCATGCGCAGCGAGCCACGCGTCGGTGAGCAACGGGCTGTCTGCCACGACGTGAATCGTGCCCGGCCGATCCTCGCAGCCGTCACACCGTCTGTTGGTGGGGAGTTGCCGCAGGCCGCCACGGGGCGGCTCGACGGTTGCCTGCCGCAAGGCGTTGGCGAGCGTCGTATCGAAAAGCAGCGATTGCCCCGCGACTGGTTGGACTGTTGCAACAGTTACTGCGAGCGCACTGGCAAATCTGGCGATCGTCATTAGAGGATCCTGCCAGTACTTCGCTATAGTGGGCTCAGCCACATGCGCATCGTCGGTATTGCCCTCGTGCTCGTTGCTGCGGCCTCGACCGCTGCGGCACAGTCGCGTGGCGGATTGACCAACGACATGCCGACGCCGTCGATCGGCTTGCCACTGCCGCACATTGGTCTGCCTCTGCCGTCGATGGGACT
>Ga0075428_100001752_pt1 | contig 23182 bp, 24 predicted proteins | sample RhiMetdeltSRZDD2_FD_75291 | JGI IMG/M metagenome (GOLD analysis project Ga0075428, IMG submission 75291) | Populus rhizosphere microbial communities from Tennessee, USA - Rhizosphere MetaG P. deltoides SRZDD2 | ecosystem: Host-associated > Plants > Roots > Rhizosphere > Soil | place: USA... | reverse complement strand
CCGGCCCAGGCGGTGATGCCCGTCGAGTCGAGCGCCTCGCTGACGATGAACAGCGACGCGATGAAGATGACGGTGGGGTCGCCGAAGCCGGCGAGCGACTGGTCGAGCGTGAGGACATCCGTGGCCCACAACGAGAGCGCGACACCGAACGCCACCACGCCGACGGGCAGACGGTCCCAGACGAACACGGCGACGGTGATCCCGACGATGAGGAAGGTGATCGTCTCGTCGCTCATGCCGCTCCGCGCCGCGCCGTGGCCCGCGACGCCTTCCGGGCGCGGCGGCCCACGCTCAGGGTGCGTAACGCAGGATCGCCGCCACCGGCCCGCCGCCGGGGACCTCGTCCCGCCGCACGGCCAGGACACGGCCGCCGGTGAGCCACACGCGGCGCGCGATCTCGTCGACCACGCCGTAGGCGACGGCGTCGTCCTCGTCGGCGAACGTGACGGCGCCGGTCTCGTCGTCGACCTGGCCGGGGACGACATCGTCGATGTCGACCAGCACGGTGTCGACCGCCCCGATGGTCGCCGCCCGCGCCACGTCGACGACGTCGGCTGCAGCCCGCCCCTGCGAGCCCCGCTGGCCGTACAGCTCGCGGACCTCCCGCAGCTCGGCTGCATTGAGCTCGTCCAGCACTCGCCGTGCGCGCTCGACGAGGTCGGCGTCTGCGATCGACTCGGGGTTGCCCGTGATCCCGAGGGCGGCCAGGCGCGGGTAGGTGTTGAGCGAGCGGTAGATCGAGTCGATCGGCTCGGCCGCGGCCAGGATCAGCGGCACGTCGCTGCCGCGAAGCACGGGCCGTAGCGCCTGGTCGACCTGGCGCGCGTACTGGCGGAGGCGCACCTTCTGCCCCTCCGAGCCCTGCAACGCACCGCGCGGCGCGCGGTCGGCGATCGACGACATCCCGACGGCGCTAGCGGCGTCACTCGGGAGGTCGGGGACGTTCACCTCGTACGGAGGCGCGTCGGGGAGGGCTTCGATCAGCCGGACGGAGCCCTGCGCGAGCGCGAGCACGTAGGCGACCTGGGGGAAGCTCACGGCGCGGAGCAGCGGCTTCAGATGGAAGCGGTCGGAGACCGCGGCCATCGCCGTGAGCCGGTTGGGGAGCCGGAAGGTCGTGAAGCTGTCGGGGGTCGCGAAGACGGCGAGGCTCCGCGCCTGGAAGCGCCAGAACGCGTCGTCCTCGGCGAGCGCCTCGGCCGCACCGATCACCGCGTCGACGTCCCGCTTCGCCTCGCCCGCCTCCTCCAGCTGGCCGCGAGCCTCGGCGGCGAGGTTGCGCAACTCGATCCGCTCGGCCTGGCCGGAAGAGGCCGGGTCGGTGGGCAGGTACAGCGCCACGCTGGCCGGGTGGCGGCTTGTCAGCAGTCGGTCGATCTCGGCCCTCGTGGGGATGTCGGTGTGGAGGTTCACGTCCTATTCCAGCGCCGCGGCGATGCCGAGCATGACGAGGGAGGCAACGAGCAGTATCCCCATCAGCGGCAGCATGAACCGGATCCACTTGTCGTAGCGGACGCCCGCGAGCGCGATCCCGGCCATCACGACGGCGCTCGTCGGGGTGATGAACCGCGCGACGCCGGCGCCCCAGCTCCAGGCGGTGACGACGAGCGGCCGCGAGACGTCCGCGAAGTCGCCGAGGGGCGCGAGCAGGGGCATGGCCAGAGTGGCGTGGCCGGACGAGGACGGGATGATGAACGCGATCCCGGTGTTGATGATCGCGACGAGCCCGATGAACACGACGGAGTCCGTGCCGCTGACGGCGTCCTCCATCCAGCTCAGGATCGTGTCGATCGTCTGGGTGTTGTTGAGGATCACGGTCACGCCGCGGGCGAGCACGACCGCGACGCCGGCGCCGATGAAGTCGCCGAAGCCGCGACCGATGTAGCCCGTGATCTGCTTCTCGCTGAACTTGGCGACGAGCCCGACGACCACCGTCGCGACGAGGAACAACGCGATCAGCTCGGGGAACCACCAGCCGAGGTTCCACCAGGGGTCGTTGGGGAGCACCTCGTGCGTGTACGGATCGACCTTCTCCTCGAGGTGGAAGATCGAGTCCCAGGGGACGACCGAGAACACGAGGAGCAGGAACGTGAACGCGGTGATCCCGAGCACGATCTTCTGCCGCCCGGTGAGCACGAGGTGCGAGGCCGACTCCTCCTTCTTGACGAGCTCCTCGTCCTCGGGGAGGAAGCCGACCAGCGAACGGTCGGGGTTGGCCTTCGCGCGCTCCGCGTAGCGGACGACGTAGGCGATCGTGAGCGCGGTCAGCACGACCCAGCCGATCCAGCGGAGCGCGATGCCGTCACCGATGCCCGTGTTCGCGAACCCGCTCGCGACGCCGATCGAGAACGGGTTCACCGTCGACGCCATCGCGCCGACGGTGGCGCTCGCAATGATCATCCCCGCGACGGCCATGCGGTCGTACCCGAGCGCGAGCAGGAGCGGGATCAGCAGCGCATAGAAGCCGAGCGTCTCGTCCGCCCAGCCCATCGTCGTCCCGAGCAGCGAGAAGAGCGTCATCACGGCGACGATCACGAGCCACGGGCGAGCTCGCATCCCGTGCGCGAGCCTGCCGATCGCGACGTCGAGCGCCCCGGTGGCGAGCACCATCGTCATGAACGCGCCGATCGCGAGCACGAAGGCGAACACGCCGACGGCGCCGAACAGCGAGCCCACGCCGAACGGGCGCACGACACCCGTCTCCGGGTTCTGGAGGCCGTAGAGGCCGTTGACCGGCGCGAGGAAGAAGTCGCCGACCCGGTCGCCGAAGTCCTGCGGCGAGTCGATCCGCTGGAACGACCCGGGCTGCGGCACGCCGTTCTCGTCGTGCTGGTACGTCCCGGACGGGATCAGGAACGCGGCGAGCCAGACGAGGAACGTGACGATGACGAGCACCGTCATCGTGCTCGGGAACTGGAACCCCTGCTTCTCCTCGGGCTCCGGCGCGGGTGCGGTGTCGTCCGTGTCGCTCATCGCGTTCTTCTCATTCGATCTGCGAGCTCCTGGAAGAACAGGGTCTCCGCGAGCACGGCCTTCTCCCACTCGTCGACGAGCAGGCGCTCGTCCGGGCCGTGGATGTTGGCGAAGCTGTCCGTGGCGCCGAAGACGAACATCGTCGCCTCCGGCACCCCCTCGCTCATCGCCTTGACGAGGGGGATTGCGCCGCCTGTGGCGATCTCGACGGTGTCGGCGCCCCAGGCAGTGCTCATCGCCGCGATCATCGCGTCCCAGGCCGGGCCGCTCGACGCCGCCCGGTAGCCGTCGCCGATCGCGCCTGCCGTGACCTGGAGCGGAACGCCGAACGGGCGCTCGGCCTCGAGGTGGCGCATCACGATCGCCTGGGCCTCGGCGGCCGGCTGCTCCGGGTGGATCCGGACGTTCAGGACGGCTCGTGCGTGCGACTGGACCGACGCCGGCGCGCCGTCCACGGCCGGGCAGTCGATCCCGAGCACCGTGATGCCGGGCCCGCTCCAGATCTTCGAGCCGATCCCGCCCGTCCCGACGATCGGCATGCCCTCCTCGAGCCCGGCGAGCGCCCGGAACTCCTCGTCGGTATACGACTCGCCGCTCCATTCCTCACGGCGGAGGCCCTCGACGGCGACGTCGCCGTGCTCGTCCCAGAGCGACGCCAGCGCGCGGACGAGCACCACGAGCGCGTCGGGTGCGGCGCCCCCGTACTGGCCGGAGTGCTTGTTGCTCGCGAGCGTCCGCACCTCGACCGTGATCCGCGCGTCGCCGCGCAGGGAGACCGTCAGCGACGGCTGCCCCGCCCGGATCGAGCCGCCGTCGGCGACGAGGATCGCGTCCGCCCGAAACGGCTCGGGGTTCGCGCTCGGATAGCCCTCTTCGAGCGGGCTGCCGACCTCCTCCTGTCCCTCGATCAGCAGCTTGATCCCGACCGGGGGCTTCCCCTCCCACGCACGGAGCGCACCGACGTGGACGAGGATGTTCGACTTCGAGTCGGCCGCGCCACGCCCGTAGATCGCGCCGTCTCGCTCGGTCGCCTCGAAGGGCGGCGAGGTCCACAGCGACTCGTCGCCGGCGGGCACGACGTCGTAGTGCCCGTAGAGGAGCACGGTCGGAGCACCCGGCGGCGCGGGGATCTCGCCCGTGATCACCGGGGCCGTGCCCTCGAGCTCGAGCGAGCTGAAGCTCTCGACGCCGGCATCGCGCAGGAGCTCGACCACGGCCTGGTGCGCTTCGAGGAGCGCCGGGCGCGTGTGCTCGGGGTAGCCCCATTCGGACAGCGACGGGACCGCGACAAGCCGTGCCAGATCCTCCTTCAGGCGAGGCATCAACGCCGACACCGCCGTCGCGTGCGACGGACGTTCGCTCATGGTTGCCCTCCGGGGTGGGCTGTCGGGAATGGGGGAATTTCCGACGGTCGGCGACGATCATCCCCCAGTCACGTCGGCTCACGCAACCCCGAACGTGCGGGCCGACGACGAGCCTCGCGGGCATGACACGTTGACGCGGCGCCCCGCGCCTGTCAGCCTGCGCGCGCATGTGTTGCTTCGCGCTCCTGGCGTTCGGCCTCGGTCCCCGGATCGCGCTCGCGCTCTGGTGGATCTTCGGCGATCGGGTCGACCTTGCATTCGACTCCTGGGTCGTCCCGTTCCTCGGCCTGCTCTTCCTGCCGTGGACGACGATCGCCTACGTGATCGTCTGGTCGCCGATCGGCGGCGTCGAGGGGGCGGAGTGGCTCCTCGTCGGCCTCGGCCTGATCCTCGACATCGCGAGCTACAGCGCGCGCGCCGCCCGCGGAAAGACGAGCTACTACTAGAGCCTGAGGGTTGGGTCCGGCGGCCGGGCTGTCGATACCCGAGACCATGAAGCCGAGAGGGATGAGCTGGACGGACTCGTCGTGGGTCTTCCTGCTCGTCGCGGTCCTCGTGCTGTTCGTGCGCGGGCTCGGCTGACCCGGAAAGCGCCGCCCCCGCCCGGCCGGTGCGTAGACTGCCGCGCGTGAGCGGGGTGCTCGTGGGCTTCGACGACTCGGCGGCGGCACGCCGTGCGCTCGACCGCGGCATCGCCGAGGCGCAGGCGCGGAAGGCCCGTCTGGTCGTCCTCTCCGTCTTCGAGGTGCCGCTCGACCCTCAGGTCGACCGGTTCTTCGGGACGCTCGACGACATCGCGGACTGGGAGGGCAAGCCGATCACACCGCCGCCGGAGCTCCTCGGCCTGCTCACCGAGGCGCGCGACGAGGTCGAGGGACATGGCCTGCAGGCGGAGTTCATGTGGGCGGCCGGCGAGCCGGGCAACGCGATCGTCGAGGCCGCGCGCGACGCGAAGGTCGACACGGTCGTCCTGGGCGAACACCACCACAGCTTTCTCGCGGGCCTCTTCGGGTCGGACGTCGCAGCCGCCGTCGAGCGCGAGCTCGGCAGCGCCGTGATCGTCGCCTGACCCCGCGATAGGGTCCTGCGCATGACGGTGCAGGAGTGGGTCGATGCGTACGCGCAGGCCTGGGGCGATCGGGATCCCGACGCGGCCGCGGCGCTCTTCACCGACGACTCCCTCTACCGCGCCCACCCGCTCCAGGAGCCACACCGCGGTGCGGAGGGTGTCCGCGCCTACTGGGCTGACGTCACGTCGACCCAGGATCGCGTCGACGTGCGGATGGGCCGCCCGGTCGAGTCGGAGGACGGCGGGCGGGCCGCGGTCGAGTTCTGGGTGAGGATGCTGAGCGGCGGCGCCGAGGTGACGCTCGTCGGGATCCTGTTCCTCCGGTTCGCCGACGACGGGCGGTGTGAGGACCTGCGCGAGGCGTGGTTGTTCGAGCCGGGCGATCACCCTCCGCACGACGGCTGGGGCACCTGAGCGTCGCGCGTCGTCGACCACGCCCGCGCGGCCACTACGATCGGCCTTGTCGTGTCGAGGGTGAAGGTCACCGTCCTCAGCGATGCGAGCGCGTCGCCGTTGGTTTCGGCCCTTCTCCCGGCCTTCGTCGAGTCGGCCGGGATCCCGGTGGACGATGCGCGCCGACTCTCCGCGGTCGTCCAGGGCTTCGTGAGCTTCACGCTCGAAAACGCCTATCCGGACGACGACCTCGGTGAGATCGAGGTAACGCTCGATGCGAACGAAAGTTTCGTCGAGGTCGACGTCCACGACTGGGGCCTGCCGCTCACGAGCGCGGGAGGAGAGCTGGGGCCGCTGCCGGAGCCGCTCGTCGCGCTCGAGCGGGAGACCCGGAACATGCAGCTCCTCAACCTCGGCTCCGACGGGAAGCGGCTGACGGCGGAGGTTCACATCCGCTCGGACGGCCACGCATCGGCTCACCGCCACCACATCGCGGCCGCGCCCCGACGCGCGAAGACCGGGGCCGACGAGCCCGCGGCGATCGCGGTGAGGGCGGCGAAGGCCGAGGACACCGAGGCGATCGCCCAACTGCTGTACGAGAGCTACCACCTGAGCTACGTCCACGCGGACTTCTACCGACCGACCTACCTGATGGCTGCGCTCGCGTCCGGGGCGCTCGTCTCCACGATCGCGCTCCACGAGGAGCGGGTGGTCGGCCACCACGCGATGATGCCGCTGCGCGGCGTCCCTTCGGCCGAGACGGGCGCCGCCGTCGTCCACTCCGCGTATCGCGGTCTCGGCGTCTTCGGCCGGCTCTTCGAGCACACGCTCGACGCGGCGAGCGGGCACGGCCTCGCATCGGTGTTCGGCGACGCGGTCACGCTCCACCCGTTCAGCCAGCGTGCCGAGCGCTCCCACGGGTATCGCGAGACCGCCCTCCAGCTGGGGATGGTGCCGGCGCGGACGACGATGCGCGGATTCGGGGGCGACGGGCCGAGACGCCGGACGGCGACGCTCCGCTCGTACCGCCCGCTCGACGAGCGCACCGGCCGCGCGGAGCTGCCGACCACGTACCGCGAGCTGCTCGAGGCCGTCTACGCCAACGTCGGTCTCTCGGTCGCGGCTCGCACCGAGCTGGATGTGGCCGGCGACGCGGTCACGACGGATGTCGACGACTCGCGCTCGCTCGGATTCCTCCGCCTGCGACGCTGGGACGCCGAGGCTCGCGCCGCGCTCCACGCCTCGGTGCGTCACCTGCTGTCGCGCCACGTCGACGTCGTGTACGGCGACCTGGACCTCGTGACGGTGGATGCGCTCGACGACGCGACCGCCGAGTTGAACGAGCTCGGCTTCTTCGCCGCGGGGCTCGTCCTGCACGGAGCGGAAGGCCACGACCACCTCCGTCTGCAGTTGCTCGATTCCGAGGAGATCGAGCTCGAGCAGATCGTCTGCGACTCGCCGTTCGCGGAGGCGCTCAAGCGTCGGGTGCTGGAAGACCGGGCGCGCGTCATCGGGTGAGGTACGCCGGGAGGTCGTCGCGCCGTACCGGCCAGAAGATCGATGTTCGAAAATCGGCGATACTGATCCGGTCGCGTCGGTTTAGCCGGCGCTCCGAGACCCGGAGGATCCCGTGATCGTCGACTTTCGCGTCCAGCCGCCGTTCCGCAGCTTCCTCGACATCTACTTCTACCGGCCCCGTCCGAGCTCCCCGGATCCGCTGACGGCCACGCAGTACGAGCGCGGCCGGGTCAACAGCCCCTCGTTCGACGCGCAGTCGGCCGAGCTCTTCGTCGAGGAGATGGACGAGCTCGGCGTGGACGTCGCGGTGATCATGGGCCAGCGGTGCGCGGCGGCCTGGGGCAGCGTCGACAACGCGCACATCGCGGAGCTCGCCGAGCGGTACCCCGGCAGGTTCGTCGGGTTCGCGGGGGTCGACGCGCACGACCCCGACGGGGTCGGCGAGATCCGACGCGCGATCGAGGAGCTCGGGTGCCGCGGGGTCTCGCTGCTGCCGGGCTGGAGCGAGCCGCCGCTCCACGACGACGATCCGCGCGTCTTCCCGCTGTACGAGGCGGCGCTCGAGCTCGGCGTCCCGGTCGTCGTCACGAGCAGCCACGTCATCGGCCCCGACATGAGCTTCGCGATGCCCGAGTACCTGCAACGCGTCGCGCTCGCGTACCCGGAGCTGACGCTGATCGTCGGCCATGCCTGCTGGCCGTGGACGGCGCAGGCCTGCGCGCTCGCGGCGCGCTGCCACAACGTCTACCTGATGCCCGAGTTCTACATGTACGTCGCCGGCATGCCCGGTGCCCGTGACTACGTCGACGCCGCGAACGGCTTTCTCTCGCATCGGATGCTCTACTCGTCCTGCTTCCCCACCCGCTCGCTCCATCAGGCGCTCGACGACTTCCGTGCGCTCCCGCTGAGCGAGGAGACGCGCGAACAGCTGCTGTGGCGGAACGCCGCGCGGCTGCTCGGGCTACCGGACGCTCCGAACTGATGTCCGCTCCCGAGGTTACGGACCTCGTCATCGCGGGCAGCGGCGCCGCGGGCTTCGCCGCCGCGATCACCGCGCGACGGGCGGGGCTCGACGTCCTGCTGCTCGAGAAGCAGCCCGAGCTGGGTGGGACGACTGCGCGCTCGGGGACGTGGATCTGGATCCCGAACAACCGGCTGATGCGCGACCGCGGGCTCGTCGACGCGCGCGACGACGCGCTCCGATACATGGCCCGCCTGGCCCGCCCCGAGCGGTACGACGCCGAGCATCCCACCCTCGGGCTCCCGGCGGACGAGCACGAGATGCTCGCGGCGTTCTACGACCACGGCGAGTCGGCGCTCGACGAGCTGACCGCGGCCGGTGCGCTCGACCCGGTCCTGCGCGCCGATGCGCCGGACTACTTCGCCGAGCTGCCCGAGAACAGGGCCCCGTACGGCCGGGTCGTCGTCTCGCGCGGCCGGGAGCGGCCGGATCAGCTCACCGGGCCGGAGCTCGTGGCCGATCTCACGGACACCACTCGCCGCCTGGGCGCGAGGATCGAGACCGGTGTCGCGGTGACCGGCGTGCTCGACTCGAACGGCCGCGTCGACGGCGTCGTCTGCGGGGAAAGGCGCATCGGCGCGCGCGCCGGCGTGGTGTTCGCGACCGGCGGGTTCGCCCAGAGCCAGGAGCTGATGACGCGTTTCGTGCCGGCGCCGCTCCGCGCGACGGGCGCAGCGGCGGGATCAGAGGGCGACTTCCTCCGGATCGCCATGGGGCTCGGTGCGCAGCTGCGGAACATGGGCGAGGCGTGGCTGGCGCCCATCCCGATCGAGCCCTACGCCGCCGACCCGGCGACGTTCACCACGAACATCTTCGCGCTCCGCGGCGACAGCATGGTGCTCGTCGACCGCAGCGGCCGGCGCGTGGCGAACGAGAAGCTTCCCTACCACGAGCTCGCATCGGTGTTCCTCCGCTGGGATCCGTCGACGGCGAGCTATCCGAATCTCCGTCTCTTCATGGTCTTCGACGAGGCCACAAGGCGGCTGTTCGCCGACGGCAAGAGCGGGAACCCGCTCCCGGTCGACGGCGAACGAGCGGAGCACGTCGTCAGGGGCGCGACGCTCGCCGAGCTGGGCTCTCGCCTGGCGGAGCGCCTGGCCGGGAGCGCGCCGGAGGTCGGCGCGGGCATCCGGCTGGCCACAGGGTTCTCCGAGTCCCTCGCGCGGACGATCGAGCGGTTCGACGCCGCGGCGGCGGCGGGGGTCGACGCGGACTTCTCGCGCGGCTCGTCCGCGATCGAGCTCTTCCGCAACGGGCCCGCCCGCGCCGGGAACGACGGAAACCCCGCGCTCTTCCCGTTCGCTCCGGAGGGGCCGTACTACGCGATCATCCTCGCCCCCGCGACGCTCGACACGAAGGGCGGCCCGGCGACCGACTCGTTCGGCCGTGTCCTCTCGGTCTCCGGCGAGCCGATCGCGGGCCTCTACGCAGCCGGCAACTGCGCCGGGTTCCCGTCCGGACGGGCCTACTGGGCCGGCGGGGCCACGATCGGGCTCGCGCTCACGTTCGGGTGGCGGGCCGCGCGTCACGCGGCGTCGCGGGTCGCGCGTCGCGGGGATCACGAGTAGGCCCAGCGACACCGGCTGCGTTGCTCGCGTGTGCGGGATGCCGTTTACTCCCGCGGATGGAGCACGACAGCGGTCCGGAGGTGCCCGGCGCGCGGCCGTTCGGCGGGTTCGGCGTCGACACGATCCTCGCGGGCGCCGTGCTCTTCGCCGGGGCGATCCTCTTTCTCTCGCTCGCCCCCTCGGCGTACTACGCCTACCTGGCGATCCACGTCCTCTCGGCCGTGATCTGGGTCGGCGGCGACGTGACGCTCACGGTGCTCGGGGTCGTCTTCGAGCGGCGCGGGGAGGGAGAGACGCTGGGTGCGCTCGGCAGGATGGGCGCCTGGATCGGAACCCGCGTCTACACGCCGACGCTCGTCGTCACGCTCGTCTTCGGCGTCATCCTCATGGAGAAGGGCAACTTCGACTGGGGCGAGTTCTGGGTGATCTTCGCGCTCGTCGGCTGGACGATCGCCGCGATCGTGGGCGTCGGCTTCGTCGGCCCGGAGCTCGGCCGCATCGACGAGGCCGCGCGCGCGCACGGCCCCGACTCGCCCGAGGTCGCGATGCGCGTGAAGCGGCTCTTCATGATCTTCCGCTTCGACACGGCGCTGCTCGTGCTGATCGTCGTCAACATGGCCGCCAAGCCGAGCTTCTAGAGGGTCGGCTCGGCGGCGTGGCTCGGCGCCCAGCCGATCGCGGGCGCGATCTCGCGCGCGATCGTCTCGAGCATCGCGGCGTTGTACTCGACGCCGAGCTGGCTGGGAACCGTGAGGAGAAGGGTGTCGGCGGCCTTCACGGCCGAGTCCTCGGCGAGCTCCTCGGCGATGCGGCCGGGCTCACCGGTGTAGCTCCGGCCGAAGCGGCTGATCGCGCCGTCGAGCCAGCCGACCTGGTCCTCGTTCGCGTCACCGCCGAAGAGCCGGCGGTCGAGGTCCGACGTGACGGGGATCACGCTGCGGCTGACCGAGACGCGCGGCTCACGAGCGTGGCCGGCCTTCGCCCAGGCCTCGCGGAACAGCTCGATCTGCTCGGCCTGGAGCCTGTCGAACGGGACCTGCGTGTCCTCGAGGAGGAGCGTGGAGCTCATCAGGTTCATCCCCTGCTCACCTGCCCAGACGGCCGTCTCGCGGGAGCCTGAGCCCCACCAGATCCGCTCGTCGAGCCCGGGGGACTGCGGCTGGACCGCCAGCCTGGCACCACCCGGGCGGCCGCCGACGTCTGCAGGGACGACGCCTGCCCCGGCGATCGCGGCGCGGAAGAGCGCCGTCTTGTCCCGTGCCTCGTCGGCGTCGACCGAGTAGCCGAAGGCCTCGGCGCCGCGCCAGGCTGGCTCGGGCGAGCCGCGGCTGACGCCGAGCTGGAGCCGGCCGCCCGCGAGCAGGTCTGCGGCCGCGGCGGTCTCGGCCATGTACAGCGGGTTCTCGTAGCGCATGTCGATCACGCCCGTGCCGATCTCGATCCGGCTCGTCATGACGCCGATCGCGGCGAGGAGCGGAAACGGCGAGGCGAGCTGGCGCGCGAAGTGGTGGACGCGGACGAAGGCGCCGTCGATTCCGATCTCCTCGGCGGCGACCGCGAGCTCCACCGTCTGCCGGAGGGCGTCGCCCGCCGTGTGCGTCAGCCCGCCGCCCGGGTGCCAGGCACCGAACGAGAGGAAGCCGATCTTCTTGCGAGCAGCCATCGTCTGTCTCATTCCAACACGACCGCCGGCTCCGGTATTCCGACGGCGCCTGTCAGCCGTACGCCCAGGGTGTGGAGAGCCGCACGCGCGTGGGCCGTCGCCGCCAGCACTCTCGAGAGAGAGCGAGCGAACCGGAGGAATGATGGACACCAGAACAGCGCAGGACGTCGTAGCCGAGCTCCGCGCCACGCTGGACGGCGCCGTGGTCACACCCGAGGACAGCGCCTACGAGGATGCCCGTAGGGTCTTCTACCGCAGCTTCGACCGACGGCCGGCTGCGGTCGTCAAGCCGACCGACGCGCGGGAGGTCTCGCGGGTCGTGTCGCTGGCACGCGTCGCCGGTGCCGAGCTGGCCGTCCGTAGCGGAGGCCACAGCCTGGCGGGGCACGGCGTCTCGGACGGCGGGATCGTGCTCGACCTCTCGGAGCTGAGGATGCTCGACCTCGACCTCGAGCACCACACCGCCTGGGCGGAGACCGGTCTCACCGCCGGCCGGTACACCGACGCCGCGGGGTGGCACGGCCTCGCGACCGGGTTCGGAGACACGGGCTCGGTCGGGATCGGCGGGCTCACGCTCGGAGGCGGCGCGGGGTTCCTCGTCCGCAAGCACGGCCTCACGATCGACCAGCTGCTCGCGGCCGAGGTCGTCACCGCCGACAGCCAGCTGCTCCACGTGGACGAGGAGACCCACCCGGACCTCTTCTGGGCGATCCGAGGCGGCGGCGGGAACTTCGGGGTCGCGACGCGGTTCCGGTTCCGGCTCCACCAGCTCACGGGCATCCTCGGCGGCCTGCTTGTCCTCCCCGGGGAACCGGACGTCATCGCATCGTTCGTGGCGGCCGCCGAGGCTGCTCCCGAAGAGCTCTCGGCAATCGCGAACATCATGGTCGCCCCGCCGATGCCGTTCCTGCCCGCGGAGGCGCACGGGAAAGTCGTCGTGATGGCCCTCGTGTGCTGGGCAGGCGAGGTCGAGGAGGGCGAGCGCGCGCTGGCGCCGTTCCGGGCGCTCGGGCCGCTGGCCGACCTCCTGAGGCCGATGGCGTACCCCGAGATCTACGCCCTGTTCGGGGAAGGGCCGGGGCCGGCGCTCCCGGCGCAGGAGGCAACACGCTCGTTCTTCGTCGACTCCCTGGACAGCCAGGCTGCCGAGGCCATCGTCGACCACCTGCATGCCTCGACCGCGAGCATGACGGTCGCGCAGCTTCGCGTGCTGGGTGGGGCGATGGCCCGCGTCTCGCAGGAGGCGACGGCGTTCGCGCATCGCGACCGAGGCGCCATGGTCGCCCTCGGCACGCTGTTCGAGCACGCCGACGACCGCCCCGCGCACGAGGCGTGGTTGAGGAGCCTGGCGGCGGCGATGAGGGACGGCGCCCCGGGTGTCTACGTCAACTTCCTCGGCGACGAGGGCGAGGCGCGCGTCCACGAGGCGTACCCGGGGCAGACCTGGGATCGGCTGGTCGAGGTCAAGCGTCGCTACGACCCGACGAACTTCTTCCGGCTCAACCAGAACGTCGATCCTGGCGTGAGCTCCGCACGGGTGGCGGCCTGACGGAGCATTAAGACTCCGAGAAGTCGGAGCGCGAGGGCCGCCCGTGGTACGAGGGCGCATGCTTCTGTTCCTCGCGTGACGAGTGCCGCGATCCCGGACGGAGGAGACATGTTCGACGGCGCGACCCCCGGCAAGGGGTCGCGTCGCCGCGTCGGCGCCCGCTGGGCGTGGCTTGCGGGGGGCGACGACTTCGTCCTCCGCCAGGTGCCGAGCGAGGCGAGCTTCTTCAACGGGCTCGGCATGTGGGTCGCAGGGATGGCGGTCGTCAGCGGCTTCGGGATGACCGTCGCCGCCAGCCAGTGGTGGAGCACGTCGATCACGAACGTCCTTTGGGTCCTGCCGGTCTGGGCGGTTCTCTACTGCCTGATCGAGCGCCTCGTGCTGAAGAGCTTCGGCACGAGCTGGGCCTGGAACCTCGTGCTCACGATCCCGCGCCTCCTCCTCTCCCTGGCGATCGCGCTCGTGATCGGGCTGCCGATGGCGCAGGTGATCTACAGCGGGTCGATCAACGACGAGCTCAGCAAGACGACGACGGCGCGGATCCACGAGGCGACGAACCAGATCACGCGCACGTACGGCGCGAAGATCGCCGCCGCGCAGAAGGAGATCGCGGCGGCGCAGGCCAGGGAGACGCGCCTCCAGCAGCAGGTCACGAACAGCCGCTTCCTCGCCGACTGCGAGGCCGGGCTCCAGACTTGCTCGCAGACGCACAAGCTCGGCCGCGGGCCCTACTACAGGCGCGACACGCGCCGGGCGGCCGCCGCCGCAGCGGAGCTCGAGCGCGCCCGTCCCGAGATCGCCGCGACGATCGCCGCGAACCGTCAGAAGATCGCGGTCTGGCGGGCAGCCGAGCGCAGCCAGATCGCGACCCGGGTCGCCACGATCAAGGCGAACCGTGACTTCCTCGCCCGTCAGGCGGCGCTCGACCGCGTCCAGAAGGCGAGCCCGGCCGTCACCAAGTACGTCCAGTTCTTCCTGGCGTTCCTGATCGCCATCGACCTGGTCGCGCTCATGCTCAAGCTCACGCATCTCTTCAGCACGGGCGGCGCATACGAGCGCGCCGCGGCCGCGCTCCGGGCGAACGACCTCGTGGACGTGCACCGCCTCCAGCAACGCGCCAACGTGCTCACCAACCGCATCACACTCCAGGCTCGAGCCCAGCAGGAAGCCGACGAGCTGAGGATTGGAGGCGACGTCTCACGCGAGCCCGATGTCGAAAGCGACGAGCTCCGGCTGGACGAGCGCCAGGGCCGCCGCCCGGCGCTCGGCGGCCCGGCGACCGCCACGCCGCTCGGCGACTGACCGCTCTGTAGCCCGATTACCATCGCCACCCGTGGCCGAGGGCGTCGTCATCCGTCCCGAGCGTGAGGCGGACCATCCCGTGATCGCCGAGGTGGTCCGCGCGGCATTCGACGGACATCCCGACGAGGTCGCGTCCTTCGTCGAGCGCATTCGGGCCTCGGAGCAGTTCGTTCCGGAGCTGGCGTTGGTCGCCGAGGACTCCTCCGGTGTGGTTGCTCACGTGATGCTGAGCTGGGTCGGCGTCGAGGGGGGCTCCCGTACGAGGATCCTCAATCTCACGCCGATGTCGGTTCGGCCCGATCGCCAGCGCATCGGTGTGGGGGCACGGCTGATCCGCGACGCGCTCGGCCGCGCCGAAGAAGCAGGCGAGCCTGCCGTGATGGTCGAGGGCATCGCCGCGTACTACCCTCGCTTCGGCTTCGAGCGGGCGAGCGCGCTCGGCTTCGTCTCCCCGCATCCGAAGATCCCCGACGAGGCTTTCATGGTCAAGCGGCTCCCGGGCTACAGCCCCGACCTCGCCGGCCGGATCGTCTATCCGCCCGCGTTCGACGCTCTCGGGTACGAGCGACCGGTCTGAGACATCGGGGCCGTTCAGGGCAGTGGACACTGGCACATTCGACCGTGGTGTCGCTAGCCGGGCCGAACTCGCGAACGGATGCGTCGTCGGGTCAGCCGGTCACGTGTGCCGGCGACGAAGTTACGAGACGTGGGGTCGCGACAAAGCCCGTCACGGCCACCCACACTGGCAGGAGCCAGAAGAGGATGATTCCGTAGCCTCCATCCGGCGCGAAGAAACCGTTCCGAGTAAGAGCAGCTCCGCCAGCGAGGAATATCGCAGCAGTTGCCAGCGATCCCCACCGGTACCAAGGCCGCGTCAGTCCCGGTCGTACAGCGAACGCAACCGACCCGATCAGCAGCGCGACGGGGAAGTACACGAAGGTTTCCGAGACGAACCTGATCTCCCAGAGCGACTTCGCGGTCTCGGGCGTTGCGTCCGTGGCAGCCCCGAAGGCCAGTGCGGCCGTGAGGAACACATACGTCGTGTATGCCGTCAGCGTCAGTATGAGCCCGAGACGAGCGAGCCTTCCGGCGATGCTGCTCTCCGGCATGACGTCTTCGGCGACTGTCGCGAAGAGAAGCGCGAGCAAGAAGAGGCGGCTGACCGCGATCTCGGCGCTGGCGTCTTCGCCGCGTTCGGCGATCTTCATACGGCCGCGCTTCTTTTCGAGCTTCCTGCGGTCGGCTTCGTCCTGCTGCTCGCGTGGTGTATCCACTTTGGACGAATCGTCTCCTGGCTCGGAGTAGTCGTCGGCCTCGGGTGTGTGCTCGCGGCCGGGGCAGCGATGAGCCGTGACTTCGATCAAGTGCACCGAGCAGGAGGGCCGTTCGGATTCGCTGTCGTCCTCTGGTTCATCGGTCTTCCGATCTGGCTCGTAGTGACTTCGATCGTCCTGCTGCGTCGCGGCGACCAACTAGCCTCGTCCGCCGCTCAGTAAAGCGCCCGCAGGGACGTCTCAAGCGACATTCCCGCACACTCGCGCAGGCTGTGGTTATCGGCCTTGGCGATCACCGCAACCGGCTGTACGGTCAACGGCGTGAACGCAGAACACATCGTTGTGCGTGAGCCGACCGACGTCATGCTCGTGCGAGTCGCAGACGAGCTGTCGGAGATCCAGCGGGCGTGGGCATCGTTCGAAGCTGCGGTCGGTCTCCGCGGACGCAAGTTCTACGGGGCGTTCGACCCGACTACGGCCAGCTACAGCGTCTGCGCTGTACTTCGACCGGGAGATGAACCGTCCGATTTTGGCGCGGAGCGTGGGACGCTCCCCGGCGGGCGTTACGCGTGTGTCCGTCTCCACGGCGAGCCTCCCGGTGTGTACGCGAAGATCGGGCCGACTGCCGAGCGCCTGGCGCAGCGCGCCGACGCCGATCACACACGCCCGACCTTGGAGTACTACCGCCGTCACGATCTCATCGACGTCCTCGTGCCGGTCGTCTGACCGGAGTTCGCCGAGGACTCGCTCAGGGGACATTCCCGAACACTGGCGCAGGGCATGCTGCTCGATCCTGGACGCGTTAGCGTCCGAGACGAGATGGTTGAGCGGGGTACAGCTCCGGGGCCTGAGTGGCTGGAGGCGCAAGGCGATGTCGCCGAATTGCCTGGGACGCGCGTTCTGCTTCGACGGTGGTTCGAACGGGACCTCGAGCCGTTTGCTGAGTTGAACGCCGATCCGCGCGTGATGGAGTATTTCCCGTCGCCGCTGACCCGAGCACAGTCAGACGGATTCGTGCGCGAGCGGATCCTGCCACTGTTCGCTAAACGCGGCTTCGGATCGTGGGCCGTCGAGGTACCCGGAGTCGCGCCGTTTATCGGATACGTCGGGTTCTTGGAGCACACCTTCGATGCCCCTTTCACGCCGTGCATCGAGATCGGCTGGCGGCTCGCCCGCGCGGCCTGGGGTAACGGGTATGCGACCGAAGCCGCACGGATCGCAGTCGCCTTCGGCTTCGACCACGGAAAACTCGACGAGATCGTATCGTTCACCGTTCCTGCGAACGCCCGCTCGATCGCGGTCATGGAGCGTCTCGGAATGACGTACGCCGGTGAGTTCAACCACCCCCTGCTCCCGGCTGGACACCCGCTCTCGCGGCACGTGCTCTATCGACTCGGTCCGCGACCGTAGCCTCCCGGCTCAGGGGACATTCCCGAACACTGGCGCAAGCGACCGCGTGATCGAATGACCGGCGATGGACGCAATGCCACCGCACCCAAGCGAGGCTGCGTTCGTCATCGCCACCGACGCGCAAGGACTCGACGTTCGACATCGCAAGGCGTTGTACAACTCGATCGCACTGCCGCGGCGTGGCTCGCTTTCCAGTCCGGGTGCAAGCGGAGAAAGACGTCATCGCCGAGAACGTTTCGCACGGATGCAAACACCGGCGAACCGAGACGTCTTCGTCGCCGTCGCGGACGAACGCCCAGTCGGGTTTCGTCACCGTCGCGTCGAACACCTTCCACGAACGGATGGGTGTCATCGACATCATCGGCGTCGACCCGGCGTATCAACGGCGCGGTATCAGCTCACGGCTCACTAAGGTTGCCATCGACCACATGCGGCGTGAGGGGATGGACATCGCGGTGGTCGAGACCGGCGGCGACCCCGGCCACGCACCTGCGCGAGCGGCTTACGAAGAGGCGGGATTCACACTCCTGCCAATCAGGCGGTACTTCTGACTCCTCAGCTGACGATCGTTTCGGGGGACATTCGCGAACGCTCGCCCAGCAGCGACCGACCGCGGCGCTCGATCTGTTACGTGAACACGTTCACGGCTCGTGCGATGACGAGCCCGAGGATGCCTAGCGAGACGATCGCCTGAATCGCCATCGCGATCTTCGCCCAGGGGGCGAGTGGCATGGCGTCGGTCGGGCTGAACGCAGTTGCGTTGGTGAAGCCCAGGTACAGGTAGTCGATGAAGCGCGGTCGCCAGTCGGGCGACCCCACGCCTGGGTTGAGTTGCTGGGGGAACGCGAAGCCGTGGGCGGCTGGAAGGCTGTGGGCGCGCGCTGCGGCGCCACCGCCGTCGAGCTCCCAGTAGAGAAGCGCGAACGCGATGTTGTTCGACGCCCAGACGATCGTTCCCGCCTGGAGCAGCTCGCTCGCCGAGTTCGTCACCGCGCCGCCATGGATGAGGTCGTCGACCAACTGCCCGGTCGCCCACAGCGCGCCGAGCACGAGCACCGCCACGAGGACGATCGAGAGCGCCCGCAGCCCGCGCGAGCGGCGGTTGATCTTGCCAGGGTCGCCCGCGATCACGGCCACCAGCAACACCCCTTCGACGAGCGGGAGCAGCCATTGCGGCCCCAACCGCTCGGCGTCCGGCAGCAGAATCGACAGGATGATCGCTGCGAGCACGGCGCCGACCATGGGCCAGCGGGACTCGCCGACGACGTCGTCTTCTGTGTCAACGCCGGCGGCCGTCGACGTATCCGTCCCCCGATCAGGCCCGGGCGTCACCCCGGGACGCATCCTACGAACTCCCCAGAGGGTTGCCGGCGACGGGAGCTCAGGATGGAGGCAGCGGCAGCGCTGACAGTTGCACGAGCGACAGCACGAGCAGGGCGATACCCAGACCGATCAGGCCGTAGCGGACGCCCCGGTATGGGAAGTGTGTCGAGATGCCCACCAAGAAGAGGATGCTGGCCAGGACGACCGTGAGCCGGACGTACTTGTCGGCGGTCGAGCCATCCGTTTCACCGTCGCGAAAGGCTGCTTTGGCTCGCTCATCGAGGGTCCGAGCCTCGGTCGCACCAGGCCGCTTGTACTGCGGCATGTACGTGGGGCCCCGCGGTGCTTCGCGGTTCGTGTCCGGCTTCGTCGCCCGCCAGGCGTCGAAGGCGACCTTGAAGTCGGGACGGAACCGTCGTTCCGCCAGCCGCATCGCCGGCTTGTTGCCCGCGATGTAGGCGGAGAACCAGGCCTCGAAGGCGGACGAGTCGTAGCTGCGCAGCTCGAACGCGTCGGCATCCGCCCGGCTGCCCTCGATCCGAAGGCTCGACGCCGTGGCGAGCTCGACACGCGACTCGGTTGCCCACTTTGAGGCCGCGTAGCCCGACCACGCCGCTAGCAGCGCCACGACCGAGAGGAGGACGGCCTCGGTGATGGAGATGAGCTGGTCGCGTCGCTCGTGCGGGTCGGCGTGCTTCGCGTGCGCGCTGATCTCTTTCCCAACCTCGCTCGCCGAAAGCCCCTCCGGCATCGAGGGAGCCTAACGCCGTGGTCAATCTCCAGTCGAGCGACATTCGAGCACACCGCGGGGTGTTCGGGGATGTCCCTTGATGAACCGTTCGTTGCCGCTGAACGGTTCTGTTAGCTGCGCGCTGGTTGTTCGCGGACCCCGGGCCCGTCTGCAAGCTGGAGTCCCAACGTGAGTACTTGCCGACCATGGTCACCATCCGGCAACCACTTGTTGACACCCAGCGGAGTACCCTTTTATAGCGATATGAACGAGTCCTCGCTCGGGAGAGAGCCCGGAGCCTGACCTCTCTGGTGACGACGACGCTGGAAACCCAAATGTCGGTCGGCGCGCACACAGCCCCTGCGCGCGTGACAGGCGGGAGGGCGTGCCTGCTTGGTGTAATTGCGGCGTGCGACAGCTCGCTCGAGCGTCTCAACGGGAGCGAGAACCCCGCTCTCGTTGTGCGTGCGGCCGCCATACGGGTGGCGCGAGCCCGGGCTCAGAAACGCCTCGCCGAGATTCGGCAGGCACTACCTGCCGACGCGCGACACCCACCTCCACCGGGAGGGCTGTGAAATGGGCGTCGACCCGCGCTCACCTAGCGAGCCTTTGCCCGCATGAGCCAGAAGCCCAGCTACGAGTTCGTCGCGATTCCCATCGTTCTGGGAATCATCGGTGTAGTAGCGCTCGTGTTGTTCGCGGCGACGGAGGGGCCGTGGGCTTGATCTTGCTCGGCGTCGGCTTGCTGATCGTCCTCGCACTCGTCATCCGACTGGTGTCGAAGAAGTACCCGCACATGTGGGACGAAGCACCCGCCGACAAGACGGTCTCGCAAGATCGAAACGACTCCTCGAGGACATGAAGGCTGCTCCAGGCAAATCAGAGGTCGCTGATGCCCGGCCTACTCTGGTGCGCGCTCGTAGCTGACTCGATGGCGCAGATTGCCCTTGTCAGCTGGGTCGAACCAGATCGAAATCAGCACCGCGCCACGCGTCGCGGGGGACTCCACTGACTCCGCATATTCGAGCGCAGCAGCGTTGCCCCGATCCGCGATCGCCGCGAGAGCGTCAGCGTTGGCTGACTGTTCGGCCACGACACGGGCCCTTTCCCAACACCGAACCTCGGCGTGGAGCTCCTCGCCATCCTCGCGCCGGATCCGGTAGTCCACCGCCCAGCCATTCTGCGAAGGCGCGGTGAGGTCGTGGGTTTCGACCACCTCGGCCATAGGCGCCACGGTACCCAAGATCTGACGTTGGCTTTTTTGGCAAGCCGATGCTGACAGATCGTCACGACTGAGGTGCCGGCGATGCCATCGCGAAGGTGATGTCGCGGGCATGTCGGAAGGCCGACGTGGGGGATGCCGTCCGCGACGAGCAGTCCGAAGCACCCGGCATCGGGCGAGCCGCCGACACCCTCTTCGAAGAAGAACCGGTAGAGGATCAGCTGGCTGCCCGTCGAGCAGCTCGGGTTAAGCCGGACCGCGCCTTCGATGCAACGCGGCCCGGCTGTAGGTCTGACTAGACGCCGACCAGCGTGCCGGCTTCGACCTCGTCGAAGTAGGAGATCTGAACAGAGTCGGCATCCACGCCCGCCTGGCTCATTGCTTCCTTCAACTCAGGGATGGCGAAGAAAGCCTTCGCGGCCTCGGGTGAGTCGAATGTGTGAGTGACGATGACGTCGTTGGGATTCTCGATCGAGCGCAGCACCTGGTGACCGAGTACGCCGTGCTCGGTTTGGATCGGGGCGAAGCCGTCGTAGATCTTCTTCCAAGCGTCGAAGTCGGCAACGCGGTGGCGGACCAGAGAAATGGTGTTCGTCATAGTGCCCCCTTCCGGGGCGGGTGCCCTGCTGCGAAATAACGGGCTTCAGGAGAAGCGCGCAACGAAGGCGACGATCAACAGTCTACTCCTCCGCAGTCGACGGAGTTTAACTATAGGCGACAGTCCCGCTCCGTCAAGGGACATTCCCGCACGCTGGCCCAGGCGACCGGGTTATCGCCGGTCGAGGATGTGGCACTCGCCTGTTTGGTCGGGATCGCAGGAAGCGAGGCTTGGTAGCGCCGTCATCGACCACGTCGTACCATCCCGTCCCGATGGCAGCCCACGGCGACAAGTACGTCCTCAACGCGGGCAAGTCCGGCCACGCGCGGCTCAGAGTCATCAGCGAGAGCCATGACGATCACACACGCGCGCTGCTGCTCGGAGCGGGATTCGAGGCCGGCCATCGGTTCGTGCAGTTCGGCTGCGGCCTCGGCCACGTCACCCGCTGGGCGACCTCCATGGGCGCCGATGCGCTCGGCCTGAACCTCAGCGCAGTCGAGTGTTCTCGGCCCTCGACGCGAGCTTGCGCGCTCGGAACCGTCTGGCTTTGATCAGGTAGTGCGCCGCGCGGCCTGCGCATCCACTGGGGCTGGGTTCCGGCGGGCATCTTCGTCACCGTCGCGGGTGTTCTGCGGTGGGGCTGGATCGTCACGGTGTTGCTGGTGATCGGTGGAGTCGCCGTTGCCGCGTACGCGGAGTGGAACGGTCGCCGACGAAGGCGTCGCGCCCTCGAACCTTGATCTGACCCCGCCAGCAAACATCCCGCACGGGCGCCGTCACCTCGCCGACGGGTGAGAGAAACCGGCTGGGGCGTATCGTTTGTTACATGGTTGATGTGGTTTCGGTGGGGGTCGTCGGTGGCGGGATCGGCGGCCTCGCTGCTGCGCTCTCACTCCACCGGGCCGGGTTCGATGTACATGTGTACGAGCAGGCGGGTTCGGTCAGCGAGATCGGTGCGGGGATCCAGGTGAGCCCGAACGCGACCCGCGTCTTGCACGGGCTCGGGCTTGGCGACGATCTGGCAGCGATGGGTGTGCGGCCTCGTGCGCTTCACCAGCGGCGCTGGGACGACGGCCGCACGCTCCTGCGTACCCCGCTAGCAGACGAGGTTGTTCAGGCCTTCGGGTTTCCGCACTATCAGATGCATCGCGCCGACCTGCTGACCACCTTGCTCTGCGCACTCCCGTCGGAGCGCGTTCACGTCGGGTACCGGCTGGTGGGGCTGGCCGATCACGGCGACGCCGTCGAGGCGGACTTCGAGAACGGCAAGTCGGTCCTCGTCGACGCGCTTGTGGGTGCGGATGGCATCCACTCGACGGTCCAACGGATCCTGTTCGGTCCGCGGAGCGCGCATTTCACCGGCTGTGCGGCCTATCGCGGCCTCATCCGGGCCGAGCGCCTGAGCCATCTCGATCTCGAGGTCACGTGCGATGTGTGGATGGGTCCGGGTAGGCATTTCGTCCACTACTTCGTGCGCAACAAGCAGATGTTCAACTTCGTCACGGCCGTCGAGCAGGACAGCTGGACGGGCGAGTCATGGACCGACAAGGTCGACGTCGCGACCGCGCTTGCCGAGTTCGACGGATGGCACCCTCAGGTACGCGCCATCATCAGCGCTGTCGACGAGGTGTACATCTGGGCGCTTTTCGACCGCCCGCCGCTCGAACGATGGTCGGTTGGGCGCACGACGCTCCTCGGCGATGCCTGCCATCCGATGCTGCCGTTCATGGCCCAAGGCGCTGCACAAGCGATCGAGGACGGCGCAACGCTCACGGCTTGCCTCGCGGGCACCAGCCGCGCGGACATCCCGATGGCACTCCATCGCTACGAGCAGCTGCGGTTACCCCGCGCCTCACGTGTTCAAGCGGGGTCCGCTGCCAACAAGACGCGCTTCCACCTCCCGGACGGTCCCGAACAAGAGGAACGCGACGCACAGATGGCGACCGGATCAACGGACTTCTCGAAATCCGCGATCGCCTGGATCTACGAACACGACCCCACCAAGCTCGAGACGTAGGAACGGCGAGCGCACGCGGGACGTGCTGCGGTCGACGATCAAGATCTCCGTCGTCGGGCAACTTGGTACACGCTCGCGCAGGCCGGCGACCCGGCTCGAAGCGGTCCTTCCGTTCGGTTGACACGATGGGCTCAGGCGCTGAGAATCGCGTCGCGGACAACACCGGACGAGGGAGGCGGAGGTGGCCT
>Ga0075428_100001751_pt1 | contig 23186 bp, 34 predicted proteins | sample RhiMetdeltSRZDD2_FD_75291 | JGI IMG/M metagenome (GOLD analysis project Ga0075428, IMG submission 75291) | Populus rhizosphere microbial communities from Tennessee, USA - Rhizosphere MetaG P. deltoides SRZDD2 | ecosystem: Host-associated > Plants > Roots > Rhizosphere > Soil | place: USA... | reverse complement strand
CACTCGCGAGCGAAGGCAGGTACATCCCGAGCAGGTGCACCTGGATCACGCGCGCCGTTGCGACCTCGTCGTGGTGGTCGACGACATGCATGCTGATCGGCGTCGCCGTCATGATGAAGCTCATGACGGTGTACGAAGCGAGCGCGGCGAGCACCGCGACGCGATAGGCCGGCTGGGCGGCGATCTCAGCAAGCGGTCTCGGCGGTGGATGTTCCGCGGCGTGGGCGACCGCCGATCCCGGTACCCGCGCGAGCAGCAGGGCGGCGAGCAAGTACAGCCCGGTCCCGGCATAGAACGAGCCGGCGTAATGCGCGGCCGGGACAACGTCGGCCGTCCGCACCGCGAGCTCGGGCCCGAGCCAGGCGGCGACGAGAGCTCCCGTCATGACGACCGAGATCGCACGGCTCGTGCGCCCACGCTCTACGTACTCGGTTGCGGCGAAGCGGTACTGCATGACCAGCGCGTTGTTGCCGCCCAGCAGGAAGGCGGCCGTGCAGAAGAGCCAGAAGCGGCCGGTCGCCACCGCGAAGCCTGCGAGGACACAGCCGACGGCGGCCTGGAGCGCGCTCACGGTGAAGATGAGACGGCGGCCATAGCGATGTATCAGTGCACCGGCGGGCACGACGTTCGCCGCGAGGCCGGCGATCAGGACGGACACCGGCAGCGTCGCGAGTGCGGGCGTCGGCGCGAGGTGCGTGCCGATAATTCCGCCGAGCAGCACGAACAGGAAGCTGCCCGACATGCAGAGCGCCTGGGTCGCCGAGAGCATCCACACCGGCCTCATGAAGATCATCGTACACAGCGCAACTTCGCGCCCGCCGTGTGATGCAGTTCACATATGCGAATACCGCCGGGCAGCGATCAGCGGCTAAGTCATTGATCCGTAAAGAGGCGAAAATTGCCCCCGTGGCGCCGGCGTGGCGCTGCCGGAATAATAGGCCGCATGGAGAAGGGGGATGGGGATTTCCCGGACGACGGAATCGTCGCCGAGGATCTCACGCAACTCGTCGAGCACATCGAGCTGACCGGCGCTCAACAGTTGCCGGACGCGCACGAGTGGGAGCTCGCGTCCCCCGCCGAAGACCTTGACGACGCGCCGATCCTGATCGGCGAGGTGCCGGACGAGCCGGCGATGTCCGGCTCCGATCCCGAGCAATTCACCGAGACGCTCGCCGACCTCGATCTGCTGCTGCCCGCCGGAGAGAAGCGTGCCAACCAGGCCGCCGCGCTTGCTGTCGAGCGCGCCCGTTGGCAGAAGCGGGTGGACGAGCTCCAGCGCGCGCTCTACGAGCGTGACCAGCTTCTCGCCGAGCGCGAAAGCCTGATCGAAGACCTGCAGGCGCGTCTCGCGGCGCGCACGCTCGAGCGCGAAGGCCTTGCTGCAGAGCTGCGCGACGCACGGCCGGTCAATGCCGCCGTCACCGATCAGCTGCCGCCTGAGACGCACCTGGCGGCGGTCGGGGTAGACGGCGATGCGACCCCGGACGCCGAGTACACGCAGGAGCTGCCGATTCCCGAACTGCCGGCGATCCCGCCGGTTGCCGCAGTCCCGCGGCTGCGCCGTTACCTGATCGGCCTCGACATGGTCGGCAGCGTCCACGAGATCACGAGCCGGCGCGTCAACGTCGGGCGCACCCGCGACAACGATCTCCGCGTCGTCGACCCGACCGTGAGCCGCCTGCACGCGATGCTGACGGTGCGAAACGGTGAGGCGATGCTGGTCGACGCGAACAGCCGGAATGGCATCTTCGTGAACGGCATCCAGGTGCGCTACGCTCGCCTCGACGACGGCGACCTCGTCACCTTCGGCACGGTGCGCTTCCGCTATCGCGTCGGTTCCGACACGGCAGGCTCGCCCACTGGCTCCGCCTGAAGGCGGATTTTCGAGATCGGCCTCAGCGCCAGCAGCGCGACCAGGCACAACACCAATAGCACCAGCGCGAGTGGCACCGGAGTGCGGTCGGTGAGCGCGGCGACGACCTGAGTCGCGACGGCAGCCGTCACCAGCTGCAGAAACCCGAAGAGCCCCGAAGCCGCGCCCGCGATCTCCGGGTCGCGCGAAATGGCGCCGATCGTCGAGGAGGGCGCCGCGATCGCATTGGCGAAGCCGATCGCCATGCCGGGGATGAAGAGCGCGAGCGGGTGCCAGGCGCCCGCGAGTGCGAGTGCCGACATCGTGGCCGTGCCCGCGAAGGCGACCATCGCACCCGTGCGCATCATGCGCTGCCCGCCGAGGCGGCTCGTGTGCCGCGCTGCCAGCAGGAAACCGGCGAACGAGGCAACCGCGGGGAAGAAGAGCATGAGGCCGAAGCGTGAAGGCGAGACCCCGAGGAGGTCGATCGCGACGTAGGGCGCGCCCGTCACGAAGGTGTAGATCATGCTGACCATGCAGGAGCCGTACACGAGGAAGGCGAGGTACTCGCGCGATCGCAGGAGCCGCTTGTAGCGCGACCAGTAGCGCAGGGAGGGACCTGCCGACGGGTCGGCGCGCCGAGTGTCGCGGAGGTTCCGCGAAGCGAAAATGAACACCGCAAAGCCGAGCACGCCAGAAAGCGCGAACACCGCGCGCCAGTCGAGCAGCTCCAGCGCGATGCCTCCGAGCGTCGGCGCGATCATCGGCGCGAACAGGATGGCCGTCGCGGTCGCCGCGAGCGCGGACGGGGCCCTGGCAGGCCCGAAGTGGTCGAGGATGGTCGCCCGCATGACGGACATCGCCGCGCCGCCGCCAAAGGCCTGTACCACGCGCGCGATCACGAGCGCGTCGAGCGACTTCGCCACGATACCGCCGGCGCTGCCCAGCACGAAGAAGGCGAGCGCGAGCAGCACGATGCGCCGGCGCCCGTAGCGGTCCGAGAGCGGGGCGACCATGAGGTTGCCGGCCGCGATCGAGAGGATCGACAGGCTGATGAGGAGCTGCGCCGCGTGCGGCGCGACGTGCATCGCGGCGGCGATCGCCGGCAGCGCCGGCAACAGCACGTGCAGGCTGAAGGTGCCGATCGAGCCGATGACCGCGGAGCCCGCGATCAGGCGGCGGGAGCTGTCGCGCTTCTGCAAGCGGGCATCTTGCAGCCGTGCAGCGCGCGAGGCAACCGACCGCGCCGTGCGCGCCTGCTAGAATCCCCGCGACCGGCACGCCCGGCAAAACAAGATGCTCGCGTACTTCCTGATCCTCGTCGCCCTCGTTCTCGTAACCGGCCTGTTCGCGATGGCGGAACTGTCGCTCTTCTCCTCGCGCGCGACGCGCCTGCGCCAGCTCGCGAAGGAAGGAAGCCGCGGCGCGCGCGCGGCGCTCCGGCTTCTCGAGGACCCGACTCGCCTGCTCTCGACCGTGCAGTTCTACATCACACTGATCGGCATCCTCGCGGGGGTGTACAGCGGCCCGCGCTTCGCGGAGCCGCTCGCCGCCCGGCTGCAGGGCCTCAGCTTCCTCGCGCCGGTCACGCGATACCTGGACACGGCGGCCTACGGCATCGTCGTCGTAGGCGTCACTTTTTTTACGCTCGTCATCGGCGAGCTGGTGCCCAAGCGTTGGGCGCTCACGAATCCGGAGATCATCGCTTCGCGCCTCGCGCCGCTCATGGAGATCCTGGCGCGCGTCAGCAAGCCCTTCGTGTGGGTGCTGCAGGGCTCGACGGAGCTCGTGACGCGCCTGCTCGGCATCCGCACGACGACCAATCGCGCGGTGAGCGAGGAGGAGATCCGCTCGATGATCGCGGAAGCCACGCACACCGGCGTCTTCCAGGTCGCCGAGCACCAGATGATCGAGGGCGTGCTGCGCCTGCCGGACCGCACGGTGCGCAGCATCATGATCCCGCGCGGCGACGTCGTCTGGCTCGACGCCGCGGACAGCCGCGAGACGGTCTGGAACGCGGTGCGCACGAGCGGGCACTCGAAGTACCCCATCTGCCGCGGCCAGCTCGACGAGCTGGTCGGCGTCGTGATGACCGGCGACCTCGCGGAGTGGCTGGGCAACCGCGAGTCCGGCGAGCTCGCCGCGCGCGCGCGGACGCCGCTCATCGTGCACGAATCGACTCGCATTCTCCGGCTCCTCGAGCTGTTCCGCGAGTCGAAGATGCACATCGCCGCGATCGTTGACGAGCACGGCTCGATCGAGGGCATCGTGACGCCCTCGGACATCCTCACCGGGATCGCCGGCGAGCTGCCGGAGGCGGCGAGCGAGGAAGTGCCCGAGGCGGTCGCGCGCGACGACTCGTCCTGGCTCGTGGACGGCAGCATGTCGATCGACGACGTCGAGCGGCTCCTGGGCCACGGCAACATGCGCTCCGGCGACGATTACACGACGCTCGCCGGCTTCGTGCTCGCGCAGCTCGGCCACCTGCCGAGCGCCGGCGAACACTTCCGCTGGCGCGGGTTGCGATTCGAGGTCGTGGACATGGACGGACGGCGCATCGACAAGCTGCTGGTGCAGCGCCTCGCACCGCAGGCCTGAGAGCATGAGCTACCGGCCCCTCCGCCCGGGGCGTCATGCGACGTTCCCGGTCCGCGGCCTCGACCATCACCTGATCCGCTGGGGGCCGGACTCCGACGATCCGATCCTTCTGCTGCACGGCTACGCGGACTGCGCGGCGACCTTCCAGTTCATCGCGGACGAGATCGACCCGGGACTGCCGCTGGCCGCCGTCGACTGGCGCGGCTTCGGCGAGAGCGCGCGCAGTCCCGGCGGCTACTGGTTTCCGGACTACTACGCCGACCTCGAAGCACTAACCGATGCGCTCTGCCCGCGCGGCCCCGCGCGCATCGTCGGCCACAGCATGGGCGCGAACGTCGCCATGATCTATGCCGGCGCGCGCTGCGCACGCGTCCGCGCGCTCGTGAACCTCGAGGGTTTCGGACTGCCGCGCACCCAGCCGTCGCAGGCGCCGGCCCGGCTCGGCCAGTGGCTCGACGAGCTCCGCATGCCGCTCGAGCCGGCCGACTACCCGAGCATCGCCGAGCTCGCGGCGCGCGTCGCGAAGCGCAACCCGCGGATCTCGCGAGAAAACGCGGAGTTCATCGCCGCGTGCTGGAGCGCGCCAAGGGCCGAGGGCGGCGTGAGGCTCCGGACGGATCCCGCGCACCGCCGCACCAGTCCCTACCTCTACCGGCGCGACGAGGTGGAGGCCTGCTGGCGCGCGATTGAAGCGCGCGTGCTCCTCGTCGTCGGCGCGGAGTCGGAGCTCGTTGCGCGGCTCCTGCCAGAGGGTGGCCCGGAGTCCTTCCGGTCATGTATCCGTCATCTGACGATCGAGAGAGTGGCCAGCGCCGGGCACATGCTGCATCATGAGGCGCCGCGCGCCATCGCGCGGCTCATCGAGGCCTTCGTCGGGACACCGCTGCCATGAGATGGCGCCTGCGCAATTACCTGCGCCGCACGATCACCTACCCCTGGGCGCGACGCATTGTCGTCGCTGTCATCGGCGGCAGCATTGTTCTGATCGGCATCGCGATGATCGTGCTGCCGGGCCCCGCGATCGTCGTGATCCCGGTGGGGCTCGGCATCCTCGGGCTCGAGTTCGCCTGGGCCCGTTACTGGCTCCGCAAACTTCGTGTGACGGCGAGCGACGTCGTCAACCGCGTTCGCGGCAGGCCGAAGCCGCCGGCAGGGCCTCCAATCTAAAGACTGCTACGGTACTGCGCGCGCACTTCGCGCCGGTCGGGGACCCTCGCTCGCTCCGCCGGAACCTAGTCGCTCGCTCGGGGACCCGCCCGGCGCTCGCGCGCGCGCGGGACCGCAGCAACAGTCAGCTATTGAGGCTGGCGTCGACTGCGGCGAGTGTTTTCGCGAGCGGCCCGGAGGACTTCGACTGGAGGTCGGCGATTTCCTTGAGGGTCGCGGTCTTGAACGCGCCTTCGCGGACAGACGGCAGGTTGATACGGACGTTGAGGATTGCGGATTCGAGCCCGGCCTTGGCGAGCAGCGCCCCGACGCCGGCGTCGGAAATGGAATTCTTGTTGCCGATGATGGCGGCTTCCTGCGCGAGCTCGATGGCCTGCAGGCAGAGGCGGGCGGTGGCGAGGGGGACGGCGGTCGCCTTCTCGTAGGCGGCCGCGATCGCAGCGGCCCGCGCTTGCTTTTCCTCGTCCGTCGCCTTGGGCAGGCGCATCGCTGCCAGCACGTCATCGAAAGCCTTCGTGTCGTCGTCGACGGCGCGCAGGAGCGCGGCTTTCAGCGCCTGCGAGCGCTCGGCCAGCTTCGATGAGGAATCCCAGGCGGCTTCGTACCCTTTCTTGCCGACCGTCAGGTTCGCGACCATGGCCGCGAGCGCGGCACCAAGGCTCCCCGCGAGTGCCGCGACAGATCCGCCCCCGGGGGCCGGCGAGTTGCTCGACACTTCGTCGACGAAGCGCTCGATCGTCATGGACGCGAGAGGTGCCGGCACGCGCACAGCGTACTCGATGATCCGCTTGTCCGGGTCGAACGGCGCGAGCTGCGTGAGACCCAACGACTGGATGGCGACTTCCACGAGCTCGCGCTCAGCAAGGCCTGGCGAGCGACCCTGCTTCTTCAGGTAATAGCGGCCGGCTTCCACCAGCGGTTCGAGTGGCGTCAATCCGACGAGCTCGGAGCCCGTCACCACGAGTCCCAGCTTGACCGCCTCTTCGCGCACGGTCTCGAGGACCACGTGCAGCGGCGTCGTGCGATAAGAGAGGAGGTTGATGGACACCTGCGCCTGGCGATACTGCTCGATGTACCAGCCGATCGCTTTCGTGGCCTTGAGCCGCCCCGGCACGCGCAGGTCCTGGCCCGCCGCATCCTTGACGACCTCGCCCATCGCGTCGCGCTTCAGGCGTCCCGCTTCGCGGATGTTGAGCGCGACCTCGTTCGCGAGCTTCGGGTCGCGCGTGTTGAGATTGATGTTGTAGGCGATGAGGAACTCGCGCGCGCCGACGACCGTGGCGCCGAGCCGTTCGTTGAAGCTGGCCGGGCCGGCATCGGGCTTCCAGGCGGCATCTGCGAGCTTCTTCGGCAGTGCCTCGTATTCGCCCGCGCGGATGTCTGCGAGGTTGCGCCGCTCGGGTCGCGTCGCCGCGTACTCGTAGAAATACACGGGCAATGCGAGCGCCTCCGCCAGGCGCCGGCCGAGCGCACGCGCGACCTCGACGCACTCGTCCATCGTGACGCCCGTGACGGGAACGATCGGGCAGACGTCGAGCGCGCCCATGCGCGGGTGCGCGCCGTGGTGCTTCGACATGTCGATGAGCTGCGAGGCCGCCTCGGCGGCGCGGAACGCCGCCTCGGCGACCGCCTCCGGCGCGCCCACGAAGGTGTAGACGGTCCGGTTCGTGTCGGCGCCCGGGTCGACATCGAGCAGGCGGACGCCGCTCGCCGCCGAAATCGCGCGCGAAATGGCGTCGATCACCGGCTTGTCGCGTCCCTCCGAGAAGTTCGGGACGCACTCGACGAGGCGATCCGTCACGGCGTCCCAGCGTTGAGATAGTCGACCGCGAGCGAAGTCATGAGCCGCATCGCGATCGGCACGGACTCGTCGGCCGCGTAGAACGTCGGCGTATGGTGGCCGCCCGAGACCTTGCCGTCCGGCACGACGCCGAGGCGGAAATAGAAGCCCGGCACCAACTGCGAGAAGTACGAGAAGTCCTCGGCGCCGGTGATCGGCGGCGCTTCGTGCACCTTGTCCTTGCCGACGAGCCGCTCGAGCGTCGGCACGAGCTGCGCCGTGAGCTCCGGGTTGTTGACCGTCATCGGGTGACCGGTATCGAAGCTGAGCTCGTAAGTCGCGTGCGCGGCCTTCGTGTAGCCGTCGAAGATCTCCCGCATGCGCGTCTCGATCGTCTCGAGCGTCGCGTCGTCAAAGGTGCGGATCGTCCCGCCGAGGAACGCCGATTCGGGGATGATGTTATGGCGCTCACCGCTCCGGAAGATGCCCGTCGTGATGACGTTGTCGGACAGCGGAGAGAGCATCCGCGAGCGGATCGTCTGCAGGGCAACCACGATCTCCGAAGCCGTGACGATCGGGTCGACGCCGAGGTGCGGCGTGGAGCCGTGGGCCTGGCGGCCCTTCACCGTCGCCTCCCAGCGCGTCGCGGCCGCGAAGGCCGGCCCGACGGAGTACGCGATCGTGCCGAGCCGCTCATTGTCGCCCTCGTCGTCGGGCGGCGCGCCATTCGTGTGGAAGGCAATCACGGCGTCCGGCTTGATCTTCGAGAACACGCCGTCCTCGACCATCATGCGCGCGCCGCCGCGCTCGCCGGAGGGCACGCCTTCCTCGGCGGGCTGGAACAGGAACATGACCGTGCCCGGCAGCTCGCCCCGGATCTCGGAGAGTATCGCGGCCGTGCCGAGAAGCGCTGCCGTGTGCACGTCGTGGCCGCAGGCGTGCATGACCCCGACATCCTGGCCGAGGTAATTGCTGCGCACGGTTGACTTGAAAGGGTAATCCGTCTGTTCGACGACCGGCAGGCCGTCCATGTCGGCGCGGATCGCGAGGGTGCGCCCGGCCTTGCCGCCCTTCAGGATGCCGACGACGCCCGTGTGCGCAATGCCCGACTGCACTTCGATGCCGAGCGCCTTGAGACGCTTCGCGACGAGGTCGCCGGTGCGTGTCTCGCGATTCGAGAGCTCGGGATTCTTGTGCATGTCCTGGCGCTCGGCGATCGCGGTGCCGGAATACTTCGCGACGAGCGCCGAGATCTCGGCGTCGGTCGGCCGGTCAGCCGCGGCGACGCCGGCCGCGAGCAGGCAAGCCGCGGCCGCGAGTGTGGGTCGTACGAGGCGCATGAACATCCCCCTGGCGAATCTATCGTGCGAACAACTGTCCCGCGATGTCGCGGAACGACTTGAACTCGAGCGCGTTGCCGCTCGGGTCGGTCAGGAACATCGTCGCCTGCTCACCCGGCTGGCCCGGGAAGCGCACGTGTGGCTCGATGACGAAAGCGATGCCCGCGCTTTTCAGGCGCGCGGCGAGCACTTCCCAATCCGGCATCTCGAGCACCATGCCGAAATGCGGCACGGGAACGTCATGGCCGTCCACGGGGTTATGCGCGGGACTGCCGGCGCCGTCTCCCGACACCGCGTGGCAGACGAGCTGGTGCCCGAAGAAATCGAAGTCGACCCAGTCGTTCGAGCTTCGACCCTCGGGGCAGCCAAGGACCCCGCCATAGAATGCGCGCGCCGAGGCGAGGTCGCGTACCGGAATGGCGAGGTGGAACGGCGTCATCGCTCAGGCCGCGAGCTTCGCGTCCATCGAGATCTCGGCGCGCAGCACCTTGCTCATCGGACAGTTGACCTTGGCCTTCTCGGCAGCCTCGTTGAACTTGGCACGGTCAGCGCCCGCGGCCTTCACCGTGACGTCGAGGTGCACGCGCGCGATCGTAAAACCGTTTTCCTGTTTCTCGAGGGTGACTGTCGCGCCGGTGTCGATCTTCTCGGGCTTGATCCCGGCCACGCCGAGATTGTGTGCAAGCGCCATCGTGAAGCAGCCGGCATGCGCGGCGCCGAGAAGCTCCTCCGGGTTGGTGCCGGGCGAACTCTCGAAGCGCGTCGCGAACGAGTAGGGCGTGTTCGAGAGTACCTTGCTCTCCGTCGTCAGGGTGCCTTTACCGTCCTTGAGGCCGCCTTGCCAGGCGGCGAAAGCCTTCCGTCGCATGATTCCGTCTCCTCAGTTCGGTTTCGTCCGGCGCGTGGTCAGATAGTAATGCCACAGGAGCCGCGCCGCGACCGAGCGCCAGGGCGCCCAGGCGTCGCTCATCGCGAGCTGGCGCTGCACGTCCGGCAGCTTGCGCAGGCGCTTGACGTCGCGCAGCGCGACCGCGAGCGCGAGGTCACCGACGGGCCAGACATCCGGGCGCCGGAGCGCCATGAGGTAGTAGATGTCGGCGCTCCACGGCCCGATGCCATGCAGCGCGAGAAGGGACGCGCGCCCCGCAATGTCGTCGCTGCGCGCGATGCGCGAGAGCGACAGGCTGCCGTCCTGCACGGCCGCAGCGAGCGCGTGGCAATAGGCGGCTTTCTGGCGCGTGATGCCGAGCCGGTGCAGGCCAAGCGCGCCGCGGTCGAGGATCCGCTCCGGCGTCATGCCCCCGATCTCGGCGGCGACGCGCCGGAAGAGCGTGCGAGCCGCGGCGATCGAGACCTGCTGCTCGAGCACGATGTGCACGAGGGTCGAGAAGCCGGGCCTGCGCGCCCACATCGGCGGCAGGCCGTTCCGGCGATAGAGTGCAGCGAAGTCCGGGTCCTGGCGGACAAGAGCGCGCACGCCCATTGCGAGCGTCTCGCGCGTCAGCGCCCGCGGGGCGCAAAGCAACTCGGGCGCGGCGGCCATGGTCAGGCCCGCGGCTTCAGCCGCACGCTGAAGTGGTAGCTCGCGAGCTCCATGCCCTCGCGCTCGTAGAAGTCGTGCGCGCGATTGCGCTGTGTGCCCGAGTCGAGGTGGAAGACGTCGCAGTCGTGCTCGACGGCGAGCTGGCGCAGCCAGCCGAGGAGCTCCTTGCCATGGCCCTTCGAGCGCTCGGCCTCGTCGGTCACGAGGTCGTCCACGTACAGGTGCTTGCCGCAGAAGAGGTTCGTCGAGATGCGGTAACCCGCGACCGCGACCACGCGCCCGGATTCCCGGATGCAGGCGAGGCGAAGCCCGTCCGCCTGCATCGCGCGCACGGTCGCGAGGAAGTTTCCGCGCGCGACGTGCGGGCGCAGCTGCGCCATCACCTCATAGCAGGCGAGAATCGCCTCGTCGGTCTCGGCCGGTTCGACCACGCTCAATCTACGAGGTAGTACTCGATCGTCGACACGACCCGTACCTTCTTGATCTGCGGCGTCGTGCTGTCGCGGTTCTCGATCGAGAACTGGCCCTGCTGGGCCGACTTGATCCGCCCCAGCGTGCTGTCTGAGTCCGCGGCGAATTTCTCGGCGACGGCGCGCGCGTTCTTGGTTGCCTCCTCGATCATCTGGGGCTTGAGCTTCGAGAGGCCGGAGAATTCGAATTGCGTCTGGCTCTGGTAGCCCTCGCCGGCGAGTGCGACGCCCTCCTTGCCGAGCGCGATGACGTCCTTCATCGCCTTGCGCACCGCCTCGACATCCGTCGAGTAAACCGTGACGGTCGAGCTCGCCGTGTACCGGTATACGACGTTGCTCTTGTCCCCGTAATTCTGCGCATAAAGGTCGGTGACGGTCGGCGCGCCGACCGAGATCGCGTCCTTCGCGATGCCGTGGCCGGCCAGGAACGCGGTGACCTCGTCGTTTTTCTTCTGCAGCGAGCCGAACAGCGCATTCAGATCGTTGTTGGCATCCTGGAAAGTGAGCGGCCAGATCGCGATGTCGGCCGGCACCTCGCGCTCTGAGAGTCCCTTCACGACGACCGTGCGCTCGAGCTTCTTGACCTTGACGATCGCATGGCCGAGGAGCCAGCCCAGCGCGATGAAGCCGAGCGTCACGCTCGCACCGAGCACCACGAGGCTTCTCGAAATCGGTTCGCTCATTTCAATTCCCCGAGGCTTGGCGCGGCGGATGGGCGCGCGGGCATTTTCTCATGCGGGCTTGCGGGCGAGTAGCGCATCGAGGCGCGCAAGGCTCTCGGCTGGCCAGAGCTGCTTGCGGTCGTAGTACTCCGGCACGGCGGGTGTACCCGGCGACAGCACCACCCAGGGCTGCTTAGTGGACGTGAAGATGTGCACGTCGGGCGGCAGCGCGTCCGGGTCGTCGAGCGTGCCGACCCGGACGAAGGCGATCCGCAGGCCCCCGCCCGCGTAATGGCTCCACGCGGCGACGCGGCAGCGCGGGCATCGGGCGATCTTCTGTCCCTTGCCGCTCGCCGAGGGCGTGTCGACGATCTCAGGCTCGCCCGCGAGGCGTGTCACGCGCTCCGCTTCGATCATCGCGTTGAGCGCGAAGGAGGCACCCGACTCGCGCTGGCACCAGCGGCAGTGGCAGCAGTGCACGAAGAGCGGCGCCGTTTCCAGCCGGTAACGGATCGTGCGGCAGTCGCAGCCGCCTTCGGCGGGGAACTTCGCGGCGCTCATGACGGCAACCCGGCCGGCGCGAACTCGCCGAGTTGCGCTTCCGCGGTCGTCATGCCTTCGAACTCTCGGTCGAGGCGCTCGTACTCGGCGGAGAAATGCTGCCGAAATGCCTGCCAGGCCTCGCGGCTTTCCCAGCGGTCGATCGTCACGTAGCGATGCGCGTCGGCGCGGTCCTGCAGCAGCTCGCTGCCGATATAGCCGGGCGCGCGGCGGAACAGGCGGACCCAGGTGCCATCGGGCCCGTAGTGGAACTCGAACTCCGCCTTCCGGTCGGGCTGGACGTTGAACGTCCAGAGCGTCGCGTAGCCGTTGGCTGCCATCAGCGCGGCTTGCCGGCGAGCCACTGCTCCGCTTCGGCAACGGTGTTGAACACCGTCATCGGCACGCCCCGGTTGTTGGCGACGGTCTCCGCGAACTTCATGAGGTCGCCGGCCGAGTTGACGTCCACGTAGGCGACGTTGCGGAATACGCCGCGCGCCTGCGCACTGCTGTCGGAGGCGATCTGGTAGACGTCCCAGGTCTCGAGGCGACGCCCCATAAGGTGTTCCTCGATCAGCACGTTGTAGCACTGCCGCGACTCGCATTCGCGCAGGAGATCCTTGAGGTAGCCGACGACGTTTTCCATCGTGTTCGCGCCGGTCACGATGACGTGCAGGTAACTCGGCTTCTCGATGATCTTGATCTGGTAGGACATGGCGGGGCGGATGCGGCGGCCGGGAATTATGGCTCAACGGCCGCCCGGCGTGCGACCCGGTTGCTGCCATTCGGCGACAGTTCAGGACGAATGGTCGTGCACTGCCCGCCATCCCGCCGCCGTTCGCCGCCAGACGAGCGTGAACCAGCCGGAATGCTCGGGCTTGCCGCCGCCGGCGAGTGCCCAGCGCGCCGTCGCGAGCGCTACATCCGGCCCGAGCTGGCGCACCGCGAGCTGCTCGAAGCGGAGCTGCTGAATGGCCTTTCCGTCCTTGAAGTAATGGTCGCGGAATGCCTGTTCGATGGGCGCGACGCCGGGCCGCGGCCCGTCCTTCGTCATGAATGTCACGCCCGGGTCGTAGATCGCGAGGTGGCCCGCGAGATCGCCGCGGTTGAACGCCTCGACGGAGGCCGCGAGCGCCTGGCGAATCTCCGATTCATCCGCCGCCCAGTCGGCCGACGCCAGCGGCGGCGCGAGAAGCGCCGCGAGCATTACGAAGGTCCGGCAGGCAATCATTGCGTTCAAGGCGTTCTCCCGTGGATCACGAGAACCTCGTGCGGCCCCGCGAGTCCTTCGCGCAGGCGGCGATTCACGCGGTTCGTGCCGTCGATGAGGTAGTGCCGGCCTTTCCATTCAAGCAGCAGGATCGGCCGGTCGTCGCGCTTCGGCCGCGCGCGGCCGTGTGCATCCGGGTGCGCGAGCGCCGCGAGGCGCTCGAGCGGCCAGCGCTCGCGCGACACCGAGAGCATCTCGCGGGTCAGGACAGGCGGCGGCTCGGCGAGCTTCAGCACGCCGTCGAGCGACGTCACGAACCGGTTCTTGCGCCATAGGCGGTTCAGCGTGTCGAGCCAGCCATGACCCGGCTTGTTGTGGAAGTCGAGCTGGCCGGTCATCTCGTCCCAGGCAGCCTGGTCTTCAGGCGACATCCGCGCCCCGCTCGAGCAGGAGCTCCTTCAGCAGTGACCGGTGGCAGCGCGCGGCATCCTCGCAGTAGCAGCCGACGGAGAAATTGGCGCGGTGGGAAAGAGCCGCGAGGACGCCGATCGCCTGGCTGGCTTCGGGCCGCTTCATCTCCGAGCGGTAGCGCTTCGCGAAGCGCCGCCAGTCGGCGTCCGTTTTTGCGCCGCGGCCGAGCTTCACCGCCGCTTCGCTGGGCGCAAGCGCCGGAAACCAGGCGTCGTACCAGTTGCCGGACGCGAATTTCGATTTCGGTACGCCGCGCGGCGGGCGCCGCACCGTGCCGAGGCGCGGACCTTCGCCGGCCGCGCGTGGAGAGCCGAGCCTGACCACGCGGATCGTCATGCCGACGCGCGCAGCTCCTTGTAGAAGACGACCGTGTCGTGCGGTGTGCGGCCGTCCGTGTCGAGGGCGTAGCGCGGAATGGTGCCGACGACGTTCCAGCCCAGGCGGCGATAGAGCCGCTCGCCAGCGTCGCCCCGCTTCGAGTCGAGCGTGAGGAGCGTGAAGCCGGCGGCGCCTGCCTCGACCTCGAGCGCCGCCATCAGGCGTTCGCCGAGGCCCTGCCGGCGCGCGCGCCGGTGCACGATGAGCTTCATGACGTCGGCGCGATGCGGCTGGTTCGGCGCCCAGGATGGGTGCGCCTGCACCGAGCCGACGATGCCTTTTTCGTCGCGCGCGACCAGGAAGATCGCGCCGCGATGCGTGGCCGCGAAATGGCGGCGCCACCAGTCGAGCGCCTGCTCGGGAGTGACCGAAAGGAAACTGACCGCAGCGCCGGAATCGACGGCATCCACCAGCAGCTCGGCGAGCGCATGCAGGTCCGATTCGGCGACCGGCAGTTTCAGGCGCTCGATCACGCGCCGCTCCACGGACGAATGCGCGGAATCCAGCGCGGAACGTTGCTGCAATAGGCTTCGTACTCGGCTCCGAACTGCCGCCTGAGCGCTGGCTCCTCGTAGCCAAGCACGAACAGGAAAAAGCCGGCGAACACGACGGCGGCATACACGACCAGTGCCGGGCTGCCGAAGACGAGCGCCTGTCCGAGGATCGCGGTCACGACCCCAACATACATGGGATTGCGGAAGTGCCGGTAGAGCCCGGAGACGACCAGGTTCTGCGTCGGCGCGACCGGCGCCGGCGTGCCGATCCCCTTGAGCGCGAAGCGGGCAAAGCACTCGATCACGACCGCTGCACCTGCGAGCAGGAGGAGGGCGCCGAGCCAGCGGCTCGCTGCACCGTCGAAGAGCGGCCCGGCAATCTGCCATCGCGTGAGGTACCACGGCGGCCACCCGGCGACGGTGACCGGCGCGATCCAGAAAAAGGCGAACGTTCCGAGCGATGAGGTGACGCGATTCTTCACGGCTAGCCTTTTGGCGGCAGCTCGTCGTATTGCGGGAGGTCGTCGCTGATGGTGTACCACGCCGCCTTCGATCCGACGTAGATGTGGGCTGTCGGGCGTATGGAAGGCGCATCCTTCAGCACGCCGAGATTCACATGAACCTGTTGACCATCGAGCACCACGGAATACAGGAATGCGCCGCAGCGCCCGCAATGCGCATCGTGGCTTGCAGCGTCGCCGTAGATCAGGAGCTCGTCCTCGCCAGAGACGACCCTGAGTTTCGCGCACTCGATGCCAGCGAACGGCTTGAACGCCGCGCCGGTGGCGCGACGGCACTGCGAGCAATGGCAGTTGAGCGCGTAGCGGAATGCGTCGTCCACGGAGAACCGGACGGCGCCGCAGAGGCACCCGCCCTCGAGCGCGTTCATGAGCCCGGTGGCGGTTGCCAGAGCTCGACCTTGTTGCCTTCCGGATCCATGACCCAGCCGAACTTGCCGTATTCGGAATCGTCGGTCTTGTCGAGGACGTTGCAGCCTTCCGCGCGCAGCGCCGCGAGTAGTGCCGCGAGGTCTGCCACGCGATAGTTGATCATGAAGGTCGACTGGCTCGGCGCGTAATAGTCGTTCTTGGCGTCGCCGATGTTCCAGATCGTGGTGCCCTTGTACGCGTCGCCGGCGTCGTCGGTCCACTGGAAGGCCGCGCCGCCCCAGGACTGCACGTCGACACCGAGGTGCTTCTGGTACCAGGCTCGGAGCGCAGCCGGGTCCTTCGCCTTGAAGAAGATGCCGCCGATGCCAGTAACTCGTTTCATGTCTTTCTCGCGGGCGTGAATGCGCGGGATGCTGCAAGCGCGATCGGCAGCCCGAACAGGAACATGTGCGACAGGAGGTCCGGGCCAGCAGAGTCGAGCTTGAAGGAGACTGGATACGGAAACGCCGAGGCCGGCAGTACGACGAGGCGCATCGCGAGGAAGACCAGCACGCCGTAAACTGGACCCGAGATCGCAGGCTTCGAGACGAGCTGCGGGATGCGCCCTGCGAGCGCGACGAAGAGTGCGGCCCACAGGAAGGACATCGCGAAATGGCCGGCAAGTCCCAGGAGCGCGGCGGGTAGCCCGCCGTCGTAAGCCGCCTGCCCGAGGAGTCCTGTCGCGACCGTCTGCAGGAGCCAGACCGGCGTCCGACCGTGGATCGCCGCAAAGACGATGGCGAACAGGATGTCGCCGGCTCCCCCGATCAGGCCGCCGAGCAACACTGCGCGCAGATGTGCTTGCTGCATCAGGACCTCACGGGACGATGATGACCTTGCCGCGCGCGCGGCCGGTTTCCAGGTAGCGGATCGCGTCGGGCGTCTCGGCGAGACTGTAGCTCCGGTCGATCACGGGCGTCACCTTGCCTTCCTCCATGAGTTTGGCAATTGCCGCGAGTTCGTCGCTGCTCAATTGCGCAAACAGCACGTCGAGGTCCTGCTTGACGAAAGGCGACAACAGCAGCGCTTTCACGGGGTTGATCAGCGGCCCGATCCACTTTCCATTATCGGGTCCGCCGCCGCCGACCAGCACGTACTTGCCGGTCGGAGTCAGCACGCCCCGGTTTGCGAAGATGCCGTTATTGCCGACATTGTCGATGATGACGTCGTACTTGGCGACCTGCGTCGTGTAGTTTTCCTTCGTGTAGTCGATGACCGCATCCGCGCCGAGCGACTTCACGAGCTCGAAGTTGCGGCCGCTGCAGACGCCCGTCACCACGGCGCCTTGAGCCTTGGCGATCTGCACCGCAAAAGTACCGACTCCGCCCGAGGCGCCGTTGATCAGCACCTTTATGCCCGGCCCGACGCCGCCCGCGCGCAGGGCCTGGAGGGCCGTGACCGCAGCGACCGGTACGGAGGCGGCTTGTTCGAATGAGATGTTCGGCGGCTTAAGAACGACACTGCCGTCAGACTTGGCTGCGACGTATTCGCCGAACGCTCCCGTGCGAGCGCCAAATACTTCGTCGCCCGGCTTGAACCGCATGACGCCGGCACCGACTGACTCGACCACGCCCGAGTAATCAACGCCGAGCCGGATCTCAGACGGACGGCGCAGGCCGGCTCCGAGGCGCATGACGTAAGGCGTGCCGCGCAGGTAGTGCCAGTCAAGCGGATTGGCGGCGGCCGCGCGCACCTTGACGAGGATCTGGCCGGCCTCTGGTATCGGCTTCTCGATATCCTCGAGCTTCAGCCGGTCTGCGAGGCCGTAGTCGCAGTAGACGATCGCTTTCACCGGGTGAGTGGGCGGCCCATTGCCGGGATCGGAGCAGACGTTGTCCGAGCGGACATAGGCTACCGCGAACCAGCCGAGCAGCAGGACCGGAATCGCGAGCGCAATCCACTTGAGCAGGCGTTTCATGGAGCACCTCGGGACGCGACCGGCCTAGAATGATGCGCCACCGGCGAGGAACGCACCATGCACACGGGATCCTGTCTCTGCGGCGCCGTGACTTTCGAAGTCTCCGGTAAGCTGAAGCCGCCTGACGCCTGTCACTGCAGCCAGTGCCGCAAGGTCTCGGGTCACTACTGGGCGTCCACGGACATCCCGCGCGCATCGCTCAAGGTCAACGGCGAGCACAATGTTGCCTGGTTCCGCTCGTCCGAGAAGGTCCAGCGCGGGTTCTGCTCGACCTGCGGCTCGACGCTCTTCTGGGACCCGATCCAGAAGGACTGGATCGCGGTCTCGATGGGCGCGTTCGACGCGCCGACGGACTCGCGCCTCGAAAAGCACATCTACGTCGCCGACAAGGGCGACTACTACGAGATCAAGGACGGCCTGCCGCAGAACGCGCAGTAGGCGCGGCGCGCTACTTCGCCTTCGCGGCGATGCACTCGACCTCGACGCGCGCACCCATCGCGAGCCCGCCCGTGCCCATGGCGCTGCGCGCCGGGTAGGGCGGCGTGAAGGCGGCTTTGTACACCTCGTTGAACGCGGCCCACTCGAAGATGTCCGCGAGCATCACGGTGCACTTCACGACGTCGCGCATCGTGTAGCCGTTCGCCTCGAGCGAGGTCTTGATGTTCTCCAGCGTCTGGCGCGCTTCTTCCTTGATCCCGCCCGGCACCAGCTGGAGCGTCCCCGGCTTGATGCCGACCTGGCCGGAGAGGTAGAGCACGTCGCCGACGCGAACGGCTTCGGAGAACGGCAGCGAAGCCGGCACGACCTTGCCGGAGTTGAGGAATTCGATCACGGGCTTCTCCTCGGCGGTGGCGGGTTGGGCGGCAGCAATCGTCGCGGCCGCGGCGAGCATCATTAGCGTACGCATCATCATTCTCCCTTTAGTCGGCCTGAATCCACGTCCTTGATGAACCGGATCACGCCGTCGAAATAGACTTTCTGGTCGTCGTACATCGCCATGTGGCTGCCGTTCGGGCAGTAGAGATAGCGGCCGTGCTTCACCTTGTGCGCCATCGTCTCCATGTGGACGGGATCCATCGTGTCGTACTGCGCGCCGACGACGAGCGTCGGCACCGTGATCTTGTCGAGGTCGTTTGACCGGTCCCAGTTCAGGAGCTTGCCGGCGACCCCGAGCTCGCTCGGCCCTTGCATCGGGACATAGATGTCCTTGTTGATGTGGCCGAAGCCGCGGTTCACCGGGTCCGGCCATTCGGCTGCCGGCATCCGCAGGACGTGCTTCTCGTAGTGCTGCGGCATGAGCAGCTCCATATAGCGCGGATCCTCGGTCCTGTCCGCCGCCTCGAGCTGCTTGATTTCCGCGAGCGCCGCCTGGTCCATCTCCGGCATCAGCACGTTCGTCGCGTAGTGGCCGTACGCGGGAATGCTCGACATCATGTTCGAGATGATGAGTCCCTTCAGGTGCTCCTGGTACTTGAGCGCGTACTCGATCGCGAGGATCCCGCCCCACGAGTGGCCGAGCAGGTAGAAATTGTCCTTGTCGAGGCCGAGCGCGACGCGCACTTGCTCGACTTCCTCGACGAAGCGCGGCACGTCCCACAGTTCCGGCTCCTTGGGCCGGTCGCTGAAACCGGAGCCGAGCTGGTCATAGTAGTAGTACTCGATGCCAGCTGCGGGGAAGTAGCTGTCGAAGGCCTCGAAGTACTCATGCGTGGCGCCCGGCCCGCCATGCAGCAGAAGCACCTTCATGCGCGGACTGTTGCCGACCCGCTTCGTCCACACATGGAATTCGCCCTTCGGCGTATGGATCGGGATCATCCGTACGCCACCGGTCAGCATGTCGCTGCGCCCGGTGTAGTCGAGGTAGGGGTCGGGCGTCGTTGCCTTGCTCGCCTCGTGGTCGCCGCAGGCGGGCAGCCACAGCATGCAGAGAGCCAGCACGAGAAGGTGCTTCATTGATTCCTCCGCTCAGGCCTTGCGGGCAGCTTTGAGTCGTCTATGACGCGATCGTTCATTCGCATTCACGTCGAGTAGAGCGTGATGAAGAAAAGTGCGAACCGGTAGGCAAGCACAAGAGCGGCAACGGCTACCACCAGAATGACTGCACTCAAGGCGCGCACGCCGCCGTGGATGCCGTAGACCGGGACAACCGCCCGATACAGGTAATAGGCGCAAATGACGACCATCGCGACGCTCAACACATTGTCGACGATTGGCCTATCGATGCCCCCGAACCCGAGGAGCTCCCCAAGGCCCGCGACCAGCAATGCCGCACTCATGAGCAACAGCAGAAACGCATAGAAATGGAGCGAGTAGACCACGTGGACCATGAAAGGCCGCTTCTCGCGCCGGAATACCGCCGGCAGCAGCAGCGAGAATGCGAGTGACATCATCACGACCATGGATTTCGCGTTGAGCGCGACTCGACGGTCGAAGATCGGCGCGTATTCCTCTATTGTCCGGCCGGTGTCATTGAGGCGACGCGCGAGAAGCGACTGCGCCAGCCCGCTCCAGTCCTGATGGTAGAGGTGGGACGCGAGCGAGGAGTTGAACACGTGCTGGCCGGTCAGCAGCTGGGCGGCGACGAATGCGACATTGGCAATCAGGAAGAGCGACAGCGGCAGGACATAGGGCTTTCGAATGCCCTGGAACCACGCGAGCGTGAGTTCGCCGGGTCGCAATATGAGCGTGCGAACCGAGCGCAGTGTCTTCGCATCGACGCTCGTGAAGTCGTGCACGGCCTTTTCCGCGAAGCCATACAACGTAAGGTCGCGCGCTTTCAGCGGCTCTTCGCCGCAACGCGGGCAGAAGCGCGTGGTGACACTCGTCTTGCAAGTGGGACAGTGCCAATTCGCTTCGGCCATGGTCAGTCGTTGGGACGATCGTTGAAAATCATGACGGTGCGGCTGCGCGGAACCGCAGCGCGGCGCTCGCGGCCGTCAACGCCGCTGCGATCGCGAGCATGTGCGCAGGAATGAAGTTGCTCCCGACAAAGCGGTAGAGGAAATAAGCCGTTGCCCCGGGTATCAGCGCCACGATCAGGACAGCGAGCGGCGTTGCTATCGCAGGCCGGAATGAAATAGCCGCGAAGAGCAGCGCCAACACGATCATGACGGCAGAGTCGATCAGCCAGAGGGCCGGCAGCGAATGCGCGAAGAACGATTCAAGGTCTGAATTCGCGACAGCTTCCGTGACGCGATAAAACGCGGAAGTGTGCATCCACGCGCCCACCAGCAGAATTGCCGCAGCGAGGGCAAGGAAAATGCGAGAAAGCGCGGCTCGCAAAGTCTGGATGCCTAGGCTGCGCCCCGATAACCGAGCACGCGTGCCGGCAACATCAGGAGCGCGCGCAGCAGCGCGAACACGGCTTCAAATGCAATGCCCAGAAGCCGGAACGGCAACGACAGCAGCCATGCGACCGGCCACAGCACGAGCGCGAGCAGGGCAAGGGGCCAGCACAGGACGAACAGGACGCACCAGGCGAGCAGGGCCACCAACGCGCTCATGACTTTCCTCGATCAGTGCAGGCGCCGGGGCATTGTGCGCCCAATGCGCATGACTTGCCCGGCCACCGCGCAACAAGAATAATCGCACCGCTGTCGTCAGGGGGGATCTCATGCAGCCGACGGAACTCGGCCAGCTGCCGTGGCTGGCGCCGACGCTGGGCGCGCTCTTTGCCTGGGGCATCGCCCAGGGACTCGTCAAGAAGTACATCGGCGAGGTCTCCGCTGCGCGCTTCTGCCTCTACTACGCGCTCGCGAACGCGATCGTCAACACGGCCTTCTGGGCGCTCAGCGACTCGCCGCCGGCTTTTGCGGCGGAGGGCAGGGAGTTCGCCTTCTGGGGGTTGCTCGCCTATGTGCTCGACGGCATCGCCTGGATCTTTTACTACCAGTCGATCACATACGGCCCGATTTCGATCGTCGGAACGCTCTCTGCGGCGTATCCCGCGCTCACGGTTGTTTTCGCGCGCAGCTTTCTCGGCGAGGACCTTACGATCACGCAGGGCATGGGAGTCGCCGCGGTGCTGCTCGGCTGCATCGCGCTTGCATATTCGCCGCCGCACGCGAGGGCCGACACGCAGAAGCGATGGATGATTTACGCGGGCGCAGCGCTCGTCATCTGGGGTGTGAGCGGCACGCTGATCCGCTACGCGTACTACTTCCCTGCCGCGCACGAGGCCAACATGGCGCTCTTTATCGCCATCGGCGGCGTCTCCACGCTTGGCCTCTATGGGATCCTGAAGGGCGCCGCGCGCGGCGGCACCCGCGCCGAGTGGCTGCGCGCTTTCGGTCCGATGGCGACGATGGCCATCGGGAGCCTCCTGGTCGCAATCGCCTACAAGCACGGACCGGCGTCGCTCGTGACGCCGCTCGCCGGCGCCTATCCCGTCGTGACGCTCGGCTTTGCCTGGGCCGTGCTGAAAGAGCGTCCGTCGTCGCTGCAGTGGGCTGGCATCGCGTCTGTCCTGCTCGGGATGGTCCTCACGACGGCGGTCAACAGCGCCTGACCGTGAGTCAGCCAGCCACGACTCGTCTCATTTCGACTGGTTGACGGCCACTGCCGCGCGAATGAGCGCCTTGAACGGCTTCTCGTCGATCTCGTCGCCTTCATGGAAATCGATCGCGCGTCGGGTGTTTCCCTCGAGACTGGAATTGAAGAGTTTTGTCGGGTCCTTCACGGACGCGCCCTTGGCGAAAGTCAGCTTCACGGCTTTCTTGTAGGTTTCGCCAGTGCAGATGATGCCGTCGTGGGACCACACCGGGACCGCCCACTTCCACTCCTCGACGACGTCGGGATCGGCTTCCCTGATCAGCGCGCGGAGGCGGCCGAGCGTCTTGCCACGCCAGTCGCCGAGCTCCTTGATCCGCGCATCGATGAGCTTCGAGGGGGAATCGCCGGGTTTTGAACTGGTTTTTTTCATGGTCCACAGGCTCTCAGGAATTGCTGCAGCATACGTCAGGCCGCGGTCAGCGAGCTGATCGTGACGTAGTAGCCATCCGGGTCCCGGAGCGAAAACTCCGGAGTCTCGGTGTTCGGATTGAGGTGTGGCTCTTCCTCAAACCGGGTGACGAGCCCGCGCGCCCGCCGCAACGCGGGTTCGTAGTCGTCGACGCGATTGGTACCAGCGAAATCTCGTTCGCACATCGCGGACGGCGATGATCGTCCACGTGCGCCTCATCGGAGTCAGAGTCCGAGCGCCGAGAGCCCGGGATGGTCGTCGGATCGACGGCCGAGCGGCCAATGGTACTTGCGCTCGCTCACCGCGATGGGCAGGTCGTTGATGCTCGCGATGCGGCGTTGCATGAAGCCTTGCTCGTTGAACTCCCAGTTCTCGTTGCCGTAGGACCGGAACCAGTTGCCCGAATCGTCATGCCACTCATAGGCGAACCGTACCGCGATGCGATTCCCGTGGCAGGCCCAGAGCTCCTTGATGAGCCGGTAGTCGAGCTCCCTGGCCCACTTCCGCGCCAGGAACTGCTGGATCGCGTCGCGCCCGGAGAAGAACTCGGAGCGATTGCGCCACACGCTGTCGGGCGTATACGCGAGCGACACACGCTGCGGGTCACGCGTGTTCCAGGCGTCTTCGGCCATCCGCACCTTCTGCGCGGCCGTCTCCGGGGTGAAAGGCGGGAATGGCGGGCGGGGCTGTTCGGCGGTCGCCACGGATTACCTCGAGAAAAACGCGCCGTGCGGGGCCGCCTTGCCATGGAAGCCATGTGGCCAGGTCGTACGGAGGCCTTTCATGTGCGCTCAAACCTGCCGTCCGCATGCTTCGTCCACCCGCCCTTGAAGCGCCCCGTAAGCACGTCGAAGTTGCTTTCGAACTCCTGCGT
>Ga0075428_100001750_pt1 | contig 23187 bp, 14 predicted proteins | sample RhiMetdeltSRZDD2_FD_75291 | JGI IMG/M metagenome (GOLD analysis project Ga0075428, IMG submission 75291) | Populus rhizosphere microbial communities from Tennessee, USA - Rhizosphere MetaG P. deltoides SRZDD2 | ecosystem: Host-associated > Plants > Roots > Rhizosphere > Soil | place: USA... | reverse complement strand
GTCGACGTCGTCAGTCGCGTGGCGATTCGCGTATCAGTGTCACATCGTTCCTCGAATCCTCGATATGCGCGAGATCGGCGCCCGATTGCCAGAAACGCACCGCTCGCGATGGATGAGATACCTACCAGATGCATCTCCCGACGCGAAACCGAGTATGTGATCGCACCCGACTTCGCGGACGTCGAAGCGCACTCACGCCCATGACCGGGCTGATATCCGAACTGCTGCTCCGCAGGCATCGGCAGCGACGTATGGAGGACAACCGAGAGCGTTGACTACCGATGAGCGCGGTGGCGTGACGTTCTCCGGACGCGAGCGAGGAGCGCCGCTCGCATGCGCACCGGAAGAAACCGCAATAGACGCGGTAAGAGGCCACTATTGCTCGCCATGCCGTAACGCCGGAGCGCCGCCAATGCGGGCGCCAGGGGTACCGAGGGTAAAGGTGAGGGAGTCACCGTACGCGTCGCGACGATCCGAAGACGTACCGGCTTTCCGTCCGTCTGCGAACGGTCCAGTTCGGGAAGATCGAGCCTCGTTGCGGCCTGAAGGCCGGCGCGCGTCAGAAGTCCCGTGAGGCATCGTTCTGAGTAGCACATGAGATGCCAGCGACCGTCGATGCAGTATGCCAGGTCGCCGTGGTCCGGAAGCGTGTCCAGCCGGGGTGTGCTTATGAAAATGATGCCTCCATCTCGAAGGGTCCTTGACAGCTGACTTAGGAGGTCGAGCGGCGAGCGCACGTGCTCGAGCACGTGGTGAAGCACGACGAAATCAAAGCTGGCGTCCTGCGGCGGTGATTCGAGGCGCCGATGTCGCAGAAAGGCGACGTCGGTCGATGGCTCGATGCCGTACGTATCCCAGCCGCGGTCCTGCAACCGGTTGAGGAACTTGCCGTCGCCGCAGCCGACATCCAGCACTTTAGCGCCTGGCGGCGGATCGTGTACGGGTAGAAACGGCGCGAGCGCATCCAGCAGACGATCGGCAGGACGAACGACAGTGCGTACTTTCCTTGGACGCGCCTTCCGCTCACGCTGCCGGTGCGCGTTCTCGAGTCGGCGGAGCCGATCTATCCGCGCAGCCGCCCATGGGCCGGCTTTCGAATAGGTCCGCTGTAGCTCGTCGGCGGTCGGGAGAGGATTGGCAAACACGAGGCCACATGAATGACAGCCTGTCAGGAACGCGACGCGTCGCCCATCTGCCTTCGTTCGAGCAAAGAACGCGTCGAGCAGCGAAATCGACTGCGAGCCGCAGCCTGGACAGGCGGAGACTTCGTTCGGAAACCGAAGCCACAGCGTAGACCGTTGGAGGCGCGGCTTCATTCCGAACACCTGGGACCGCGCTCAGGATTCCTGGACACCCTCACGTTTCCCTTGTCGATCGCCCCACTTCAGGTACGTCAGCGCGCGCCACGTCGGGCAGACGTTAAGCGAATCGGGAATCGGAGATGCAATTGGCGGTGCGCAGCACTGCCGATCCACAGGCGTGACGATGCCAACAAACACTGTACCGCAAGCGCCCCCGCAGAACTGCCACGACTCACCATCGCAAGCGAGCTCAACCGCTGGCACCCGCAAGACCCGCGAGGTTCAGAGTTGCTTCGACGGCGCCAGTACGTGCCGATAGCGGCCCCCAATCTTCCTCAAGCGAATTCGTCCAACGTCCGCGAAGGCGGCGGCTCCCCGTGTCAAGCGCACACGGCTGTCCCTCCGACAGACCCAGACGACGCCGACTTCACGGACAGTGAATCCGGCGAGACGGGCGAGAAACAGCAACTCTACATCGAACGCGAAACCTTCAATCGTCAGATGCGGTATCAGCGCCCGAGCCGCGGCTGCGCGAAGCATCTTGAAGCCGCATTGCGTGTCGTTGACGCCCGGCACAGCGAGCAACTGCACGACGGCGTTAAACGCGCGCCCAATCAGATGCCGCGCCAACGGCTCGCCGATGCGGCGCGAGCCTGGCGCTTCGCGCGATCCAATGATCACGTCCGGAGCATGTGGTCCGTTAGCCGTGTCGAAGAACACCGACCAGTTTTCGGGCGCGACCGCCAGATCGGCGTCCGCCATCATCCGCCAATCTCCGCACGCGGTAAGCATTCCGCGGTGAATGGCTGCGCCTTTTCCACGATGCGGCTGCCTGACGAGCTGAATGCGCGGCTCCCTCTGTATCCAGCGCTGCACCTGCGACACGGTCCCATCGACGCTGCCGTCGTCGACCACGATGATCTCCCACGACGCCGTGCGAGATCGAAGCACGCGCGAGACGCGTTCCAAGAATTCGTCGATATAGGATTGTTCGTTCAGAACTGGGACAACGACGGATAACGAGCGAGCGGACATCTGAGCCCGTCAATATATGCGAGATGACCGCGCCCCGGGACAAACACTCGTGACACGTGTCGGGGGGCCGGGCCCCGTTCATTCGCGTCCGTCGCGGGCGGCTGGAGTCACTGGGGCCGCTGCACGCATGCCGGCTCGCCGACGATGCGCTATCCGGCGCAGCGCAAACAGCACTCGCACAGCTCCCCTGACCGGATAGTGCCACACTGAGGCGCCCTGCGGTCGTTTCGCAAGGCCCGCCGCCAGCGCGATTTCTTCAACCATGATGGGGGTAACGCGCGTCTCCAGGCCGCGAGGTCGAACGAACCTCTCGACAAACCGGCCCGTTTCCGTACCGGCGTCACCCGTTCGGAGCACGTGTCCGACTTGCTGAACGTGCTCGGCGAGGCTGCGTGCCTCAATGAGCAGACCGCCATTGGAGGCGCGCAGGTAATGGAAGTGGAACGTTTCCTCCTGACCGCCGGCGAACTCCTCGGTAACGAGCGTCAGCACCGGCTTGCCGAGAATCCCGGCCTCGATCATCGCGCTGGTGTTCAAGCCAACGCACGCGGCTGCGTGATACAGCGAGTCGTACAGGCCCTGGTCCGCATTCATCGTTTCCTTGTCCGTCCAGATCGCGGAGTTTGGCAACTCCGACATCGCGACCTTCGTCCACTGCTTGGCGTGAGCGGGATGCGGACGCACGAGCACTCCGCAGGTCCGTACGATGGGATCGTCACTAGCGCGCAGGTGCTCAATCCACCGCTTCACGAAACCGACCTCGCGCGGGGCGACAAATTCCGAAGAACAAACGTAGAGGATGAACGGCATCGCAGGATCGAGACCGACACCCGCGCAAAACGCTTCCCTGGTGGTCGATGGCTCCATGGCAAAAAACGCATCGAAGCGAGGCGCCCCCGTGACGATCACGCGATCGGATCGTACGTCGTGAAGCTCGATCGCTTCCCGTTTCTGGATGTCATTCCAGACGAGGACTCGATCGGGGTCGATCTTGACGAGCCCTCGATTCGTCAGGTTGTCCCAACTAAACGGAGCAAAAACGACTGGCACACCCACACGATGAGCGCTCTTGACGTAGTCGGTCTGGTACGAACCGTAGTCGACGAGTGGTGTGACGACGACCACGTCCGGCTGTTCGTACTCAATGAACAGATCGAAGAGCTTCTCGCTCGGAATAGCGCGCTCTACGAGCGCCAGAACGCTCGAGAGGCCCTTCCAGTTTCGCGAGATCCACGGGTGTCCACGCACGAACTGCGGCCAGCCGGCAGGGGCGTGCATCGCAGATCGGCGCTCGAGCTTGTGCCGGTCTCCATAGCGCGGATCGAGAAAGCGCAGATAATCGCGCGCCAGACGCAGAGCCGGTACCAGGTGGCGCCACTGGTCCACACGATGCACCGGGCAGGGAGTGACTTCGATTCGCCCTGGCGAGCCACTCGTGCGAAGGTTGCGATTGGCTCGGGTAAGGTTCTTTGGAAGCCAGACTGGCCGATTGCGCTGGCGCTCGACGGCGAGCACCACGGTGTGTCCGCGTTCGGCGAGCATCTGCACCACGCCATCGAAGTGGCGTGACTTGGATACATTGTGGAGAAGGAAAAGAATACGCAATCTGATCTTTCAAGGGCGGGCCGCCCTGGACGCGTTCGCGAAGGGAGCCGATAGCGGTCTACCCGTCCTTGATTACGCGAATCCTGCCCTTGTCGTCGAAGCACGCAATGCCGGCTGCGACACCTTCGGCAACCGCGTCCTCCCACACAGCACTAAACCGGCCCCGTACGGACTTCGGCGCCCGGAGAATGGCGCGAGTGCGTGCTAGAGAATAAGCGCGCGCGCGCCGGCTCCGTTCCTCAACTGACATCGGCGTCCACGCACGGTCCCCGGTATACCGCGCGAGGCAGAGCTGAGAGCTATTCCGCAGCTTCGCGAAAGTGACCTCGAAACCGTTTGCCTTCAAGAGCCTGACCACCGACGCGCGATCGAACACCTGAACGTGGAGCGCATTCAAGGTGTTGATCACGGAGTTGCCACCACCGAGGAACTTGTTCTCCTCCAGCTCGTTGTACAGGTATAGGTGGCCGCCGACCTTCAGGTGCTCGCGGATCTGATCGAAGAATCGATCCACGCGCAGGATATGAGTCAGCATGTGGTTGCACGCGATCAGGTCGAAACTACCTTCGAACGGAATCGTGAACATGTCGTAGTCGATCAAGTCCGAGCACTCGATGCCATACAACTCCCGCAGGATGAACTGCTGGCCCTCGAATATCGGCATGGCCATTACCGACGCTCCGAATCGCCGCCTGAGGCCGTCGACAATCGTACCTGCCCGGGATCGCACCTCGAGGACACGGGCACCCTGCAAATCGAGCAGGCTTGCAAGGATTTCGACGTGCGCGGTGTTCTCGACACGATCCTGGTACACACCGTCGAGATGCTCGCGCGGGTCGTGATCCGAGACGAACACGCCGCCGGCAATCAGCCTGCGGTACCAGTCGCGATCCTCTTCCGAAAGCGGGTATGGATTCAGGAGGGCGTTGCCGGCGTTCGCCCTGTCCCCCCGTCCGATCGTTTCGGAGAAGTCGTTCATGAGCGACTTGTACCCCTCGCCGACCGGTCGGCAGGTTGCGTAGACGATGCCGCAGCCGTGGCACAGGGCATAGTTGTAGCGCGGCGACTCAGCGAAGATGTCCTGCTCGAGAAGGATTGACTTGTTCCACTCGCAGACGATCGTGCGATCCGCAGTGTCACAACCCGGACAGCGCTCCAGATTCAGCCACTCCCACGCAGTCGCGGGAGAACTAGCCGGCCGACGTTCCTGCGTCTCGACAGCGACCGGAAGCGGTTCACCTTCTTCCTTTTTCGCGCCCGCGCCGTTCTCCAGGAGCGCGCTCAGGCGCCCGAGCTGAAGGCGATAATGCAGCAAACGATCGTGCATCTCTTTGCGGACTGCCGCGAGTTCTTGCTGGAGCTGCGCGTAGTCGCCGCGCTGTTTCTTCCACTCGGTCTCCGTACGTTCCTTGCTCAACTCGAGCGTGCGTCGAACGTCCTGGGACTTCAGCGTTCGCTGGACCTCTCGAACTCGCTCGTCGAACTCCTCGCGCAGACGACCGAACTCCGCGTCGACGCGTGTAGGAAGGTTAAGAAGCGCGCGCAGTCTGGAAAGCATCGTGAGGCCCTGATTATCACATCATTCAGCCGACGCAACTCGCGACAATGCGCTGCGCGCATCGCCTAAGACGCAGAGTTGCGGCTGATTGACCAATCGATTGCGGTTGAGAGACCACTTAAAGTAACCTCCACGCGAGGAAATCCGCAATGGCGGAGGAAGACGCAATAGAAGTCGCGCGGTGGGGCTCGGACGACGCGCGGCGCGAATACCGACGCTGCCGCGAGCTGCAAATCGCAACCCAGATGGGGACGCGCCGCCGCGCCGCGGATCTCGCTGCTGGTCCGGTGCACATTCCGCGGGACAAGGGGTTCCTGTCCTGCGATGGTGCACGCTTTCCGGATATTCCTGCCGTCGTGGCGTCCGCTCGAAAGGTGCTCGCCTCCGTCAATCTCGAAAAGGTGAAACTAAAGGCGAACAAGCGGTTCATGATGAAGCTCCTCGACCAGAAGAGCCTCACACTGGATTCGCCCTTCATGCGCCTTGCCCTACATCCGGACATCGTCGCAGCCGCTACCCGGTATCTCGGGGTCGTCCCGATTCTCCAGTTCGTCAACGTGTACTTCTCCAGCGAGTCGGGCGAACAGCTTAGCAAGAGCCAGCTCTTTCACTGCGACAGCGACGATGTCGAGCAGGTGAAAGTCTGGGTCCTGTGCGAGGAAACGACGCCCGAAACCGGACCGCTCACGCTGCTGCCGTCGGCCGAATCGGAGTTGGTCCGAAAGAGAGTCGGCTATACGTACGACATGCTGTTGACCGACGAACAGGTGTCGGAGGTACTCGGCGGACTCGGCGCACAGCATCAATTCCTCGGACCGCCGGGAACCGTGGGATTCTTCGATACGAGCAGGTGCCTGCACTTCGGCAGCCGTTTCGCGGATCCGAACATGACACGCCTGATCGTGATGCTCCAGTACATCACCCCCTTATCCTTCATCCTACCCGCAGAGTACTGGGAGCACGCGCGGTACCGCACGTTCGGAACCGCGTCGGGGCTGGATGATGTCTCTCGAATGATCCTCGGGACTGTTTGATCGGCGCGACAGACGTTCTTCCAAGACCAAGCCCGGGAACAGCTTCGTCAAGCAAGGGAATCGACGAGCACAGGTGTCACGCTGGATACCGTCGCGGAGCCTCGTTGGTCATTGCCGGATCATTTCGCCTCCCCGCTTGATATCGATATCGACCTGTGGAGATCGAAACACGTACTATTGATATCCGACGGGGCTCCGCCGAGCTCGGCCAACTCTGACAATCATCGAATCGGGATGTCAACGAACACAGGATCGTTCTGGCCGTCGTTGGCTACGTTGGGCCGCGCCGCGCTCGCCCTCCTGGCCGCATTGCTGATCGGATCAGCGGGTCTCTGGCTGCTAATACTGGATTCGCGGGTCGGTCCCTCCGCACAGCGCGTCAACATCCGCTGGACGCCGGACACGGCCGCCGATCCGGACAAGCGGGTACGCGCGCAAGACACCCTCCGGCTGACGGCCGGCGAAGAGACCGGTCCGCGTACATGGTCGTATCACCTCGCCGATCGCTCGCAGCAGACCATCGGCCAGATCCTGTCGAACCCATCGGTCGAGGACACGCACTTTCTCGACAGGGATCGGCTTCGCGTAACGATCGATCAGCCAGACCTGCCAGCGTGGCTGCGAGAGGTTCTCGAGGGCGAGTGGGCTCCGCTCGTGGGGCTGCTGCTCCTGATTGCAGCGGCAGTGCCCTCATGGTTCGCTCGCCGACAGATAGCGGCCGCGCCCCGAGAATTGCGCCACGTCTCGCGGACCGCATCACTGGTCGCAGGGGCTGCCGCCGGCGCCGTTGCCGCGCGGACGCATGCGGTCGTCGTCATGCCCGCCGTCGGTGCTGAACGGCGGCCGGCGGTTCCCGGACTGCAGTGGACGGAAGTCGCCGCCGGCCTGGTGATGGGGCTTGTGTCGCTCGCGCCGCTGCTCGCGTATGCCCCGACGGACGCCGAAGAGCTGGGGCTCGGCATGTTCTCGAGCCAGATCTTCTACCGCGCGCTATTCGATGGCCGGTGGCCATTCTGGTTGAACGACCTGGGCTTTGGCACGCCAATGCCAATTGGCCATCGACTGGATTTCCACCCCGTTTTCGCGGTGGCCAGCCTGAGCTCTCTCTGGGCCGCGCTTTCGGCGCTCTGGATCGTTCACGTCGCGGTGATGGCGGTGTATTTCCTGCGGCTGCTGACCGCATCCGGTATCCGCCCGCCACTACGCACGGTCGTGTTGGCCTGCTACGTCTTCTCAATGCCGTCGGCCTGCTACTTCTACCAGACCGACTGGATATCCGTGATTGTCGGCTGGACTCTGTTTCCTGTGATCGTTTTCTACGTACACCGGGCCGTGCGAGATGCGAGCGGCGAGGCGTTCTGGGTGGCCGCGGGGCGTCTCGGGCTGCTGTTGGGCATCTGGATTCTCAACGCACACCCCGCGTATCTTGCGACACTGGCGACCGTACTGGCGGTCTACGCGCTGGTCTTGGCGCCAGTCGGGGCCCGCGTGTACTCCTGTCTCCTGACCGCGTTGATGCTCGCCACCAGTATCGCGGCGCAGCGGATCTGGTTCACGCTGAGTGAACTGCGGGAGTTCCCCGTCGGCCTGCAGCGACTGATGTATGGTGGCTACACGCTTTCGCAACATGCGAGGACGGCGGCCGTGCCGTTGACCGACTTTCCGTCGGACCCCCGCGGACCGTTCGTCGGAATCGTCATTGGCATTGCCGCACTCAGCGTAGTGTTGAACGCGGCGAGGGAGAACGATCGCCACGTGCGAGCTTCAGCGATCGCGTTCGCTGTAGCCGCGGCGTTGAGCATGGCCCCCGTGGACCTCGTCCCGGTGCGGGTATTCTCCGCGATATGGCAGTTCCGCGACCCAATGGTGTTCTTCGCGCTGCTTGCTGGCGGCGTGGCTCTCCAGCGAGCGCTGGATTCTTTCCGTCCGGCGTGGAGGATGGCGATCTGGTGCTGCGTCATGCTGCAAGTCGTGCAGCAGGGAATCACCATCTGGCCGGGATTCTCGGGCGTCCAACAATCCCGAAGCCTGCACTTCTATCGCTACCAGTACAGTGCGGTCGGCATCGGGGCCGTGATCACGCAGCGTGCGGCGTTATATGGCTCACGGCTCTACGTTTCCAATGAGGTCTTCCAGCGGATGCAGGGGTACCTCTCCCACGAGGGGCTGCACTCGATTACCGACCTGGTGTTTCTTGGCGTCAATCCGGTCAACGCCTCGTTCAAGGGCGTGTCGATGGACCGGATCTCGCCCTCGAGCGTCCTGGCGAGAGGCATGATCGGCGGACAGCAAGAGGTGATCGAGAACGACGCGTTGCTCGACGTCCTCGGCGTGAACCTGATCATGCAGGCGGCGGGCGAGGGGCCGCTCCTTTCCACGCTGCGCGTGACGGACCATCTGCGACCACGCGTCGTTGGTCCGTACGACGGACCTGCGCATGACATCCTGGTGCTCGCCAACGAGAACGCGTGGCCGAAAGCGGTGCTGCTCGATAACAAGGCGCGAACTGTGGCGCTTCCGTTCCGAAGCGGGTGTCCGCATAGCGGGGCGCTCTGCCGAGACTACACGGCGCTCGCGGCCTCTCGGCTGCCGGAGCCGGTACGGCTCGCAGCCTCGGACGGTCGATACTCTGCCCGGTTCGCGCCATCAGATCGGGAACGCCTGCTCTTTTTGTCCGTGCTGTACCGCCGCGAATGGCGTGCCACCGCCGCGTCAGAGGCGCTTCGAGTCGTGCCGCTCGCCGACGCCTTCGTCAGCGTGATCGTGCCTCCCGGCGTGGAAGAGATTGAGCTTCGATTCGTCCCGCGAGTTCTCATTGCGCTCTCTTGGTTCAGCGGCGGTATCTTCACGATTCTGCTCATCGGAGTCGGCCGGGCAGAAGCCAGCCGCGTGTGGCGCCGGTTGCGACGCTCTTGGGCAAGATGACCAGGTTGTCGGGTAAGCGCGTGGTCGTGACAGGAGGAGCCGGATTCCTCGGACGGCGCGTCGACGCCGAGTTTCGTGGAGGGGGAGCCGAGGTCGTCGTCGTACGCAAGGCAGATTACGACCTGGTGAAGCGGGAGGCATGCCGCCGCCTGCTGGCCGATACGCGACCGGAAATCGTGGTGCACCTCGCCGCGCGCGTGGGTGGGATCGGCGCGAACCGGGAGCACCCTGGCCCGTTCTTCTTCGACAACCTGATGATGGGAGCGCAGCTGGTCGAGGAGTGCCGGCTGGCAGGTGTGCCCAAGGTCGTGACGATCGGAACGATCTGTTCATACCCGAAGCACACACCAGTCCCGTTCAAGGAGGAGGCGCTCTGGGACGGATACCCGGAGGAGACGAACGCACCTTACGGCCTCGCCAAGAAGATGCTGCTCGTCCAGGGGCAGGCCTATCGTCAGCAGTACGGGATGAACGTGATTCATCTGCTCCCGGTGAACCTCTACGGGCCGGGCGACAATTTCGACCCCGCGACTTCTCACGTGATCCCCGCCCTTATCGACCGCTTCGAAAAAGCGGTGCGAACGGGCCGTTCAACAGTGGAGGTGTGGGGCAGCGGCAGCGCGTCGCGGGAGTTCCTGTACGTTGACGACGCGGCCCGGGGGATCCGGATGGCGACCGAAGCGTACGATGGATGCGATCCCGTCAACCTGGGCGCCGGCTTCGAGATCACGATCCGGGATCTGGCCCTGCTCATCGCGCGGTTCACGGGATTTTCGGGTGAGATTCAGTGGGACACCTCCAAGCCCGATGGGCAGCCCCGCCGAAGCGTGGACACGACGAGAGCTGAGCGGCTGTTCGGGTTCCGAGCCGAAGTCGCGTTTGAGGACGGGTTGAAGGAGACAATCTCGTGGTACCGGTCCTCGATCGACTGAAGCGCTTGTTGGGACCATTCGCTCGCGCGGTTCATGCCTCACCGGGCGATGTTCGCCATCATTGGCCTACCCGCGTCCGCCCATGATTGGGGCGCATCGGGCCACCAGCCGACACGATGGCTCCCGAGTGCGCCGGTACCTCTATCGCCTGATCGCGCGATATCTGTCGTTCTTCACGACCGCCGACGCGCGGGTGCTCGAGATCGGGCCGAGGTCGTCGCTGCTGAAGGAGATGATGGTGGCGGGGACGATGGCCGCGTACCGTTCAGCGCCAGACGCCGGGTACCCGCCGTCGGATGTCATCGATGATTTCGATGGGGCAGTCGCCTTTAAGGCCGATCGCATCGTACTCAACGGACTGCTCCACCTCGAAGCCGACATCCAGGGCAGGCTCGAGGAGCTGCATCGTCTATGTCGGCCGTCGACGCGTCTCCTCATCGTGCATTACAGCAGCCTCTGGCAACCGCTCTTCCACCTGGCGCGCGCGTTTGGGCTGCAGGCGAACGCGCGCAAGACGAACTGGATCGCGCCGTCCGATCTCGTCAACCTGCTCACGCTTGCCGGATTCGGCCTCGTGAGCACGCAGGCACGGGTGCTGCTGCCGGTGTGGGTCCCGATTGTCGGTGATCTGATCAACCGCTGGCTGGCGCCCTTGCCGGTCTTCAACTGGTTCGCGCTGATGCGTGTGTCAGTGGCGCGGCCGCTGATGCCCACATTTACGACGCCGCCCTCCGTGTCGGTGGTGGTGCCTGCGCGCAACGAGGCCGGCAACATCGCGCCCCTGCTCGAGCGCCTGCCGCGCATGGGACCTGACGACGAGTTGATCTTCGTGGAGGGGCACTCGACCGACGATACGTGGGCAGCGATGCAGCAGACCGCGGCGCGATGGCCGGAGCGTCACATCACATGCATCCGGCAACCCGGAACGGGCAAGGGCGACGCCGTGCGCGCCGGTTTCGATCTCGCGCGCAGCGAGATCCTGATGATCCTGGACGCAGATCTGACCGTTCCTCCGGAGGAACTGCCGAAGTTCTACCGCGCTCGCGTGTCCGGAGTCGGCGAGTTCATCAACGGCTCGCGGCTCGTGTATCCGATGGAGGCGGAGGCGATGCGCTTCGCCAACATGATCGGAAACAAGTTCTTCGCGCTGATGTTCTCATTCCTGCTGGGTCAGCCTTTCAAAGACACGCTCTGCGGCACGAAGGTGATCGACCGCGAATCGTACCGACAGCTGGCGAGGGACCGTGGCTATTTTGGCGACTTCGACCCGTTCGGCGACTTCGATCTGCTCTTCAGCGCTCAACGCCTCGGACTGCAGATCGTCGAGCTGCCGATCCGCTACCGCGAACGCACCTACGGGACGACGAATATCCGGCGCTGGCGGCACGGCTGGTTGTTGGCGCGGATGACGCTGTTTGCCGCCCGTCGGGTCAAGTTCATCTGATGAACACGCGGTGTCAGGCTCCATATTGACTGAATTCGCTCTCACGCCGTGGTGCGTCATTGAACGCAGTCAGGCCTGTTGGAAGATTCCGCGACGCAAGCGACAACCACGTGACACTAATGACCATGGCCATCAAGGTTGGCATATTGTGCGCGAGGAACGGCGGCTTGTAATTGGGCGAAAACAATAAGCATGCATACGCAGCGGAGCACATGACTATCGGCGCCAGCAGATGCCACCGTTGTCGTTGTGTGTCGGCCTGGTCGATCAGGGGCTCGTACTTCAGCAGCAGCGCCGCATATGGCCCCGTCAGAATGGGCAAAGTGTAGTCGTGGCTGATGCCAGGGATGAGCAGCGCAGAAAGCGCGGTCATGACGAGAAGGTGGACGTCGACGCCTTTCCGATTGGCGCGATGCGCTGTAGCCAGGATCACGCCGAGGCATGCAAGCACGCAGGCAATGAGGACGAACTGGATAGTCATCGCGTGTTCCATTGGCCATAGGATCTGCCGCTTTTCAGCCTGCCGGGCCCAGAGCACGACGCCGGATTTGATCGAGTGATTGACGATTGTGATTTCACCTAATTGTCCGGATGTCTGGAACCTTGAGATCAATGCACCGATGAACTCCATGAAAATGGTTGGCCCAAGCACGAATAGGAGCGTGGTGCTGGCCACCGCGAGCATGCTGAACCGTACAACGTTCTCACGCAGTGCGCGCCAGCGATCGATGAGCATCAGTACGAACATGCATGGATAGACCTTCAACTGAATAGCCATCAAAAACAGGGCGTACGCGAGAATTCGATATCGTGCGGCGTAATGATAGAAGGCGATCGCTGCATAACACAGACACATCGCAATCAGGTTTTGTTGTCCCCGCTCGATTTCAAACCTCAGTCCATACGAGAACACGCCTGTCACGCCGATGAGCATCAGTAGAGGCGATGCACGCCCATGGGGGCAGATGTACCGTGGAAATACGAACACAACGAACACATACGACAGCAAGGTGGCTGCTGTAATAAGTGCGTACGCCCATTCAAAGGGCACGGGCACGAGGGCGGCGTACAACAGCATCGCCAGAGGAGGATACCCGTTGTACGGCCGGATACCCGAGAGACCGTCCTCGACCCATGACCTGCTGAAATGGATGGTGGTTCGTACATCCATGCCGACACCAACTTCAGGACTGCCAGCGGGGAAGTCGGCTTTCGACGCCATCACGTGGTCAGAATTCAGGAACACGGGGTACACGAAGAACAAGACGTAGGCAATGGAGAAAATGGCGAGAATCCAAATGGACAGAGGAGCCTGCTGAAGGTGCCCCCTGCGGACCCCCGCTACGCCAATGAAGGCCAGAGTCGACATGCCGAGGCCGAGGAGCAAAGCGAGCCCCGCGCCGTCGAATCGACCTGGCGCACCCTCGACAGCATAGGAATCCCGATCGATTCCGTGAGTATCTTCGACACTCGGGTGGGTGACGAGGGTTTCAACGTTGGTAGAGGTCGTGTCGGCAATCAGATAGGACCAGGTGCGCGTGTCCCTGAACTCGCCTTGCCTCAGATGGAACCGCGCCTCCAACGTCGCGCGTTGGCGGTCGTCCACCTCCGGCGACCAGCGCACGTTGACTCGTGGTGCCGGGGGCTCCGGGCGCACGTAGTACGCCAGGGCCGACACAACGAGCGCGAGCGAGGCCCACGTAGCGATTGACCGAACCCGACTTGGACTTCGTGCCGTCGCTTGCCGAATGTCGCTCACCAAACGTCTCCACACTCAGACTGCGTCGCCCTCTCTCGCCTTAATAAGAACGGCGCCTTCATCGTCTGTGGCTCGACATCAGTACCGAAAGGGACACTTGTCTGTGCCCGGTCACCGATGCTCGTTTGGGAACGCGGCAGCGGCCATCGGGGTCGTACGTGCTCGCGATGTGCGCAAACTTAGGCCGGAGCAGGAACAGCATCGCGTCGATTACTGGGTAGGCCGCGCCTCACGCCGGACAGGCATTATAAGCCGCCGATCTCGCACGAGTTGCGACTCGGCGTCGGTGAGCTCGCCACTTCTAATTATCGATGTTTGAGGAACGTGAGCAGCGCCCGCCTGGCCGGGTAATGCCAGAGCGGGGAGCGTCCACGTCGTTTGCGGAGCCGTGCGACTCGTTCGATCTCGTCAACCATAATTGGAGCCACAGGCAGATCGATCCCACGCGGCCGGACGAACGACTCGATGAACCGGCGGCGGCGATCCGCGCGCGCGTCCGGCTCCGCAAGCGATTCGGCGAGGTGATCGAGGTGTTGCCTGAGATCCTCGGCGACCTCGACATGCCCGCCGTTTCGTGCCAGCAGGTAATGGAAGTGCAGGGTCTGCTCCTGGCCGCCGGCAAACTCGGTCGTCTGGATCGTAAACACCGGTTTGCCAAGGATTGCGGCCTCGATCATCGCGCTCGTGTTTAGTCCGACAGCGCCGGCCGAGTGATACAGCGAGTCATAGAGCGCCGGGTCGGCCTGCACTTTGGGAGCTCCGGTCCAGACAGCGGCATTCTCGATATCGCGCAGGTTCACGCGGTCCCATGGCTCGGCGTTGGCGGGATGCGGGCGTACGAGGATGCCACAGCGGCCGACGGAAGCGTCCTGGCGCACCGCCTGCGCCCATTGCCTCACGAACGCGACCTCGTCCGGCGCGACAAAATTCGACGAGCAGAGATACAGCAGAAACATCCGGGATGGATCGAGGCCCGCCTGGGCGCAGAACTCGGCGCGGGTCGTTGACGGACGCATCGCGAAGAAGTCGTCGAACCTTGGTGCGCCCGTCACGACGATGCGTTCGGGAGGCACGTCGTGGTACGTCACCGCTTCGCGCTTCTGATGTTCGTTCCAGACGAGCACGCGGTCGGGTGCAATGCGCACGAGACCGCGATTGGTCAGGTTGTCCCAACTGAACGGCAGAAAAGCGACGGGGATACCCAGCCGATGAGCGCTCTTCACATAGTCGGTCTGGTATGAGCCGAAGTCGATGAGCGGCGTGACGAGCACGGCGTCCGGAGCGTGGGACAGCACGAACAGCTCGTAGTAGCGTTCGCTCGGCACGACGGCCTCGGCTACTTCGAGCGCACGTTTGACCAGGCGGCGGCGATCACTCAGCAGACCGGTCTTCGCAAGTCGCGCAGGCCACCCGGGCGGCGCATATTTCTTGGCGCGCTCCGCCAGCTTATCCGCGTGGGCGTACGCCGGATCGAGGAAACGGGTGTAGTCGCGAGCCTGTCGCAGGGGGCGGACGAAAGGCTCCCACTCGTCGACGCGTCGTACGGGATTGGTAACGACGTCGACGCGGGGGTTGTCACGAAACGCGCCAAGCTTCAGCGGCTTGTTGCGCTTGTGGGCCGCGGTAATCACGACCGAGTGCCCCCGCTCGGTCAGTCCCTCGATGACTCGTTCAAAATGACGCGTCTTGCCCAGGTTGTGGACGAGGAACAGAACCCTCACGACGTGTTCTGGCCCTCGCGCAGCAGCTTGCGCTCGGCGCGTCTCTTGCGGCGATGTTCGACCAGAATGACTTCCTTCTGGCGGCGTCGCTCGCTGCTGATGCGACGGACTCGCTCCGCCGCCGCATGTGCGAACGGCGTCAGCAGTGGCCGGCACAAGCGGGTCCAGAAAGGCGCTTGTCGGGGCTGCGGCGCAGGCCGAGCGGCGAGCGCTTCGAGCGCCTCGACGAACCGCGTCGTTGCCGACGCATTCTGCGGTCCAGGCCTGACGAAACCGTGGACGAATCGAGCGCTGCGATCGGGATCCGGATCGCCGCCCTCCAGCAGCGTGGCTACTTGGAGCTGGTGCTCTTCGAGCGACCGTGTCGCTCGCAGCAACGCGTCCGGACCGTCGAGCAGATAGTGGAAATGCACCGTTCCTTCCTGGCTGTCGCGGAACTCCGGCAAGAGTACGGTAAGCACAGGTCGCCCGGCGATGGCCGCTTCAACCATCGCGCTCGTGTTCAGCCCGACGACCGCGGTCGCATGGTGCAGAGAGTCAAAGTAGTCCGTTTTCGAGCGTGCGTCGACAGGAACCTGGCCGGCAGGCGGCCAACAGGCGATGTTTTCAAGACCGGCGAAATCGATGCCCGTCCATTCGTCTCCCCGTTTGAAGTGCGGGCGAATGAGAATGCCGCACTCACGCAGCACCGGGTGCCCGCTCTCGCGGAGATGCCGTGCCCACCGAAGCACGAATCCGGATTCGGGAGGACTCCCTTCGAGGAGGGCCGAACAGACGTATAGCAGGATCGGCCGGTCCGATCGCAGCCCCACGCGCTCGCAAAATTCGCGACGAGTAGTCGAGGGCTCCCTGTCGAACCAATCATCGAACACCTGCGATCCGGTGACGACCACGCACGCAGGATCAATGTGGTGCAGCTCGACGATCTCACGCTTCTGAACTTCGTTCCAGACAATCACCTGCTGCGGCGAAAACGTCAGTTCGCCCTTGCTGGAAAGGTGGTCCCAGCTTGCCACGGCGAAAACATTGCGGATGCCGAGCTCCTTTGCGGCGCGTGCCTGATCGAGCTGCGTCGTCTTGAGGACGACGAGCGGTGTCAGCACGACAAGGTCGGGGCGACACTCCCGAAGGTACTCATGGAAAGCGGCGGCCGTTCGGGTTGACTGGTCCAACACGTTGAGCGCGGCCGCTAGCAGGGCCCGTCCGAGTTTGCCGACGCCCGGGAACTCGGCCAGATAGATGACCGGCCGCGGGGCGCGTTCACGCGTCCGCACCAGCAGTCCCGGCATGCCGCGGTAGGCGGGACCAAGAAAGCGCAAATAGAAGCGCGCCTGCCGCAGGCGTGTCGCCAGCTCCCACCAGGGGTCGCCCCGGAGCGTTGGTACCTGGGACAAGCGCACGCCTGGGCAGGTTTCCGTAAGAGCGATGACCGCGGGAGGCCATGTGTGCCCCGCATGCTCGCTCGCCAATTCCACCTCGTGCCCGCGAGCCGCGAGGGCCCGCAGCACTGAGTCGTAATAACGGACGTAGGACGGATTTCTGATGGAGAAGAGAATGCGCAAACGGTCTACTTTTCGAGAGAAATCATCAGATCTGCGCGCTTGCGCAGTTGACCGCCTCGGCTCGAATCTCATATTATCAGCGACATTACGGACGCGCTACCTTCTCCACGGCCCTGACGCACGGTCAGTTGAAGATCCTCTTCTCCACGGCGCATTTCGGCTTCCTCCGGAATTTTCAATCGACCATCCGGCTGCTTGCGGAGCGGGGTCACGAGCTGCACCTGCTCGCCGAACGGCGCGACGCCACCGACGGCCAGAAGATGGCCGACATCCTGGCTGCCGATCACCCCTCCATCACGTTCGAGCTGCTGCCATCCAGACGGCACCGTCTGTGGTATGCGCTGGCCACCGGTATCCGCGCCTCGCTCGATTACTGGCGCTACCTCGACCCGCGCTGGAATGGTTCGGCGAAGCTCCGTGCCCGGGCCGCCGAGCAGGCCCCCGCCCTTGCTATTGCCGCGGCACGGATGCCCGTGCTGGGCTCGCGAACGGGACTGGCGGTGCTTCGTCGGCTGTTCCGCGCGATGGAGCAGGTCATGCCTCCCCCGGAAGAGGTCTCGGACGTCTTCCGGCGCATCAAGCCGGACGTCTTGCTCGTAACGCCGCTCTTGTACTTCGGATCGCATCAGGTGGACCACGTTCGTTGCGCCCGACGCCTCGGAATCAAGAGTGTGCTCGGTGTCGGCAGCTGGGATCACCTGACCACCAAGGGATTGATCCACGACGTCCCCGACCGCGTGCTCGTGTGGAACGAGGCACAGAAGCAAGAAGCGGTCGGGCTTCACAACGTGCCCGCCAACCGAGTGTGCGTCACAGGTGCCCAGGCGTACGACCACTGGTTCACCGCGAAGCCGTCACTCGACAGGGAGAGTTTCTGCGCCAGAGTCGGCCTTGCCCCCCAACGACCCTTCCTACTGTACGTCTGCTCGTCACCCTTTATCGCTCCCTATGAGGTAGACTTCGTGCGCCGGTGGGTCACGGCCATCCGCGGCAGCAGCGATCCGCGTATTCGCGCCGCCGGCGTTCTGGTCCGCCCACATCCTCAAAACGCCGCGCAGTGGGAGCACGTCGATCTCGCCGACGAGTTCGAGGGCGTCGCAATCTGGCCCAAAACGGGCGTGAACCCGATCGGCGGCGTCGCGAGGTCCGACTACTTCGACTCCATCTACCACTGTGAAGGGGTTGTGGGCGTCAATACGAGCGCGATGATTGAATCGGGCATCATCGGCAGGCCTGTCTATTCGGTGGCCGCAGAAGAATTCGCCGCCACGCAAGAAGGAACGCTGCATTTCCAGCACCTGAAACATGCGGGGGGCGGCCTGCTGAATTTAGCGGCTGGGCTCGAAGCACACGTCACCCAGCTGGCCTCGCTGTTTGCAAACCGTGACGCGGCACGACACGAAGCCCGGCAGTTCGTCAACGCCTTCATCAGGCCCTACGGCCTGGACGCGCCCGCCACCCCGCGAGTCGTAGACGACATTGAGAGCCTCGCCGCCGCTCCTCCGGTCGCGGCAGACGTGCCTTCGACTCGCGTGCGATTCCTGCGCCTGGCACTGCTGCCGGCAGCCATCATCGCCACCGTAGTCACAATGGAGCGTACGAAAGTCCGTGCCATGGTGCTGCACTGGACGCGCCCGGCCCGATTGAAACTCAGGGTGATGGTGTCGAAGCTCAGGGCGACGGTGTCCCGTGTGATTTACACCGCCCGGTTCCTCAAACGGCTGCCTCACCGGGTGCTCAGGCTGGGGGGGATAGCTGTTCGCCGCATCGTCATCCGACCCGTTCGGTGGGGGATCAATCGCGGTAAGAGCGGGCTCCACGCATTTCTCGTGTGGCGTAAAGGCGAACCAGGCCAAGTGCCGTAAACGAAGACAGTGAGACATGAGCGGATTCGAGGCATCCGAACGTGAGAAACGGGCACGAAGGACGGCGCACGAGAGCGAAACGTGGCCGCTCACGCCCGCCAAGCGACGCGCGGCCATGGTGGTGCAAATCAAGCGGCGCGTCGGCTGGAAGCAGGCACCGTGAAGATCTTCTTCTCGATGCGACATCTGGGCATGTTCCGGATGTACGAGCCGGCCATTCGAGAACTGGCGGCCCGTGGCCACCGGATTCACCTCGCGCTCGGACGCGGCGAGGCGCTCGGCTGGCGCACGGCGCTCGATAACCTGCTTGCCGAATGCCCCGGGATCACGTGGGGCTGGCTATCGCCCTCGGGCGCGGCATTCTGGTCCGAATTGGCCAAAACCATTCGCGAGTGGGCCGACTATCTCCGCTACTTCCAGCCACAGTACGCCGCCGCTCCAAAGCTCAAGGCGCGTGCCGAGGAGCGCGTTCCACCTCGGCTCGTCCGATTCAGCAACCACCCACTTTTCGAGGACGCCCGAAACCGCCTTCGCCTGCTCGCGGTCCTGCGCATGCTCGAGCGCGCGCTGCCACCGGTCCCCGAGATCGAACAGCAGCTGCGTGACGAGCAGCCAGACCTCGTCTTGATTACCCCGCTCGTCTATCTGGGGTCGTCGCAGTTCGAGGTGCTCCGCACGGCCCTCGCGCTCGGGCTGCGTACCGCATTCTGCGTGGGCAGCTGGGATCACTTGTCGAGCAAATCGCTCATCAGGGACATGCCCCTGCGGGTCATTGTCTGGAATGAGACGCAGAAGCAGGAGGCCGTCCAGCTTCACGGAGTGCCGGCGGATCGCGTGGTCATCACCGGTGCGCAGTGTTATGACCAGTGGTTCGGGCGCCGCCCGGTCCGCACGCGTGATCAGTTCTGCCGCCGCGTGGGCATGCCGTTGGACCGACCGTTCCTCCTTTACGTCTGTTCTGCGCTCTTTTGGGACAGCCCGGTGGAAGCGGAGTTCGTGCGAGAGTGGGTGCAGCGGCTACGCGAGAGCACGCATCCCGAGCTGCGCTCGGCGGCCGTCCTTGTACGGCCGCACCCGGCACGGACGGCCGAGTGGAACAACATCGATCTTTCATCCTTCGCTCACGTGGCGATCTACGGTTCAAATCCCGTCGACGAGGCATCCAAGGACGACTATTTCGAATCGCTGTTCTACTCCAGCGCGGTGGTGGGGTTGAATACCAGCGCCTTTCTCGAAGGGGCGATCGTGGGCCGACCGGTGCACACAATCCTGCTGCCCGAGTTCCACGAAAACCAGGAAGGCGTGTTGCATTTTCACTACCTGCTGTCGGTGGGTGGCGGCGTCCTGCGGGCGGGTCGGAGCTTCGAGGAGCACCATGCACAACTCGCTGCGTCGCTACACCGTTTGGCGGACGAGCCGGAGCCGACCTCGTCCTTCGTGCGAGAGTTCATTCGTCCGCACGGCCTGGAGCGTGCGGCGACGCCGGTGTTCTGCGACGCGATGGAAGATCTGCTGCGGATGCCGGCCCCGGCTCCAGAGCGAACGCCGTGGCGCTTCCTGCTGGTTCGCTCGGTGATGTCGCCTGCGTTTCGCGTCCTGCGGTGGCTCTACGGGTCCGACATCTTCCGGGACGACTGGAGCCGGAAGGAACACGCGCAGCAGTTGCGTCGCCAGGCGCGCGTTCAGGCACGCCGCGAGCGCCGGCGCGCGGCGGAAGCGGAAAAGCGTCAGCGGGATCGGCGCCGCCTCGAGAAGCTGGCGGGGCGAGAAGCGACGGCGCGCGCCGCCGAAACCGCACGCGCCCACGCGGAGGCAGCAAAGGCGCAGCGCAAGCATGCCCGAGAACGGGACAAAGCTGCGCACGCCCGGCGCCGGGCGCGGGCCGCGACGCGTGCTCGCATCAAGCAGGGCGCCGCCCGCTGGCTCGACCGCTGGCGGCCTGGACGGCGGGCCACGTGACGGAACGGCGCGGGTTCTCGCACCTCGTCGCTCGACTGACAGGCCGGTGGCACCTGCAGCGCCTCGCCGCGCTCGAGGAGAAGGTCGTCAAGTTCGGCCGCGCCCAGCGCGAGGAGCTGGCCGCCCAGCGCCAGGCGATTGACCGCCTCGGAGCGGTCCTGCCGACTCGCGCAAGTGCCAAGGCCGTACACGAGTTGCAGCGTCGGGTGGAAGACTTGCAGCGGTCCTTTGCTCATCAGGACCGCGCGTTTGCCGAGGCATTCGAACGTGCGCGGCGCCTCGACGAGCAGGGGATGGACGACCGGCGTTTTGCGCGCCGTATCACGGAACTCCTGCGGAACGACCGACCCATCATCGTGGGGCCCTGGACGGGCGAAGTTGGATTCGAATTGCTCTACTGGGTCCCCTTCGTCCGCTGGGTGGTGGCGACGTACGGGATCGCGCCCAGTCGGCTGTTGGCGGTATCCCGTGGTGGCGTGAGTGCCTGGTACGATGGGCTGGCAGCGCGCTACGCGGACGTATTCTCGTACTTCAGCTCCGAGGAGTTTCGCCTTGCCACCCAGGAAGCCAAGAAACAGCGTCTCGTGGGGAAGTTCGACACCGTAGTACTGAAACGGGTGCTGGCCGCGCACAACCTCGGGCGAGTCGATCTCCTGCACCCCGGGATGATGTACCGGCTCTTCATGCCGTTCTGGCGGGAGATTGCCCCGATGTCCCGCGTGGAACAATACGCGATGTACGCCCGGATTGAAGCGAGCGACGACCCCGTGTTGCGCGAATTACCTAACGAGTACGTGGCCGCGCGTTTCTACTTCAGCGATTGCTTTCCCGACACGGCAGCCAACAGGACTCTCGTCGACTCGATCGTCGAGACTATCAGCCGACGGATGCCCGTCGTGCTGTTGCACACGCCCTTCGCGGTCGATGATCATCGCGACGTCCCGACTGCAGGCGGCCAGGTTCTCGCGATCGACGCGGCACACATGCCGCCGGAACGGAACCTGGCCGTGCAGACGGCGGTAATCGCCCGCGCGCGCGCTTTCGTTGGCACCTACGGCGGCTACTCTTATCTGGCACCCTTCTGCGGTGTACCGGCACTCGCGTTCTACTCGGTGCACTCGTTCAAGGCTCACCACCTCCATGCCGCTCAGCGGGTGTTCGAGCGCCTGGGGGGCGCCACGGTAGTTCCGCTTGATGCCGCCACTTTCCCGATGGTGCGCCTCGCGTTGTCCGGCACGCTCGCCGGTACCACGTCATGAAAGTCTTGTTCCTCCTCGAGTCGCCGGAGTACCTGCGGTTCTTCGACTCGGCCATCGAAGAAATGGCGGCACGCGGCCACGCGGTCTCCGTGGCGGTCACGTCGGACCGCACTGGCAAACCCGTCGGCCTTGGCGGGCTCCAGCAATACGCGGACCGGGTCCGCGTGGTCGGAATGGTGCCGCAGCACGACGGGTTCTGGGGCCCGACCACCCACCGGCTGCACGCCGTCATGGATTTCGTCAGGTTCTTCCATCCGCGCTTCGCGGCGGCCCCGGCACTGCGCGCGCGGATCAAGCGAAAGGTGCTGCCGGTCGCGTACTACTGGCTCGACGCCATTCCCCGCCTCAGCCCAAATGCAGTGAGAAGGATCGAGCACATGCTGATGGCGTGCGACCGGACGATACCCCCATATCCGCCGATCGTTGACTTCTTGCGTGAGGAGGCGCCGGACGTTCTCCTCGTTTCGCCTCTGGTGGATGCCGCCTCGAAGCAAGTGGACTGGATAAAGGCTGCGCAGACGCTCGGCCTGCGGACCGCCGTCTGCGTGGCCAGCTGGGACAACCTGACGAACAAGGGGCTGCTGCGCATCGAGCCCGACCTGGTCGTTGTCTGGAACGACGCGCTGAGCCGCGAGGCACAGGAGTATCACTACATTCCCGAAGAGAAGATCGCGATTACGGGGGCGCAACTGTTCGATCGCTGGTTCGCCGGTACGATCACGCGAACCCGAGAGGAATTCTGCGCGCGGGTCGGACTCCCCAACGCTCGGCCGTTCCTGCTGTTCACCGGGTCATCGAGTTTCATCTCCGAATCGCATGCCGAGGCTGCGTTTGTACGCCGATGGGTGCTCGCGCTGCGATCGAGCCACGACCCGCATGTTCGAGATGTCAATATCCTGGTACGGCCCCATCCGTACAACTGCCATGCCTGGAATCCGGATCCGGTCGCGGATCTCCCCGACGTGACAGTCTTTCCGCGTCACGGCTACAACCCAATCGATCCCGACAACCGAGCCGATTTCTTCGATTCGCTCTATCACTCGGCGGGCGTCGTCGGCATCAACACGAGCGCGATGATCGAGGCCGCGATCATCGGCCGTCCGGTGTTCTCGCTGCTGGCAAACGAGTTCGCAGACACGCAGGAAGGCAGCGTCCACTTTCACCATCTGCTGCCGGAAAATGGCGGCTGCCTCAGGATGGCGGCAACGCTCGACGAGCACGTGGGACA
>Ga0075428_100001748_pt1 | contig 23193 bp, 24 predicted proteins | sample RhiMetdeltSRZDD2_FD_75291 | JGI IMG/M metagenome (GOLD analysis project Ga0075428, IMG submission 75291) | Populus rhizosphere microbial communities from Tennessee, USA - Rhizosphere MetaG P. deltoides SRZDD2 | ecosystem: Host-associated > Plants > Roots > Rhizosphere > Soil | place: USA... | reverse complement strand
CGACGGCCGGATCACGTCGATGAACCTCGCCGGCGCGCGCATCACCGGCTACGTGCGTGAGGAACTGATCGGGATGCCGGTGCAGAACCTCGTGGTCGAGGAGCACATCGAGCACGGGCTCGAACAGACGCGCAAGAAGCTTCGCGGAGAAACGGAATCGACGTTCTACGAGCTCGACATCCGCGCGAAAGACGGCCACCGCATCTCCCTCGAGCTGAGCTCGCGACTCATCGTGCACGACGGCAAGCCGGTCGGTGTGCAAGGCATCGCCCGCGACGTCACCGCGCGCAAAGCGAGCGAAGCGCGCTATCGGCTGCTCTTCGAGCGCAACCTCGCCGGCGTTTATCGCACCGACACGCACGGGCGGATTCTGGACTGCAACGAAGCGTGTGCACGCATCTTCGGCTACGAATCGCACGAAGACTTCCTCGCGGCGGACGCCAACGACTTCTATTTCGAGGAGTCCGAGCGCGAGCGCGTCGTGCAGATGCTCCGCGAGCAGCGTCAGATCAGCAATCTCGAGCTGCGCCTGCGCCGCCGCGACGGAGCGGCGATCTGGGTGCTCGAGAACGTCACGCTTCTCGATGATGGAATCATGGAAGGGACCATCATCGACATCACGGACCGGAAGCATGCGCAGGAACAGATGGAGTATCAGGCGTACCACGACTCCCTGACCGGCCTGCCCAACCGCCTCCTCTTCCGCGATCGCATCAGTATTGCGCTATCGCACGCGCGCCGGAACTCGCGCCTGAGCGCGGTGATGTTTCTCGATCTCGATCAGTTCAAGCTGATCAACGACACGCTCGGCCACACAGTCGGCGATCGTCTGCTGCAAGTGATCGGCGCGCGCATCGTGACGTGCGTGCGCGCCGAGGACACGGTCGCGCGCATGGGCGGCGACGAGTTCACGATTCTCCTCGGCGATCTCGCCGATCGAAAAGGCGCGGCAGCCGCAGCGCAGAAGTTGCTCGAAGCCGTGCGCCACCCGGTGAACATCGACGAGCACGAGCTGTACATGACCACGTCGATCGGCATCGCCATCTTTCCCGAGGATGGCGCGGATGCGGAGACGCTTCTGAAGAATGCGGATCGCGCGATGTATCGCGCGAAAGAGCTCGGCCGCGACAACTACCAGTTCGCCACCGCGGTGCGCATCGAAGCGGCCGACGATCGCCTCTCGCTCGAGCGCAGTCTGCATCGCGCGCTCAGTCAGCACGAGTTCGTGCTGCGCTACCAGCCGATGGTCGAGATCGCGACCGGACGCGTCGTCGGCGCGGAAGCGCTCGTGCGCTGGAACCATCCGGAGTCGGGCTTGATTCAGCCCGAAGACTTCATTCCCATCGCAGAAGAGACGAAGCTCATCGTGCCGATCGGCGCGTGGGTGCTGCGCACCGCGTGCACGCAGATGAAGGAGTGGCACGACGCCGGTCACGCGTGGCTGCGCGTGGCCGTGAACCTCTCGCCGCGGCAGTTCCAGGATCGCGATCTCGTCGAGACGGTGGAGAAGATTCTCGAAGAGACAGGATTCCCGCCGGCGTATCTCGATCTCGAGATCACCGAATCGACGGCGATGCAGAATGCGGAGCTTTCGCTCGCGATTCTCAAGCGCCTCAAAGAAATGGGCATCCGCATCTCGATCGACGACTTCGGCACCGGATACTCGTCGCTCAGCTATCTGAAGCGCTTCCCGATCGACACGGTGAAGATCGATCAGGATTTCGTGCGCGACCTGACGACCGACGACGCGGCGATCATCACCGCGGTGATCTCGATGGCCCGCGCGCTCAACCTGCGCGTCATTGCCGAAGGCGTCGAGACCGAAGAACAGCTGGCGTTCCTGCGACGCGAACAGTGTGCGGAGATGCAGGGCTTTCTCCACAGCCAGCCGCTGTCGCCGGCGGAATTCGAAGAGGCATTGCGCCGCGCGCCGGCGCCGTCGTCAGCCGCGCCGCATCCTCCTCGGCTGAGGTTGACACTCGAGTGAGCGATCGACAGGATCTGCGCGGGTTTCGAGAGCGAGAGTCGTTGATGTCGAGCGAGCAGTCCCGGCGCGTCCTGGTCATCGATGCGGACCAAGAGCTGCGCGAAGCGTTCGCCGCCTTGCTTCGGAGCAAGTCGCTGATCGTCGACGAAGCGGAGGACGGCCCCGAGGCGATCGAGAAGCTCGCCTCGGTTTCGTACGCGGTGGTGCTGCTCGATCTGATGCTGCCGGTCGTCGACGGCTTCGGCGTCCTCGCCACGCTCGATGCGCCCCCGGCCGAATCGCCGGTGGTGATGGTCATGAGCGGCGCGGAGCGTCCTGTGCTCGGCCGCATCGACTCCCAGCGCATTCACGGCATCGTGCGAAAGCCGTTCGATCTCGAGGAGATCGCGAGCGTCGTCGCCGCGTGCGCGGAGGTGCGGATCGGAAAGGGTTAGACCCCTCAACCCGGATATACTCACGTTGATTTTCATTTCGAAGGAGTGCATGCCTATGAAAGCCGCCATCCGTTTCGCGCGAGCGTTCGCGCCGCGAGCGGCTTTCGTGTAGCCGCCTCCCGTTGCGATCCTCGCGCTTTTCTTTCTTCCATCCGGGAAAAGGAGAGCCTTACAAATGGATCGCGAATCCAAAAAGCTCAAGAAGCATTTCGAGAAGCATCTCGAGTATGACGAGATGAAAGCGAGAAAACGTGCGGGCAAGCTGCGCCGGGCCTTTCGCAAGGACAAAGGCGAGGTGCGCGACCACCGCATCACCGAAGACAACTGGGAAGAGCTGCTCGATCAACACGGTCACGCGCGCAAGCGGCCGACGATCTCGGAGCTGATCTCGCAGGCAACCGTCGAACACGCCGAGGCGTTCGCTGAAGGCGACGAGGAGAACGCCGGGATCGTGATGAGCGTCCACAGCGGACGCTGTCGCGTGTTCAAAGACGGCGCGGAGCTCGATTGCATCGTGCCGGGCGAGCTCGCGGTGCGGCAGAAAAGCGCGCTCGCCGTCGGCGATCGCGTCATCGCATCCGACGAGAGCGGCGCGTGGCGCGTGCAGTCGATCCTGCCGCGCCGCAGCGTGCTCGCGCGTCCCGATCCGCTGCACAAGCACATGCAGCGGCTCATCGCCGCGAATGTCGATGTCGTGATTCACGTCGTGTCGATGAAAGCGCCGCCGCTCCGGCCTCGCCTCATCGATCGATTCCTCATCGCCATTCAGCGCGGCGGCGCGCAGCCGGTGATCTGCGTGAACAAGGTCGATCTGCTCGACGTCGAGGAGCGTGAGACCGAGTTGCCGCGCCTCGCCACCTATCGCGACCTCGGCGTTCCGGTGATCGCTTGCTCGACGAAGACGAGTGAAGGTCTCGAGGAGTTGCGAGCCGCGGTCGAGGGAAGGATGGCGGCGCTGGTCGGCCACAGCGGCGTGGGCAAGTCGTCGATCCTCAACGCGCTCGATGCCTCGCTGCAACTCGTCACGAACACGCTGCATCGCAAGCGCGCAACGGGTCGGCACACGACGAGCGCCTCGACGCTGTACGACTTCGGCGCGGGCACGTATCTCATCGACACACCCGGCATCCGCGAGTTCGGCCTGTGGGATCTCGATCGCGAGTCTCTTCGCGATTACTTCCCCGAGTTCGCCGAGCTCGCCGAGTCGTGCCGCTTCACGAACTGCACGCACGTGCACGAGCCCGACTGCGAAGTGCAGCGCGCGGTCGAGGACGGCGAACGGAATCGCGCGCGCTACGACACGTACGTGCGGCTCTGGCACGACCTCGCCTGAGCGCGCGCAGCACACCACCACCACGTTAGGCCGCCTTCGGGCGGCCTTTTTTCGTTCTGGGGTGGCATAAGTCCGCATTCCGTCACACCGCCATTGAGAGGGCGCCTTCCCAAAAGCAAACACCGGCCGGAGATGCCGGCCTTTGAGGAGGGCATATGCGTCGTCAGTTCAAGGGATTCGCTCGAGGTGTGCTCGTTGTGTCCGTGGTACTCGCGCTCGGATCGTCCGCCGAAGCGCGATCGCGGGATGACCGCTGGGATCGGGAACGCACTCCGATTCTCAAGATCATCAAGAAGTTGGCGATGAAGTGCTTCGGTGATTTGATCACCGATCCGAAGCCGTAGTCAGTTCGCGTTCTTGAAATCCTGGGTGGGATCGGTTCCGAGCGCACAGATGTATTCGTGAACGTTGCGAACGAAATCGGGGGTCGCGCTGTTCGCCGCCATGGCTTCGTTGAGTGATGCCAATGCGGCGACAGCGCGGCGATTCAGGTTCGCTCTCGCGAATTCCTGAACGATCGTCGCGGCGAGTGTCTTCGCTTCGTGGAACTCGTCGCGCAGCATGCGCGCCTCGACGATCTCCAGTCCGCACAGTCCTGCCGCTTCCACGAGACCGCGGTCGAGAAAGCGGCCGCGCGCGTCCTCGAGGATCTCGATCGATTCGTCGAGACGTCCGAGGTGCAAGAGCGCGCAGCCTTTGCCGGAAGCAGCGCGGATCACTTCGATTTCCCAATCGAGACGGCGATAGCGCCGCATGGCGTCGTCGAAGTGATCCAATGCTTCGTCGGGATTTCCGAGATGAATGGCGCACCAACCGAGTGTCGAGCGGGCGACCGCCTCGTCCTGCGCATCCGCACCCGCCACCATCGTCGCAACGATGTCGCGCGCTGCTGCGTGATCTCCGCGGCGAAGCAAAAGATTGCCCCACGCCAGCGTGCACTTTCCATACAGCCGCATGTCGCCGTGATCCTTGAACACTTCCCGGCATTCGGCGAGCAGCGCCTGGGCCTCGTCGAATCGTCGGAGATGCTGCAGAACGATCGAGCGGACGAAGTGCACGATCGCGCGATCGTGCGCGAGCGTTCCGAACGCGGAGACGTATCGCTCCGCGCGATCGAGTGCGCCGAGGGCTTCCTCGTATCGTGACAGGTAAGAGAGCGTGCGCGCGCGATCCTTCCACGCATGCGCGCGCAACTGCGCGACGAGCACGCGCGGATACGCATCTTCGCCGAGCGCCTCTGCGATCGACGTCGCGAGCTCTGCGACCGCGAGTCCCTTCTGCGGATCGCGCTCGAGATCATCGGCGATCTTCGCCAATCGCTCGAGCACGCCGCTCGTGTGGAGCTCTTTTCGCTGCGCGAGTGCCGGCCACTGCTCGCGCGGCGTCTCGCGCAAAGCCTGCTCGACGATGCTCGCCGTCTCGCGCTCCTGCTGCAGACGCCGAGCCGTCGCGGCGAACTCCTCCACGCGTGACGGATCCGCACCGCGCCGCTTGCGATCTTCGTCGCTCATCGCAGTCGTCCCTTCTCGCCGTAGGCCCGCTCGGCGCGGCGAAGACACTTCGTGATCAGCTTCTGCGCATACTTCGGCTTCACGCCGATGCGCTCGGCGACCTCCGTCACCGTGCATCCTTCGAAGTAGCGCATCTCCAGAATCTCGCGGCAGCGCGGGGAGAGGCATTCCAGCGCTTCCCGCGCCGCGATCTGATCGGGAAGGCTGTCGAGAATGCGCAGAGAGGCGGGATCGACGCGATCGAGCTCGATGTCCGCCTCTTCACCGACCGTGCGCGAGTTGAGGCGCCAGTAGTGACGGCTCGCGTAGCAGATCGCGCCGATGAGCCAGGAGCGCACGTCGAGGATGTCGCCGGCGCGGCGCAGATAACTGATGAGCACGTCGTGCGCGAGCGTCTCTCCCTCGGAGTCCGGAATCCGGAACTTGTATACCGAGATCTGCACGAGCAAGTCGAAGTACCGCTCGTAGATCGCTTCGAAATGCCGATCGTCCGTACGCGCGCTCGTCAGGAGACTCATGGCTGTCGGTGATTTTCCTGTCACCTTACCACGGGGTGGAGGTAGGTAAACATGGATTTCCGCACACTCCGTTGGTGAGAAGAGTGTGTGACCCCGATAGGAGTCGAGGGAGGTCTTTACGCGAAACCGAATGAGACGGCGCGCGCAAACCTCGAGCGCTGCCGAAAACGTCGTTCCCATGCCTGACGGCGATAGTTCCGTAGTGGCGCAGTTCCTTCGCTACCACGTGCTGGTGCGCGTTTACGACGGCGATGCCGACGCCTGGCTCAAGGACATCGGCGCGCGCGGCGACGATATCGATCATGACGGGGGAGACGCCCGCTTCGTCCGCTGGATCCGCTCGCGCCTGCGCCGCGACCCGCGGCTGCTCGTCTCCATTCGCAGGATGGTTGCGGCGACGCCGTTCTGGCGCGAGAGGAGCCGGATATAGTCACAGTGCATGACGGAGTCCGAGCTCGTGATCGATCCCCGCGAGACCGGCTTCTTTCGCATCGAGATGGAGAAGCTCTTCGGCACCACCAACCCGGTGGTGCTGGAGATCGGGTCGGGGAAGGGGCGGTTCCTGATCGCGACGGCCACCGAGCGTCCCGATTTGAACCTGATCGGTATCGAGAAATCGCTGCACTACCATCGCGTGATCCGCGACCGCGTGCTGAGGCGCGAGCTGCGCAACATCCGCCTGATCAATCACGACGCCTTTCCAGTGATGCAGAAGATGATTCCCGGTCAGTCGATCGCCGAGATCCACATCTACTTTCCCGATCCCTGGCCGCGCAAGCGCGAACAGAAGCGCCGCATCATCCGCACGGAGGTGCTCGAAGAGATCAAGCGCGTGCTCGTCGATGGAGGATCGGGAATCTACGTCACCGATCATCAAGAGTACTTCGAAGCCGCCGCGCCCGTCGTTGAAGCAATGTTTCGCGCCGAGCGCCGCATCCCCGGCCCGGACGATCCTCCGCGCACGAATTACGAGGCGAAGTACAGGGCGGAGGGGCGGGCGATCTACGAGGTGCGGTTCTGGAAGTAGTCTCAAAGTCTCAAAGTCGCAAAGAGGCTTCGCTTCTGCGATGCGGTTGCCGAGAGCGAAGCCTCTTTGAGACTTTACGACTTTGAGACTTTGCGACTCCGTGTTCGAACCGTCGCGTGTGCGAACGCGCGGTCTGCGATAATCGCGCGGTGCGCATCCTCGGCGTCGATCCCGGTTCCGTGACCACAGGCTTCGGAGTGGTCGATTACGAGCGCGGACGTCTCACGCTCGTCGAGCAGGGATCGATCGGCACGCGACGCGGCGCGGATCTGGCCGAGAGGCTCGTCGCGATTCATGACGGACTGGCTGCGGTCATCGCGCGCACGCAGCCGATCGCCGTCGCGGTCGAGACCCCGTTCGCGGGACACAACGTCAAGAGTCTGATTCAGCTCTCGCACGCACGTGGCGTCGTGCTGCTCGCCGCGCGTGCGGCGGCGCTGGACGTGTTCGAGTACGCACCGCGCTCGGTGAAGAGCGCGGTCGTTGGTTACGGCGGGGCAGAGAAGGAACAGGTCGCGAAGATGGTGCGAATGCTGCTGCCCGGATGTGCGTCGCTGAAGATGTCGGCGGATGCGTCGGACGCGCTGGCCATCGCGATCTGTCACGCACACACCGCCGGCACGACCGCGCGATTCAAGATACGAGCATGAGCGCGTCGCTTCCGCAGGAACAGGCACTCGAGTCCGAAGCGCGCGCGCAAGCGCAGCGCGGCCGTCTCGCGCGAACGTTCAGCGCCCTGCACTATCGCGACTTTCGGCTGGTCTGGATCGGCGCGTTCACGTCGACCACCGGCACGTGGATGCAGACCATCGCCCAGAGCTGGGTCGTGCTGAGCATGACCAACTCCGCGTTCCTCCTCGGCGTCGACGGATTCCTCGCCACCGGACCGATGCTGATCTTCTCGCTCTTCGGCGGCGTCATCGCCGATCGCGTCGAGCGCCGCAAGATCATGCTCTGGTCGCAGTACCTGCAGATGACCTTCGCGTTCATCCTCGGCGCGCTGATCTGGTCCGGCAGCGTGAAGGTGTGGCACATCTTCCTGCTCTCGTTCCTCACCGGCAGCGCGCAGTCGTTCAGCGGTCCGGCGTACATCTCGCTGCTCCCGCTGCTGGTTAGGCGCGAAGACGTGCCCAATGCGATCGCGATGAACTCGATGCAGTTCAATCTCGCGCGCGTGATCGGTCCGGTTCTCGCGGGACTCGCGCTCGCGGCGTGGGGCGCGGCCGTTTGCTTCGGCCTCAACGGCCTCTCGTTTCTCGCGGTCATCTTCGTGCTGCTGATGATCCGCACTCCGCAGGTGCGGCCGAGCGAAGAGCATCGCGGCATTCTCGACGAGATGAAGGAAGGCTTCCGCTTCGTCATGAGCCGCCGCACGCTCGTGACGCTGACGTTCCTCGCCTTTGCCGGCACGTTCCTGGGCATGCCGATGGTCACGTTCATGGCCGTCGTCGCGAAATCGTTCTTCCACCTCGACGCGAAAGGCTACGCGTGGATGGCGGCGACGTACGGCGTCGGATCCGTGACCGGCGCGCTGATCGTCGCCGCAACCGCACACGCGGCGAAGAAAGGGAAGGTCGCCCTCAAGCTGCAGCTCGCGTTCGCGTGTCTGCTCGTCGCCTTCGCATTCTCGCGCTCGCTGCCCATGTCGCTCGTCATCGCCTTCCTCGCCGGCGTCTGCATCGTCGGCGTCATCTCGCTCTACAGCTCCCTCGTGCAGCTCACCACCAGCGACGAAATGCGCGGCCGCGTGATGTCGATCTTCATGCTCGCCTTCCGCGGCGGCATGCCCCTCGGGAACCTCATCGCCGGCTACGTCGCGCAACGCTGGTCGATGACCACCGCACTCGCCATCAATGGCTCGCTGCTGTTTGCGGTGGCGCTGTTCTTCATCGCGCGGAAGACGCAGTTGGATGAGGCGTAAGGAATCATGCTACGCTCCTTACCGTTGGTAAGGAGCAGATATGCCGAGCGCAACGTTGACCAGTAAAGGACAGATCACGCTTCCGAAGGAAGTGCGGGAGATTTTGGGTGTGAGTACGGGGGACCAGATCGAGTTCGTCATCAACGATCGACGGGAAGTTTCCGTTCGCAGCGCAAAGGGCGATGTGCGGGAGCTTCGCGGAATGCTGAAGCATCTCGTCAAACGGCCGCTCACGGTGGAAGAGATGAACGAGGCGATTCTCCGCCATCACGCGAGGAAGCGGTGATCGGAGTCGACACCAACGTTCTCCTGCGATACATCCTTCATGATGACCCGTCGCAAGTCCGACGTGTCGACGCGCTCGTCGAGCAAACGCGCGATGCCGGGGATCGTCTCTTTGTAGACGACGTCGTGGTCTGCGAGATCGTATGGGTTCTGCGCTCCGGATATCGCCTCGAGCATGCGACGATCATGCAGGTGCTGGACAAGCTGCTCAATACCGCTCTCTTCGAGTTCGAAGACCGCGAGTTGTTGTTCGGTGCGGTCGACGCCTATCGCAACGGCGCCGGCGATTTCGCCGACTACGTGATCGGCCTGCGCAACGCCCGCGCCGGATGTGAGAACACCGTGACATTCGATCGCGCGCTCCGCGGCCAGAAACCGTTCGCGTCGCTGTGAGCGAGGGCGATCCTCACGGCTTCAGCCACGATGCCGGTGCGAGTTGGATGTTCGGGTAGATCTGCCGTCCATTGATGCTGAGTCACGGAAAAAATCACGCCGCTGCAGATCGCGGAATCGTCCTTCACGCCGCCGAGGTAGGTAGGACTGTAGTTCGTGGCATCGAGAACGCGATCAATGAGGAGAGACGCAAACGCGACGAGTCCCTACCCCTGCATCATGCGAGTCACGAATTCGTTCGCCGAACGCGGACGCAAATCCCGTTGCGGCCCGAGCGACTCGACGAGAAATTGGCTGAGCCGTTGCGGACAGTCGCTCCGCGACTCCCGTGGGTCGGGGATGCGCATGCTGAGGATTGCGTTCATCGTGGCGGCGATGCTGTCGCCGACGAATGGATTTGCACCCGTCACGGCCTCATAGAGCGTCAGCGAGAGACCCCAGAGATCGAAGTCGGGATGCGGCGGCTCGCCACGGACTGCTTCCGGTGACAGGTATGCAGGCGTTCCCACGACAGTCGAGGATTCGCCGGCCAGGCCGAAGTCGAGAAGCTTCGGGCCGGCCGCGCGCGAGAATCCGATGTTCGAAGGTTTCACGTCGCGATGAAGAATCGTCCGCGCGTGAACGTGTGCGAGCGCTTCGGCGATGGCAACGCCGCAGCGACGAACGACGTCGAAGGGCACTGGGCCATCCGAGACGCGGTCGGCGAGCGTTCCGTCGTCGAGGTATTCGAGGATGAGCATCGGGATGCCGCGCCAGGTCTCGACCGCAAACACGGTGGCGAGATTCGGATGCAGAAGGTTGGCCGCGGTGCGCGCCTCGCGGCGCAGGCGCAATGCAGTCTCGGGCGAAAGACGCGGCAACGTCTTGATCGCGACGTCGCGCTCGAGCTCCAGGTCGCGTGCGCGGTAGACGACGCCCATGCCGCCGGCGCCGAGGCGCTGCTCGAAGCGATATTTGCCGGCCAGCACGTAGGGAATGTCGGCCGGCTGCAGCTCGGTGTCATCGACCGGACATCGTGACGCGACGCTGCGATTTTCGTATCGCTTGCAGGATGGACAGATGAGCGCGGAATCGTCGTCGGACCGCGGTGCCTTCGACGTCCGAGTGATCGGCCTCGTTCGTAAACCGAGGTTTTCGATCGTCAGCGCAGCGGTGGCAGCGATGGTCGTGATCGTCGTGCGTTCCGTTTCGTCGAACGGAAGCTGGCTCGCCTTCTCGCCGATGGCGAGGATGCCGAGGAGCTCTCGATCGGACCCGAACAGCGGAACGAGCAGCTCTGCGCCGGTCGCCGTCATCCAGTGACGGTCGATCTCCGGCAGGTCGTGATCGACGAGCAGAGATGCGGGCAGCGCGGTGTGCGCAGCCATCAGCGCCGCGGCGATCGCGGACGTCGCATCCATCGCTGGAACGTCGCATCCGACGCCGCGGAACCTCTGTTCGCTCTCGTCGCGCAGCAGAAGCGCGATCGTTTCGGGACTCCAGGCCGCGTCGATCCCGCGTTCGAAGACGCTCGCGATTCGCTCGACGCTCTCACACCGCACAACGAGCAAGGACAGCGTCGCCAGGTGCTCGCGTGCGGCAGCATCGTTGCGCGCGAAGTACGTTTGCACCGCCGCGCGGAGACGGCGACCGAAGACGAACAGCACGATCATCGTGGACACCAGCGTCGTGAATGCGATGGGATGTCGGGCGACGGCCGACTCGATCGATTGCTTTCGATTCGCGTAGAGCAGCAGCGCGATTCCCATCCCAGGCAGTGCAAGCAGCAGAGGAAAGACGCGCTCCGCCAACGTGAACAGAACCGCGCGGCGCACGACGATGCGCATCGAGTCGACCCGTTTTGCCATCACCGCCGTCGTGACTGCAGCGGGGATTGCGAGAAGCGTGAGGAAGGAGGCAGCGACCAATGGAAAGGGAATCGGCCGCGTGCCGGTCGCGACTTTCGAGACGACCTGGACGAGACCGAGCGTCATCGGCGGAACGAAGCCGAAGAGAATCGCACCGGTGACGATCTGCGCGCGACGGCGCTGCTGCGCGGGTCGCGACGCCACGGTTCTTCGCTGAAGAATCGCAAGCACGATCGCGCCGAGGGCAGCGCCGGCATAGACCAGACGCTGATTGAGGAGGATCAGCGAAATGACGGCGCGCTGGGTCGTGAGCGACGCGTGTTCGAGAAGACCCGGAACATGGGAGACGCCGTTGAGCAGCGTCGAGGAGACCACGAGCGCGGTCATCGTCGCGAGGATGGCGATGATTCTTCGCGAACGCGGGAGCGTCGACGGGAACTCGCGAGCGAAGAGGAGCATGCACAGGAGGCCGGCGTAGCGCGGGAACCACTCCCACACGCCGAGCAGCGCGTGCTGGACGGAGAGGTTGCGGATCGCGGCGAGTGTCGGCTCCAGAAAGTCGGCGCCGAAAAGGAGTCCGATCCCGGCGAGCATGCCCGCGGCAGCGTTTGCGCGGCGGTCGACACCGATCCTCGCCAAGGCCGCACCGGCGACGACGAATGCAATGGCCAGGATCGCCGTAACGGCGCGCGCACCGCTTCGCGCCGGTGCCTCGGGGACCTGGCGCACCGTTCCGCAACGTACCGCGCCCGCTGCGTTGCGAACGCAGACTTCCATGCCGGCCGGGAGTCCGGTGCTGAGACGCGCGACGGCGATTCCGCGGCTGGGCAACCAGTCGCCGCCATCGAACGACACTTCGACGATGTCACTCGGTGCGGTGAAGTTGAAGGGATATTCGCGCACCACGCCGAAGCTCGCCACGAAGCGCGGCAGCATCGCCAGCACGATCACCGCGCACGCGATCGAGTACGCACGTGTGGCGAGAGAGAAATCCATTTAGAATCTCATCTTCGCAGAAAGGGAGCTTGCCATGATGAATCGCCGCTGGTTTTTTACCGCGACCGGAACGGCCTTTCTATCCGCTGCATGTGCCGTCGTGCGTCAGCCACAGACCGCAGCGGGGCCTCGGTTGGATCTGCCGACCGCGGATCCGCCGACACCCGATGAGCACTTCAGACTCTTGGTCGAATCGTTCTTCGTCGGATTGAACGATCAGATCGATCCAATGCTCAATTCGAGCTTATCGGACGCTCAGTTGCCTCGCGATCCGATCGTCCGCGCAGACCGGTTGCGTCCGCACCTCGAACGAATCTATCGCCCTCGCTTTGACTACCGGATCGACATGGACAAATTGTCGGACGACAAACTGTTGCCGCCGGAGAAGCTTCCGCTGCGCATCCACCAGGCCTGTGTTCTCGGACAACTCACCGGTCTTGCATTTGCGTACGAGTCGGGCGCGTTGAAGGACTCCGTTGCATTTTCGTTCGAGAAACCCGACCCGGTTCCAACCCTCGGTCCGAAACACATCGACTGGGCGCGCGACTGCTACGGTCTCTACACCGGCAGCAAGACACTCAAACGAAGTCACGCGAACGTCTCGAAGAAGCGCCCCATCGATCTCTGCGGCGAGCCAAAAGGGCCCGGTGGCCAGAGTCAGATCGATGAACCCTGTCCTTTCTGCTTCGCCTGATCGATGCGACTCGAAGCGCTGCGAACGTTGTGGATGCGACTCCGCGCCGGTGGGGACATCGAGCGGAATCTCAACAGCGACTCGTTCACGGACAGCGAGCTCGCCGTCGGACGGATGATCGTTCCGCTGCTCGATGATCTTGCCAGCGCGCAGAAGGTCATCGAGGAGCTGACCGCGCGAACGCGCGCGCTCGACGTCGTCCTCCGCCTTTTGCCGGTGGCAGCGCTGGTGATCGATCGCCAGGGCCGGCCCCTCAGCGCGAACGAGTCGGCGAAGGCGCTCTTTCGCGGGCCCGCCATTCCCGAGCGCATCGTGGAGTGTGCGGCGCGCGCGGCGAGCACCGGCACCGAGACCATCAGTCCGGTCGTCGAGAAAGCGGATGGCGGCACGCTCGCGCTCCGGCTCGTGCCGGCGGAGGTCGACAATTCTTCGAACGCCGATTCTTCCGCTCCATTGGTCGTCTTTCTCGTACCGGTTGGAAAACCGGCGGCCATCGAAACCGCCGCGCTGCGTCGCCGCTTCGACCTAACACCGGCGCAGCTCAAGGTCGTCGAGCGTCTCTGTCACGGCATGACCAACCGCGAGATCGCCGAAGCGCTCGGCCTTTCGATCGAGACGGTACGAAAACATGTCGCGACGATCTTCGACAGAACCGGCGTGAACACGCGGTCCGCCGTCGTTGCGCTTGCGTACGGCGCGCGCCTCTAACCCGAACGGGTCATGTCGACGCGGTGCACGTGAACGCACTGTGGCGGTATGCGTTTCACGATTGCGATCCTGGTCATCTTCGCCGCCATTCCTTGCGCCGCGGATCTGCTCATCGATCGTCCGGTGCCGCAGACCGATCCGCTGGAGTTCGGGTCGCTGCGCATCGATGACGCGGATCTCTGTTCGGGTGTCGAGCCTGGATGGCAGGCGACCGTCACCAGCACGTATTTCAATCAGTGGAATCAGAGCTGGCATCTCCGGCAGACGCGCGACGATCGCGATGCGCCACGGATGCCGGTGACCATCGCGGAGATCGACGACGTCGAATCGGTCTGGGCACCGAATGACGACATTTACGTTCTCGACGTGGAGGGGACGAAGACCGAGCTCCAGCTCGCGCGCGCGTTCGCCGGAGGCTACGCCATCACGCTGCGCGTTCCGTGGATCACGATCGGCGGCATGTCCGGCGATGTCATCGGCGAGACCGCGCATCACGTCCTTCCGCAGCGAAGAGACCGCGACCTTTTCGCGCGAGGCGCAACGCTCGTTTACCTGAAGATGAAAGGGAAGCTGCGCGTTCTGCACAGTGCCGATCTGGAGAGAGCGGGTGCTGGCGACACGACCGTGACGATGAGCGCGCCCATCGGCATGCGTCATCGCGTCGGCGTTGCGGTGCAGGCGCCGACCGGACGCGCGGGAACGCTCCACGGCAGCGGCGGATGGGACACCGCCGCGCTCTGGCAGTCGCGATGGGAGACGCCGCGCTGGGCGGCGACGGCGTCCGCCGGATTTTCGATTCTCGACGGCGCAGGCGATCTCCTCGGCATCGACCGCGAGAATCTCTGGTACGTCACCGGCTCCTACACACGCTCGCTGTCTTCCTCTACGTCGGCTCGAGTCGTGGCGCGGCTGGAGAGCTCACCGCTGGCATCGTTCACGTCGGCGAACGTCGGGGCTCCGTCGCTCATGTACACGATTGGAGTGATGCATTCGTTCGGCGCATTCCGCATCGCGGCCGACCTCGGCGAGGAACTGCTCCCGCAATCCGGCGTCGATTCGGATTACAGCCTGCACGTTTCGGTCGGAAGGAGATTCTGATGCGTCGCTTTCACGTCTTCGCTGCGCCGGTCCTGTTCACGATGTTCGTCTTACACGCTGTCCATGCGACTGAGACCACGATCCCGGACTTTCTCATCACTTGTACGAGCTCCGGGCAACGCTGTGCTCCACCCTTCTCCACGCAGGTCGCGACGGGATCTCGTCTACAAGTGCGATACACCGTCAGGAGCTCTCATTGCTCGTCGATACGAGCTCGGATCTTTGTGGATGGGACGTTGAAGGTCACCACGCCTTTGTTAGGCTGGCCGGGCGGTCCGGGCAACTTGCCGTTGGATACGGGTCTCCTCGATTTGGGACCGGTTTCGCCCGGCAAACATCTTCTCAGCATTGAAGCTGAAGGCCAGGCAGGCGGCTGCAATGTCGGGAAACTGGTTCGTTGGGGAGGGAAGCTCGTCGTGGTCACGGACGACGCGACCGCTGGGGCCGACCTTCGCATTGCGAAGAACGGCCCGGCCACCGTCTTTGCCGGCACCAACGTCAACTCCACCGTTACGGTGACGAACAACGGCCCGAGTGCCGCGCAAAGCGTAGCGTTCTCCGATCCGCTTCCGGCGAATACGACGTTCGTCTCCGTTGCGCAGAACAGCGGACCGGCATTCAACTGCATCTCTGCCGGCGGCGCGGTGAAATGCACGACCGCCACGCTCGCATCCGGTGCCGCGGCGACGTTCACGCTCGTCCACAACGTTCCTGCGGCCACGCCGGGCGGCTCGAAAATCACGAACACGGTTTCCGTCAGCAGCACCACGAGCGATCCAACGCCCGGCAACAACTCCGTCTCCGCATCGACGACGGTCATCGGAAAACTGGAGTGGAAACCCATTCCACAAAACCAGAGTGGCCCACTCTTTCCTGCGCACTTCGGAGCGACCGTGCCTGGTGGCGCGCTCATTCTCTCCGTGCTGAACCGAGCGGACGGCGACGGAGTCGCGCTCAGTTTTGTGCCGCAGCCGGTGAATCGACTCGATTGGCGTCAGCTCCCGCAGAATCAGAGTGGCCCGGCGTTTCCCACGCACTTTCAGGCGACCGTGCCCGGCGGCGCGCTCATGGTTTCCGTCTTGACGAGAACGCAAGGCAACGGAGTCGGCATCAGTTTCTTGCCGCGTCCCGTGATTCGACTCGATTGGCAGCAGATCCCGCAGAATCAGAGTGGCCCGCTGTTTCCTTCGTCTTTTGGCGCGACTGTGCCCGGTGGTGGTGCACTCATCGTTTCCGTCTTGAACAGAACGCGAGGCACCGGAGTGGGGCTCGGCTTTGTGCCGCAACCGGTGAGTCGATTCGATTGGCAGCAGATCCCGCAGAATCAGAGCGGCACGCTTTTCCCGACCCACTTTGCGGCGCCCGCGGCTGGCGGCGCGCTCGTGATCTCTGTGTTGAACCGAGCGGAAGGCGATGGAGTCGCGCTGGATTTCGTGCCGCAGCCTGTGAATCGAATCGATTGGCAGCAGATCCAGCAGAATCAGAGTGGCCCTCTGTTTCCGACGCCTTTCGCGGCCGCCGTGCCTCGCGGCGCTCTCATCGTGTCCGTTCTGAATAGAGCGAGAGGCACGGGAACGGGGCTGGCGTTTTTCCCTCGATAGGTGCTTGCAATCGGGGGGCTGGGTCGACGGCTGCGAGAACGACCGCACCGATATAGAATCCGCCCCCGCGGCTTGCGATGTGCAAGACCGCGACGACAGAAACGATGGCAAGAGCAAAGAAAGAATCCGAATCCGCGGTCCTCGATCCGGCGTGTGCGCCGGAGTGGACCGAGATCCTGCGGCAGATGATCTTCATCCGCCGCTTCGAAGAAGCGACCGAGCGCGAGTTCCGCAAGGGAAAGATCGGCGGGTACCTGCACGTCTACATCGGCCAGGAGGCGGTCGCTTCCGGCATCCTCAGCGCGCTGAAGAAAGACGACATCGTCTTCTGCGGCTATCGCGATCACGCGCAGGCGCTCATGCGCGGCTCCGATCCCGGCAAGGTGATGGCGGAGTTGTTCGGCAAGGGCACCGGCGTGTCGAAAGGGAAGGGCGGATCGATGCATCTGTTCGATGTCGAGCACGGCCTCTACGGCGGCTACGGCATCGTCGGCGGGCATCTCACGCTCGCCGCGGGCTCCGCGTACGCGCTGCGCTACCAGGGCACCGAGCGCATCGCCGTCTGCTACTTCGGCGACGGCGCGATGAACATCGGCTCGTTCCACGAGGCGCTGAACATGGCCGGACTGTGGGGACATCAGGGCATGTGCCCGATCGTCTTCATCATCGAGAACAACGGCTATGCGATGGGCACGTCGGTCGATCGCCACTCCGCGCTCACCGATCTCGCGGCGCGCGTGCGCGCGTACGACATTCCGACGGAAAAGGTCGACGGCCAGGACATCTTCGCCGTGCGCGGCGTCGCGGATCGCGTCGTGCGCCACGTTCGTGAAACGGGAAGACCGTACTGCATCGAAGCGGTGACGTATCGCTTCTCCGGTCACGGCGCCGCGGACATCCTGCAGCCGTATCGCGCGAAAGAAGAAGTCGAGAAGCACCGGCAGCGCGATCCGATCACGATCCTTCGCAATCGCCTGCATGAGGTCTGCGGCCTAACCGACGACGATGTGAAGGCGATGGACGAGTGGGCGACCGAAGAAGCCGCGAAAGCGGTGCGCTTCGCCGAAGAGAGTCCGGCGCCGGAGGCGGCGGAATTGTTTGCCGATGTCGTTGCCGAGCATGGGCCAAGACCAGTGCGAGAGACTGAACATGAATGAGTCTCAAAGTCGCAAAGTCTCAAAGTCTCAAAGAGAGAGACCAAGAGGCTTTCGCGGCGAATCCCTTTGAGACTTTGCGACTTTGAGACTTTGCGACTATGAGCGAGAAGAGTTACCGCGACGCGATTCGCGACGCGATGATGGAAGAGATGGACCGCGACCCGACCGTCCTCATCATGGGCGAGGACATCGGCGTCTATGAAGGCACGTTCCGCATCACCGCGGGCATGCTCAAAAAATACGGCCCGAAGCGCGTGATCGATACGCCGATCGCCGAAGCGGGAATGGTCGGCACCGCAGTGGGCATGGCCATGTTAGGCCTGCGGCCGATCGTCGAGATGATGACCATGAACTTCGCCATCGTCGCCGCGGATCAGATCCTCAATCACGCGGCGAAGGTGCGCTACTTCTCCGGCGGGCAGGTCGACGTGCCGATGGTCGTGCGCGGACCGCAAGGCGCAGGCGTGCAGCTTTCTGCGCAGCACTCGCAGTCGTTCGAGGCGTTCTACGCGCACTTCCCGGGCATTCACGTCGTCGCGCCCGCGACTCCCGCGGACGCGAAGGGAATGCTCAAGACCGCGATCCGCGGAAAAGATCCGGTGATCTTCCTCGAAAGCGCGGCGCTGTACGGCATGAAGGGCGAAGTGCCCGACGATCCGGAGCTCACCGTGCCGTTCGGAAAATCACGCGTCGCGCGCGAGGGGAAAGACGTCACCATCGTTTCGTACAGCCGCATGCTGCAGCTCTCGCTCGCGGTCGCCGACAAGTTGTCGAAGGACGAAGGCCTCGAGTGCGAAGTGATCGATCTGCGCTCGCTGCGGCCTCTCGATCTCGATCCGGTCTATGCCTCGGTTGCCAAGACCCATCGCGCGGTGGTCGTGCAGGAGCAGTGGAAACCGTTCGGCGCGGCGGCGGAGATCGCGGCGAGTATCACCGAGGCGATGTTCGACGAGCTCGATGCACCGGTCGCGCGTGTGACGGGAGAAGACGTGCCGATGCCGTACGCGCGCAATCTCGAGCTGCTCGCGACTCCGCACGAAGAACACATCGTGAGAGCGGTGAAGAAGGTGTTGTACACAAATGCGTGAATTCGAGCTCTTGCAGTTTATCCCGCGATGATCGGAGCCACATGCGCAGTCGTGGCCGTCGCCTGTGGGCAGCGGCCTGCCGGTGTAACCGGAGATCCCGCGTCTACGCGCGGGATAGACTGGAAAAACGAGAAACGAAATGCCTGAAATCATCATGCCCAAGATGGGCGACGCGATGACCGAAGGGAAGGTCGTCCGCTGGTACAAGAAGCCTGGCGATGCGGTGAAGAAAGGCGAGCCGGTCGCGGAGATCGAGACCGACAAAGTCAATCTCGATCTCGAAGCGGAAGCAGACGGCACGCTCGGATCCCAGGCCGCTGAAGAAGGCCAGGTCGTTCCGGTCGGCGGTCTGCTCGCGAAAATTCTCAAAGAAGGCGAGAAGGACGACGAACAGCCCCAGCGCCGCGCGACCGACAAGAAAGACAGCGTCAAGCACACGACGGGCGAGTATCACGAAGCGATCGAACAGAAAGGTCCGCGCCGCGATCGCACCGCGCCCGAGACGAATGTCGTCGAGATGCCCGCCGCCGGTGAGCGCCCCTTCGACTCCGCTCAGGGCAGGCCCCGCTCGTCGCCGCTCGCGCGGCGCATGGCGCGCGAGATGGGCGTGAGTCTCGAGAGCGTGCAGGGGAGCGGGCCGCGCGGAAGAATCGTCGCGGCAGACATCAAGAAGCAGTCGGCAGTCGGCAGTCGGCAGTCGGCAGGAGAAGCGCGAACCATCCCCCTCACCGCAATGCGCCGCACGATCGCGAAGCGTCTCGCCGAATCGACCGGACCGATTCCGCACTTCTATCTCACCGTCGACTACGACGTCACGAATCTCGTGTCGATCCGGCAGCAGATGATCGACCTGTCCGGCACGAAGGTGAGTCTCAACGACTTCATCATCCGCGCGGTCGCGCTGGCGCTGCGCCATCATCCGTCGGTCAACGCGAGCTGGGGCGACGATGCGATCACGGAGCATGGCGACGTGCACGTCGGCGTCGCGGTGTCGACGCCGGAAGGACTGATCACGCCGGTGATCCGTAACGCGGATCAGAAATCGGTCATCGACATCGCTGTCGAAGTGCGCGCGCTCGCGGAGAAGGCGAAGAATCGCCGCCTCAAGCCGGACGAATATCAGCACTCGACCTTCACGATCTCGAACCTCGGTGCGTGGGGCATCGAAGAATTCACCGCGATCATCAATCCGCCGAACGCGGCGATCCTCGCCATCGGCACGGCCGAGGCGCGAGCGGTGGTCGATGCGAACCGGCAGGTGGTCGTGCGCGATCGAATGAAGATCACCATGTCCTGCGACCACCGCGTGATCGACGGCGCGGCCGGCGCGGATTTCCTCAAAACGCTGCGCCAGTACGTCGAACAGCCCTTGCGGCTCGTGATATAGCTCCGGCCACACGTCATCCTGCGCGCATGACGGAGGAAATGAATCTGAAACCTCCCGCGGTCCTCCGGCATCTATCTCGGTGCTCATGCACCGAACGCTCGCGATCAGCGCCGTAGTCGTAGCCGTCCTCGCGGTGTGCGCACCTCCGTGGATTGCGCTCGCGTATCACGCCGCGTCGTACCCGGTCACGAAATCGGGTGAGGCGGCGAACGTCGTCGTGGATGGCGCGTTTGCGTACGCATCGCTGGCAGAGTGCGGCTTCGAGATCGTCGACACGGACTCCGGAAAGATCCTCGGCGTCGTTGCGCCGCCGCCTAACAGCGAGAGCGTGGACGATCTCGCGATCGCGGACGGTCTTCTTTTCGTTCTCGACGCGCGGCCTCCCGGGCATCTGAGCGTTTTCTCGCTCGCCGATCCGTCGCGGCCGTCGCTGGTCTCGCCCCCGGTCGGAGTCGACGTGGGACCGTTCAGCGGCGTGTCGGCGGCGCGCGGAAACGTGATCGTCTCCGGAGGAACGTCGCTGCTCTCGATGCGCTCGTACGACGGGCGCGGCGTGTTAGGTCCGGTGCTCGCGACGGGCGACTACGGACGCGGACAGCCGGACGTGCTGCTCGCGCCCGACGGCACGCGCGCGTTCGTCTCGACGCACACATGGGGACCGTATTTCCGCCTAACAACCGTGCGCGTCGGCAACTCTCTTGCCGAAGAAGGGCGCGTCAGTCTCGACACGTACGGTTTCACCAACGGCGGTGCGAAGCCGGCGAGCTTTCCGGTCGAGGCCGCGGTCGAAGGCGACGTCGCGCTGGTTGCGGATCGCAGCGGTCTCACGGTGATCTCCGTTGCCGACCTGGCGAAGCCGGAAATCCTCGCGCGTCTCGACGTCGGCGTCGAAGCGGTCAACGTCGACGCTCGCGACGGCGTCGCCGCAATCATCGGGTCTTCGCCGGAGCCGCGTCTCGTGCTCGTCGACATCACGAACCCGTCATCTCCTCGAATCGTGCGCACGATTCTGCTCCCCAACGGAAGCCAGCCCACCGGCGTGGCCATCGGCCGCACGCGTGTTGCGGTCGCATCGCACCGGAATGGCGTTCTGCTTTTTCCCCGGTAAACCTTCACATTTTTTGGAGAAACACATGAGAAAAGCAGTTTTCGCGACCCTGGTTCTGCTCATCGTCACGACGTCCGCGTTCGCGCAGGCGTCCGCAAAATACTCCGTCACGTTGACTCGTACATGGACGCACGCGACGCATCCATTCGAGTATCCTGAATCGACGCTCATCAGCGGTCCGCATTTCTCCGGCCTCATCGGCGCGACGCACAACGGCGCGTACGAAATCTTCAAGCTGGGAACGAAGCCCACGCGCGGTCTGGAGCGTTTGTCGGAGGAGGGGAAGCACAGCCCGCTCGACGAGGAGATCAAGTCCGCGATCGCCGCGGGCAAGGCGGGCCTGTTGTTCGAGACCGACCCGATTCGCGATGAGACCGGAATGGAGAAGTTCGAGATCTCGCTGACCACCAAGTTTCCGATGGTGTCGGCGGTCGCGATGATCGCGCCGAGCCCGGATTGGTTTGCCGGCGCTGCGGACGTCAGCCTGATGGAGAACGGGAAGTGGGTCGCGAAGAAGAGCGTGGACCTGTTCGCGTACGATTCCGGCGGCGACGACGGCACGACGTACAAGGCCGATGACCAGGACACGAATCCGAAGAAGCCGACGTCGATGCTCGCGGATCGTCACTTCGTGAGCGGCGGGAAGAAAGTGCGCGTCGCGACGCTCACGTTCACGAAGATGTAGCGCGTTCGTCGGGGTCGTGTCGCAGAGGCGGCACGGCCCTTTTCCTTCGCCACACCAACCTCGCGCATAATTCCCGGGGAAACGTTGTTACACTAGCCGCATCCCTTAATGCCGAGCACTCAAGAGCTCCTCATCCTCGTTGTCGCCATCTTCGCGTTGTGGATCGTGCTGAAGCTGGCAAAGATCGCGATCAAGGTGATCTTCTTCATCATGACCTTCGCGATCATTGCGGGTGTGCTCTGGTACGTGTTCATGAGGTGACTGTGAGCGATCGCAAATACAAACATCGTGGGTATCAGGACGGAGGCGGGTACAACTCGAACTCCACGGGCGGCGGACAATCGCAGCGTCCACAGGGACCGCGTCCCGAAGGTCCGCGTCAGCGGCTCGAAGGCGCGCCGCGTGGACGCACGGCCGGCGGCTTCGGTCCGGAAGCATTCAAGTGCAATCGCTGCGGCGAGCTTCGCCACAACCTCGGCGAGATGACCTTCGAGGACCTCTGCCTCAAGTGCGGCGCCGACCTTCACACGTGCGGCAACTGCCGCCTCTTCGACACCACCACGCTCTGGGAGTGCCGCGAGAACATTCCCGCGCGCATTCCGAACAAGCACTCGAAGAATCAGTGCACGTTCTTCCAGCCGAAGATCGTGAGGGACCTCTCCGCCGACAAAGGCAAGCAGCCGCAGACGCCGGAGGATGCCAGGAAGGCATTCGACGCGCTATTCAAGAAGTAGTTGCGAGTAGCGGGTTGCGAGTTGCGCGAGACGTAGGGCTCGTGCGAAAAGTTTCGCGCAACTCGCAACACGCAACTCGCAACCCATGCCGATCCGCATCTTTCTCGCTCTCGCCTCCGGCGTCTTGTTGGCGCTTTCCTTTCCCGACTACACGTTCGGCTTCCTCGCGTTCCTCGCACTCGCTCCGCTGCTCGTCGCGCTCGTGCGCGCGAAGAGCGCATGGGAAGCGTTCTTTCTCGGGTGGATCTCGCTGACGACCGCGTGGTTGATGATGGTGCCCTGGGTCGTTCGCGTGATGTCGCACTACGGCGGACTTCCGTACTTCACCGGCGTGCTGCTGTTCGTGGCGATGAGCCTCTATCTCGGCCTCTATGGCGCGATTTTCGGCGCCGTCGTGAAGCGCTTCCGGCTGACTGAGCGCTTTCTCCCGTGGCTGTTGATTCCGCTCGCGTGGGCCGCGATCGAGTTCGCGCGCACGTATCTGCTGACGGGATTTCCGTGGAATCTCATCGCCGCCGCGATCGTCGACTACACGACGTTCGTGCAGATCGATCGCGCGATCGGTCCGTACTTCCTCGGTGCGCTCGTTCTTCTTCCGTCGGTCATCGCGGCGTGGTGGATCACGCAGCGTCCGCCGTCGATCGCGCGCGTGCTCGTCGGCGGAGCGCTCGGCATTCTGCT
>Ga0075428_100001743_pt1 | contig 23221 bp, 21 predicted proteins | sample RhiMetdeltSRZDD2_FD_75291 | JGI IMG/M metagenome (GOLD analysis project Ga0075428, IMG submission 75291) | Populus rhizosphere microbial communities from Tennessee, USA - Rhizosphere MetaG P. deltoides SRZDD2 | ecosystem: Host-associated > Plants > Roots > Rhizosphere > Soil | place: USA... | reverse complement strand
CTCACAAGGACGGTTGCCGCGAGTGCCAGAGCGGAACTCTTCATCGAACGGACCCCTGTCACGCGCTGCCGTGAGCCGCGCGGCGGTTCTGCCGAGAAGCCAACTGTGGAGCTATAACGCCGCGCGAGGGTCAACTGAACAATCTTTCGTCGGATTTGTTTCGACAGACAGGATGTGCCCCGTGGACATTCAGGTGCCGCGCTGCGCGTCAACAGGCTCAATCGATTCGTGCCGGCTTTATTTGAGCCCGACATCACAGTTGACCCGGCTGCCGTTAATCCACAGAATCAGCGGGGGCCGGAGCGTCGCCAGCCGTGACGCGACCGCCATCGGCAGATTCCATGCGAGGAGCGAGGTCACATGACAATGAACGCTATGCCAGACCGACGCCGTGGACGGCTGCAAGGAGCCGCGGCTCTCATCGTCGTCATCCTGCTCGTCATCGCCAGTAGCGGGCGCGCACAGCAGCGCGGCGCGGCTGCGGGTGCGGGCAGCGCCGTGGAGCGAGGCAGATACCTGGTCGGCATCACCGGATGCCACGATTGCCACTCTCCAAAGATCAAGGGCATGACGCCAGACACCGATAGGGCGCTGTCGGGCCGGCCGCAGACGACGTTGCTCCCGTCAGCCAAAGATGGGGAAGTCCACGCGTCACTCGACCTCACCGCATGGACGGGTCCCTGGGGTCAGACCGTGGCGTCGAACCTGACACCAGACCCGGATACGGGCATCGGGAAGCGTTATACCGAAGCCACGTTCCTCACGGCGATGCGGACCGGCAAGAAGCCAAACGGGACGCAGATACAGCCGCCGATGCCATCGGAGGTCTACCAGAACATGACGGACGACGATCTGAAATCGATTTACGCGTACCTTCAGACCATCAAGCCGATCAGGAACGCCGTGCTGGCCGGTATTCCGCCGCCGCCCAAGAAGTAACCGCCAGGCCTATCGGGCCTTCGGCCCGATCGCCGGCAGCGCTTTCCACCCCCAGACGCGCATCACGTCCTCGGAGCGGAATTCGTGCCCGAGGCTCTTCGCGAGCATGAAGATCTGCCCGCGGTGATGCGCGTCGTGCTGTACCAGATAGACCAGCATGTTCACGAGGCGCCGCGGCATCCCCTTGACGCGCGCCCGGCGTGCGGTCATCGCCGCTTCGAACATCGCCGTGAGATCCGTGGTCGATTGGCGGAGCGCACGTTGCGCCTGCGCCCTGGTGCTCGTCAGCCGATCGAGCGACGGCGGCCCCGGACGTGCGCCTCCCATCCTGGCGAACGTTCGCCGCACGCTCTGGATGTGCGCCACGATGGCGGCAGTGGTGCGACCACGGCCATCTGGCGGCGGCGTGCGCCAGATGGCGTCGGAGAGAACGCTCACCAGGTACTCGTTCACCCGGCCGTTCTGCTCGAATGCCTCGAGGAGCTCTTGCTCGACCTCGAGCGGACGATTCCTCGCCATATCAGGCACCTTTGTCCGCCGCGGAATCTTCAAACCTCGACTGGCTGGCGGCCGTCGAGAGCCCGGCGATGAATTCGAGCACAGGCCCCCAGTACGTTCGATCGTCTACCGTGAATGCATCGTTGTGATCGCCGCCCCGTATGACTGCGAAGCGCTTCGGGCCGCGGAGCTTCTCGAACAGATCGCGGCCGACGCCGAAGGGGATCACGCTGTCGCGGTCCCCGTGCATCACGAGCACGGGCCGGGAGAAGTCCCGAAGCGAGTCGACGGTCGAGAAGCGGTACGTCGAGAACAGATTCAACGCCCAGAGGATTGGATTGCCGCGAACGACCGCCGCCTTGTCCGGGAACGTGCTCTCCAGGATCAAGCCGTCGGGCGCCGCGACGCGCGAGGCTGCGGCGGCGACGGCGCCGCCGAGCGACCGCCCCCAGTAGACGAGCGGACGCGACACGCCGGGTGAGCGGCTGCGCTGCGCATACCTGACCACTGTCTCCGCATCGCGGTACAGGCCTTGTTCGGACGGGCGGCCGGTGCTCGTGCCGTAGCCCCGGTAGTCGACCGCCAGCACGCGCAGGTTCGATCGCGCGAGCTCGACGAGCACGGGCAGCCACACCGACAGGTTGCCGCCGTTGCCGTGGAAGTACACGACATCGGCAATTGGACCGTCTGGCTCGAGCTGCCACGCGGCCAGGCGCTGGCCGTCCGACGTGACGAGCTCGAGGCGCCGATAGGCGACGCCGGCCGAGGAGGGATCACGGTCCTCACCGGCAAGCGGAAAGAAGACCAGCGAGGGTTCGAGGGCGGCGACGAGGAGCCTGAGCCCGACTGCGGCCGCGATCAGGACGAGCGTGCCCAAAAGCATGCGACGTGCTGCCATCGACTGAGGGCTGAGCATACCGCACCGCGGCGCCCGGCCCGGCCGAAGCCGGACGCTACGGTCGCCTTTCGCCGCGGCTTATCCGATCATCGAGCGTCCGGTAGTAGGCGTAGTCCCTCCAGGCAATGAACCCCGCCCCGCCTGCAATCGTCAGCCACAGCACACCGAGGATTAACCGCGGGGCGATGCGCGGCGTGAAGACGGCTCCAGCCAGCAGCGGCGACGCGAGAAGACCGAGCTTGAGGGGCCCATCCGTGAGGTGCATCCGCGCAGCCCGCACGCGTTCCCGTCCGAGGCGAGCCGCGGCCTCAGGCTTGCTCGTCTTCTTTTCGACGAGCCGCACGAACTCATCGAGCGTGTAGCCGCGCTCCCACTCCTGATTCGTGAAACAGATACCGAAGTCGAGCTGAACGGCGTGAACGAACCGGATCAGCCGCCGCCGCCCAGCGAAGGTGTCGGCGACTCGCGTGCCCTTCTTGGCTGGCACTCGCGTCAAGTGTGCCAGGAAGCGATCGGGCTCGTACGCGGTGCCAGGGCGCTCGCGAGCCGCTTCGAAGTGGCTGGTGACAGCCTCGTGAATCTGATGGCGATCTGTCAAGGAGAGGTTCTCAGAGCTCGTCGATGCGAACCAGGATTCGTGATCCTCGACACGAGTGAACTACGGTCTAGAATACGCGCCATGAAATCATGTGCGCGCGCCCGGCTGTGGCTCAACGTCGTCGTCGGCCTGGTGCTGTTCGTCAGCGTCGCCGTGCTCGGGCAAGAGAAGCCCGCTGAATCAGGCGGGGGCCCTGCGACGACCGGCGTCGGGTTGATTCGAAACGATCCCGGGGCGTTCCAGGGATACACGCTGCTGTCTCCCCTGCAATCGAAGTCGACGTTCCTGATCGACATGCAGGGACGCGTCGTCCGCTCCTGGGACACCGACGCCACGCCGTCGAGCATCGCGTACCTGCTCGAGAACGGGAACCTGCTGCGCCCCTCTCAGCTGGCGAACCCGCCCTTCGGCGGCCGCACGGCCGGCGCGGGCGGCAAGGTTCAGGAGTTCTCCTGGAACGGCGAGCTCGTCTGGGACTTCACGTACGCGACGGCCACTGTCATCCCGCACCACGATCTGACGCGCCTTCCGAACGGGAACGTGCTGCTCGTCGTGGAAGAGAAGAAGACAGCCGAAGAGGCGATCGCCGCCGGGCGCATCCCCGCGAGCGTCGAGGGCGGCGAGCTGCACGCCGATGCGCTCGTTGAAATCAAGCCGACCGGCAAGGCGACCGGCGAGGTCGTGTGGACCTGGCGTCTGTGGGATCACCTGATTCAGGACCACGACAAGACGAAGGCCAACTTCGGCGACGTCGCCGCCCATCCCGAGCGCGTGGACATCAACTTCACCGTGAAGCCTGGAGGGCGAGGGAGCGCCGACTGGACGCACTTCAACGCGGTGGCCTACAACGCCGACCTCGATCAGGTCGTCGTCAGCCTGCGGAACTTCAGCGAGATCTGGATACTCGATCACAGCGCGACCACGCGGGAAGCGGCGGGCCGCACAGGAGGGCGCGGCGGCAAGGGCGGCGATCTCCTCTACCGCTGGGGCAATCCGCAGGCGTATCGTGCCGGAACGGTAGCCGATCGGCGCCTGTTCGGACAGCACAATGCGCACTGGATCCCGAACGGGCTGCCGGGCGCGGGGCGTCTGCTCATCTACAACAACGGCGACGGGCGTCCGCAGGGCGCGTACTCGACCGTGGACGAGATCGCGCCGCCGGTGGACGCGCGCGGCCGCTACACGCTGACGCCGGGTGGAAAATACGGGCCCGAGAGCGCCGCCTGGACCTACTCGGCGCCGAATCCTACCGACTTCTACTCGTTCAACATCTCAGGGGCGATGCGCCTGCCAAACGGCAACACCCTCATCTGCGCGGGCGCGCCGGGAATCGTGTTCGAGATCACACCGGACAAGAAGGTCGTGTGGCAGTACAACCTGCCGTCGTTCGGCACCGGACGCAACGGCCGCAACGTGTTCCGCGCGATCAGGTTCGGGCCCGACTACCCCGGACTCCGCGGCAGACAGTTCACCCCGGGAAAGCCGCTCGCCGAGCTGGGCGGGTAGCGTCGATCGTGTGCTGGTTGCCCCCGTCAACCCAAGGAGTCCACGATGTCGAGCGAGCAGAACCGGCCGAACGGCCAGCAGCTGGTGAGCCTGGCCGACGAGGAAGCGGTCAAGGAGATCCTCTCCACGACGATCATGGGCTTGTGGGAGCTGGTCAACAACCTCACACGGCTCCGGCCCTCCAGACGCGATCGTTACCGTGTGGCAATCTTCGGGTCGGCACGCGCTCAGCCCGGCACGTTCGTATACGACGAGGTCAAGCGCGCCTCAGCCGCGTTTGCCGCGATGGGATGCGACATCGTGACGGGCGGCGGACCGGGCCTGATGCAGGCGGCCAACGAAGGAGCGGCCAGCGCCGGGGTGGACGTGAAGTCCATGGGCATCCGCGTCGACCTGCCCTTTGAGCAGGACGTCAATCCCTTCGTCGCACAGGCCTTCGAGCACAAGACATTCTTCACCCGGCTGCATCACTTCGTGATCGCCAGCGATGCCTTCGTGGTGGTGCCCGGCGGCATCGGCACCGTGCTGGAGATGCTGATGATCTGGCAGCTCCTGCAGGTGCGGCATGTGAAAGACGTGCCGTTGATTCTCGTGGGCAAGATGTGGCGCGGCCTCGTGGACTGGGCCCAGGCCAGCATGCTCGACCCGCGCCTCCAGCTCGCAAACGCTGACGACCTGCGGATTCCGCGGTGCCTGGATACCGCGGACGAGGCGATCGCGGTGGTGCGCGCACTGCACGCGAAGTGGATGACCGAGCAGGCAACGTCGCCGGGAGCCGAGGGCGTCGCGCAGTAGATCGGAACCACGCTCTTTCGTTGACACGTCGTTCGGCGTCGACGATGATGAGCGCGACCCGGTCGTCAGTTTCTTCCTTTCCTTCCGAGGGACCATGGCGATTCGCAGCGATGTCTACGGGTACCTGGTTCCTCGCCTGAGGAACCATCCGCTGCTCTGGAAGGTCGCGAAAGAGGTCCACTCGCTTCCCGGCCTCGCTCGCCACTCCGCTGCCCACTACGTGCCGCAACTGATCGGGCCGCAGCCGCGAAAGCTGCACCTCGCGGTCACGGCGTACTGCAACCTGCGCTGCATCGGCTGCCGGTATGGGCGCGACTTCATGCCGAACTCACAGCTGGAATTGCCTATGGTGCGCGATCTGCTGGACGACGCAAAGGCGGTCGGCGTCGAGACGGCGCGGCTGTACGGGGGCGAGCCGCTTCTCCATCGGGATCTCCCGAAGATGGTCGAACACAGCGTCGCGCTCGGGCTTCGTACGTACGTGACGACCAACGGCATCCTGTTGAAGGAGAAGATCGACGATCTGTACAACGCGGGACTGCGCGAGATCAGTATTGGCTTCTACGGCGTGGGCGGGGAATACGACCAGTACGTGCAGCGCCCCGCGCAGTTCGACAGGTTGGAACGGGGCGTCGCGTATCTCAGGCAGCGCTACGGCCGCAAGGTGCAGGTCCATCTGAACTGGCTCCTCATGCGGCCTTCCTGCAACATGGTCGCGCTCGGCCAGGCCTACGACTTCGCCGAGCGATACGACCTGTCGCTCAGAGTCGACCTGGTCCACTACTCGCTGCCGTACTTCACGGAAGGGCCGGACCGCGTGCTCCAGTTCCGCCCGGAGGATCAACGGCAGATCGAGCTGGTGGTGTCGGAGCTGATTCGGCTCAAACAGGAACGCCCGGAGCGCATCTCGGACACCCTGCGGCACCTGCGCTCGATTCCCGACTGGCTCCTGAAGGGCCCGGACATGCGGGTGCCCTGCGATGCGTATCGGCTGCTCTGGGTGGGCGCCGACGGCACGACACAGCTGTGTTATGTGACCTTTCGTCTCGGGAACCTCCACGAGACACGGCTGCGCGACATGATGTTCACCCACACACACCGCCAGGCTGCACGCGACGCCTACGCGCTCAACTGTCCCAACTGCCACTGCGACGCCTCGGATCGGATCAACAAGGACTTCTCCAGCCGGCTGAAGTACGGGACGAGGCAGCAGTTCGAAACCGGGAGCCACGGATCGCCGATCGCCGTCGAGCCGGCCTGATCCTCGATGCGCCCCAACGGAGAGCGCTGGCTGGTTCTCTGCGGTGCGCGCCCGTTCCTCGGTCATCAGCTCGGACGGACCGGCCGATAACAGAGAAGAACGTCGCGGGGTACGATTGCTGCCCTCGCGACCTCTTTCGCGCCGGAGAGACCCACAACGTGCTCGTCTACGCGACCACTACCTTCATCGGCGCCTTCCTGATGTTCGCCCTCGAGCCGATGGTGGCGAAAATGCTGCTGCCGACGCTCGGAGGCACGCCCATGGTGTGGAACACCTGTGTGGTGTTCTTCCAGGGTGCGCTGCTCGGCGGCTACACGGTCGCGCACATCCTGCGGCGCCTGACCACGGCTCGCGCGGCAACCGCCCTCCTCGCCCTGGCCGTCCTCGCCGGCGCGACCCTGCCGATCGCGTTCCCCCGCCCGTCACAGGACATCCAGCACGCCACGACATGGCTGCTGGGGCAGCTCGTGGTGTCGCTCGGGCCTGTGTTCTTGGTTTTGGCCGCCGCCGGGCCGTCACTGCAGACGTGGTTCTCGCGCACCGGTGCCGCCGGCGCCGACAACCCATACGTCCTCTATGCCGCGAGCAACGCGGGAAGCTTCGCCGCGCTGCTCGCGTATCCGGCGCTCATCGAGCCGACGTTCACGCTGGCGAGCCAGAGAACGCTCTGGGCCGTCGGCTATGCGCTGCTCGTCGTCACCCTCGGCGTATCGGCCTGGATGGCTGCCCGGACGATGTCCAGCCGCTCCGCGCATCCTGCGGAAGCGACAGCCTTGACAGCACAGGCACCCTCGGCACGCGAGCGCGCCATCTGGTTTGCCCTGGCGTTCATTCCGTCGAGCGTGATGCTGGGCGTCACCACGTTCATCTCGACCGACGTGGCGGCGGTACCTCTTCTCTGGATCGCACCGCTGACCATCTATCTGCTGACGTTCGTGCTCGCCTTCAGCGGACGCGGCTCGCGGCTCACGCAAGCGGCCTCGCAACGCCTGGCGCTGCCGCTGAGCGCCGTGCTCTTCCTGATGGTTGCCGGACTTGGTTTCCCCATCGGCCCGACGGTCGCACTTCACTTCATCACCTTCTTCGCCGTCGCGATGGCGTGTCACGGCATGTTGGCGGCGCGCAGACCGCGCGCTGAACGTCTGACCGAGTTCTATCTCTGGATCGGCGGCGCCGGGGTTGCCGGCGGGCTCTTCAACACGCTGGTCGCGCCGGTCCTCTTCCCGACGGCAGTCGAGTACCCGTTGATGCTCATCTGCGCGGCCGCCGCACCGGCCCTGGCCGGGTCGCGCGTCACGGCGAAAGAGGCCCTTCGGATCGCGCGCGACGCCGTCGTGCTCGGCATCGTCGCGGGTGTCGTTCTGATCGGCGCCGCATACTGGCAGCTCGCGGCCGGCGCATCGGCGCTCGTCGCCGGCATCGGCACCCTCGTCGCGTTCTCGCGCAAGCGATCGCCGCTCGGGTTCGCGAGCGCGCTCGCCGCGCTCTATATCGCCTCGTCGGTGCTGCCAGCCAGGGGCGCACGGACGCTCGAAACCAGCCGGACGTTCTTCGGCATCTACCACGTGATCGCCGATACACGCGGCTATCACTCGCTGTATCACGGCTCCACGCGGCACGGTATGCAGGCCGTCCGCCCGCCCACCAACGAGCCGCTGTCCTACTACCATCACAGCGGTCCGTTCGGCCAGGCGTTCACGATGCTGCCCGTGATGTCCTCGACACCGCGCGTCGCGGTCATCGGTCTCGGCGCGGGCGGGCTGGCCGCCTATGCGCAGCCGCGGCAGCACTGGGTCTTCTTCGAGATCGACCCCGAAGTCGAGCGAATCGCCCGGCAGGCCGACTACTTCACGTATCTCCAGCAGTGCGGCGGACGCTGTTCGGTCACCATCGGCGACGCGCGGTTATCGTTGTCCCGACAGCCCGATGCGCGCTTCGGGCTGATCGTGCTCGATGCCTTCAGCTCCGACGCCATCCCCGTGCACCTCGTGACCGCCGAGGCGATGGACGAGTACCTGGCGCACCTCGACGACGATGGCGTGATGATGTTCCACATTTCGAACCGCTACCTCGACCTGCAGCCGCTGCTCGAGGGGCTGAGCGCCCATTCCGGGCTGACCGCCTTCGGACAGCTGCAGGTGGTGGCCCAAACGGGGAATGACGACCGCACCACCACTCAGTGGGTGGCCCTGGCGCGCAACCCGGGCAGCCTCGAACCGCTCGCCCGCGATCAGCGCTGGACGCGGCTCGACACGAGCCGCCCAACCAATCTGGTGTGGACGGACGACTACTCGAACATCCTGTCGGTGCTCAGGACGTGGAGATGATCGGCCTTTCGTGAGCCTCCTCGAGGACAGTTCGCACATTGGTTGAAATGAGACCAATGTGGACTACTCATCCGCCCGCTTCAGCGCTCGTTCTGCTCTCGGCGCAACTGGCGCAGGCTCAGAGCACGTCCCCATCACTCGACGAACTGCAGCGTAAGCTGAGCGTTGGCGAACGGATCCAGGTCTTCGACAACAACAAGTCGAGAATCACAGGCCGTTTCAATGGTGTGTCCGGCTCGTCCCTGCGGCTGATCGTGAAGGGCACCGGTCGCGAGATTCCCGAGACGCTCCTGTACGAGGTGCGCCGGGAACGGCGGGAAGGGGATGGCGTGCTCATCGGGATGGGGATCGGCGCGGTTGCCGGCCTGACATACGTCTCCCTCGAGTGCCGGGACGCGAGCGAGCACGACGACTGCATCAATTCCGGCAATCTGGTCATCGTCGCGCCGGCCATCGCCGTCGGCGCGTTCGTCGATTGGGGCATCCGCCGCTTCGAAACAATCTTTCAGCGAACGACCGGCTCCGCCGATCGGCTTCGCGTCTCCCCGGTCCTGAACCGCCATCAGAAAGGCCTCGTCGTCGGGATCGTCTTTTGACCCGACCGTCCGTCCCCGAGTGCTTCGGCAGTGTCATCGTGTGACAGTGCGTGACACGGCTGGCACCAGAGGGCGACATGCGCCGCGCCGCATCCACCGATACGCCGGACATGCACGTGCACTCGACGTCCGCGACCCTGCCGATGACGAACCGGTGCGTCATCGCCCTGCTGTCCATTCTCGTGTTCGCCAGCGAGGCGGCCCCTCAGGTCCGGCTTCCGGACTGGCTCAAGAGGGTTCCGCTGGCCGGGATCTCCGAAGCCGAGGCCGGACAGGGCATCAAGGAAGCGCTCGCGCAGGGCGTGACCAGGGCGGTGCTCAACCTGCACAAGACCGACGGCTTCTTCGGGAGCAACTTCTACAAGATGCTCCTGCCGCCCGACTCGAGGAAGGCGGAGGGCACGCTTCGCCGCGTGGGGCTGGGCGGGCAGGTCGACAAGGCGATTCTCGCCATCAACCGCGGGGCCGAGGACGCCGTGGGAACCGCCGGCCCCATCTTCACCGACGCGATCAAGGAGATGACGGTAACGGACGCCCTCGGCATCGTCAGAGGACACAAGGATGCCGCGACGAATTACTTCAGGGTGAAGACGTCCGCGCATCTCGTCGATGCCTTCTCGCCGTCGGTGAGAGCGTCCCTGGAGAGAACGCACGCCACGAAGTACTACGGCGACATCGCCAACGGCTACAACCGCTTCCCCGTCGCGTCCGAGAAGATCGACCCGGACCTCACGTCGTATGTGGTGGGCAAGGCCGTTGACGCGCTGTTCGATCAGATCGCCAGAGAAGAGGCGAACATTCGCGCCAACCCCGTGGCGAGAACGACGGATATCCTCAAGAAGGTCTTTGGAGGCGGGTGATATACCGCATATCGGCTCACCCGAGCTCCACCTCCCGCTTGATGTGCTCGAGCACGCGCTGATGGATGCGATGGATCAGCGCGTCGCTGATGATCCGCCAGTAGGCTTCGGGCGCCATCTCGATTTCGTACCACGTCGACCCCTCGAGCCTCGTGTGCCCGTCGCCCAGGTCGATGAGCCGGAACTCGCCCCGCTTCGAGCGAAGGTAGCCGTGCAGATGGGGCGGCGAGAGAGTTCCGTACGGGCTCAGCTCGCGCATGGTCGGCGGCGAATCGACGACGTCGAATGACAGCCGGCGCCCGGGCTCCCATCGCGTGATCGGCTCGACGAACGGCCCGGTCGAGAACACGCAATAGCGCACCGCGCCGACGCCGCTGCCCTGGATGTGCGCACGGATGGGGTATGCCACACCGGCGCGAAACACCCAGTCGTCCGGCTCGGGGAGCTCGGGAAACGCCACCACACGCGGCCAGACCGCCTCGGGCGGCGCATCGATGACCACGGAGGAGCGAACTTCACGCATGGTGTGTCCGGCCGCAGGCTCGATGACGGCGGTGACCGGAAGCGCGAGCAGCATGAACATCGCCGAGGATGTCTGGCTCGTGCCTGACGTCGCGGCCAATCGACCCACGACGCCACCGAGCAGCGCGAGCGGAATCACGATCGGCAGCGCCATCACCAGACAGATGATTCCCTCGAGTCTCACGAGACACAGCGCGACGCCGGTGGTCAGCACGGTTGCGAGGACCAGCGAGGTCGAGGCGCGGCTCGTGACCTGCCGTCCGCAGTTGTAGAGGAACGCGGTGCAGGCGCCCATCGCGAACGGCGTCAGCACGAACAGCCATCCGCCGTACGACCTCAGCGTGTTCACTCCCACCGCCACGGCCAGCAGCGCGATGCCGACACCGGCGGCCGCCGACAAGGCACGTGCCGTGGAGTCCGTGATCCGCGAGACCCGCGATGGCCGATCCAGGTGGCGTGGACGCGACGGCTGCACCGAGAGCGCGGCCATCACGGCGTAGTTCGCGTACGGAACGAGAAACAGAATCGACAGCCACGGCGAGCGGCCTGCATCCAGCGCTCGACGTACGGTCAAGGCCACACCGATGGCCAGGAATGGCAGCATCCAGCTGACGAGTGCGGGCTCCAGCCACGACGTCGAGCCGGCCCATTCCGACCGCACGAGCAGCGACGGCAGGGTCTGCACGTAGTCGGCGGGTGTCCAGAACGCCCCCGTGCCCGTGTACACAAGCACGACGTCACCGAGATACTTCACAGCAGCGAGCACGACACCGTGGGTCACGTAGATGCGGCGCGTGATCGGTCGTGCGACGTCGGCCCAGACGGTGACAATGCGGCGGACCGGGTTATTATTGGTGAACACGTTCACTATTAGTAAACATGTTCACTCAAAAAGGCAAGACCAAACGTGGACGGCCCCGCGGCGAGACCGCTCAGGGCCTGGCCGCCCGGCAGCGGCTCTATGACACCGCCATCCAGCTGATCGGTGAACGCGGCTTCGACAACACGACGCTCCGCGACGTGGCGAGTCGCGCGAACGTCAGCGTCGGGCTGCTGTATCGCTACTTCCCGAGCAAGCAGGCCGTGGTGCTGGCACTCTATGACGAGCTCTCGGCGGAACAGGTGGCCCAGGCCGCGGCCATGCCGCGCGGACGCTGGCGCGATCGCTTCCTCTTTGCACTCGAGGCGAGCCTGACGATTCTGCGCCCGCATCGCCGGACGCTGGCCGCGCTCATTCCCGTGCTGGTCAGCAACGCGCCGGATGGACTGTTCTCCAGCACCACGGCCTTTTCACGCGAGCGCGTCCAGCGCGTCTACCAGGACACCGTCGTCGGCGCTTCCGACGCGCCGCGCGCCGAGGTGGCCGCGGCCCTGGGACGCCTCCTGTACCTGACCCATCTCGCCGTGGTGTTGTGGTGGCTGCTCGACAGGAGCCCGCAGCAGCGCGCCACGCGCGCGCTCGTGCAGCTCATGAGCAGAGCACTGCCGGCGGCCGCGATGACACTGCGACTGCCGAAGGTGGGCGCGTTCATCCTCACCGGCGACCGCCTGTTCCAGGAAGCGTTGATCGGTGAGCCGGCTGAGGTCGTGTCGACGTAACCTTGGAGATTGGCTCCGCCGATAAGACCGGAGATGCCGCCCTCGACACGACACGACACATTTGCGCTCGGCAGCCTCGCGTGCGCGGTGGTGATGGTCACCCTAGCCGCCGGAACCGTGGGCCGGGCAGCCGCCGATCAGGCAGGCGTCGTTCGTCCGTTCGGTCCTGGTCGCTGCGGCCCGATCGACGCGTCGTACATTCGCGTGGCAAATGCGACCGGAGGACAGCCTCTTCCCCTCGCTCCCGCCGAGGTTGGCGGGACAGCGCCGCTCATGACGGCATCCTTCGACGCCGAGACGGTCTTCTGGGCCACCGCTCCACTCGCGTCCGGCGGCCAGACCATCGCGGTGCCCGTGGACGGCGTGACCTCTCGCGTCGCGTTCGTCCTGTCCACCGATGGCTCGATTGCGAACATGTCTGTCACGGATCCACGCGGCACGGCCGTCGCAGCAGAAGCTGGCGTCAAGCCGTTCACGTTCGGCTGTGTGCGCGGCTTCGAAGTGGAGCGGCCCGTGGCCGGCGAGTGGAAGGTCCGGGTGGCCGGCGCCGGCACTTACTGGCTGGTCGTCCACGCGAAGAGCACACTCGGACTGGACGAAGCGACGTTCGTGCACGTAGCGGGACGGCCCGGACACGAGGGACTGTTCAAGATTGCCGGTCAGCCGGTCGGCGGCCGTCCCGCGACGCTGCGCGCGCGCATCACCCGCGAGGACGTCACTGACGCGACATTCGACCTCGTGTCCATGAGCGGCGTACGCCTGCAGGCCGCCGACCTCTCGCCGGTGACGACGAGCGGCACGGAAGAGGAGCACGTCGGCGAGATCGCCAGCCTGCCCGGCGTTCCATTCCGGGTGCGGGTGAGCGGCAACGACCGAACCGGCGCCGCCTATCAGCGCGTGTCGCGCGCCGCCTTTCACGCCGCAACGGTGGAGGTGGTCGCGCCGCAGGCTGCCGCTCTCGTGCGCGGACAGCGGACGCCGGTGAACGTGACTATCAGAAACGTCGGCGCGCCCACACGAGTGCAGATCGTCGCCGTCCTCAGGGCCACGGTGCTGCGCGTCGAACCGGCGAACCTCCAGCTGGGAACCAACGAGTCGCGCGACGTGACGGTCTGGGCCGAGGTGCCGGCCACCTCCACGTCTCCATCCACGGAGATCATCGTCACAGCCGATGACCCAGCCGATCCGGCAGCGTCGAACAGCGCGATCGTCCAGGCGACAATCGACCGTTGATTCACGCTGGCGGCTGCATCTTCTGGGAATCGTGCTCACCCGACCTGAAGCTCGGTTCTGCGAATGCACCACCATTGAACCGGGCGAACAAAGGACGTAAAACAACCGCCATCGATACCACGTCTTATGGTGCGGTAGGAGTCGTGATCCGTAGAGCTGTCCCGCTGTTCGCGGTTCTGGCGATGACAACCGTCCCGGCGCTCGCGCAGGATTCAGCGCCTCAGATGGCCATTGCTGTCATGCCGGACGCTCAGGAAGCGGTCACGCTCGACGGTGATCTCAACGACGCCGCGTGGATCCACGCCACGCCGATCACGGCATTCGTGCAACGCGAACCGAGCGAGGGCGAACCCGCCACCTTCCGCACCGAGGCGCGGGTGGTCTTCGACTCCTCGGCGATCTACGTCGGCGTGCGTGCATTCGATCCCGAACCGCAGCGCATCGTTGGCTTGCTGACGCGACGGGACAGCGATTCGTCTTCGGACTGGGTGCAGGTCTTCATCGACTCCTACCACGACCGCCGGACGGCGTATCAGTTCGGAGTCAATCCAGCTGGAGTGAAGCAGGACTCGTACTGGTTCAACGACGGCAACAACGACAACAGCTGGGACGCGGTCTGGGACGTCGTCGCCCGGCGGCTGGACGACGGGTGGTCCGCCGAGTTTCGCATCCCGTTTTCGCAGCTCCGGTTCAGATCGCACGGTGACGGCCGGCTCGGCTTCGCCGTCGTCCGGACCGTGGCGCGTCTGAACGAGACGTCCTCGTGGCCGCTGTTGTCGAAAGGCGCCAGCGGGTTCGTTTCCTCGTTTGGCGACCTGACGGGGGTGACCGTCGGAAGCGCATCGAAACGGCTCGAGCTGGCGCCGTATGTCGTCGGAGAGGTGGCGACCCTGCCGGTGGAGGCCGGCAACCCGTTCCAGCGGACGCCGGATCCCGGCGCCAAGGTCGGTGTCGATCTCAAGTACGCGGTGACGCCTGCGCTCAACCTGACAGCGACCGTCAATCCGGACTTCGGTCAAGTGGAAGCGGACCCTGCCGTGGTCAACCTGAGCGCGTTCGAAACGTTCTTCTCGGAGAAGCGGCCGTTCTTCATCGAAGGTTCCGGCACGTACCAGTTCGACTGCCGCGACTGCAGTCTCTTCTATACGCGTCGCATCGGACGAGCGCCTCGAGGCGTTCCGCTCGTGGCTCCGGGTGGATACACGTTTCAGCCCGTGGAGTCGACGATTCTTGGCGCAGGCAAGCTGACGGGGCGAGTCCGCGATTTCTCAGTGGGCGTGCTGACGGCCGTGACGCAAGAGGAGCGAGCCGATCTCGCGCTCGGCGCGGATCGCTGGCGCGAGGTCATCGAGCCGGGCACGCTCTATTCCGTTTCGCGCGCCAGACGGGAGTTCAGCGATCAGTCGTCCGTCGGCTTCATCCTCACGACGACCAACAGGAAGCTCGCGGAGTCGGTATCGTTTCTCCCCGAGTCGGCGGTCACGGGCGGCGTCGACTACGACTGGCGCATGGGACGCAGGTGGGGTCTGACAGGGTATTGGGCCGGCAGCACAATCAGTGGAAGCCCGGAGGCGATCACACGGCTCCAGCTCAGTACCGTCCACAGCTTTCAGCGGCCGGATGCCACTCATGTCGAGCTCGATCCGCTGGCCGACAGCCTGCGAGGGCATTCGGGCATGGTGGCGTTCGGGAAGCTCGCGGGTGACCGCACTCGAGGGAACGTCAACGTGGGCTACAAGTCGCCCGGCTTCGACGTCAACGATCTTGGATTCCAGCAGCGGGCCGACGAGATTCCGGAGAGCAGCTGGTTTCAGATCCGCTGGAACACTCCAGGCAAGTACAAGCGAAGCGTAAACCTCAACTTCAACCAATGGTCGGCGTTCAACTTCGACGGCGATCGGCTGAACCTCGGCGGGAACGTCAATTCCCACTGGCAGTTTCAGAACCTGTGGAACACCGGGTTTGGGGTCAACGTCAACGCCAGGCGATTCGACGATCGACTGACGCGCGGCGGCCCCGGCGGATACGAGGAACCTGGCTTCAACGCCTGGCAGTATCTGAGCACGAACGATCGCCGAGTTGTCTCGTTCAACTGGAACTCCGCGTTCGGAGGGAACCTTGGAGGGGGGCACTTCTTCGAGCTGGGACCAGGGGTCGTCGTTCGTCCCATCCCGTCGTTCTCGACGGAGCTCGGCCTCTTCTACAACAACAACGTCGATGACTCGCAGTGGGTCCGCGAGGTGAGGGACGGGGGAGACACCCACTATGTGTTCGGACGCCTCGAGCAGGAGACGAGCTCGATCACGCTCCGAGTCAACTACACGATGACGCCCAACCTGTCGTTGCAGGTCTACGCGCAGCCGTTCGCGAGCTCTGGCCACTACGTCCACTACAAGGAGCTGGTGGACGGCCGCGCCGACGACTACGACAAGCGCTACGCGCCGTACGAGTATCGCGGCGATGCGGACTTCAAGGTGTTGTCCTTCCGTACGACCAACGTGCTGCGATGGGAGTACAAGCGGGGGTCCGCCCTCTTCGTCGTATGGCAGCAGGCACGTGAGGACCTGGCGGTGCCGGGGCCTTTCGGGTTCTCTCGCGACTACGGCAGCGCATTGTCGGCGCCTGCCTCGAACACACTGCTGGTGAAGCTCGCCTACTGGCTGAATCCCTAAAACCGGTTCAGGCGAAAGCCCCTCCGGCGCGCTGGTGAAGGGGCCATTGCCTTCCCGCCAACGGATCCGGCTGGCCGGCTGTAATGTACCTCAGGTGGCAATACACCCTGGCCGTCCAGACGCTCTCCGGCATCGGGTCACGATTGCGCGGCTCCGCCTGGGGCTGCTCCTCCTGGCGACACTGGCCTGCCTCATTCGGCCGGAGCTCGCCCTCGCGCAGGACGGCGGCCCTGCGGATGAGCCGCTCCCCCGTCCGCTGGACGTGCTGCTCGAGCAGCGGGCGGCGCTGGACCTGACGCCGGATCAGATCGGACAGGTGGATCGGATCCAGGAGCGGCTGGCGGCCGACAACGAGCCGCTGGTGAGCCAGATGATGAGCCTGCGGACGCAGTGGCAGCAGGCCCGACGTGCTGCCAGGAACGGCCGGCCGCCGGACATCTCGCGCATCGAGCAGATCCGATCGGCTGCTCAGGACCTCCAGGGGCGGATTCAGGCCAACAACCGCACGGCCATGCAGAGCGTCAACCGCCTGCTGAAGCCGGCACAACGGAAGCAGCTGCGCGCGATCGTGGAGAAACGGCGGCAGCAGCAGGGCCCAGGGAGACGCGCCGGCACCGGGTCGACCGCGGGCGCCGGCCGTTGACTCCGTGGATAGTGTGTATCGACGCGCCGTCGACGACTTCGCATCCGCCGGACGAGACCAGGGAATGAAGGCGTCCGCCCGACCGGTCACGGCGCGCGAAGCCGACCAGGATGAAGCCCGCCTGGTGGAAGCCGTAAAGGCGGGCAACGCCGCCGCCTTCGACGAGCTGGCGGGCCGGCACATGCGACGTGCGTTCGGCGTGGCGTATCGGCTGCTGGGCCAGCGGCAGGACGCCGAGGACGTCGTCCAGGAGGGATTCCTGGCGGCACTGCTGAAGATCGACAGCTTCGAACGCGGCCGTCCGTTCGGTCCGTGGCTGCTTCGGATCGTGGCGAACCGAGCCATCAACCTGCGCAAGGCGCGTGCGCTCCGACATGCCGACCCGATACCGGACGGCATGGCGAGCGGAGGCGAATCGCCGGCGGAGGCCGCACAACGGAGCGAGCTGCGGCGCGAGCTGCAAAACGCCCTCGAGCAGCTGCCCGATGAACAGCGCTGGGTCGTGGAGCTGTTCGAGATCGACGGATTCACCGGCCCCGAGATTGCGGAGATGCTCGAGATGGCCGAGGGCACCGTTCGTTGGCATCTGCACGGCGCGAGACAGACGCTGCGCACGGTGCTCGCCCATTTCGATGTGAGGACGCGATGACCGACGAGCTGTTCCGCCGTGACCCCGAGCTGGGCGCCGCGCTGGCCGAAGCGACTGCCGACCCGACGAACGAAGGCGTCGACTGGGCCGAGCTGCGGCGTGCCATCAATGCGCGCGCCTCGCTGGAGCTGACCCGCCGTCGCGCCCGGCGCCGCCGCGTACTCATCGCCATTCCGGCAAGCCTCGCGGCCGGCATCGCTCTCTTTGTGTTGGTGAGCCGTGCCCCGGGACGGTCGGACCTTGGAGCCCCTGCCAACAGCGTCGCTGGGACCGAAACATCGATCGACGAGCTGCTCGACGCCAACGTGTCGGACGGGCAGTTCCGTGCACTGTTGTCGGGGGCCGACGAAGCGAACGACCTGCTGTCGATTGCGGCCGGAGAGGGCCAGCCGTAGACATCTTTTAGGAACCCGCTGAAAAACGCGGCGTGTTAATGCCGAATGCAGAATGCCACATGCCGAACTCGAAAGAATCCCAGGAACTCGGCATTCTGCAGTTTGCATTGGGCATTGCGATGACGAGTGTTTCAGCAACCTCTTAGAGGCGGAAACATGGATGCGACACTTCGCGCGCTGAATCGGTTCGGCCTCGGTGCACGCAGGGACGAGCGCAAGCAGATCTCTGACCCGCGCGGCTGGCTGAGGGCGCAGCTCGACGGCGGTCCGCCATCGCTGCGTCCCCCCGAGGGGGCGTCGCCAGGCGAAATCGGCGACGCGCTTCGCGGCCTGCGGTTGGCCGGGCAAGGCAACGAACAGGACAAGCGCGTGGCGAGGCAGCACCTCGTCGAGCTGAGCAACCGTGAAATGCACGCCGCGCTCGAGCAGCGCGTGACGACCGACCGGCCTTTCGTGGAGCGGCTGGTCGCGTTCTGGTCGAATCATCTGTGCGTCTCGACCGGAGGCAAGGTCCAGGTCGCCCCGCTCGCCGGCAGCTACGAGCGCGACGTCATCCGCGCGCACGTCCTCGGCCGCTTCCAGGACATGGTCATGGCGTCGGCGCGACATCCGGCGATGCTGACGTATCTCGACAACTTCCAGTCGATCGGCCCCACCTCACAGGGCGCCCGCGCAGGGCGCGCACCCAACGGCCAGCGCCGCGGTCTCAACGAGAATTACGCACGCGAGCTGCTCGAGCTCCACACCCTCGGCGTCAATGGCGGCTACACGCAGCAGGACGTGCAGGAGCTGGCCAAGATCCTCACCGGATGGACGGTCAGCGGCATCGGCGGGCCGGGCGATCGCCTTCCGCAGCAGCGCAATCAACTGCGGCGCGGCGCCGGACGTCAGCAGGCGCAGGCGCTGCGCAGGCCCGAACAGGGTACGCCCATCGGCTTCGTCTTCCAGGAACTGCTCCACGAGCCGGGCACCAAGACCGTGCTCGGCGAGCGGTACCGCGAGGCGGGCATCGAGGAAGGGGAACAGGTCATCCGCGCAGTCTGCCAACACCCGTCGACCGCACGCTTCGTCGCAACCAAGCTGGTGACGCACTTCGTGAGCGACGAACCACCCGCCGCTGCCGTGGATCGCGTGGCGAAAACCTTCTCCTCGAGCGGCGGCGATCTGAAGGCCGTGGCGCGCGCACTCGTCGACGAACCCGAGGCATGGAGCGAGGATGCGCGGAAGTTCCGCACGCCTCAGGACTGGTTCGTCGCGGTGCTGCGCGCATTCGATACGCGCGACGTCAAGCCGAACGTGCCGAACCTGCTGCGGCAGCTCCGTCAGCCGCTCTGGTCCCCATCGTCGCCCAAGGGATTCAGCGACGCGCTGCAGGACTGGGCCGACCCCGATTCCCTGCTCAACCGCGGCGAGCTGGCGCGCACGTTGTCCCGCCTTCTCGGCACGAACCGGCTCGATCCGCAGTTCCTGGCGGATCTCGTGGACGTCTCGACGACCGATCCCGTCCACCGCCTGCTCGCCGACACCACGATTCCGTCATCCGACCGGCTTGCGCTGGCCGTCGCCGGTCCCGCGTTCCAGTGGAGGTAGTCATGCGCCGCCGCGATTTCGTTCGAACCATGTGCTACGGCGGGCTGGCGACGTTTGCGCTGCCCCGCGTCTCGTTCGCGCAGGTGCGCGGCGCCAGCCGGCTGGTCTTCATTCTCCTGAGGGGCGGCTTCGACGGCCTCGCGGCGGTGGTCCCGTACGGGGACTCCGACTACCGGTCGCTGCGCGAGTCGTTTGCCTTCCCCACGTCAGAGCTCGTCACGCTTGACGACACGTTCGGCCTGGCACCGGGCCTGTCGCCGCTGCGAACGCTGTGGGACGCGAACGAGCTCGCCGTCGTGCATGCGATGGCCATCCCGCATCGCACGCGCAGCCACTTCGACGGCCAGGCGATTCTCGAAACCGGTCTCGATCACGTCGGCTCGTCCGATGGATGGTTGAATCGACTGCTGCAGGTGATGTCTGGCAAACGGTCCGGCATCGCCATCGCTGCAGGCATGCCGCTCTCCCTCACCGGATCGTTCCAGGTCGAGTCATGGTCTCCGACGCAGCTCGGAGCCGTTGACGATGCGTTCCTGGAGCGACTGGCGGTGCTGTATCGCTCGGATCGCACACTCGCAAACCGGTTCGAGGCGGCGCTGCAGCAGAAGGATCTCGTCGGCGAGGAGCCGATGGCACGCGGCAACGCCCGGCGCGGCGGCGCCGTCGCGCCGCTGATGCAGGCGGCCGCGAAGATTCTGAAGCAGGATCAGGGACCGAACATCGCGGCGATGGAGTTCAGCGGCTGGGACACGCACGCGAATCAGGGGCTCGCCGGCGGACCGCTCGATCGCCTACTCGGTCAGCTCGCGGAAGGGCTCGTCGCCTTCCGCACGGACATGGGATCGGCGTGGCAGAACACCACGGTCGTCGTCATGACCGAGTTCGGACGTACGGCACGGCCGAACGGGACGCGAGGCACTGATCACGGCACCGCCGGCGCCGGCTTCGTCCTCGGCACGCGCATCGGCAAGTCGCACGTCGTCGCCGACTGGCCCGGCCTCGCGAACAAGAGTCTCTTCGAGGGGCGCGATCTCAAGCCGACGCTCGATACACGCGCCGTGCTGAAGGCGGCGTTGTCAGGAACCTTCGATCTGACAGCCGCACAGCTCGAGAAGGTGTTCCCGGGCTCAGCCGCCGTGCGACCGGCCGCAGGCCTCATCGTCTGAGATCTTCGCAGCACCGAGCTTAGCTCGGTGGAACACGAGCACCCGTCGCAGCACCGAGCTTCAGCTCGGTGGCGTCCGTCAGAAGAGCGCCCGTAGTGCGTCCAGGAAGCTCACGTACTTGAACTGCGTGGCGCCGTCGAATTCGTAGCCGTTGACGTCGCCGGTGTCGGCTGGCTCCGGCGCCTCGCCGTTCTGCACCACCAGCAGGCCCAGGGGATACCTCGGCGAGACCGCGGTCGGCACATAGTGCACGCCGTCGGTGTCGCCAACCCCGTCGATGAGGAAAGACCCGAGGTGCACATGGCGCCGGCGGTCGATCTCGTAAAGATGGAAGCTGGAGTCGCCCTGGCTCGACGCCAGGAGCAGCGTGATACCGCGATCCGAAGCGATGATGCTGAGTCCTTCGAGATCGGCGGCGAGGAAGCAACCGGCGTTGGCATCAGAGCCCGGCGCCACGACGTCGCCAGCCTCTGCCGGCTGGGACCCATACTCACACTCGAATTCATCGTCATCGGGAGTCGCACGATAGCGGCGGCCGAACGACGTCAGCGGCTCGATCAGCCGGTCGCCGGTAACCTCCTCGAGCTCGCGTGAAGCGCTGCGCAGCGGCAGCTGGTAGAGGCCGATCGTCTCGAACGCCACGTACAGCGTCTCGTTCGCATCGTCGAACACCAGGGATGAGGCGCATCATGTCAGGCGGCCGAAACGCCACGATGACGACCGCGCATCGCCGGCGTATCGAAATTGGGACGTGGTGACGAGGAGCGAGGAGTGCGGACGAAGGTTCGAGGGGCGCTCTTTAGCGCATGCGCCGCGCGATCAGCACCCCTTCACGGATGGGAACGGCGACCGCTTCGAAGTCGGGATCTGCGGCGACGATGCGGTTGAAACGGTCGGCGCCATCACGGTCTTGGCTGCGGCCGGCCGGCAGGTCGATCCACCACGCATTGCTTCCGAGCACATTGTCGGCCACCAGCAGGCCACCAGCGGCAATGAGCGGACGGACGACCGCGAAGTAATCCGGGTACTCGCGCTTCGTCGCGTCGAGGAAAACGAAATCAACCGATCCGGGACGGAACTCCGCCGCAAGAGCCGGCAGCACGTCCATCGCCGGACCACGACGGATCTCGACTGAGGCCGACACACCGGCGGCGTCGAACTCGCGTTGCGCGAAGTCGGCGTGTCCGGCTTCGAACTCGATGGTGATGAGCCTGCCGCCGCGCGCGAGCCCGCGCGCGATCCAGATCCCCGAGTACCCCGCGAGCGTCCCGACTTCGACAGCGACCCTGGCACCCTGCCCGCCTCCGGTCATCGCTGCAAGCAGCATCAGGAGGCGGCCGACGTCCGGCGACACCGCGATATCCGGAAGTCCAGCGGCGACTGCGCGCGGCGTCAACGTGGCCAGCTGCTCGTCCTGCTCGCCGAACACATCGATGAGGTACGAGGTGGTGGTGCTCCACCGCGAGGAGGTCATGTCCATGGGTGATTCACGGTTGGTCCGCCCGAAGCCGGACGCTACTTGGCTCTGGGCCCGGGGCCCTGGGCTTTTGACTTTGAGCTTTTCGCCTGACAAAGAGCGGACTACATATTCTTCGTGATCTTCGTGAAGGGGGCCGCAATCCCTTCGTGGTGATCGTCGTGCAGCCATCAACCGTCTGAGGAGCGCGGCGGTGCTTTCGTGGGCTGACCCGGCTCGTCGGCGGTCCGGCGATCGCGAGACCCGTGCATGCGCCGATGATGACGACAGCGTTTATCCAGGGCGTTCCCTAGTGCCACGCGGGGGCGCGGCGGCGTCAGTATAATCCCGGCGGAACCATCTCCTTGCCGATCATGGCAGCAGTGATATGGTTCCCCGACCCTGGGACGGTCATCGTGAGATCACATGCTGAGGCACAGAGGGGTGATGGTATGCGCATGACGACGCGACTGGCGTGGCTGGCCCTCGTCCTCGCCGTCCTCCCGGCATCCGCGCGCGGGCAGCAGCCCGCCCCGCGTCCGGTGTCGGCACTGACGGCTCTCGACTACTTCGAGATCGGCCAGCTCGTCGCGAAGTACGCGCGCGCCATCGACACGTGCTCGAACAACGGCTACGACTACGCCGACCTGTTCACCGAGGACGGCTTCTTCGCCCCGGAGCAGAACGGCGTCGTCGGCACCAGATTTCAGGGGCGGGAGCGGCTCGCCGAGGCGTCGGGCGGCGGTTCCCGCGGATGCAAGAACGTCGGCTGGATCCAGCAGGGCGTCAAGCATCTCTATGTGAATCACATCATCACGCCGACGGCCGAGGGGGCCGCCGGCACCGTCGACATGCTGATGATCGGGCTCGGAGGAGACCCGAACCGGATTCGCCACGAGGGGTACTACGAGGACGCCTACGTCAAAACGCCGAAGGGCTGGCGCTTCAAGTCACGCATCAATCACGTGCCGTCCGCGTCGCCGAATGCGGGGACGCCGCCGCCCGGCCAGCCGAAGTA